>Ga0187779_10000836_pt1 | contig 20043 bp, 11 predicted proteins | sample 1015_Q2_SP10_10__FD_132435 | JGI IMG/M metagenome (GOLD analysis project Ga0187779, IMG submission 132435) | Tropical peat soil microbial communities from peatlands in Department of Meta, Colombia - 1015_Q2_SP10_10_MG | ecosystem: Environmental > Terrestrial > Soil > Wetlands > Peat | place... | reverse complement strand
GGAGATTTTCGTAGGGCATCGCCCGCGCCAGCATGGAGAAGCGCTCCTTCTCCTCCGGCGTGACCTCGGGCGCTCCGCCCGCGGCGGTCAGCAGCAGGGTCCTCAGCAGGGAGAGTAGCTCCCGGAAGACGTGGCGGGGATCGCTGCCTTTCTCGGACAGCCGCGCCAGAGCGGCGACGGCCGCGCGGCGGTCGCCGGAGGCCACCGCGGAGAAGACGGCCTCCAGAAGCTCGCGATCCACCAGGGCCAGGATCTCTGCGCACCGCGCTTCGTCCACCGCGTCGGCCGACAGGGTCGCGGCCTGGTCCAGCAGGGAAAGGGCGTCGCGCAGGCTCCCCTCCGCCGCCGCGGCCAGCAGACGCCGCGCGCCGGGCGTCAGGTGGATCTTCTCGGCGGCCGCGACCTTCTCGAGCTGCTCCGCGATCTCGGTGGTCGTGAGGGAGCGGAAGCTGAACCGCTGGCAGCGCGACACGATCGTGGCTGGAATCTTGTGCAGCTCGGTCGAGGCGAGGATGAACCGCGCGTGCGGCGGAGGTTCCTCGAGCGTCTTCAAGAGCGCGTTGAAGGCCTCGGTCGTCAGCATGTGCACTTCGTCGATGACCGCGATGCGGTAGCGGTCGCGCTGCGGAGCGTAGCGAACGGTCTCGATGAGCTCCCGGGCGTTCTCGATCTTTCGGTTCGAGGCGCCGTCGATCTCGTGCACGTCGAGAGAATCGCCGCGCGCGAGAATCTCCCGACACGAGGCACACTCGCCGCACGGCTCGGGGGTCGGGCCCTTGTCGCAATTGAGCGCGCGCGCGAGCAGACGCGCCGTGGAGGTCTTGCCGACGCCGCGCGGACCGGTCAGGAGGTAGGCGGGAGCGACCCGGTTCTCGGCGATGGCGTTGGTCAAGGTTCGCGCCACGGCCTCCTGACCGACGAGGTCGTCGAAGCGGCGCGGGCGCCATTTTCGGGGGAGAGAGACGTGCATGCGGTCCTTTACAGCGAGAACGTTCCGGCGGCCGACGATGAGTTCAGGTTGACCTGCGGCGCACGGGGGCGCCTCCTGATCGCTGCTTCCTTCCGGACCTGACGAGGTTCGGAGGCTTCCGTCGCACAGGGCCCGAACTCATCCTCGGCCGCCGGAAGCGGCGATTCTATCGCAGGCAGACGGATCGCGGTCTTTGGCGTCACGGGCGGGTGAGCAGCCATGCGGCGAGCGCCGCGACGGCAGCCGCGCCGACGAAGAGGTCGAGGTCGCGCAGTCTCTCGGTCGGCGCCGGCGGCCAGATGCCGAGGGCGTCGCCGGCCGTGTAGAGCGCCGAGAACGCCGCGAGCCAGACGAAACCCAGGACGATGCGCCGCGCCGCACGTGGCCGGGCCGTCACGACTTCTTGCCGCAGCGGGCCTTGACGAACTCGAAGACGGTCCGGGCGAGCGTGGGCGGGATCTCGCGGGGCTTCAGGGCGCGCAGTGTCTTGCCCGTCGCGCGGTAGGAGTCGAGAAACTGCACGCAGGGCGGGCAGGCCGACAGGTGCCGCTCGAGCTCGGCCCGTTCGGCTTCGGGCATCGTCCCGGCGTCGAAGTCGTAGAGCGCCTCCATGACGAGGCGTTTGCACGTCACGTCGGGCTCCGCGTGGCAGGCTTCCTCGGCCGGCCGCCGCTTCCTGGGACTCACGACGCCGCCTGCCGGCGCGCCGGACGCGAGACCTCGGCGAGGCGCTGGCGCACATGCAGCCGCGCCCGGTGAAGGCGCGATTTGAACGCCGGAATCGAGAGGCGCAGGGTCTCGGCGATCTCCGCCGCCGGCATCTCTTCGACGTCGGCCATCCAGATGACGTCCCGATAGGCGCGCGGCAGCTCGCCGATGAACTCCTCGGCCCGCGCCGCGAGCTCCCGCGCCGAGACCTCGTCCTCGACCGCCACGCTGGCGTCGGGCCAGTCCATCGCCGCCAGATGCCCGTCCTCCCGGAACCGGGGCAGATGCTCCTGAATGGAGACGCTCGCGGCTGGCCGGCGGCGACGCGCGCGGCTGTAGGCCTGATTCAGGGCGACCCTGTAAAACCACGAGAAGAACTTCTTGGACTCGTCGAAGGTCCCGATCTTGCGATACAGCGTCAGGAACGTGTCCTGCGTGGACTCCTCGGCGTCCTCGGCGTTTCGGAGGATGCCGTAGGAGAGGGAGTAGACGCGGGCGTGATACCGCTCGATCATCTGGGCGAGGGCCTGCTCGTCGCCGGCCTTGATCCGCCGGACGAGATCGAGGTCGGACGGCGCCCGGCTGTCATCAGACTTACTTACGCTCTTCTCGCTCACGTCGATTCGCATTCTACGGAGAATAGGGGCTCGCGGCCGCGACTTCGGCCCGGCGAGCCGACGGGCCGAGGGATTGGCGGAGAGGGGGGGATTCGAACCCCCGGTACGTTTTGCGTACACACGCTTTCCAAGCGTGCTCCTTAAGCCACTCGGACACCTCTCCGGGGAGGCGAATCGTACAACAGCGGTGCCCTGCTCTCGTTCCGGCCCGCTCTCTACCGCGTCCCGATCGACAGACTCACTCTTCCGCCGCGAGCGCTCTCAGCGTGTCCCAGCTATAGAGCCCGTCGTTGTGGCCGTCGGCCCAGTCGATCTGGAGCGCATAGCCTCCGACGCGGCGGTGCGCCACGGCCTGAAAGGAGCGCTCGGTCAGCGGCCGCTGCGGACCGCGGTGTACGTTGCCAAGGATGTCGCGTTCCCCCTTGCACATCGCGCAGGGACAGCCGCGCCGCAGCTTCTCAAGAGCGATGTAATCCTCACGTCCGTCCTCCCAGACGATCGCGAGCTCCGATCCGACGATCAGGACGTTCTTCGCGACGGCATTCGCCACAGACGAGCGCTCACTTCAAGCCGTCGACCACATAGAGGTCTGACAGGACGCGCTGGTAGTTGTACACATAGGACGTGCCGTCCGCCGAGACGCAGACTCTTCCGACCGCGCTCACGCCCGCCGCGTCAGCGGGCACGACCTGCTTCCAGGGCTCGATACGCCCGGTCGCGAGGTCGAGCCGGGACACCTGCGCGGGCAGCTCCGCGAGGCGAAGGAGATTGACGCGTCCGTCGGCGCTCCAGCCCACGACGCGATCGAGAGGCCCGATCGCCGGAATCGCCGTTGGCTCCCCTCCCTCGAGCGGGTACGCGTAGACGCGGCGGTCAGGCCCCCGCACGATGGCCACCTTCGCATTCGGGGAAACGGAGTCGGAGAACAACCGGTAGCCTTCGGGCGAGACGGCGCGCGATACCCCGGTGGCGATGTCGAGCAGAAAGAGGCGGCCTCCGTGTCCCGGCTCGGTGGCCTCGAAGAGAAGCCTCCTGCCGTCGGGAACCCAGTTCGCGTTCTCGACGCGGAGATCCTTGGTCGGAAGCGGCCGTGCCTCGCCAGCGCCGGTCGGATAGAGAACCAGCTGGGCATCGGAGGTGAGACCTCGGATCGCGAGCGCCCACTTGCCATCCGGAGAGAGTCCGAAGGTGCTCCCGTCGCCCAACCGGACTGCCGGCGAGCCGTCGGTCTTGCGAAGGTAGACCGAGTACCCCTCGCCGCCTCCCGATCCCGACTCGGTGAACAGAATCGTTCTCCCGTCGGTGGACAGGTCGATCCCGCTCGACCAGTCGAGCCACGAGAGATCCCGCTCCTTCTGCTCGCCGGGAGGCAGAGCGATGACGCCCTGCCGCTCGACCGCCTGTGTCATCAGGAGGCGGCCGTCCCGAAAGACGTCATGAATCGTCAGATTGCCCGTCACGCGGGCTCGCAGCCGGCTCGTGCCGGAAGCCGTCACGCTGTAGAGCGCGCGGTTGTTCCCGACCGGGGCTGCCGTGAACCAGACGTCTCCTTCCGGCGACCAGGCGAGGCCCGCCGCCGTCGCGAAGAGACCGGTCAGCGTCTTTTTCGTCCCGGAACGGTCCACGATCGCAACGCTGCCGCCGTCGTCGCCCACAACGGGATGTTCGAGAAAAGCGACCCGGTCGCCCTTCGGGGAGATGCGCGGGTGGCTGATCCAGCCCGTCGTCTCGACGAGGACCTTCCCGATCGGGTACTCGAGCCGATTGCGGGAGCCAGCGTCTCGCACGACGGCCAGGGCCTGCCCCTCGGGAGCCCAGTCGGCCCATTGCACGTCCTCCAGCACGTCCCGCGTCGCGCCGCCGCCGGCGAGTCCCGTCTGGGCGAGCGTCCCGGTCCGAATGAAGCCGGAGAGGAGCCGGCGATGAAGCGAAACCGCGAGCTCACCCCCACGCGAGATCGCGAGAACGTCCGCGTCGGCGAGACCGAAGGGCCGCGACTCGGAGCTGTCGGTGCGCGTCGAGAAAATCTCCAGTGGCCGGCCGTCCCACGCGGCGGAGTAAAGGATCGTCTGCCCATCCGGAGCGAACCGCGCTCCGGCGACCTCGCCCCGCCGGAACGTGAGCTGGTGGAAGGACGGCAGCGAGGTGAACCAGAGGCTGCGCCCGGTAATCAACCCCGCAGCAACGCCGGCGAGGGCAAGACCGATTCCCACGATGATCGGCCCGATCCGCCGCTTCCGCGCCGCGGCCTCCAACATTTCCCGCGAGATCTCGCCCGTCGAGGGCGCCTCAGAAAGGTGATCGCGCACGTCTGCCAGGTCGCGCGCGAGGTCCTTGGTCGTGCCGAAGCGGTCGTCGGGGTCCTTGGAGAGGCAGCGCTCCACGAGCCAGCGGACGGGAGCGGGGGTCCTCGGACTCAGATGCCCGATCGGAGGCGGGTCTTCTCGGATGATCGCCGTCAGCGTCTCGGCCGTCGTCCCTTTCTCGAAGGCGCGCTTGCCCGTCGCCATCTCGTACAGGATCGAGCCGAAGGAGAACTGATCCGAACGGAAATCGAGGGCCCGTCCGCTCGCCTGCTCCGGCGACATGTACCCCACCGTGCCCATGACCATCCCGGGACGCGTCGCCTCGCCGGCCGCCGTCTGCTGACCCGAGATTTCCTGGGACTCTGGAGTCACGAGCTTGGCGAGGCCGAAGTCCAGGATCTTGGCGAATCCATGCCGCGAGACCATGATGTTCTGCGGCTTCAGGTCCCGGTGGACGATCCCCGCCGCGTGCGCCGCGGCAAGGCCGTCGGCAATCTGCACGGCGAGATCCAGCATCTTCTTCGTCGGCACCGGGCCTGACGCAATCAGGTCCTTGAGCGTCGAGCCCTCGACGAGCTCCATGGCGATGTAGACCGTCGAGTCCGAAGATCCGATGTCGTAGATCGTCAGAATGTTCGGATGCGACAGCGCCGACGCTGCGCGCGCCTCCCGCTCGAAACGCGTGCGTCGATCCGCGTCGGCCGCGAGCTCCGCGGGGAGCACTTTGATCGCGACGTCCCGCTTCAGGCGTTCATCGCGCGCCCGGTAGACCTCTCCCATGCCGCCGGCGCCGAGCGGCGCGACGACCTCGTACGGCCCGAGTTTGCTTCCGGGGACGAGAGTCATGTGAAAACTCCGTCGCTTTCCTGTCGCAACGCGACCAAGTTTCGCGAAGTAACCGGGCGAAACGACTCGCGTTGCGGGAGCCGGAGCGCAGCGAGCGGGCTAGGCCCGCGGTCGAGCGTGCATCCGCGCGAGCCGCGGGCCGGTGCCGAAGGCAGGCGTGCGAGCAAGCGAAGGCGACGTTTCACCTCATGCCCTCGACGAGATAGAGATCCGAGAGCGTGCGCGTGCCGTTGTACACGTACGCCGTGCCGTCCGGCGTCGGGTTCGTCGAGATGTTGGAAATCCCAGCAGCATCCGAAGGAATGAGCGTGCGCCACAGCTCCCTCTTGCCTGTCGCAAGATCGAGCCGATACACCCTGGCCGGGACGTCTCCCCGGCGGCGCACGAATACGAAGCGGCCATCCGGGCTTCGCTGATCGACCGCGTCCTGCCGCTCGAGCCCCGGAATCGCGGTCGGCTCCCCGCCCGCGATCGGATACAGATAGCGCCTGCGATCCGGACCCGTCGCGACGATCCACTTTCCGTCAGGCGCGACGACGCCGACTCCCACATAGCCTTCGGGACTGATGGCGCGGGGTTTGCCGCTCTCGAAGTCTCGCACGTAGAGTCGCGGCCCACGGCCGGGCTCGCTCGCGGTCAGGACGATGCTCCTGCCGTCGGGCATCCAGGAAGCGGCGTAGACGGAGAGGTTCTCCTTCGTGAAGATCTTCGGCTCGCCGGCTCCCGTCGGATAGGCCACCAGTTGCGGGTCGGAAGCAGAATGAATGATCGAAAGGGCCCACTCTCCGTTGGGCGACAAATCCTGCGCGTTGCCTTCACCCAGCCGCACTGCCGGAGAGCCATCCGTTTTCCGGATGTAGACCGAATAACCGGGGCCTCCTCCCTCCCCCGCCTCGGAGAAGAGCACCAGCTTCCCATCCGAGGAGATCGCCGCCGGAAGGGACCAGTCGAGCCAGGTGAGGTCCCTCTCCTTCGTTTCCCCGGGCGCCAGCGCGGTAATCTCATTTCGATTCGTGTCCCGCGCGACAAGAAAGCGCCCGTCCCTAGAGATGTCCTGAAGAGTGAGGGACCCTGGGATGCGCACACGCGCGCGAACCCGGGCGGAGGAGGTCGTGGCGTAGAGGGAGCGGTTACCTCCGATCTCGGCCGCCGTGAACCAGACGTCGCCCGACGCCGACCAGGCGAGTCCCTGAATGGAAGCAAACGGGTCCGACAGTTTCGTCACCCGGCCCGTCTGATCGACCAGAAGCGGCGATCCGCCGTCGTCGCCGGGGGTGGGATGGTCGAGGAAGGCGACGCGGCTTCCATCGGGAGAAACGCGTGGATGGCTGATCCATCCGCTCGTCTCATAGAGAACCTTTCCGACCGGGTACTCGAGGCGAAGCTTGCCGGGTACGGCCCGCACGATCGCGAAGCTCTTGCCGTCCGGGGCCCAGTCCGCCCACTCGACCTCTTTCAATACCTCTCGCGGAGCGCCGCCCGCGACGGAGAGCTGGCCGAGCGTGCCGCTCGCGCGAAAGGCGGCGATCCCCACGCGATTCAGCGATACGGCCATATCACCGGACTTCGAGATCGCGAGCACGCTTGCGCCGACGAGTCCGAACGGGCGCGACTCGGGACTCTCCGGGCGCCCTACGAATATCTCGGGTGGCTTCCCATCCCAGGCCGCCGAGTACATGACGGTCTGGCCGTCCGGCGCAAATCGGGCCGAGACGATCTGCCCCCGGCGAAACGTGAGCTGACGAAACGAGGGAGGCGGCCGGTTTTCCGCTTTCTTCACCTGCCAGAAGGCCCACAACGCGACAGCGAGCGCCGTCGCGACGACGGCCCCCGCGAAGAGAGCCCAGGAGGGCCGCCGGACGCCGCCGGGCGCCGCGACCGCAATCGCCCCCGAACTCGAGGCGCTCGACAGGGCTTCGAGATCGAAGGCGACGTCGCGCGCCGAGTAGAAGCGCTCCTCGGGGTTCTTTTCCAGGCAATGACGCACGATCCGCTCGAGGCCGGGCTGTATGTTTCGATTCGTCGCCGAAAGATCCGGCGGCTCTTCCCGCAGGATCGCCGACATGGTTTCGGCGGCGGAGTCGCGATGGAACGCGCGGGAGCCCGAGAGCATCTCGTAGAGGATCGCGCCGAAGGAAAAGAGATCCGAGCGTTGATCCGCCGGCTTTCCCTTTACCTGCTCCGGCGACATGTAGCCGAGCGTTCCCATGACGACGCCGGGCTCGGTTCCGGCCGTCGGGAGATTGGTGCCCTCGTGGGGCGTGGATTCGCTCTGCGTCAGCTTGGCCAGACCAAAGTCGAGGATCTTGACGCGGCCGTCGTTCGTCAGGAAGAGGTTCTCGGGCTTCAAGTCCCGATGCACGATCCCCTTCTCGTGCGCCGCGGCGAGGCCCTTGGCGATCTGCACGGCATAGTCGGTTGCCTTGCGCGGCGCGAGCGACCCTCCAGAGAGCCGGGCGCGCAATGTCTCTCCCTCGAGAAGCTCCGTGACGATGTAAGGCGACCCGTCGACCGACCCGATGTCGTGCACCGCCGTGATGTTGGGATGGTTCAGGACACCGGCCGCCCGCGCTTCCTGCTCGAATCGCTTCAACCGATCCGTGTCCTGAGAGAACGACGAAGGCAGCACCTTGATCGCCACCTCGCGCCCCAGGCGCGGATCCTTCGCGCGATACACTTCTCCCATTCCGCCGGCGCCCAATTGCGAAACGATCTCGTAGGGACCGAGACGAGTGCCTGCGGCTATTGTCATGCGCGAGATCGGAAGGGTAAGCGCCTACTTGAGCCCTTCGACCAGATACAGGTCCGAGAGGGTGCGAAGGTAAGAGTAGACGTAGTACGTCCCGTCAGCCGTCATGACTGGCGGAGCGATTCCCGAAACGCCCGCCGAATCGGCGGGCATCAGCTCTTTCCAGAGCCGCCTCTGGCCGGTCGTGACGTCTAGCAGATACACCTTCGCCGGCAGGTCAGCACGTCTGTACACATAAATGGAGCGGCCATCGGCGCTCCAACCGCAGGGCGTATCTTCGGATGCCGCGCCGGGCACGACGGTCGGCTCCCCTCCGACGCTCGGGTAGAGGTAGAGCTTTTGATCGGGCCCTCGGGCCACGATGTATTTGCCGTCCGGCGAGACGCCCCGGCGAACGCTTCGGTATCCCTCGGGCGTGAGAGCGCGGGGCTTTCCCCCGGCGATGTCCCAGATGAAGATGCGCGGCCCGTGCCCGGGCTCGTTCGCCGTGACTGCCAGTCGCGTTCCGTCCGGAAACCAGCCGCCGGTCTGCAGACGCAGTCCCTCGCGCGGCAGAGGCCGCGCTTCGCCGGAACCCGTCGGGTAGAGAACCATTTGAGGATCGGTCGCGAGCTTGATCGCCGCAAGCGCCCACTTTCCGTCGGGTGAGAGGCCCCACGTGTTCCCCTCGCCCAGCCGGACCGCTGGCGAGCCGTCCGTCTTGCGAATGTAGACCGAGTATCCGGGGCCGCCGCCCTCGCCCGATTCCGCAAACAGAAGGGTCTTCCCATCGGCGGTGATGTCGGTTGCCTGCGACCAGTCGAGCCACGAAAGCTCGCGTTCTTTCTCGAATCCCTGCGCACGCGCAAGAATCTCCTGCCGGTTCGTATCGTGCGTCATCAGCACGCGCCCGTCGCGGGCAACGTCCTGCAGCGTCAGGGTGCCTGTGGCGCGCGCGAGGAGCCGAGGTTTGCCTGTCGGCGTGGAGCCATAGATCGCCCGATTGTCCCCGCTCGGCGCGGCCGTGAACCAGATCTCTCCGTGGGGCGACCAGGCCAGACCCTGCACGGTCTCGAAGGAGGTCGGCAAGGAGGTCTTCTTTCCGGAGAGATCCACGATCGAGACCGTTCCGCCGTCGTCTCCGCGTGCCGGGTGCTCGGCGAAGGCCACGGCGTCGCCTTTCGGCGAAACCCGGGGATGGCTGATCCAGCCGGCAGTCTCGTAGAGGACCTTCCCGATCGGGAACTCGAGCCGGCTGCGGCCGTTGACGTCCCGGACAATGGCCAGGCTCGCTCCGTCCGGAGACCAATCCGCCCATTGGACGTCTTCGAGCACGTCCCGAGGAGCTCCGCCGCCGGCGACTCCCATGCGCGCGAGCGTGCCGCTCTGCTCGAAAGGTCCCACGATGTGCCGTCCGAGGGACAGGGCCATCTCGCCCGAACGCGAGATGCTGAGGACGTCGGCCCCCGGCAGTCCGAAGGGGCGCGACTCGGGGCTCTCCGTGCGGCTGACGAAGATTTCGACCGGGCGGCCCTCCCAGGCGGAACCGTAAAGGATCGTCTCGCCGTCGGGCGAGAAGCGCGCGAAGTCAATCGTCCCGCGGCGAAAGGTGAGCTGATGAAACGAGGGTGGCTCGATATGTCCGGCCTTCTTGCCGACAAAGTAGACCGCACCCATCACCAGGGGGAGCAAGACGATTCCGGCGACGAGCGGCCATCGCTTTCGCCGAGCAACGGCCGGCGCAATCCCAGCCGCCGTCACAGCCGGACTCGAGACGCCGGAGAGGTTTTCGAGGTCGAAGGCGACGTCGCGGGCGGACTCGAACCGCTCCTCAGGGTTCTTCTCCAGACAGTGCCGCACGATCCGCTCGAGCCCCGGGTGAATCTCCGTGTTCGTGTGCGAGAGATCCGGAGGCTCCTTGGTCAGAATCGCGGTGATCGTGTCCGCTGCCGTGTCCCCGCGAAACGCCCGCTGACCCGCCAGCATCTCGTACAGAATCGTCCCGAACGAGAACAGATCCGACCGCCGGTCCGCCGCCTTCCCGCGCACCTGCTCGGGCGACATGTACCCCATCGTTCCCAGAACGACCCCGGGCTCCGTCCCCGACACGGTCCTCAGATCCGTTTGTTCGTTTCCATCCTTCTCGGATTTCAGCTTCGCCAGACCAAAGTCCAGGATCTTCACCCGCCCGTCTTTGGTCACGAACAGGTTCTCCGGCTTCAGGTCCCGGTGCACGATCCCCTTCTCGTGCGCCGCCGCAAGACCCTTCGCGATCTGCACCGCGTAGTCGATCGCCTTGCGAGTCGGCAGCGCTCCCGTCGAGAGCCGCGACCGCAGTGTCTCGCCCTCCAGCAACTCCGTGACGATGTACGGCGATCCGTCGTGCGACCCCAGATCGTGCACCGCCGTGATGTTGGGGTGATTGAGAACGCCCGCGGCCCGCGCCTCCTGCTCGAACCGCTTCAGCCGGTCCGCATCCTGCGAGAAGGTCGACGGCAACACTTTGATCGCTACCTCGCGCCCCAGACGCGGATCCTTCGCCCGATAGACCTCTCCCATGCCACCCGCGCCCAGTAGCGAGGCAATCTCGTAGGGGCCGAGCCGATCTCCCGCGTGGAGTGTCATCAGGCGGGCTCGAATTCTATCGGAGGGCGACGAGTTATTTCAGCCCCTCGACAACATAGAGGTCCGCGAGGCTGCGGAGATACGAGTACGCGTACGCCTTGCCGTCGGGCGTGATCCGCGTGGCGCCGATCGAGGTGACGCCGGCGGAGTCACCGGGCATAACCGAGCGCCAAAGGGAGACGGCACCAGTCTTCAAGTCCATCCGGTTGATGTGCGCGGGGACATCACCAAGCTTTCTCAGGAAGAGGGAGCCCCCGTCGGCGCTCCAGCCAGTCGGTACCCAGGTCGCTTCAACGGTGAGCGCCGTCGGCTCCCCGCCCTCGAGCGGATAGAGATAGAGGCGCCGATCCGGGCCGGTCACGACGACGACCTTGCCATCCGGGGAGACTCCCGCGGCATTGAGCCGGTATCCCTCGGGAGTCAAGGGGCGGCTTTTTCCCGTGGCCAGGTCGTAGAGGTAGATGCGCACACCGCGCCCCTGCTCGTTGGCGGAGAACAGGAGATGATTTTCGTCGGGCGTCCACCCCGCGGCCTGGATGGCCAGACCCGGCGTCTCGAGAACCCTCGGATCGCCAGGACCGATGGGATAGATCACGGCCCGGGAGTCCGTCGAGGGGTGGATGATCGCAAGAGCGAGCTTCCCGTCGGGCGACAGGGTCTGCGCCGAGCCCTCCCCCAGCCGAATCGCCGGAGTGCCGTCGAGCTTGCGCACATAGACCGAATACCCCGCGCCGCCTCCCTCGCCGCTCTCGTCGAAGAGAACCATGCTTCCGTCGCGCGAGATGCTGGCGGCCAGAGACCAGTCGAGCCAGGAGAGATCGAGCTCCTTGTCGAGACCGGGTCCAAAGGCCACGAGACCCTGATGGGCCTTATCCTGAGAGAGGAGGACGCGGCCGGTGCGGGAGACATCCTGGATCGTCATCCCGCCGGTCGCGACCGCGAGAACCCGCACGTCGCCGGACCGCGTCACCGCATGGACGAAGCGGTTGAAACCGATGCGCGAGGCCGTGAACCAGACCTCTCGTCCGGTCCTCTCCCAGCAGAGGCCCAGGATGCTCGCGAAGTCTCCCGTGAGCCGCTTGCTTTTCCCTGACGTGTCGACGAGCAGGACGTACCCCCCATCGTCATCGAACGTCGGGTGCTCGATGACGGCGACCTCGCCGCCCGAGGGGGAGACGCGAGGGTGGCTGAGCCACCCCGCCGAGCTGTGCAGGACTTTGCCGATCGGAAATTCCAATTGCGCCTTTCCGCCGGCCTCCCGCACGATCGCAAGCTCCTTGCCGTCGGGCGACCAGTCGGCGTAGAGAACGTCCTCTCGAATGTCTTTGGGCGCCCCGCCTCCCGTCATGCTCAAGCGGGCGAGCATGCCGGTGCGCGTGAAGCCCGAGCGCGCGCGTCGCCCGACCGACACGGCCATCTCGCCGGTCAAGGACAGCGAGAGAACCTCGGCGCCGATGAGTCCGAAGGGACGCGACTCCGGGCTGTCGAGACGCGTCGTGAAGAGCTCCATCGGCTTGCCATCCCAGGCCGCCGTGTAGAGGATGGCCTCCCCATCGGGCGCAAATCGCGCGGACTCGATCTCGCCGCGGCGGAACGTGAGCTGCCGGAACGAAATCGAGCGGCTCTCGGACATCCGCCTGCCGGCAAAGAGGCCCCCCGCTATGCCGACGGCGAGGGCCACCAGGACAGCCGCCGCGGCTGCCGGCCACGTCGGGCGGCGTCCGGGCAAGGCAGCCACGGGCACGGTGCCCGTGGCATGGGTTCCCGAAATGCCGGAGAGGGCTTCGAGGTCGAAGGCGACGTCGCGGGCCGACTCGAACCGCTCCTCCGGATTCTTCTCGAGACAATGCCGCAGGATCCGTTCGAGACCAGGGTGGATGTCCTTGCTCGTCGTCGAAAGATCCGGCGGCTCCCTGGTGAGAATCGCGGTGATCGTGTCCGCCGCCGTCTCGCCGCGAAAAGCCCGCTGACCCGACAGCATCTCGTACAGGATCGTTCCGAAGGAGAAGAGGTCGCTGCGCCGGTCGGCCGGCTTGCCGCGCACCTGCTCGGGCGACATGTACCCCATCGTGCCGAGGACGACGCCGGGCTCGGTTCCGGAAACGGTCCGGAGATCGGTCTGCTGCTCCCCGTCCTTCTCGGTTTTCAGCTTCGCCAGACCGAAGTCCAGGATCTTGACGCGTCCGTCCCTCGTCAGGAACAGGTTCTCCGGCTTCAGATCCCGGTGTACGATCCCCTTCTCGTGGGCCGCCGCGAGGCCCCTGGCGATCTGAATCGCGTAGTCCGTTGCCTTGCGCGCGGGCAACGCGCCGGCCGAAAGTCGCGACCTCAGGGTCTCCCCTTCCAGCAGCTCCGTGACGATGTACGGCGCGCCGTCGTGCGATCCGAGGTCGTAGACGGCCGTGATGTTGGGATGGTTCAGAACTCCGGCGGCTCGCGCTTCTTGCTCGAAGCGCTTGAGCCGATCCGTGTCCTGCGAGAACGAAGAAGGCAGGACCTTGATCGCCACCTCGCGCCCGAGACGCGGGTCCTTCGCCCGGTAGACTTCTCCCATCCCGCCGGCGCCGAGCGCTGAGACGATCTCGTAGGGACCGAGACGGGCTCCCGCGACCAGCGTCACTTGAGTCCTTTTATGCGATACAGAATCGACAGAATCCGATTCATTCCAATCGTCATCGTCTGGCCATCCGGCGTCGCACGAGCAGGGCCGAAGGAGGTTACACCGGCGGGGTCCGGGCCCGCGAGATCGCGAACATGGGTCCGCCGGCCCGAAGCGATATCGATGAGATCCACCGTGCACGGCAGCCCCTGCCGCGAGACGTAGAGACCCTTGCCGTCGGCCGTCCAGCCGGCCGGGTAGTCATCCGGTTGCGATGCCTGGAGGTCTGTCGGTGCGCCGCCCGCGGTCGGATAGAGGTGGACTCGCGTATCCGGGCCGATCGCCGCGATCCACCGGGAGTCGGGAGAAACGAAGATCCGTGAGATCGAGATGCCCTCGTCGGAAATCGGACGGGGGCCGCCGCCGGCAACTTCCTGAAGATAGAGGCGAGAGCCGCGTCCGGGCGCATTCGCCTCGAAGACGAACCGCCTGCCGTCAGGAAGGAAAGCACCGTATCCTGGTCGGCCGAGATCGTCGGGTGGGAACGGCTTCGGCTGGCCGGCATGCACGGGCACGAGGACGAAGTGCGACGGGTCGGTCGTCGTGCGCGTCAACGCCCAGGCGCCGTCCGGCGAGATCGCCACCCCGAGTCCGTCGGAGAGCCGGAGCGCCTGTCCACCGTCGGTCGGGCGCAGATACACGGCGCCGCTGGCTCCGCCCCCTTCGCCGGACTCGTCGAACAAGAGGAACTTGCCGTCCGCGGAAAGGCACCGGTCGCTCGACCAGTCGAACCACGCCAGATCTCGCGCCTTCGTCTCCCCGGGTAGAAAGGCGATGCAGCTCGAGCGGTAGTCGTCTTCCGTGACGAGAGCATTGCCGTTCGGCTCGATATCCAGCAGCGCCGGCGTGCCCTGCATCGATCGGATGAGGCGAAGTTTGCCGGAAGGCGTCACGCCGTAGATCTCGCGCTCGATCCCTTCGCGCGCAGCAGTGAACCAGATCTCCCCGCCGTCCGGCCTCCATGCGAGGCCCTGGACGGTGGCCCACTCTTTCGCGAGTTCCTTTCGGTTCTTCCCGGATCGATCGATGACGCAGACAGCCCCGTCGTCTCCCGAGCCCGGATGATCGATGAAGGCGATCCGTCGGCCGTCTCGCGAGAACCGCGGCCCTTGAATCCAGCCGGCCGTCTCGTACAGGACAGTTCCGATTGGAAACTCCAGACGCTCCTTCCCTCCCAGGCGGTGCACCACCGAGAGCTCCGAGCCGCCCGGAGCCCAGTCGGCGTACGTGACGTTCGCAAGCACCTCCTTTGGCGCGCCCCCGGAGATCGGAACTCTCGCGAGCATCCCCATCAGCCCGAACCCCGCCGGCGAGCCCTTCGGTTGGAGGAGCACCGCCATCTCTCCCCCGGCGGAGATGCCAAGAAGGCCGGCCGGAGGGATCGAAATCATGGACGATTCGGGTGTTCCGGGTCGCAAGGAGAAGATCTGCGGTTCCGACCCATTCCAGGCGGCGCTGTAATAGACGGTCTGCCCGTCGGGCCCGAAGCGTCCATCTGTGATGGTGCCGGCCTGAAACGTGAGACGTTGAAGGGCGGGCTGGGTCGACCTCGACAGCCTCGAGCTGGCGAGAAGGCCGCCGAGCGCCGCCAGAACGACAGCCGCGACAGCCCAGAACAGCTCGACGCGCGCAGGACGGCGCGCCGCCGCGTCCACCCGCGCGGCCTCGAGGGGCGACGTCGTCTCGGAGAGATGATCCCGGATCGAGCGCAAGTCCCTCGCGAGGTCGCGCGTCGAGGCGTAGCGTTCGTCGGGATCCTTCGCCAGGCACCGCTCGACGATCCAACGGAACGGCGCCGGGGCGCGCGGATTCGCGCGCTCGACGGGCTCGGGCTCGTCACGAATGATGGCCGAAAGCGTCTCGGCGCCGGTCGCCTTCTGAAAGGCGCGCTTGCCCGTCGTCATCTCATAGAGGATCGACCCCAGCGAGAACTGATCCGACCGGAAGTCGATCGACCTGCCGCTCGCCTGCTCGGGGGACATGTAGCCGACGGTTCCGAGGACAGTTCCCGGCTGGGTTTCGTCGGGAATCATCGTCCGCGCTCCCGAGGCTTGCTCGGTTGGAGCGATGAAGAGCTTCGCAAGGCCGAAGTCGAGGAGCTTCACGAAGCCGTCCTTTGACACCATGACGTTTTCGGGCTTCAGATCCCGATGCACGATGCCGGCGACGTGGGCTTTAGCCAGACCCTCCGCGACCTGCACGGCGACGTCGAGCAGCTTGCGCGTCGGGACCGGGCCCGAAGCGAGCATCGCACGCAGGCTCGTTCCCTCGACGAGCTCCATCGCGATGTACGAGATCGAGTCGGCCGAGCCGATGTCGTAGATCGCGACGATGTTGGGATGATTCAGGCCCGAGGCCGACCGCGCCTCCTGCTCGAAGCGCCGCAAGCGTTCAGCGTCGCTCGAGAGGGCGGCGGGGAGCACCTTGAGCGCGACCTCCCGAGCGAGGCGAGTATCCCTCGCCCGGTACACCTCACCCATGCCGCCGGCCCCTACGGGGGCCACGATCTCGTAGGGACCCAGACGAGTTCCGGCGGCAAGCGTCATGATAGTTCGCGGCGCGACCAAGTCTCGTGAAATGAACGCGCGAAACAACTCGCGACGCGGGAGCCGGAGCGTGCCTCCGTTAGAAACTCTCGGCGCCGGTCGCGAAGCGACCGCCCAGCGCCGAAAGCCGCCGCATCCGGCCGAGCCGATCGCCGCTGCGCCAAAAGCGCGGATTCCGAGCGAGCGCGAGCGACGGTCATCGGATCGGGGGCGGATTCTATCGGAAGAGGGGTGAGTTCGAAACGCCGCCCGGCGCCCCACGCCGGCAGCGTCCGGCCGACAGGCTATTCGTACCGCAGCGCTTCGATGGGATCCAGCCGAGACGCCTTTACGGCCGGGTAGAGCCCGAAGAAGATGCCGACGGACATCGAGACGATGAGTCCCAGGACTACCGACCAGAGCGGCGTCTCCGCCGGGAGCGCGTCGAATACCTTCTTGACCAGGGCCGGCACCGCGATTCCGACGACGACCCCGATCGCCCCCCCCAGGAGCGACAGCGTCGTCGCCTCCGTGAGGAACTGCAGAACGATGTCGCGGCGATACGCGCCCACGGCCTTGCGGACGCCGATCTCGCGGGTGCGCTCGGTCACCGAGACGAGCATGATGTTCATCACGCCTACGCCTCCGATCAGCAGCGAGATCATCGCGATGAAGACCATCGCGAGCGTCACGCCCCGGGTGATGCCCTGGAAGCTTTCGATCATGCGGTCCGGGGTCACGATGCCGAAGTCGTCGGGCTGATCGAAGCGGACGTGCCGCCGGGCCCGAAGGATGGTGCGGGCCTTCTCGATCACAATGGGCACCTGCTCCGCGCGGAAGGGAATGGTCGCGATTTTCAGGGCGTCCCCGGTGCTTCCGCCGACGCGGATCCAGGGAAAGCGCCGGTCGAAGGTCGTCAGGGGAATCGCCACGAAGTTGTCCTGCGAGTCGCCGAACATCTTTCCCTTCGGCTCGAAGACGCCGATGACCGTGTAGGCGTCGTGGCCGAGCAGGACGCGCTTGTCGATGGGGTCCTCGCGCGGGAAGAGCTTCTCGCGGATCTCGTCGCCGATCACCATGAGGTCGGTCGCGTGCTCGACGTCGGGTTCCGTGAAGAAGCGGCCCTGCGAGACGAAGCGACTGGTGGCCACCGGATAATCGGTCATGACGCCATAGACCTTCGGCGTGCGCGCCTCGTTGTCGCGGTACTTGAGCTGATAGTCCGTGTTGTCCCACAGATACCGCTGCGGTGAAACGGCCCGCATCTCCGGCACGCCGGCCTTCAGCGCCGCGGCGTCCTCGAGCGTGAGATCCTTGCGCCGCAGCTCTCCCTCCGGCCGGTTCCCGCCCGGTCCGAAGCGGGGCTCGTACTTCTGGAAGAGCACGAGCGTCGCCCCGAAGCTCTGGAAGTTGCGGACCATGTTGTTGTTGAACCCCGTGACGATCGACACCATGGCGATCACGGTCGCCACCCCGACGACGATCCCCAAAATCGTCAGGCTGGCCCTCAGTTTGTGTGCGCGCACGGCCAGCATCGCGAAACGCAGGTTTTCGCCGAAGCCGCGGCGGATGTGCGTGAGGAAGGCGTTCATGGTCTCCGGTCGACGGCCGAGGAGCGGGGGCGGACGCGTCCGACACCCATCCCGAGGTTCATGTTACTCGTACCGCAGGGCCTCGATCGGGTCGAGCCGCGACGCCTTAACGGCCGGGTAGAGCCCGAAGAAGATGCCGACGGAGATCGAGACGCCGAGCCCGACGAGCACGGCCCAGATCGGCGTCTCGGCCGGCAGAGCCTCGAACGCGCGCTTGACGCCGGCCGGGATCGCGACCCCCAGGGCAACGCCGATCGCGCCGCCGAGCACGGACAGCGTCACGGCCTCCGTCAGAAACTGCAGCACGATGTCGCGGCGAAAGGCGCCGACGGCCTTGCGCAGCCCGATCTCGCGCGTGCGCTCGGTCACGGAGACGAGCATGATGTTCATGACGCCGACGCCGCCGATCAAGAGCGAGATCCCCGCGATGAAAACCATGGCGAGCATGACGCCTCGCGTGATTGCCCGGAAGTTCTCGATCATCTTGTCGGGCGTGAAAATGGCGAAATCGTCCGGCTGGTCGAATCGCACGTGGCGCCGCGCCCGCAGCAGCTCCCGCCCCTTCTCGAGGATGACCGGCACCTGCTCCGGAGTGTACGGAATCGTCGCGATGTGGATCGTGTCCCCGTGCCCGTTCTTGATGTACGGAAACTGCCGGTCGAAGGCCGTCAGGGGGATGAGCAGGAAGTTGTCGTTGGAGTGTCCCATCGTCTTTCCCTTGCGCTCGAGCACGCCGACGACCGTGTAGCGCGTCCCGTTGAAGTCGATCTGCTTGGCGAGCGGGTCCTCGCGGGCGAAGAGCTTGTCGCGCACGTCTTCGCCGATGACGGCCACGCAGGCGTCGTGCTCGAAGTCCGCCTCGGTGATGAAGCGCCCGTAGGCGACGAAGTGGTTGTTGGCCGCCGAATAGTCGGCAGTCACGCCGGCCACGACCGGCGTCGTCGTCTCGGCGTCGCGGTACTTGACGTTGACGTCGGTGTTCCAGAGGTAGCGCTCGGGAGATACCGCCCGCATCTCGGAGATCGACGCCTTCAGCGCGAACGCGTCCTCGAGCGTCAGATCCTTGCGGCGGCGCTCGCCCTCCGGGGGGCCGTTGGGCCCGAAGCGCATCTCGAACTTCTGAAACTGCACGAGGGTCGCGCCGAAGCTCTGGAAGCTGCGGATCATGTTGTTGTTGAAACCGGTCACGATCGAGACCATCGCGATCACGGTCGCGACCCCCACGACGATGCCGAGCACGGTCAGGATCGCCCGCAGCTTGTGCGCCCGGACGGCGATCATCGCGAATCGGACGTTCTCGGCGAATCCGCGGCGCAGGGAGCTCAGAATCGACGACATCGTGGGAGGGAAGCGGCGGCCCGCGCGGCCCGGCCGTTACTCGTAGCGGAGGGCCTCGACGGGCGGGAGGCGCCCGGCCTTGGACGCCGGGATGAGGCCCGCGACGAGCCCGGTGAACGTCGCGACCGCGATGCCGGTCAGGATGAAGGAAAAACGCACCTGCGCGGGAAAGACCTGGCTCACCGCGAGGGAGATGAGCGAGCCGAGCAGGACGCCGATCACGCCGCCGATCGAGGAGAGCAGCGCCGCCTCGAGAAGGAACTGGCGCTGGATGTCCCGCCGCCGCGCTCCCATCGCGCGCCGCACGCCGATCTCCTTGGTGCGCTCGACGACCGACACGAACATGATGTTGGCGATCACGATGGCGCCGACGACCAGGGAGATGCCCGATATCAGGATCATCAACAGGAAGGCACCGGCCGAGATGCCCTTCCAGAGGGACTGCAGCATCTCGGCGGTGACGAGCCCGAAGGGATCGTCCTTGTTGAACTTGGTCTTGCGCAGGGAACGCAGGATCGTGCGCACCTCGTCCGTCATCGGGTTGACGGCTTCGAGGCCTCCCCACGGCTTCACGAAGATGTCGATGTTGGTCGACGGGGCGATGTGCTTGGAGAAGAGCGACAGCGGAACGTAGAGGACGGCGTCCTGGTTCTGCCCGAGCACGTTGCCCTGCTTGGCGAGCGTGCCGATGATCTTCACCGGATAGCCGTCGATCTTCAGAATCCGGCCGATCGGGTCCTGGTTCGGGAAGAGCTGATCCTGGACGTCCCACCCGATCACGGCCACCGCCGCGGCGTGGTCGTACTCGCTCTCGGTGAAGTACCGCCCGGTCGCGATGTCGATGTTCATCGCTTCGCCCATGTTCGGCGTCTGGCCCGTCACCGTCACGTCGGCGAGCTTTCGGTCGCCGTATTTGACGGGACGCGTCCGATCGGCCCCCGCCCCGACCTGGGCGCACAGGCGGCATTCGCGCCGCACGACCGCGAGGTCCGTCACCGTGAGATCCCGCCGCTTCATGGCGATCAGCCATTCGTCGCGGCTCGTGATGATGCCGTACTTGGTGAAGATGACGACGTCCGGGTTGAGGCCGAAGACCTTGTCCTTGACGTAGCTGTTCAGACCGGAGATG
>Ga0187779_10000835_pt1 | contig 20049 bp, 24 predicted proteins | sample 1015_Q2_SP10_10__FD_132435 | JGI IMG/M metagenome (GOLD analysis project Ga0187779, IMG submission 132435) | Tropical peat soil microbial communities from peatlands in Department of Meta, Colombia - 1015_Q2_SP10_10_MG | ecosystem: Environmental > Terrestrial > Soil > Wetlands > Peat | place... | reverse complement strand
GGTGACTCTTTTACTGACTGAGCGTTTGCTGACGGAATCCCATAATCCGAACCAAGCGCAGACGCGGCGGCAAGCGACGTCGCTGCCAATAGAGCATTACGGCGAGTGATGATTGGTTGATCCATGATTCCCTCCTGCAAAACGTCTGTCATTTAATTTCTTTAAATGGCAGGCGGCCATGACATGGATCAATTCGCAATGCGCGGTATAAAAGTAAGCTATTTGGTCTGCATGAGGCTGCACCCCTCACGTCCGCTTTGGGTCAGAAACGGACATGTGCAGTGCGAGAGGCCATGTCCGCTTTACCCCCGAAACCGGACATTAGTTAGCTTGTTCGGCAATCCTAGCCGTGAGTTCGATCCTCGGATGCTCAGGTTCGCCCTAAATCAGCAATAAGATTATTCAGAAAGGACTGGCTTTTTCGCGCAGACAGAGCGGTACTGTACTCAGTTTCAGAGGCGCCTGGCGCGCTTCGGGGACCCTGCCCTGCCGGCTTCTTTGATGCGGTGGGGCTTCGGTGGTGCGGCGATCGTCGCCGCGCAACTGAAGGAGATCCCCGATGACCAAGTCGAAGCGCAAACCCATATCACGCACAAGCAACAAAAAGACCAAAACCAGCAGCACGACCTCGCGCAAGACCGTACATTCGCAGCCGACTACACGCCACGGAAGCAAAAAGGCTCGCATCATTGCGATGTTGCAGGCACCAAGTGGCACAACCATCGAGACGATGGCACGTGCAGCGAAATGGCAGTCGCATTCGGTCCGCGGCTTTCTCGCCGGTGTGGTGCGCAAGAAGCTCGGCCTCACTCTTATCTCGGCCGCCGGCGAGAATGGACGCGTCTATCGCATCACGGATCGCGCCGCATCAGCGGCGTAAAGCGATGCGGCAAACACGCCCGGTTGCAAAGAAGGCAACCAGACTGTCGCTGGCCGACGAGATCGCGCATCTGCGCGATCTCGATCTGCATGGCTTGCGAGCGCGCTGGAATAGTATGTTTCGACAACAGCCGCCTTCTCACCTGCCCCGTCATCTGTTGTTTGCTGTTCTTGCCTACCGGCTGCAGGCCGATGAGTTGGGAGATCTTGATCCCGCTACCGCGCGGCTGCTCAAGCAGATCGCAACCTGTGGCGGGGCGCTAGAGGCCTCGCGCCTGACGGAAGAGTTCGGTCGCAGAAGAACTGATCTCAAATCCGGCACAATCCTGATGCGCGAGTGGAATGCTCAGGCCTATCGGGTGATGGTGGTGGATGAGGGCTTTGCCTGGAACGGCAAAACCTATGACAGCCTGTCCAAAGTGGCCCTTGCCATCACCGGTACCAATTGGAACGGTCCGCGCTTCTTTGGTCTGCGGGACAAGAGCGCTCCTGAGGCCAAGTCATGACGGCGGCCTCTCGAAGGTTAGTCCGCTGCGCCATCTATACGCGCGTGTCGACAGAGTCCGGCCTCGATCAGGACTTCAACTCGCTCGATGCCCAATATGATGCGGCGCAGGCCTATATCCGCAGTCAGGCCCATGCCGGTTGGACACTAGTCCGTACGCGTTATGACGATGGCGGCTTCTCGGGCGGCTCGACTGACCGCCCTGCCCTGCAACAGCTTCTCGATGATATTCGAGCCCAGCGGATTAATGTCATTGTTGTCTACAAGGTCGATCGCTTGACGCGGTCGTTGGCTGATTTTGCCAAGCTGGTCGAACTGTTCGATGCTCATGGCGTGTCTTTCGTCTCAGTCACGCAACAGTTCAACACCACCACCTCGATGGGCAGACTCACACTTAATGTCTTGCTGTCCTTCGCCCAGTTCGAGCGGGAGGTCACCTCCGAGCGCATCCGTGACAAGATCGGCGCCTCCAAACGCAAGGGCCTTTGGGTGGGCGGCGTGGTTCCCCTGGGTTACCAGGCCAAAGACAGAAAGATCACCGTCGTCGCGGACGAAGCCAAAACGGTCCGCCACATTTTCCGTCGCTACCTGGACCTCGGCAGCCTAAACCTTCTTCTTGTTGACCTGAGGAAGACTGGCATCAAGACCAAGTTGCGTCAGCTATCAAACGGAAGAGCGATCGGAGGCATCCCGTTCACCCGCGGATCGCTCGCCGCTTTGCTGCGCAATTCATTTTACGTCGGTGAGGTCCGATACAAGGGCGAGGTCTTCCCGGGCGAGCAACCCACTATCCTCGATCGAGCGCTGTTCGGGAGGGTTCAGACCAAACTTGATCAACAGAGGACCAATCACGCCAAAGCCAGGCAACGATCTCAATCGCTCTTAATGGGTCGCATTTTTGACGAGCGCGGCAACCGTATGACGCCTTCCTACGCCGTCAAGAATGGCGTGCGCTACCGTTATTACATCTCCGCACCGCTCATTCAGGGGCAGCCGAACAAGGCCGCAAGGCTCAAGCGGATTCCCGCTGCGGAGATCGAGACACTCATCATCAGTGCCGTGCGCAAACATCTTGCAGGAGCGCCGCACACCAGCGAAGAAACGCCAAACCCCGACTCGCTCAACGATGCGGAACTGATCTCTCATATTGGTCGTGTTGAAGTAAAGCAGGATCATCTCACCGTACAGTTTACACGGACCAACCTCAGTGAAAAAATTCCCTGGACAAAGAAGGCAGCGAAACGAGCGCGGGAGATCATTCTCCCGGCCTCGACAACTTCTCATCCCGACCCCCGTCCAATCCGAGCCGAAACCCGTGTCAAGCTTGTCACCGCGATCGCGAAGGGGCGACACTGGCTCGATGAGTTGATCGCGGGAACGGTGACGAATGTTGAGCAAATTGCAGCGCGCGAGAAATGTAGTATCAGGCAGGTCAATCGAACGATAACTCTGGCCTTTATCGCGCCGACACTCGTGCAGGCCGCGGTTGATGGACGGCTACCCCGTGGCATTGGAGTAGCGACCCTGCGCGATTTCCCCGCTGAATGGACCCGCCAATATGAGAGACTTGGCCTGTCGTCATAAAATTTCCGGTTTCAGAACGGTCCGCGCCGGGACCAGAATTTTTCCGGCCGGAGACTAAGCCTCGAATTCGGCCAGCCCTGCCTGGCAGAGACCGGATATCAAAAATCCCATGTTAGATATGGCCCGCCAGCGCGGGCTTTTCCGGCAAAGTCTCTGTGATCAGAGATTCGGTGAACTGCGTGGTGGGCCCGGGAGGACTCGAACCTCCAACCAGACCGTTATGAGCGGTCGGCTCTAACCAGTTGAGCTACGGGCCCTGTACAATCCTTCTATCAATGCGCACGGGCGATGCGCAACGCCCTATCCAGTCCTACAGATGATTGGGTTAGCCTGCACACTTCATTTTGCCGGAGTGCATTGCCATGCACGTTTTCAGCCTCGATCGCGAGCAGCAATGGGATCCAAAACATCATGTCGAGAAGATTCTCGGCAAAGTGTCCGAAGGTGATTTTACAGTGGCGTGCTGGGAGCCCGGCCAGATCAGCCCCTATCACTGCCACCCGCTTGCGACTGAAATCTATTTCTGCTTTTCCGGCGGGGGCACCATGCGAACGCCGACCGAAACAGTCGGTGTGACTCCCGGCGCCTTCGTCGTCCACCCTCCCGGCGAAGTGCACGAATACGAAAATGGACCGGCACGCACGTTGCTGTTCCGCGTACGTTACGGCAGCGATATGCGGGCACACCATTGCGATTGGCGCGGCAACAAGGAGTGGAAGCAGTCGCAGGCCGATGCCGACTATTACCGGCACCACCCAATTCGCAGTGCCTGATCACATCTTCAAGAGGCGCCTTGCGTTGCCGCTCAGGATCTTGACCTTGTCCGAATCTGAGATCGACACGCTTTCCATCCACTTGACCGCCGGCGGGTTCATCACGAACGGCCAATCGACCGCGAACAGGATGTGGTCTACGCCCATCTCAAGCATGCAGCAGATCAACGCGGGGTCGGAAAAGAAACCACTCGTGGTGACGTAGAAGTTCTTGCAGAAGATATCGCGGAAGCTCATCGACTTCTGCCCCGGCCGCTTGAGCGAGGTATCGATGCGCCAGACCAGGAACGGCAAAGTCTCGCCGAAATGACCGAGAATGACCTTTAGATTAGGGTGCGCGTCGAACACGCCCGAGAGCACCAGCCGGATTGCCTGAGTTGCCGTTTCCACCGTGTAGCCCCAGGCCGGCCGCACCACCAAAGGGAAGTCCTTGGCATAGTCCTGATAGTAAATTTCCGTCACCTTTGGATGCGGCAGCGAAGGATGGAAATAAACCGGCACGTCGAGCTTTTCGGCGCGCTCATAGATCGGCCAGAATTTCTTAAGGTCGAGGAACTCACCATTCGACATCCCGTGCAGCATCGCACCCTTGAAGCCGAGCTTGGTGACCGCACGCTCAAGCTCGTCGGCGGCCGCTTTCGGGTCCGCAGTCGGAAGGGCCGCAAAAGCTGCAAAACGTTTAGGATTGGCCGCGCACACTTTTGCGAGGCGGTCGTTAACCTGCCGGGTCAGATCGGCGGCAATAACTGCGCCCAGCTTCTGCGTGGACGGCGCGCCATGCGAGAGAACCTGGATGTCGATCCCGGCTTCGTCCATCTCCTTGATGCGCAGACTGCCCAGATCATAAAGCCGCTCGTCCGTCTCATTACCGCGGCCGGCTTCGGGACCGATAAAATGTTTGGCCAATTCCGGGTCCCAGTAATGCTCCTCGATGGCGATGATTGGGCAATTCGGCTTTTTCATCATGACGCTACCCCGCAACACAAATGGAGCCGCTTCGTAGCAACCGTCAGGGGGGCTGTCACGACCCTTCCATGACCGTCCCATCAAAGCGCCCGTGATAAAAAAGGCGCACACCTTCGGTTGCCGAATGAGCTGTTTGCAAGCCGGGCTTTGGGATTAAGACCGACTCAGTTATGCACAGGTGTCATGTTGCCGATTCTCCGGATTCTTCCCGTGGGCGGCGTACTTCTCGCCATTTTTATTCTGGTCCTGGCGCTGAGCCCGCCGGACGGATCTCGCGCACCCTTGAATTCGGCGATTGTGCCGGCGCGTGGCGCGCTGCTCGACCGCGACCGCCACCCTGAAGTGCGGCAACTCCTGATTTATTCCGCGCTCAAGCGGGCCGATGAACTTAATCGTCTGCGCGACCTGCCCGACTCGCCGATGCCCGCGAACAAGGCCCCGCCCAGGATCGCGGGCCTGCCCAGCGACCGGAGCGAGTCCGACCCGGACGATACCGGATCGGTCAAGGCTACGCCGGGCGTCGGCATACCGGTCGAAAAAGGCGAACCGTCATCGGCCGGACCACCTGTGACCACGCCAGACGCTGCCAATCCGGAGGCCAAAGCGCAGCGGGAAGCCCGCCGCCGGGTCCACCGGGTCCACACCGCCAAGGCGACGACAAAAACCGGACAGCAGTTTAATTTCTTCGAAATACTGTTCGGCGGTCAGCAGTACCAAAGACCGGCCTACAGTCCTCCGCGGTATCCGCAGCCCGCCTACGGCACTCAGCAGCCCGGGCGGTACCCGCAGCCTCCGTATAACTACAGCACTCAGCAATATCAGCAGCAGCCATACGCATCCGACGAGTCACTTCAGCAGTCGGCATTTTCCCAGGTGCCGCGCACTAATCCTTATTAGCGCGGTCCGGGATTTTTCAAACACGACAGGAGAACGCCCGCTCGCAATGCCGCGAGCGGCGATCCATGCGGTTACGCATCAATCAATGGTAGTCGAGACGACCACTATACAGACTGGATGACGATGCCGCGCCTTCGCTTAACGCGTATGCGCGACCCAGCTTCTGATTGCTGCTTGGCGCCACGTAAGCGAATGAATCAAGAGCCTGACTGTTGGGCGTCACAACCATGCCCTTGTTCTTGGCGGCGTAGTAATAGCCGGCAGCATAATAATGTACCGCCTGACTGGAATTGCCGTTGGCAACACGGTAGGCGCCGGCAAGATATTTTACCGCATAGGTCATATTCGTATCGGCATCGAGCAGACCAGCGGCATCGCCGGTGTATCCCATGGAACGGGCGGTCGCGAGCTTGATTTGCATCAGCCCGTAATTGCCCGCGCTGACGACGCGCGGATTTCCACCACTCTCACGCTTGATCACACGGCGCACCAGATCCTCAGGCACATTGTTCGCCGCGGCATGGCGGGCGATCAATGCATCGAGATTGCCGTTGGCATCGAGACTCGCGTAACGCATTTGCGCGAGCGCCGGGGTGGCGGCGAGCGCAACCAGCATCGTTGTGAATGCGAGTTTGCGAATCATAGCGGCTCCAGAGTTGTGGGGGGAGTGCGGCTTTTCATGTGAAACTCAGGCAACTTTGTGACGCAACGGGGTTAATCCCCTACGGTTCCATCACGAATTGGTGCGATTCGCCGCTAGAATCCATATGCCGTGCCGCAATAATCCCAATCATTCTCATGAAAGCGCATGTTGGTCAGCTCGGCTTCGCGTCGGTTGTGGAGCAAAATTGATTGGCGGAGGCCCCCGCCGGCCCCTGTCGCGGCATGTGAAATGTGTGTGTAGGCTCCCGGCGCAATCTCGGGGAGAGCACGATGAACACGCCACAGAACATGCTGGAGGACCGTCTGCGCGCGGTCGAGGATACGCTCGCGATCTACCAGCTTATCGCAAGTCATCCACCCGCGGCCGATACCGGTACCGACCGCTACTACCGGGATGCATTCGCTATCGACGGCGAGATCGATCTCGGCGGCGGCAAAGGCGCGGCCGGCAATGAGGCGATCGCGGCAATCGTGAAGACGCAGGAACATCAGGCCGCCATTGCCGGCGGCCTTTGCCATTTCGCCAGCCTTCCGCGCGTCGAGCTCAATGGCGACACCGCCGTCGCAACGTCGTATTTGCAGATCATCACGCCCGACCGGCAGGCGGCGCCGCGCGAAGTGTCCGGCCACGGCACGACAACAGGTTTTCGCATTCACCGCGCAGGCGCCAACCGCTGGGAGCTCAAACGCGGCAAGGACGGCTGGAAGGTGACGCGGCGCACGCTGCGTCCGCTTGACGGCAGCGACGATGCGCGGGCCTTGCTGCGCAAGGCCATTGCGCCTTAGGTTTTACCGAACGGAAAACAGGGAGTGCGTAATATGCCGAAGGCTTACTGGGTCGTGACTTATCGTTCGGTGAAGAGTCCTGAAGCTTGGAAGGCCTATGCCAAGCTCGCCGTGCCCGCGATTGAGGGTGCGGGTGGCCGCTTTCTCGCCCGCAGCAATCCGGCAAAAATCTATGAGGCCGGAATGAACGAACGCGTGGTGTTGGTCGAATTCGACAGCCTCGATAAGGCTGTCGCTTGCCACGACACTCCCGCCTACAAGGAAGCGCTCAAGGCGCTTGGCACCGGCAATGTCGAGCGCGATATGCGCGTGGTCGAAGGGGCCGCCTGAGATTCCTTACCACTCGGCGAAAGGATAGCGCTTGTGCGCGGCCGCGGCCTGGCGCTGCGCGTCGGCGATCACCTCGAAAAACGCGGTGAGGAACGCAATGAGGCGTCTGAAACCGACAACCGACAGCGGGATGGACGCAAAGAGAGGTAGAGCAGTCATTGAATCAGTTCTCCTTTGACATCCCTAGAAGCGCGGCGGCGTCGACAGGAAAAGGCGCTCGATCTCGCGCTCGGCTTCATCGGTAAATTTGCTGTTGTTGAGATAGCGCGCAATCTCGCGATCAGCCTGGCGCTGACGCGACAACATCAATGCATCGAAGAATCGCCGGAAAATTCCGGGACGAGTCGGTGCGGATGTGTCGGCAATAAAGTCCCGTTGTGCGGCGGTGTATGGGGCGTAAGCCATGGATCATCTCCCTTGTTGGGCTCGACGACTCCAAGGCGTTTCCCGTTTCTTATTGTTGTTGCACGCAACATAAGTGCAATCCGCCACCACCGCCACACTTGGCGGAACATACGTTCCATGCGCGTGACTCATGCGCGGTGTCGCGTGCATGTCGCATTTGCGTGCATTTGATTCCAAATGCGGCGCGCGTTGCCTATGACGACAGCAACACGGCGTTCTCGCCACATCTCTGCCGCAAAATCGCAAGCATTCGTTAAGGAATGAACAGCCGCGGATGTCTTCCCGCACGCGCGCCGCGCAGCTTTGTGACAACCCGATTGGCCATTGATCGTCCAGGCGCCAGACGAATCAAATCGAATCGAACGGCCTCAAGACGTACTAAAGTAGGCCGTCATTGCCGGCCTCACTTAACGTTCGGGCTGGAGGCAATGTTTGTCACGAACGCCGCGAGGGAGAATTGCCATGGTCGCCGTTCGAGAACCAATACTCACACCGGTTGCGATTGCCGACCTGCGTCCGACCCAGATCACGGTGGGCATGCGAGAGGTCAAAGCCAAGCGCAAGCGATGGCGGGAAATAAATGACGAAAAAGGTTCGAAGTTTCTCGGCACTCATATGATCCCGGTCGTTCTCGGCCCCAAGAAACGCCATTACGTCATCGATCATCATCACCTGGCTCGCGCGCTCCACGAAGAGGGAGTGAATAAGGTGACAGTCACGGTGATTTCGAACCTCAGCATGCTCGAGAACGACACATTCTGGTTCGTGCTCGACAATCGCAACCTGATGCACCCCTTTGACGATGCCGGCCGCCGACGCCACCACAAGGATATTCCGAAATCGATCAGTGAATTGGTTGATGATCCATTCCGCTCGCTTGCCGGAGAACTCAGGCGGGCCGGCGGCTTCGCCAAGGATACGACGCCATTTAGCGAATTCTTATGGGCGGATTTTCTCCGCAACCGGATCAAGCGCAAGCTTGTCGAAAGCGATTTTGACCGCGCGCTGGAAACCGCGTTGAAGCTGGCCAAAAGTCAGGACGCGATATACCTGCCTGGATGGTGCGGCCCGGCCCCGGAGGACCCGACCTAGAAGCAAAGACTGGTCACGAACTTCCCGTTCTTGTCCTTGATCACGTAGGGACACTCCGCGCGTTTGAGCGCGGCCTTGGCGTCTTCATTGCCGAGCGCGGCGGCCTTCTCGTAGTACGCCTTGGCGGCGCTTGAATCCTGTGGGCCGCCCCGCCCGCTTTGCGAAAACGCGCCCATTCGTTCGAGTGCGCCAGGATGATTTTGCGCGGCCGCCTTTTCGAACAACGCCCGTGCTGCGGCATCGTCCTTCGGACCGCCGACGCCGTCGGCCGTCATCAATCCAAGCTGATATTCTGCTTCCGCCGAATCCGCTTCCACGGCCTTTGACAGCAAGGCACGCGCCTTGACGGGGTCCGACGGCGCTCCCCCGGATAGCGCCGCGAGGTTACTGACGCCGCGCGGGTTGCCAGCCTCGGCCGCACGCTCGAACAGTCTGCGCGCCTCGGCCGGATCCTTGGCCACGCCGGTGCCCGTTCCCAGCATCACTCCGAGTTCGACCATGGCCGACGTGCTGCCCTTGTCGGCTGCCTTGCGCCAGGCGCTCATCGCTTCCGGCATTTGCTTGTTGGCGGCATAGGCACGGCCGAGTTCGTAAAGCGCGCGGCGCGACGACGTTGAGGCAATTTTGCAGAACTTGATCGCTGTCGCGATATCCGATGGCGCGATTTCGGCAGTGCCTTTGACATCCGCCGGCTTATCCGGGTCGGCGGGATCGGCGGCGATCCGGTCGCAAAGCACGAGATCGGCAGATTGACCGAAAACCGGGGAATGAAACGAGGTGACGGCCAGCACCAGCAGAACGGTCCGGAAACTGCAGCCTACCGAGTCCGTGTCAGGCCGTTTCATGATGATCCCAGCACCCTGCTCACAAGGATTTTTCTCCGAGCCAATTTTAAAACCGCAGCGCCAGACCAGCAAGCGTTGCGATTGACCCGCAAGCCGCGCGAAGCAGCCCGCGCGCGGATCGGCTAACGTTGTCACAATGAACCCACCCGCCTCGACCAGCGATTTCTATGGACGCCTTGCGGTCTTCCGCGATTTCACCCAGGTGGCCGATGAAGCGTGCTTCCGGCCGCTTCCAGGCGACTGGGTGGTCGGCGTCGCCGACGTGAAACAGTCCACCAAGGCGATCCGCGAAAACCGCTACAAGGCGGTGAACATGGCTGGCGCAGCGGTGATTGCCTCGGTCGCCAACGCGCTCAAGGGCCGGGACTTCCCCTTCGTCTTCGGCGGCGATGGCGCAAGCTTCGCGGTGCCGTCGGAAGATGCCGCGCTGGCGCGGCAGGCGCTGGCCGAGACAGCCACCTGGGTCGCGGAAGACCTCGATCTCGCCTTGCGCGTCGGAATGGTTTCGGTGGCGGACATCCGCGTGCACGGGCGCGATGTTCGCGTTGCCCGCTACATGCCGTCGGACAACGTCAGCATTGCGATGTTCTCCGGCGGCGGCATGGCCTGGGCGGACGCGGCGATGAAGCGGGGCGAAATCGGGGTGCCTCAGGCTCCATCCGGATCGCATCCCGACCTGTCCGGCCTGTCTTGCCGTTATGAATTGATCCCGTCGCAACGCGGGCAGGTGTTGTCGCTCGTGGTCACACCGGGACCACGCGCCAGCCCCGACGATTTCCGCGCCGTGGTCGAGGCCGTCACCCGCATTGTTGAGAAAACGCCCGATGCCTCGCGTCCTCTTCCCGGACAAGGGCTGCGCCTCAAGTGGCCCCCGCAAGGCTATGACCTCGAGGCGCGCGCCTCCCGCCGCGCCGGTGAATCGGTCCGCGCCCGCAAGGCCAAGGTCCTGGCGATGACGCTGCTTTATTTTCTCATCATGCGCAGCGGTTTACGCATCGGCCGCTTCATCCCGGCGAAGTACACGCAGGAGCTGATCGAAAATTCCGACTTCCGCAAGTTCGACGATTCGCTGCGCATGGTCCTCGATTGCACGCCCGAACTGGCGGCCGAGATCGAGGACTACTTAAAAGAGGCGTCGGCCAGGGGCCTGGTTCGTTACGGCGTGCATCGGCAGGATGCGGCGATGATGACTTGCTTCACGCCGTCGCCGGTCAATCCTAACCACGTGCATTTTATTGACGGCGCGCAGGGCGGATACGCGCTTGCGGCTGCCGCGCTCAAGGAAGGTTAGCCGGTGACCCGGGCGCGCGCGGCGTTTTCCACCAGGGTTTTTCCCAGCGACCAGATCGCGCCGGGAACCCGGTGCGCATCTGAAATGACTGCCTCGAAGGACTGTTCGATCCAATCGCAGTCTTTATCCACAATGATAAGCGGCGGCAGGAGCTTGATCGTATGATTGCCGTGTCCCGCGACCTGAGACAGGATTTTGTGCTCCTTGAGCAGCGGAATGACGATCAGCTGGCAAAAGAGTCCGCTGTTCGCGGTTTCGAGCAGATTCCAGGATGCCTTGAGAGCCAGCGAGCGCGGTGTGCCGAATTCGATACCGATCATCAGGCCTTTTCCGCGAACCTCTTTGACGAGTTCGTGACGTTTGATCATTGCCTCGAACGTCGCGCACAAACGCGCTCCGGTTCGTTCCGCGTTCTGTATCAGCCCTTCGGATTCGATCACCTCAAGCGTGGCAAGCCCGGCCGCCATGGCCAGATCGTTCTTCGCGAAGGTCGACCCGTGCACGACGGCGCGGTCCATGCGATCGAAAACCTTGTCGAAAATCCATTTGCGGGTCAGCACTGCGCCCACTGGAACCTGTCCGCCGGATAACGATTTGGCCAGCAGAACGATGTCGGGCTCGATGCCCCAATGTTCGCAAGCAAGGAAGCGGCCTGTTCGCCCCAGTCCGGTTTGCACCTCATCGGCGATAAACAATGTGCCGTGCTTGCGGCAGAGCTCAAGCGCCGACCGCAGATAGTCGTCGGAAGGAACGGTGACGCCTTTTCCCTGGATGGGCTCGACGATGAAGGCTGCGATCCTGTTCGAAGCCAGCGCTCGTTCGAGCGCGGCGATGTCATTGAACGGTACTTCGAAGCATTCGGGCAAAAGCGGGCCGAAGCCGGCGCGGAAAGTCTCGTCGCCGTTTACCGATAGCGAACCATAGGTCAGGCCATGAAACGCATGGTTACAGTACACAATCCCGCCGCGGCCGGTCGCGCCGCGGGCAAATTTCAGGGAAGCCTCGACCGCTTCGGTCCCTGAATTGGTAAAAAATGCTTTCTCCAAGTACGGCACGTAGCGCAGCAGTCGCTCCGCCAGAACTCCGGCAAGCGCGGACACGTCCATCTGAACGAGATTTGGAAAGTCGCTGTCGAGAACTTTTTTCAGGACATCGCGCACCACCGGGTGGTTGCGGCCGAGCGCGAATACACCCCACCCGCTGAGCAGATCGAGATACTGATTGCCTTCCCGATCGTAGAGATACTGGCCTTTGCCTCGCTGGTATGCGCGATCGAATCCGATCGTCTTCAACACGCGAACCATCTGTTCGTTGAGATGGCGGGTGTGGAGCGTGTAACGCTCGGCCTCTGCTTCAGCGAAGAGGTCCTCGATTTCGATACTCATAACCCCGGCTCCGCAGGCGATGGTATCTCCTGGACGCAGGTGTGTCATGCCGACCGGAAAATTTTGACCATTTGGGTTCTAAGCGTAGAATCTTCCCGAGGAAGTTCGTGATTCGGCCCAATAGTGTGCGTTTTTCAGCGGGTTGTGGCGTTGACCATCGCGGCAGCCTCTGTGATAAATGCCGCTGGCGGAGCGGGGTGGGATGTCGGAAAAAGAGGGCGTCGTTGCCGTTACCTGTCTACAGCTTGAGGCCGGCATCGCGCGCGGTCCTGGGGTATCGGTCATCTGCAATCAGAGTTTTGGGCTGCGCGCGGCTCTTGGCGCAGCGATTACGCGTGGCGCGACAGGCATTATCAGTTTTGGCATTGCCGGTGGGCTGGCACCCGATCTCGTGGCAGGCGATTGGGTCGTGGCGTCTGGCGTCAAAAACGGCAAAAAACTGATCGCCACCGATCGCGCATGGGCGCGAAGGCTTCTCCATATCCTGCCGAATGCCGTGCATGCGCACGTTGTCGGAGCCGACACCGTTGTCTCAGGCCCGAAGGAAAAGTTCAGGCTGCATGACGAGACCGGCGCCGTGGCCGTTGACATGGAGTCGCACATCGCGGCCGAAATCGCTGCCGAACATCACATTCCTTTCGCGGCCTGCCGGGTCATCATTGATGCCGCCCATAGAACGCTGCCGCATGCGGCGACGCTGGGGTTGCGGCCCGATGGCACGCCGGATCTAGGCGCGATCCTCGGCTCGGTGCGAATGTTCCCAGGCCAGATTCCGGATCTCGTTCGTACGGCCTTCGATCTCCAGATCGCGAAACACGCGCTCCGGTCGGGACGCCGGCAGCTCGGTGTCGGGCTGGGCTTTCCTTATTACAGCAGCTTCGAAACCGATCTGGACGTGGCGGAATCGTCGCCGAGCTTTATCGGATAGAGCGCATCGGCGATATGCCGCGCGCGGTTGCTGAGGGGCTGTCCGCTATCCGCCAGCCGACCCTGTCTGTCAGGCTTGCCTCACGGAACGAGATTTCCGGCTCATCGCATTGGCGGTCTGCCTTCGCACACGAGCGGAAGGACCATCGCTATTATGAGCTTCTCGAAGACACGCTGAAGGACGGCTTCAGATACGGCTACCTGGTCATCGAGAGTGATGATGGCATCCGCGCAATCCAGCCCTGTTTCCAGATCGATCAGGATCTCCTGGCGGGCCTCGGCGAACGCGTCAAAAAAATCGTCGCGGGCATGCGCCGTCTTTGGCCTCGTTTCATGTTCGCGCGGACGCTGATGGTGGGATGCGTCGCCGGCGAAGGTCATCTCGATGGCGATGCAGAATCCCAATTCGCGATTGCTGCGTCGCTCGCCCGGTCGCTCCCGCAATTAGCACGTCAATTGAACTGCGCGATGGTCGTTCTCAAGGAATTCCCCGCAAAATACCGTCCCCCGCTGCATTTCCTGCGTGATGCCGGATTTGCCATCGTGCCCAGCATGCCGATGACCACACTCGGCATCGACTACAGGGATTTCGACGACTACCTCTCCAGCATGCTCAGCCCACGCACGCGCGGAAAAGTCCGGCGCAAATTGCGCGCGGCCGAGCGGGCACAGCCGGCAATCACCATGAGTGTCGTGAAGGATGTGACCCCGGTCATCGACAACATCTACCCGCTCTACGAAAGGGTCTACGAACGTTCCCCGCTTCAATTCGAGAAGCTCACCAAAGAATTTTTGTGCGAAATCGGGCGCCGGATGCCGGACAAGGTCCGGTTCTTCATCTGGCGCCAGGACAGCCAGGTCATCGCGTTCGGCCTGTGCATGGTACAGGGTGATATGTTCTCGCACGATTATGTCGGCTTTGATTACACCGTCGCGTTCGAGCTCAATCTCTATTATCGCGTGTTTCACGATGTCATCGCGTGGGCCATCGCCAATGGCTACAAGCGCTTCTACAGCGGCAGCCTCAACTACGATCCGAAATGGCATTTGCGGCAATCGCTCTACCCGGTCGATCTTTACGTGCGGCACACCTCCGGCCCTATCAACGGTGTGTTGAGACGGCTGCTTCCGTTGATGGAGCCGACGCGGTCGGACCCGATCCTTCCGAATTTCCACAACTACAGCGAGCTTTGGGAGTGAAAGCTTTCCGCGCGCATTGAGTCGTTTTCGATGCATCCGGAACAAGAACTCGCAACCGCCGTTATCCTCCTGGCGGCATCATGCCGTTACGGGGAGAATGGAAATGGTAGCGAGTGCGGCATCCGGTGAAGCGGAGAGCCGACGGAGCGTTGTGCGCGCCAAAGCCAAGGATAAAGGAGTGGTAGACCTCGCTGGCGACGCCTTCAAAGAGGTCGCGATTCTGCTGCAAACCGAACTGCAGCTGCTGCGCGCGGAAATTTCCGAAAAGCTGACGTTTACGGCCTTGTCAGCCGCGCTGATCGGCGCCGGTGCGCTGCTTCTGATGGCCACGATCGTCCTGCTGCTGCAGGCGGCAATCGCTGGCCTGATCGCCTACGGCTTTTCCGTGCCGATTGCGATTCTCATCGTTGCCGTCGCCACCCTTCTGGTCGGGACGGGCCTCATCTGGTTCGGCGTCAACCGCTTGAGCCTGGACCGTCTCGCGCCGTCAAAAACCCTCGACCAACTGCAAAAAGATTCAACCATCGCAAACATGAGGTGAAACTATGGCATCGTCAGCACAACTGGAACGCAAGGCCGAACGGGCGCGCGAGCGTCTTTCGGACCGGATCGCCGATCTCCGCTATCACGTCTCTCCGTCGACCGTGGTGAGCGACCTGTTCGGCGTCAATCCCCGCACGTTGGGAGATGACATCCTGCCGCTACTGGCGAAACAGGCAAAACATAATCCGATCGCCTCCGCCCTTATCGCGGCGGGAGTCGGATGGCTGATCTTTTCCGAGGTGCGTGGCCCGCTCTCCAAGTTCGCCTTTGGTCCGGCGACCTCGCCGCGGGCGAAGCGCGGGCGGACAAAAAGACGCGGTGCCCGCAACGGCAAGGCAGCGGCCGCCGGCCGGAGAAAATAGCGCCGGCGGTCGTGCCCGTCAGCGCCAACGGTGGTGGAGCGCGTGCAATTCGGCGCGCGCTCGTGTTGAAGCATCAATCGCGCGCTTCGCGCCGATAAGGACGATTGCCGAAGGCCGACAGGGCAATGATCGTTCCGATCAGCAGGAAAACCATGATGAGCTTGGAGTTTTCAGCAATGAAAGCCGTCATGAGTCACTCTTCCCAAGGCCAACTCTTTCAATTTTCGGGCAGAAAGTAACAGTTGGCCTGCCGGACGAATGTGAGCTGCCTCACAAACGCTTCTGGCTGATTCGGTCAGCCTGTGGGGGTGAAGCGTTCCTCCCTCCTCTTCACCCCCGCCGGGCTTCTGGCGGGGTTTTTTTATTCCGGATATGGGGCTGCGACGCTGCCGCGACGGGCTCGCGAGGCTCGGGCCGTCAAGGCTCCCTGAGCCGCTCCGCGAAAAGCACCATGGTCTTGCGATAGACCTCGGAGCGATTCCACTCGCGCATCACCTGGAAATTCTCCGTGCCCTCGCCGAACGGCGCGCCCGCGCGCCAGCCATTGGTCTTCAGCAGATTGGCGGTGGAGGCGAGCACATCCGGCACGCTGTGGCGGAGATCGACGTGGCCGTTGCCGTCATAGTCGACGCCGTACTTGATGTAAGACGACGGCAGGAACTGCGTCTGCCCGATTTCGCCGGCGTAGGCGCCGATGAGATCGCGCAACGGCAGGTCGCCGCGCTGAAGGATTTTGAGCGCGGCGATGAGTTCGGTCTGAAACAGTTCGGAGCGGCGGCAATCATGCGCCAGCGTCGCGAGCGTACGCACCACCGGCAACTTGCCCATGTCACCGGTGCCGTTGTCGGTTTCCAGCGTCCAGATCGCCATGATCAATTCTTTTGGCACGCCGAATTGCTGCTGGATGCGCGCCAGCAGTTGTGCGTGTTTCTGCATCAGGCCTTTTGCACGCTTGATGCGGGCCGGAATGACGCGGGTGGATGCGTATTCCTCGAAGCTCTTGCTGTGGAACATGCCGCGTTGGCGGCGGTCGAACGAGAGCACGGCCTGGTCCTGCGTCACCCCAGCAAACGCGCTGGATATGACATCGCGCGAAATGCCCGCGGCGGCGGCCTCGCGTCCCATGGCGGACAGGAAGGTGTTGAAATCGCCGCCACATTGGGCGGCATGGGCCGGCGCGGCGAGGGCTAACGCGACAACCAGGGCTGCGAACGAACGTCCGAACATAGGCACACCCCACCACGTCCGCTCATTCCCGCGCAAGCGGGAATCCGGCTTTCACAAGCTGCTGCGCAGGCTAGGATTGGGCATCAAGACAGGGAGATACAAATGCCCAAAGGCTACTGGATCACCACCTATCGCGAGATCAAGGACCCCGCCAAGCTTGCCGCCTACGCCAAGCTTGCCCCCGTTGCGCTGGCGCCCTTTGGCGTGCGCTATCTCTGCCGCGGCACCCCCGACGCGACCTACGAGGCCGGGCTGAAAGAGCGGCTGGTCGTCTCGGAATTTCCCAGTCTCGAAAAGGCGATCGCCGGACACGACAGTCCCGGCTATCAGGAAGCGCTGCGGGCGCTCGGCGATGGCGCCGTTCGCGACATCCGGATCATCAGCGGGCTGGAGTAAGGCCCAGCCCTGACGCTGCGCCGCTCCACGTTATCCCGCGAGCTTGTCGAACTCTTCAATCGTGACCGCCGGCGCCGTGGTGAAAGCGATTCCAGTCGCTTTCGCAAGCGCCGTGGATGCCGCCATCGCGCGCGTATTATCCGGCAGGTCGGCAACCATCACGAGATCGACGCCGCCAAGCGTCGCGTAGGCGGCCTTGAGCTCACCGCCATGCTTCTTGATCAGCGCTTTCGCTTCATCCGATCGTCTGGCGCTGATGCCTTTGAGAGCCTCGACCGAATATTTCCCGAACAACAGGTAAGTGGCCATGACGACATCTCCGTTTTTTCAGGAGGAACGTGGCCATGAAATTATACACCCCATCACGCAGACGTGTAACGTCGTGTGAAGCTATTGTCCGGTTTCGTTCGTATATGAATGCAAAATCACTCTCGGGGAACTTGCGCCATGAAACGCCCTGCTCTTCTTATCGCCGCCGCCCTTGCGTTTGCGCCCTTCGCGGCAAACGCCGAACCCGCCGTCATAATCCCGCCGCCCGCGGCGGAGCAGCCTTTGCAGGACACCGGTCTCGAAACCGCGGTGCTTGCGGGCGGATGCTTCTGGGGCATCCAGGCCGTCTACCAGCACGTTAAGGGCGTCACCAATGCGGTGTCCGGCTATGCCGGCGGCGCCCAGAAAGACGCGCTCTACGAGACCGTGGGCTCAGGCCGCACCGGCCACGCCGAAAGCGTGAAGGTGACGTTCAACCCGCGCGAAGTTTCCTACGGCAAGATCCTGCAGATCTATTTCTCGGTCGCGCACGACCCGACACAGCTCAACCGTCAAGGCCCGGATTCCGGCCCGCAATATCGCTCGGAGATTTTCCCGCAGAGCGACACGCAGCAGAAGGTCGCGAAGGACTACATCGCGCAGCTCGACGCGGCCCACGTTTTCAAACGTCCGATCGTGACGAAAACCGACTCGATGAAGACGCCGTTTTTCACGGCAGAGGCCTATCACCAGGACTACGCGATCCAGCATCCCTATCAGCCCTACATCGTGTTCAACGATGCGCCTAAGGTCGAAAACTTGAAGAAGCTGTTCCCGGACGCCTGGCGCGACACACCGGTGACTGTGGCGGAGGCGAGTAAGGGGAATTGATGCGCTTCAAGCGGCGGGAAGCAGATAAATGAAACGGCGGGCTTGAGGCCCGCCGTTTTTATTTAGGTCATTGCGTAAGGTTCAATTGTCCAAAAAGCTCCTGAGCTTCCGGCTCCGGCTCGGATGCTTCAACTTCCTGAGCGCCTTTGCCTCGATCTGGCGGATACGTTCGCGGGTGACCGAGAACTGCTGGCCGACTTCCTCCAGCGTGTGGTCGGTGTTCATGCCGATGCCAAAGCGCATGCGCAGCACGCGCTCCTCGCGCGGGGTGAGCGAGGCAAGCACGCGGGTCGTGGTCTCGCGCAGGTTCGACTGGATCGCCGCGTCGATCGGCAGGATCGCGTTCTTGTCCTCGATGAAATCGCCGAGATGCGAATCCTCCTCGTCGCCGATGGGCGTCTCGAGCGAAAGCGGTTCCTTGGCGATCTTGAGGACCTTGCGCACCTTCTCCAGCGGCATTCCCAGTTTCTCGGCCAGCTCTTCCGGCGTCGGCTCGCGCCCGATCTCGTTCAGCATCTGTCTTGAAGTGCGCACGATCTTGTTGATCGTCTCGATCATGTGCACGGGGATACGGATGGTGCGCGCCTGGTCGGCGATCGAACGGGTGATCGCCTGCCGGATCCACCATGTCGCGTAGGTCGAGAACTTGTAACCGCGGCGGTATTCGAACTTGTCGACCGCTTTCATCAGGCCGATGTTGCCTTCCTGGATCAGGTCGAGGAATTGCAGGCCGCGGTTGGTGTATTTCTTGGCGATGGAAATGACGAGGCGCAGGTTCGCCTCCACCATTTCCTTCTTGGCCTGGCGCGCTTCGCGCTCGCCCTTTTGCACCATGTGCACGATCTTGCGGAATTCAGAGATCTCCACGCCGGTCTGCGCGGCAAGGTCGTGCACCAGCGAGCGGATCTCCTTGATGCGATCCTTTTCCTTGGCGACGAGGTTCTTCCAGCCCTTGGCCGAAAGCTTCGAGACACGGTTGAGCCAGCGCGGGTCGAGCTCGCCGCCCATGTATTGCTTGAGAAAATCCTCGCGGATGACGCCGTAGCTTTCGGCGAGCCGCATCAGGCGGCCCTCGTTGGAAACGAGGCGCTTGTTGATGTCGTAGAGCTGTTCGACAAGTGAATCGATGCGCGCCTGGTTGAGGCGCAGCGATTTCACCTCGGAGATGATCTCTTCCTTCAGTTTCTTGTACTTGCGCTCCTGCGCAGGCGACAGCGAGGAGTTCTTCAGGCGGAATTCGATATCCTGCTCCTGCAGGCGGCGCAGGCGCTTGAACGAATCGGCGATGGTGTCGAAAGTCTCGACTACCTTCGGCTTGAGCTCGGCCTCGATGGCGGCGAGCGAAAGCGAATTTTCCATATCGTCTTCGTCGTAGTCGCTCTCGGCCGCGGCTTCGCCCGGATCCTTCTCCTCGCCGCCCTCGCCGTCGCCGCTGGGCGGCGCCTTGAATGGCGTGGCACCAGGCGGCGCTGCCGGCGGCGCCGGTGTCTGCACGACCTGAAGATGCGGCGCGCCGGGAACGGGCGTGCCAACCGCGGGAATGATCGGCTTGCCGTCCGGGCCAATCACCGGCGGCTGCATTTGCTTGGCGTCCGGGCCGGCGTAGGTCGCTTCGAGATCGATGATATCGCGAAGAAAGACTTTTCCCTCGTTGAGCTCGTCGCGCCAGATGATGATGGCCTGGAAGGTCAGCGGGCTTTCGCACAGGCCGGCGATCATCGCTTCGCGGCCGGCCTCGATGCGCTTGGCAATCGCGATTTCGCCCTCGCGCGAGAGCAGCTCGACCGAACCCATTTCGCGCAGATACATGCGCACGGGATCGTCGGTGCGCTCGGACGGCTCTTTCTTCTCGG
>Ga0187779_10000834_pt1 | contig 20062 bp, 13 predicted proteins | sample 1015_Q2_SP10_10__FD_132435 | JGI IMG/M metagenome (GOLD analysis project Ga0187779, IMG submission 132435) | Tropical peat soil microbial communities from peatlands in Department of Meta, Colombia - 1015_Q2_SP10_10_MG | ecosystem: Environmental > Terrestrial > Soil > Wetlands > Peat | place... | reverse complement strand
TCAAGGGGGTTCGGGCACCAGGTCTGCACAGATTTTCTCGAGGTAATGGAGAGGGCGGTGAACAAATACAGGATCGAACTCCCTGACAGGGAGCTGGCGTGCGCACCGTTTGGGAGTCCCGAGGCGGCTGATTATCTTGCTGCCATGAGGGCTGCTGCCAATTATGCCTGGGCAAACAGGCAGTGCATCATGCACTGGACGAGGCAGGCATTTCTGAAATTCCTTGGATCGACACCCCGGGGACTCGGCATGAGTCTCGTTTATGATGTCGCCCATAATATCGCGAAGATAGAAGAGCATACGGTGGGCGGGAAGAAAATGAAACTCGTTGTCCATAGGAAAGGCGCGACAAGGGCCTTTCCTCCGGGCCATCCGGAACTGCCCGACACTTACAGGCAGGTCGGCCAGCCGGTGCTGATACCGGGAGACATGGGCAGGGCGTCCTTTGTTCTAGTCGGCACCGCAAGGGCTATGGATGAGACCTTCGGATCGACGTGCCACGGCGCAGGGAGGGTAATGTCGCGGCACCAGGCGATACGGCAGGCGAAGGGCAGGGCGATATGGCGTGAGTTGGAAGACAAGGGGATAATCGTCAGATCGGCAGGGCGCGAGACCCTTGCCGAGGAGATGTCCGAGGCGTACAAAGACATATCAAGCGTGGTCGACGTTGTTCATAACGCGGGCATATCGAGGAAGGTGGCGAGGCTCAGACCGATGGGGGTAGTCAAGGGATAAGAGACAGACTATTTTTCGAGGTTGATGACCGCCTTGAAGTCGTATTGGACATCTCCGCCGTGGCCGTCAGACACGACGACGGTGACAGGGACCTTGCCGACGAAGTCCTGCGGCACATTCCATTTTATCAGCCCCGTTGTCGGGTTGATATCCATTCCCTTCGGTGCGGCCTTAAGAGAATAGGTGAGCGGGTCTCCGTCAGGATCGACAGCCCTGATCTGATAGGTATAAATCTTTCCGTCAAAGGCGACCTTCCTATCGTCGGTGATTACCGGCGGCATGTTCGCGATTTCACGCTGCAATGTCACTGGATTGCCATAGGCCTCTCCGTCAAAGGGGGTTATCTTGACGGAAATTTTGTCTCCTCTCTTGAACGGACCGTTTAGTCGCTGCTCTTTGCCGGCGGGCCCTCCATTTTTCGTCCATTCATATTGGAAGGTTACCGTGTCTCCGTCAATGTCGTTAGCCGATACTTCGGCACTCAAGGATCCTCCCTGTTTGCCTTCAGGAAGGATTCTCGCGCTCACAATTTCCGGGGGTCCGTTTTTTATCTCAACTATGTTCGAGAGGATTTCTCTGTCCTTTATCGTTGCCCTCGCTTGAACCGTATCGCCTTTTCTTGCCTCGATGGGTTTGAATTGACCCGGCGTCGAACTCTCTGCGAGTCTCCCGTTCACGAGCCATTCTATCTTCGCATCGCCTTGATTAAAACCCTGCGGAGTTAGATAAACTGTCGAACTCCGATCCGGATTTTCAGGGGTGATTTTCAGGGAGTAAGATTCTTTGCTCTCCGTTGCAGACGGAGCAACATCAGATCCCTTCATAGTTCCGCTCTGAGAAGGCTCCTGTTTGGCGGTCTCTGGTGGCCTTTCCGATGAACAGGATAGAACGAAGAGGAAAAAAAATGCCGCTGCGATTGACGTGGCCCTACACATCATCAATATTCGTAGAGCACTGACACTTTAGCCCTCTCCCTTCTGTCAGCCGGTTGAGACAAATTTTCAGAGTCTATCTCGATGGTGTAGAGATAGGGTATGCTCATTACCGTGATTTCGCCGGGGACCGACAGCACCACGGCATTCTTTACCAGACCGGTATCGGGACCCGAATTACCCTCTACCGTATCGACTATTTTCTCCGTAACCTTGTACTGATTCGGCGCAGCATTCCCCAATGTAAATTCAATGTCATAGGTACTCGGGGAAGAGGGGTCTATGGTGAGCGACGTGCTGCTCGCACCGCAGTTCGTCCAATTGGCCGTGGCTTTCGTCAGCTTGTCGGTCAGACAGTTATTGGATGCCTGCTGTATGAGGTTGATACCCGGAACTCCCGGATTTCCCCTCGAGCCGATAAATTGAAAAGCTATGTCCTTGCCGCCTTTCCCTGCCTCGAGTGCGGTATTGTATCGCTTCTCCATGCCTGTCAGCTGAGTGCCGGCCGTCACCATATAGAGCAGCGCTGCCATGACAGCGAGCGAGATGGCCGAAAGGACTAAGACCATGGTCAGGGCGATGCCTCTCTCATTCTTCAACAGTTCCATTTCCACCTCAGATAAAGCCCGGTCTTGCAACGATTGTATAAAGTTTCCACCGGTAATTTTGATAATACTTGATGGCGGTAAGATCAAAGTCGTTTCCGCCCATTCCTGTTTCTCCCACTTTGATGCACGTGGGGCATCCACCGGTAAAATTCGTGAAGGTATAATTCGGGTCGCGCTGGCCTTCTTGTGCGAGGATATAGACCCTCACCTCCTTCAGCTGGCTTCTGATATCCGCGGCAGTATAAGTCTGCAACCAACCGGCGTCTTTGTATGAAATAGTTCCGTTGCCGAGTTGATCCAGCCCGAAAACCACCTGCATGCTGGCTACACAGTCGAGGAGAGGGAGCTCGTTGGGGTATGTGCCATCGGGCATGATCGCCCCGAATGTGCCATCTGCCTGACTGACAACACCTTTGTAAAGGACTCCTGTGCCCCTATCCGTACCGGCGGATGTCCCGGTTGCACACCGGTTTGGCACCGTGGTAGGGACCCTGACGTAGTAGTCCGCCCTGTTAAACGGAAACCTCAGGGGGTTTGTGTTAGGGTCTACTCCGTAGACGATCCGGGTTTCTCTACTGCCTAGGGGCGCCAAAGATGCGATGTTCGAAAAGACCGTTGCGCCGACGAGAGAAAAAGTATTTCCAATGAGGGAAAGGACCGTCACACTGTCGGAATTGAGAAATGTTTCGCCCGAAAGACCGTTCTTTGTTACGCCTCCGAATGCCAGCTCGGTCCACTTTTGTGACGCTCCGTTTTTCGCCACGGATGCGGATTTTATCGAAAGCACATCGGAAGTGTTGTTCATCGCCACGTTGTCCAGGGCTCTTACAGCCCCTGGCGGGTTGGAAGCCCCTGCGACATCGGCGCCCCTCGCGGGATTATTGGGGGGGCCGTCGTTGAGGTCTCGATCGACCCAGGTCGTTGTGTTGTTGACGTCAGCCTCAAGATAAGCGTTACCACCCATGTCCCAGGGAAGTCCGTATCCTGCGCTTTCGATGTCCTGCCGGAGCATCTCGAGCCCCACTACGCCTTCTATGTCCGTCTCGGCGATCTTGGACTGCTGCTTGAACTGGTTTAAGAGCGCCGAAAAGATACCTGATGTCGCTGACAAGACGAGCAGGAACATGACCATCGTTATCATCAATTCAACTAAAGTGAAGCCCTCTTCGCGCCTTATCACAGGTTCCCCACTATCGTTCCGATATTGTGGACGTAGTCCTGACCCTGCCATGTCCAGCCCACCGTAACATTGATGATTACATTATTAGGGTTGAGGTTTTGCGCTGTCACGTTCGTGCAGTAGTTAAAAGACGGCATGCTCCTTACGCTAGCCGTCACAACCTGCCCATTATTTGCGCTTCCTATCGCACCCATTACACCCTGCATTTTTGCTCTTAGAGTGGCCGAACATATGCCCGGGTCGAGTGCGCCCGTATCCGTCTGACTGCCCGAGGACAACTTGCTGAACGTAGTCCCCTTTGCATTGTTCATCCTTGTCTCCGCTAATTTCAGTGCCTGATCTCTCAGGGCGCTTATCATGTTGGAGTCGATGCTGAGAAGGGCGGTCTGCATCATCGCAAGAGCGACGAGGAGGAGGACCACAAGGGCGACCATCACCTCGATGAGCGTCATCCCTTTCTTATTTAGCATCGCACGCAGCCCCATCCCACTTCCCCATATTAATTCTCGTCGTAGACAGAACGATGCAGTCGTAATCAGGATAGACATCGGGCGCTCCGTCTCCGTTTAGGTCTGTGTTGACCCGTATCGTTTGATTGGGGCTCACGAGCCCTTTTGAGTCTACCGTGACAGTCCCGAGCCACAAAGGGGCGAGCTGATACGTCAGTTTTACAGGATTCAGAAAGGAGGGCAGCGGCTGATCGGTGCCCGCATCGTAGACCCCGTTTTCATTCGTGTCCTGAAATACCTGGTATCTGTCGGCATTGATGACCACGAAATGAGACCGATTCCTCTGCATCGCGCTTAACCTCGTATTCAAGAGGTCGGAATAGATCTGCTTGACCTCGCTCTCGATCGCGTAACTGCCGCTCCAGCCTTGAAACTGCATGCCCATGGCTGCAACGACGATGCCGATTATGCTCACGACGACGACGAGCTCTATTAATGTGAGGCCTTCCTCGTTCCGTCCTGAAATCTGTCTTTCACGTTTCATCTTTTCCCGTCCTTACCGTTCCCTTATGTGAACGGTTCTCTTTGTCGGCGGAGGAGTTGATATGATCGCCAAGCCCTGCTGGGTCGGAGGCACACCTTCCATCGCCGCTGTTTTTCGTAAACCCCTGTCGGTGAAGGCAGACGATAGGTCTTTCTGTTCGATGCTCCCCGTAGAGACCTGCAAAAGCGCCACGCCCTTTAAGGAAGCCCCTGCAGAGCCGCCCGTGTTATATTTCACAGCCCAGATCGCGCTCTTTCCCCCGATTCCGCAGACATCGCTGTAGGCCTTATACGTAGTGAAAAAGACGACACCGGTGCTCGGGCTCGCGAGGGGGTCGGTGATAACCCTTTCGGCCCTGAAGTTCTGAGTCGGATCAGCGTTCAACGGGTTCGTGGAACCATCGAGAACTATATACCATCCGTTGAAACTCGTATCGGTATTCGGATTTGATGCCAGTGTGTCATGGACGGCGGCACATGTCGAATTATCCACTGCAACTGAACCGGTGACACTTGCGCAGGTGACATCGGACAATCCGCCCGTCACTGTGCTTTGGCAGAAACCGACGGAACTGCTCGGGTCCATCTTAGCGGTTGCCCCCCTGACATAACAGGGCTCCTTTATCCCATAGAGCCGCCTCAGGTTGTCTCCGTCATCCACTGACGTCCCTCCGTTGCCATCAGGGATCTCGAAGAAATACCGGCCTGTCCCGAAATAGAGCCAGATCACCTGATCTCGGCTCTGAAGCTTCGTGATAGAGGTCGTAACAGGACCGATGCCGTCAACGAGCTTGCGCCACTGCCAGTTGCCCGGATTCGGATCGTTGTTCGTAAATATTCTTCCTACGCCCCCGTCCGTCCATGTGCCGTCTGACGCCTTCTTCACGTATCCGACGTATGCGGCATCATCGGAATAATCAATAGATCGGGCGCCGAACCCCGATCCAACGTCAGGATCGATTGAGGCATTGAGGAGAGAGCCCGCAAAGGCAAAGGGGATTGTTGTATCGATCGATCTTGCCAGGGAGCCGTTATATAGATTGAGTACGAACAATTTTAGATTCTGGTCCGAGTGTCCGAGGAATTGATTGTTCGTCGTATCGATGGGACCTGTCGGACCTGAACCGAGAATGACGAACCATTTGCCGTTTGTCGTTATATCGGGAGTCCCGTCCGCCTTCGTCGTGCTGATCCTCACCACTGCGGGGCCGCTCGTCGCAAAACCGAGGGTGGGGTCGGAGAATTCCCACAGAAGCACCGGCGGCTTTGTCTTATCGGCAAGGGTATCGGTGACATCGAGGGCGAAGTAGGAAGAATAACCGAGACTGTCGAGCGGCGTTTTTACGCAGTCCGTGCAGGTGGCGGTCAGGTTTCTGCATGCACCGCCAAGTCTCATGCCGCCGATAAGAATAGTCCTCCATGAGCTGACCGTCCTCGCGTTCCCTGAGACATCGCCCGAGCCCGGCTGACCGATACTCGCATCGAAGATATAAGGGGTGAGGTCAACTGAGTAGACGTGGCAATAATCCGGGTCCGCGAAGTATTTGAGATAGGGAAGGACATTCTTCGGGATGAAGGCCCACATCTCCTGCCCGAGGGGAACGGTAGCGTCAGCGTTCGAGAGTCTCGCCTTGTCGAATGACCCCTGTCCTGACCAGTTCAGATCGAGGTGTCCGAGCTTAAATGCATGGAGCATCCCGTCGTTGCCTCCCACAAATACCATCCCCCTGCTCTTATACCCTGCCGTAGTGACATAGTGGGTCGGATCCGGGGGGTCTTCGCCCAGGGCGTCCTGAAGGGGTATTCCGTAGGTGCTGTCCTGATACATTTTATTGTAGCTATTCAAGGCTATCCATGAGGCTATTCTCGGGGTCGAGTCTATGATGTCCCCGAACTTCCAGATATGGGGCACGTCATTTATAGTCACGGTTCTGTACCGGTAATCAGGGAACGTGTCGTTGTCCCTGTCAACGGTATTGAAGTCTTGTCCGTCGCTCGTAAGATCGTATCCGTGGATATACCTGATGACATCCTTTGCCCTCTGGTCATCGACAGCGCATGTATCAGTCCCGCCTGTGCAGGGAGAGGCGGAGGTCCCGACGGCGGTGCATATCGTCTTGGTAACAGAACATTGATATGAGGCCAGAGATGAAGAGAAAGTGGAAGAGGCGGTGTCGACGAAGTTGACAAGGCTTCCCCCCACATTCGTGTAAATAATCCGCGGAGTTGAGTTCAGGTCCCGCGCCCAGAGCGATACGCCAGCCTGCCAGATGCTCCCGAGGTTCTCGAAGTTGACCGTCGGCATAGCAGTTAAGGGAGAACCGGTGCCGGAAGTATCCTGGAAACGCTTTGCCTTTGTCTGCTGGGCGGTAGTGTCGAAGTAGAACTGGGCGATATAGTCATTGATGAGATTCAGTTTTCCGTCTGCAACTGTCTCCTCTCTGATGGAACTGTTCGTAAAGAGAGGGTCTATGTAATACCAGAAATTCTGGTTTTCTCCGTTCCAGGCGATAATGTCATTGCCGAATCTCCGCCTCGGATAAAAGACGGCCTGAACGAGATTTGCGCCGCTCCCTTCACCTGAGGCAAGAACGGATGCAGCAGTACCCGATGAGGCCCTCTTCAGCATCGTCGAAAGGGCGTTCGTCATCGCCTGTTCGAGGTCCGCCCCTTCTTGCGCTTCGTAATACGTGTCAGGACTTCCTGTCCCGCTCGTGTCCCACTTGGCCTGCTTGTCGGGAAGGCCCGTTCCATCGTAGTCGTTGAATCCTCCGTTTATCGCCGCATATTTCAGAAGGGTGGAGCCTTTGCCAAAAGCGAAGACGGTGTAGAGCGTCAGATTTTGCATTCCGCTAATATCACTCCTCAGGTCTTTCGTATGCATGTACAAGGCCACATCCTCTATGCCTGCAACATTTCCCCCCGCGCTACAGGTGGCGAACGTTGATGCAGGGAATGAGAAATTCTCACCGCCGACCACTGGCGCCGTATTATTCGTGACGGCCGGACAAGTTGACCCGGAACAATTGAACTTCGATTTACCCGAGGCGTAGTCTTTCAGAGTGGCCGGCAGATTGCCGTCTGAACAGGGCTCACCGTCGGTAATAAGGAGTACGTAGCTCTTCGAACACGCAGGAAACCTGGGGTTTCCGCCGCCGGTTGCGTAGTTCCAGGGGTCGTTGTTGTTGTTTATCTGAAAATCGCCGTTATTCCACCTCGGGCCCGGTCCGCCCTCCATGCTCGATTGCTGGGCAAAATATCCGGTCACGGTCCACAATGCTTCCGCGAGGGGTGTGTTCGTGCTCGGTATCGTAAGATTTATCTGGTTTATCACTGATGAGAGGCTCGTGCCCGCGACGGAGACCTGGACTTTGCCCCCGTCATTCGTATTATAAAAAGTGACGCCGATTCTCGCCTTTGCGCCGACGACATTCTGAATTACTCCCTCGACGGGAGAGGGTACCACCACATCTACAGAAAAAGATCCTTTGCCGGTAGTGCCGGCGTAGGCCGTGAAAGATGATGGGTTGGAATTGCCGGTAGCGAAGGTGAAGTTCATGTTTCCCGTGCACCCCGTGCATCCCATATATTGATCTGCCTGTGCCACGGCCTTATATATGCCTCTGCTCGAATCATCAGGTTTTAATGCGCGGACTTTGTCAAAACCGGTCCCCTCGCCTCCCACCGCGTATCCTCCGGTGAGGACCCTTTTTAAGACATCGGCCCTTCTCATGGTGAGCCAGTTCAGGAAATTGCCGTCCCACTCTGTCGCGAGCTTCGCGACAGGTTTCACCCTGTTCTGAAGGAATTTTCCTCCGGAACCGGTATACGTGTAGTAGTAGTTACTGTTGAAATAGCCGTAGTAAGTTTTCGTAGGATCGAAACTCATCTCTGGAGCGAGGTTGTTGAAATAATAGCAGGTATAATCATAAATCGTATCGCTGGAAGAAAAAGACACAGATGAGCTAACGGTTATCTTTTTTGTGCTCGAACTTACGCTGTTGACAATGAGTGTTGTGGGGGTCCCCGAATGGACGAGAACGATCATCTGTCCGACCCAGACGTTTGTGGTGCTCGTAACGGGGATTGTGGTATTAGGTGAAGAACCACCAGTCCCGACCGTAGTTGTGTTGCACTGACTGGAATCCATGTCATAGAAATTCGGGTCCTGGCAAGCCCAATCCTGGACGATCGTCCCGGATGCAAAACTCAGGGAGGCGCTCACCGTAAGTGTATTCGTGCCGCTGTTGACAGCGGTAACAACGACTTCAGTCCCTCCCACCGTAATCTTCTGTCCGACATTGAAACCTGAAACACTGTCCACAACTATAGACGTGGTATTATTCCCGGAAGCCGTCGTCGTTGCCTTGGAACAGGCATAGGCAAAATTGAACATGCTGCCCGAATTGTCCACAAGGAACATGATATTGGGAGGAACATCCTGGATAACGTAAGGCGGAACGATGCAGTAATCGGTCATCGATGCCGCATCTGATCCTGTTATCACAAGAGAAGAAAAAAACAGTGACAGGAGAAAATTGAATAGTATGAGTTTCTTCATGAAGACCACCTCACTTGCGAAGATTCCTGTTGTCAATGCGAACCTTTGTTGCCGTTTCGTCGTCAGTGAAAATCTCTGCGATGTTTCCCCGTTTCAACTGGTTCATGGTTAATCTCGTTCCGGACGTTGTTACGAGAATTGCGTTCGATATATCATAGAATTTTCCATTTACTTCGATCGAAGTCGTGGTAATATTCGTTATGACTCCCGAGATGATTTTATGGGTTGCTCGTCCCTCTTTGGCATAATTCTGTGACGTGATGACGGACAGAAAGGCGATCGTGATAACGAGAACCATGAGCATGCCTCTCATTTTCTCCCCGAAGCCCCTCGCTCTCTTTATGTTGTTTTTCATCACAGCGCCTCCTTCAAATGTGCTCTTCGCGTATGTCGCATATAATCATCCGAATTACCATAAAGCAACTTCAATGCCAATCTTTTGTTTATCCTAAACCGGCCTCGGATAAGGTTTCTCTCGCCATTGAGCGGGACGTGCTATGTAATGGATTACACAGTTTGGGTAACGCATTACAGATTAGTGCTGCTGCGGGGGGCGCCGAACCGGAAGGATATGCAGAAAGGGATCACTCGGAGACAGGGAGACCCCAAAGACAGGGTTTTTGGGCTATAATAGTCCAAGAACAGGTCATGGCGGAGAGGCTGAAGAGAGAGTGAGAAATCCTGAAATATGGTTGTTCATTTTCGTCCTCGGCCTTCTCGGCCTGAACTGGCCCTTCCTCGAGATATTCCATGTCTCTGTGGTGAAATACCTGATAGTCTTCTGGCTCCTTTTTATCGTCCTCGTGGCCTTCGCGGCCAATAGGATGAACCGACAACAGCTTACGAAAAAGAACAATAAGAGTCTCCCCCCGCGACAAAGAACGGTGCGGTAGAAAGAAGTGTTTACACCCTATAACCTTTTTTTTATTGTTCTCGGCTACCTGCTGCTCCTCTTTACCGTAGCCTACTACGCCGAGCGGCAGGAGAAAAAAGGCAGAAGCATAGTCAATAACCCCTATATCTATTCTCTATCGCTGGCGGTCTATTGCACCTCCTGGACTTTCTACGGGAGCGTCGGGAAGGCAGCCACGTCAGGGCTCTCTTTCCTGACGATCTATCTCGGACCGACCCTCATGGCTTCCCTCTGGCTCGTCGTTCTCCGCAAGGTGGTAAAGACAGCGAAGGCGAACAGGATCACCGCGATCTCCGATTTCATCGGTTCCCGTTACGGCAAGTCTCTCTTCCTCTCCGCGCTTGTCACGATCGTGGCCGTTGTCGGCATAGCGCCCTATCTAGGACTACAGATCAAGGCGATCATCAGCACCTTTGAGATCATATCGGGCGGCAAGACATGGGGGAGTTCCGCTGTGGGCTTAGTCATTACCTTAATACTCGGCATATTTGCGATCATCTTTGGAGCGAGGCGACTCGATTCTTCAGAGAGGCACGGCGGGCTCGTTTTTGCGATAGCCTTTGAATCGATCGTGAAGCTGTTGGCCTTTGTCCTCGTGGGTGTCTTCGTGACCTTCGGCCTCTTCAAAGGGTTTAACGATATCTTCGCGAGGATAAAGGATTCCGAACACTCGATACTCCTCTTCCTCGGCACCGGCACGGGAACGGACTATCCGGAATGGCTGTCACTCCTATTTCTTTCGATGATGGCGATCATGTTTCTGCCTCGCCAATTCCAGATGGCTGTCGTGGAGAATTATGACGAGTCCCACATAGCCAAGGCGGCATGGCTCTTCCCCCTCTATCTCTTCCTTATCAATGTCTTTGTGCTGCCCATAGCCTTCGGCGGTCTTCTCACGGGGGGGACTGCGAAAGAGGCCGATTACTTTGTCCTGACCCTGCCCCTGCATAACGGCATGCGCTATCTCTCCCTCTTAGCCTTCATCGGCGGATTTTCCGCGGCGACAGGCATGGTGATTGTCGAGGCGCTTGCATTGAGCACCATGGTCATGAACAGCATCATCATGCCAGCCCTGATCAATTTCCACGACGCTCCGAAATTCCCGGCGGTCGTCCTTAATATTAAGAGACTCGTTATCCTGGGGATCGTCTACCTGGGATATCTCTTTGCCATGTCCATCGGAGAATTTTATAGCCTTGTAGATATCGGACTGAAGTCCTTCGAGGCCGTGGCCCTCTTTGCCCCGGCGTTCTTTTTGGGTCTTTACTGGAAGAGGGGGACAAGGAGAGGTGCCATAGCAGGGCTCTCTGCCGGATTTGCCGTATGGCTCTATACCCTCATCATCCCGGCGTTGATAAAGTCCGGCATCGTGAAGGAAGTCGGCCTCGTCGCGCTCCTGACGGGCTCGGAGATGTTCAATCCAAACAGCCTTTTCGGTGTTCAGGGTCTCGGCAAGTGGGGAAACTCTCTCTTCTGGGGTATGCTCATGAATCTCATTTTCTATGTCGGGATATCAGTCTTTACGAAACAGTCCAAAGAGGAAGAGATCCAGTCGCTCGTCTTCGTGGAGTCTTATGAAAGCGTGAAGGAGCTCTTCCATGGGAGCTCCTACACCGTGGACGACATCGAAGATATCCTCGCCCAATATATAGGCAGGGTCGAGGCGAGGGACGTAATCGGGGCCATCCTGTCGGGGAAGAACAGGAGAGGGGGAGAACTTACCCCTAAGGAACTCTTTGAAGTGCGTGACGAGGCCGAGAAAGTCCTGTCGGGAGCCATCGGTTCGTCCATGGCTGCTATTATTTTTGAAGACAAGCTGGTCCTGACGGAAAAGGAGAGGGGAGAACTCTCCGAGTCTCTCAAGCATATTACCGAACGGCTGAGGCTGTCTCGCCAGGAACTGACAGAAACGAACAGGGAACTGTCGCATCTGAAGGAGTTCAGCGAGAACATCATAGAGAGCGCCCCTGTGGGGATCGTGACCGTCGATTCTCTCTTGCGCATAAAATACTGGAACAGGGAGATCGATAAGCTTACCGGAATAAAGAAATCAGACGCGTTTAACCGTCAGATAGTCGATCTGCTTCCCTGGATAACGAGAGATTCGCTCATGCAAAAAGAAGAGCAGGAGATGACTGTCCAGACCACGTCACTGCAGACGTTCAAGATTAATATCAGTCCTTTTACAGACCCCTCGGGAGGGTTTGTTATCATCCTTGAAGACATAACGGAAAAGAAGAAGATGGAAGAGCAACTCCTCCAGGCATCGAAGCTCGCGAGTATCGGAAAACTCACCGCGGGCATTTCCCACGAAATCGGGAACCCGCTCGCATCAATCTCTTCTCTTGTCCAGGAACTTGAATCTCTCGAAATGACAACGAAGGATGACGTGCAATTCACGCGGGAATCGATAAAGACGATGAACAATCATCTAGAGAGGATCGCGAAGATTGTTCGGAGTCTTGGAGACTTCGCTCGGTTAGCTTCAGGCGAAAAGACTTCGTCGAACATAGCGGAAATTCTCGACCGCACGATCAACCTGGTAAAGTATGACAAGCGGTTCAAGAATATCCAGCTTGCGACGGATATCGATGCTATTCCCCCGCTGAATGTGAACCCCGATCAGATACAGCAGGTCTTTCTCAACCTTCTCATCAATGCCCTCGACGCGATGCCCGAAGGCGGGAAATTAGGCATTTCGATGAAGGAAAGAGACGGATCCGTCGAGGTCGTTTTCAGCGACTCCGGCGCAGGCATCGAGGAAAATGCCCTGGGCAGAATCTTCGATCCGTTTTTCACAACGAAGGGTCCGGGCAGAGGGACAGGGTTAGGCTTGAGCATATGTTATGGTATAATTAAAGACCATAACGGGACCATACGGGTGAAAAGCAACAGAGGGGAGGGGGCAACATTTGTGATAAATCTACCCGTCGAAAATCATGAATGAGCGGATACTCATCGTCGAAGATGAGGAGACCCTCTGTGAATCGCTGAAAAGAGTGCTCTCGAGGGAAGGATACGTTGTCGAGACCGTCAGCAGCGCTGAATCCGCAATCCAAGTATTTGATGAAAGATTTTATGACCTCATCATTACCGATATCATTCTCCCGGGGATCACGGGAATTGAACTGCTGAAGAAGATAAAGGAAAAGCTTCCCGGACAGACCGTTGTCATTATGACGGCATATGCCTCTCTTGAGACCGCTGTCGAGGCCCTCAGGAGCGGGGCTTACGACTATATCGTGAAACCCGTTATGCATGAAGAGGTAAAGCAGGTCGTGAGGAATGCCCTTACGCAGGGGGCCCTTCTGGAGGAGAATGTCCGCCTCAAGAAACTCATGGAAAAGGAGTATGACCCCGACAGGATAATCGGCGAAGGTCCGGAGATAGAGAGGATACTGGGCGAGGTCAAAGGCGCTGCAAAAAGTGGCGGTACGGTACTCCTGCTCGGGGAGATCGGCACAGGGAAAGAACTCCTCGCGAGGATGATACATGGGAATAGCAGCAGGGCAGACAAACCGTTTATCTCCATAGACCGTAATGTCCTTCTCGAAGAATACATAAATGTGATATCGAGGCTTTTCGGGCACGTAAAGGGCGCCTTCCCGGATGCTACGACTTCCAGGAAGGGACTTTTCGAAGAGGCAAACGGAGGAACTGTCTTCTTCAGAGAAGCTCTCGACATTGATGCCGGACTCCAATCGAAACTCGTTCGGGTCCTGGAAGATCGGGAGATAACACCGGTAGGCGGAAAGGAGGCTTTCAAAATTGATATTCAGTTCATCTTCGCTACAAACGGAGACATTGAGTCAGCGGTTTCGGAACGAAAGTTCAGAGCCGACCTCCTTGGGAAGATAGGCGCAGTCTCGATAAAGATTCCTCCTCTCCGGGAACGACGGGATGACATAAGGCCTTTCGTCTGTCATTTTATCGAGAGATACTCGTGTGAATTAGGGAAGACCGTAAGAGACATAGACGGTGAGGCTTTGGAAGTTCTTCAGAGATATCCCTGGCCGGGCAATGTCAGGGAGCTCCGGAACGTTATTGAGCGTGCAATTCTCACAACAGAAGGCCGTGTCATTAAGGCGGGGGATCTTTTGCTTTTTTCCCGTTAAGGCGGAGCATTTGTGAGGAAGGTCGCATCCATGGCATTCCGTTTATCGGCAATAATATTTATTTGGAGATTTGCCCCTTCGGCAGACCCACCGGGGGTCGGCGGGCAAGCTCCAACGAAGAACATGAGCACGTACGCATCAACTCCTTACTCATTGTCGAGGTTGACGGACCTGTCAGTTCGCTTTTAGAGCGAAGGTCTAACGACCGGCCCGCTCTACTCGCAGAGAACAACGAAAGATGATTCAGGAAGACATCATAAGTTTCTTAAAAAAAGAGCCCCCGTTTCAATTCCTTGATGAGCCTACCCTAAAGTCTGTTGCGGCCGGTTTATCGATGGAGTTTTATCCAAAGGAGACGGTTATTTTGCGTCAGGATGGTCCCCGGAGCGACTCACTGAGGATTATCAAAAAGGGGGGAGTCAAGATTCTCATGAAGTCCGAGAACGGGGAAGATGTGGTAATGGATTACCGCGGGGAAGGGGACAACTTCGGGTTCCTCTCGATAATCGGCGATGACCGGCAGAGGACGACGGTCGTCGCCATTGATGATACCATCTGTTACACCCTGCAGAAGGACAAGGTCTTGAAACTCATCGAATCGAAGCCCGCCTTTTCCGAGTATTTTATGTCGTACCTCTCACGATACGTGGACAGGACCTACAGCGAAATGCAGAAAAAGAGCATGATCAACGGAGGCAGCGACCGGTTCTTGTTCACGACTCCGGTAGGCAGTATAGCAACAGCTGTTGTTACTATCGGAGAAGCTGCAACGATACAGGAGGCAGCACAAGTCATGGCAAGCAATAAGACCAGTTCGGTAATCATTCTTGACAAGAGGAACCTTCCTGTCGGGATTGTGACCGATAAGGACCTCAGGGAGAAGGTGGTGGCGAAGGGCCGCAGCGCGTCTGAGCCCGTTAAGAATATCATGACGCTTTCCCTCATACGGGTCGACGCGAGGGACTCCTGCTTTGAAGCCGTGCTCAGGATGGTGAAATACAATATCCATCATATGCTCGTTATCGAAGACGGCGCGTTAAAGGGGATCATGACGAATCACGATCTCATGCTTCTCCAAGGCACGTCACCGTTATCCTTTGCGAACGATATCGAGAACCAGCAGACGATTGCTGGACTTGTCCCGGTTTCACTCAAGATGAATAACATTGTCGGACTTCTCCTCAAGGAAGGCGCAAAGCCGAGCAACATCACGAACGTCATCACTGAAATTAACGACAGGCTCGTGAAGAAGGTGCTTGAGGTAGCCGAGAAGGAATTTGGGCAGCCGCCGGTCCCTTACTGCTGGTTCGTCTTCGGGAGCGAAGGTCGTAAGGAGCAGACCTTCAAGACAGACCAGGATAACGCGATTATCTATGCAGACCCCTTGACGGCGGAGGACGATGGGGCGATAAGGAGATATTTCCCTCGCTTCACCGCCTTTGTGAAGGAAGGACTGCACAAGATTGGATTCCCGCCATGTCCCGCTGATTATATGGCAAGCAACCCCCAATGGTGTCAGCCCCTTAGGGTCTGGAAGAAGTATTTCTCGAGCTGGATCACCGAGCCGACCTCGGACGCGATCTTAAAGTCATTGATATTTTTTGACTTCAGGCCCCTCTATGGTAAGTTCAGCCTCTTTGAAGAATTGAGGGATTCTTCCCGTTCCCTGATAGAAAATCAGGGCATCTTCCTCGGTCACATGGCGAATACGATGATGAAAAATACCCCGCCCATCGGCTTTCTGAAGTCATTCGTGGTCGAAAAAAGTGGTGAGCATAAGGACGAATTTAACCTGAAGATAAAGGGGCTGACGCCGCTTGTCGACGCCGTGAGGTTTTTCTCTCTTGAGAAAGGGATAAAGGAGACATCGACCCTCGGGAGGATACAGGTTTTAAAGGATAGTCACACCATTGTCAGGGAATACGTGGATGAGCTGAAACAGGCCTTTGAATTTATCATGCTCCTCAGGGTTCATCATCAGTATGAACAGATAGAGGCAGAACTGAGGCCTGATAACTTCATCAACCCGAACAAGCTGAGCAACCTCGAAAAAAAGACGATGCGGGAGGCGTTTCATCTCATCTCGAGATTGCAGGACCTGATATTCCAGCGATATAGGCATTTCATCAAATAAGACAGAGCCGGCAAGGGAGCGGATTCGAGGGTGTCCCTGTGAAGCACCATGAATGAAAGATTACTCATCGTAGAAGATGAAGAGACGCTCTGCGACTCTCTGAGAAGGGTACTCATGAGAGACGGGTATGAAGTAGATTCGGTCAACAGCGCCGAGTCCGCACTGGGAATGATCGATAAGGAGGCATATGACCTTATCATCTCCGATATCATTTTGCCGGGTATCGACGGAATTGAACTCCTCCGGAAGATGCGGGAGAGACTCCCCGAACAGATCGTGATCATCATAACCTCGTATGCCTCCATAGAGACTGCAGTCGGTGCTCTCAGGGCCGGCGCGTATGACTATGTGATAAAACCGATCATTCATGAAGAGATAAAGAGGATCGTGAAAAACGCACTGAGGGAGCGAGTCCTGCGGTCAGAGAACGTTATTCTCAAGAAGCAGATCGAGGACCGGTATGATTTTGGAAACATCATAGGACAGAGCAGCGAGATGTCGTCGTTAATCACCGAAGTGAAAAAGATTGCCGATTCCAAAAGTAACGTTCTCCTCCTCGGCGAAACCGGGACGGGCAAAGAATTGATCGCGAGGGCCATCCATTATTCGAGTGTAAGGGAAGACAAACCTTTCGTTCCGATAAACTGTAGCGCAATCCCTGAAAATCTCCTCGAGTCCGAGTTCTTCGGATATGTGAAGGGTGCCTTCACCGGTGCCGCCGGTACGAAGAGAGGGCTCTTTGAGGAGGCCCACAGCGGGACCGTCTTCCTTGATGAAATCGGCGACCTCACCCAACAGCTGCAGGCAAAACTTCTCCGCGTGATAGACGACTCCGAGATAAGGCCCCTCGGAGGGGTGCAATCGAGACGGGTCGATATCAGGTTCGTAACCGCCACAAACAGGGACATCGTCAAGTTGGTGCGTGAAGGTGCTTTCCGGGAAGACCTCTATTATCGGATCAATGTCGTCACAATTAAGCTGCCGCCGCTCAGGGAGCGTAGAGAAGATATCGTCGTTCTTGCAAAGCATTTTATCGGGAAGTGCGCCCATGAGATCGGTAAGGCCGTACGGTTTATTGATGATGAGGCCCTCGGGCTTCTTGTCGACTACCCGTGGCCGGGGAACGTGAGGGAACTCAAGAATATTATTGAGAGGGCGGTTCTTATCACCGAAACGGATACAATTTTCCCGGAACATCTTCCTGAAGGACTGAAGATCTCGTCTCATAGTTTTGTTTCGGAGTCGCTTGAACGTGGTCTTTCGATAGAAGATTATACGAAGGAGTTCATCATGCGGCATCAGACAAAGTTCACCGAGCAGAAGCTCGCCGATATGCTCGGGATCACGAGAAAGGCTTTATGGGAAAAGAGAAAAAGATGGGGAATGGGGAAAAAGTAGTTACCTTATTACCCACATTAGATTCTTTAACGGTACTTATCGTAGCATGCGCAAAACCTATTAAGTATAAAGTAAAATTGAGGCATTTCCTTCTGCCGTTACCAATAGTAATATCTCATCGCGGACCCCAAAACTGAAGCTTTAGTTTCAGATATTACCAGTCTCCTATAACATCCTGATAAATAAGTATTTTTGACTTAAGCCGATTTTGCACCATTTCGGGCATATCAATTGCTGCTTCATGACGTCAGCGATGAAGATTCTGAGCGAAGACATCACGGAATTTCTGAGAAATATCCCACCATTCCATGATCTTGATGAAGCAACCCTGAGAAACATTTCCGTTGGCATCTCGACCGAATTCTATCCAAAAGGTTCTCTCATACTCCGTCAGGACGGACCGGCAAGTGATTATCTCAGGATCATCCAGAAGGGTTCGGTAAAGGTTTTTATCAGTTCTGGTCAGGAAGACAGGGTCCTGATCGATACGAGAAGCGAGGGCGAGTCCTTCGGATTCCTCTCTCTCATGAGCGGCGACAAGGCGCGGGCGAACGTGGTGGCGGTTGAAGATACCACCTGCTTTCTTGTCAGCAGAGAGGCCGTACTGAAGATACTGGAGACCAACCCGCCCTTCGCCGAATACTTTCTCCTCTCATACCTGAATAAATATATCGATAAGGCTCATCATGAAATGGGAAAAAAAAGGTTCTCTTACGGAGGAGGAGACAGTCTCCTTTTCACGACTCCGATAGGCGAGCTTGTCAGGAGGGAGCCTATAACCGCGCCCCAGGACATCTCAATAAAAGGTGCTGCGGAAATAATGACGGCGAACAAAATAAGCTGCCTTATCCTTCTCGATTCAACGGGGATTCCGACAGGCATCGTGACCGACAGAGATCTCAGGGATAAAGTAATCTCGAAAGAGAGGAGCTTCCGCGAGAGCATCAAGAATATCATGAGTGTTTTCCTCATAAAGGCTGATGCACGGGATTATTGCTTCGAGGCCCTCCTCAAAATGATCCGATACAACGTTCACCACCTGCTCGTGATCGAAAGCGGCATACTGAAAGGCGTTATAACAAACCATGACCTGATGATGCTTCAGGGGACCTCTCCCATCTCCCTGGTGAGGGAGATAGAAGGCCAGCAATCCATAGAAGGTCTGATTCCCGTGTCAAAGAAGGTGAACAAGATCGTTGAGCTGCTTATGAAAGAAGGGGCAAAGGCGAGTAACATAACGCGTATAATAACGGAGATCAACGACAGACTCCTCAGGAAAGTACTCGAGATTACGGAGAAGAAACTCGGAACCCCACCGCTGGAATTTTGCTGGATCGTCTTCGGCAGCGAGGGCCGCAAGGAGCAGACCTTTAAGACAGACCAGGATAATGCGATCGTCTATGTGGATGCAGACTCTGAAGAGAAGGATGAGGCTGCAAGGGAATATCTTTCTGCGTTTACACTTCTCGTGAGGGACGGCATGTCTCAGTGCGGGTTTCCTTCTTGTCCTGCAGACTACATGGCGAGCAACCCGAAGTGGTGTCAGCCACTAAAGGTCTGGAAGAAATACTTCGCGGGCTGGATAAATGAGCCGACTCCCGATGCGGTATTGAAGTCTCTGATATTCTTCGATTTTAGGCCCCTGTATGGTAAAGTCGGCCTCGCCGAAGATCTCAGAGATTCCCTCGCCCCCATGGTTGAGGGGCAACGGCTATTTCTCGGTTACATGGCAAATACGATCATCAAGAAGACTCCTCCCCTGGGGTTTTTCAGGTCATTCGTTGTCGAGAAGAGCGGAAAGCACAAGGATAAATTCGATCTCAAGGTGAAAGGAATCGCTCCGCTCGTTGACGCGGTCAGGCTCTTTGCCCTCGAAAAGAATGTACGTGAGACTTCTACCCTAGAAAGGATAGACGCATTGAAGCACAAGCATACGATCGTTCAGGAGTACGCAGATGAACTCGAGCATGCCTTTGAGGTCATCATGCTGCTCAGGATTCATCATCAGTTCGAGCAGATAGAGGCGGGGCGGGAGCCGGATAATTTTATCAATCCCAATACCTTGAATAACCTGGAAAAAAGGTTGATACGGGAGGCTTTTCATCGCATAGCAAAAATTCAGGGACTTATCATTGATAAGTATAAGACGATGATCTTGTGAGGTATATGTTCGGTTTATCGCACTTTAAGAAACGTATGTCTACGTCGGTCGATGAAAAGGCATCGGTTCTTGATGCCGGTTATGTAGTGATCGATACGGAGCTTACCGGGCTTGATGAGAGAAAGGATTCGATCGTTTCTCTCGGTGCCCTGAGGATGACGGGGGGGAGGATAGAACTGGGAGAATCCTTTTATCGGCTTGCGAATCCCGAGACGGCTTTGACCTCTGAGAGTGTCGTAATTCACGGGATTACCCCTTCAGACGTTGTCGAAAAACCCTCGATTGATACGGTTCTTGCAGAGTTTCTTCAGTTTTGCAATGATGCCATTATCG
>Ga0187779_10000833_pt1 | contig 20070 bp, 23 predicted proteins | sample 1015_Q2_SP10_10__FD_132435 | JGI IMG/M metagenome (GOLD analysis project Ga0187779, IMG submission 132435) | Tropical peat soil microbial communities from peatlands in Department of Meta, Colombia - 1015_Q2_SP10_10_MG | ecosystem: Environmental > Terrestrial > Soil > Wetlands > Peat | place... | reverse complement strand
TCCCTCTCCGATGCCTGTCTTCGTGTAGGCGTCAAGGATGAGCGTCGCATCGCTGTTCTCCGAGAGGACTATGTAGTAGGGCTGCTCGTAGTGGAGGCCCTTTGAGCTCACGAGCCCGACTGCCGGTATGAGAAGGCCTGATTTTCTCTCCCGCGCAACCGGGGCAGCGATATAAGGGGTATAGAGAACGGGTAGATCCCTTATTTTGAAAGTGACGTCCTTGGCGGTTATCTCTTCACCGACCATCAGATCGACATCTTTTCCCCGGAAGCACCATGCAGGAACCGGAGCGTCACAGGTCGTCCACGAGGCATTCCTAAGGGTATACTGATCCACCCCGACCTTTTCGATCTCAACCCCCGTTATGTGGTAGTTATCCTTTTTCGAGAAGATCTCCCCGTCATAGAGCACTCCTGTTTCAAATTCGAGGTTCAACTCGGCCCGCTTTGCCTTGATGACGACCGCCGGATCCTCGTAAGTCACACTCCCTTCGGCAACAACTTCCGAGGTCTGCTCATTGTATGTCATCTCATCTGCTTCGACCCGGGCCGCGCCCTTCTCGATCTTGACATGGCCCTTTGCGGTGTAGGTAAATGTCTTTTCCGCATACTCAAGGGCATCCGCCTGTATCGTCGTCTTTTCCTCGGCAAAACAGGGATGAGGGGCATAGAGGACTGAACAGAGCAGACAGAATAGGATAGAGAGAAGAAGGATCAAAACCCTCATGTGCTTGTGGTTTGCAGGCGAGGATAGGGAAGTGAGATCCCTCATTCCCTCAGCCTCGTCAGGATGCCTTCTTGCCCGAGAACTATCTTTGCCTCACCTATCGTATAGAACGAACCGGTAATGACGATGAGGGACCTTTCAGAGGATTCACTGGAACCGAGTCGCTTCGCTAAATCAATCGCCTCCTTCATCGTAGGGGCGATCCTCGCTCCGGAAAAGCCGAGGGCCGACGCCTCTTCTGAAAGTTTATCCGGGGCTGCGGCCCTTTCATACCCCGGCGCAGTAAAGATGATCTCCGACGCGATCGGCAAAAGGGGCTTCATGATCCCTTCTGTATCCTTATCAGACATGATACCGAGGATGAGGACTATCTTGCCGTACGAGAAACGGTAGTATCTCCGAAGGGAGTCTGCGAGCGCCTGTGACGCGGAGGGGTTGTGGGCGCCATCAATCAATATGTCAGCGGAGTCCCGCCCCATCTCGAGCAGTTCCAGCCTGCCAGGCCAGACCGTACCGGCGAGTCCCCTCTTGACTGCGGCCGGCAGGGAATCTCCGATCTCGACCAGCTCAAAGGCCCTCACAGCGACAGACGCATTCTCGACCTGGTGCATGCCGCAGAGAGGAACAAAGAGGTCGGAAAAAGAATGATTTCCTTTATAGCCGAAGGAGATTCCGTGCAGGTCGCTGTTCCTCAGCCTTGCCGTAAAGTCCCTGCCGTAAAGAAAGAGAGGAGCTTCCTTCTCCAACGCCTTCTGCCTCACCGTCTCGATCGCCACTCCGTCCTGCATGGAAGAGACGACAGGTATCCCCCTCTTTATGATCCCAGCCTTTTCCGCTGCGATATCTTTCAGCGTTGACCCGAGGAATTCACGGTGATCGAGGCTGATCTTCGTTATCACCGAGACGCGGGGGAGAAGAAGGTTCGTCGCATCGAGCCTCCCGCCCATTCCGGTTTCTACCACGGCCCACTCAATCCCCTTCCTCTTGAAGAAGAGAAAGGCCATGGCGGTGACGAATTCAAAGAAGGTCGGCAAGAAAGTCTGCTGAGAGGCGTCCTCCTTTCGGCGCCGCTCTATAACGTCTTTTATCTCCCCCGTCAGCTCGACTACCTCCTCCTCTCGTATCTCGACGCCGTTTACCTTTATCCTTTCAGTGAAGCTGATGAGATGGGGGGAAGTGAAGAGCCCCACCCTGAAACGAGCTGCCCCGAGCATCGAAGCGAGCATGGCCGATGTGGAGCCCTTGCCGTTTGTGCCGGCTACATGGATCGATTGAAAGGAATTCTGCGGATTGCCGAGGAGCGATAGGAGCCTGGCCGTGTTCTCCAGTCCGAGTTTGATGCCGTGCTTTTGAAGGGCATAGAGATAGGCAATCGCATCGTCATAATTCATCGTGTCATCCGCTCAATTTCTTGGAAATAATGAAGTCCGGTGCCGGACATAATTTTACGCAAAAGAGCGGACAGAATGCAAAGAAAGTTTAGAGGACAGGTGGGTTCCGGGTGAAGATGTGTCATAGCATTGATTGAAGGAGAAACGAGGGTCGGCGAAACTGGTAAACTGTCTCTATGAGGATATGGGACATTCCGCCCGAGAGACTATGCAGGCAGCATCTCCTCGGGGAGCACCGTGAACTCCATGCGATATGGACGATACTGACGAAGAACAGGAAGGGATACGCCCGTCATCCCGAGACGATGCGGTGGAAAGGCAAGTTGAAAGCCCTCTACCGCGTCCATGAGGACTTGGTCGCCGAGATGAAGAAGAGGGGATACCGACATGACAGTCCGCTCGATGACGTCCCCGCCCGTAGCAAGGGGAAACAGGAGGAATTCATCGATACGCCTGAAGATCAGGTCAAAATCCTGAGAAATAAGAAATGCGGGTGCAGGGTCTGACATCTGCCGAAGTGAATGTGGCGTGGTGCGACGAATTCTGTCCTAAAAACCGGCCACTGCCGATCGAGCCAAGGCAATGATACCGGAGGGGAGAACTCCGATAAGGAGGACGGCAAAAACCGTCACCGCGAGGGCAATGCCTGCGGACGCGGATGTCGAGAGCGCAGCCTCCGTCTTCGGCTCCCGCATGTACATGTACATGACGATCCTGAGATAGAAATAGGCCGATATGGCGCTGAAGATAACCGCCACGATGACAAGCCATGTGTACCCTGAGTTCACCGCCGTCATGAAGAGGTAGAACTTCCCGACGAATCCGGCCGTCGGGGGTATCCCCGTGAGGGAGAACATGAAGACGAGCATGAGGGCTGCCGCAAGGGGATGGGTCTTTGCGAGTCCCTCATAGTCTTTGATTTCATCCCCTCTGACTCCCTCGGTTCTCAGCATGGTCACGACGGAGAAGGCGCCGATATTCATGAAGGCATAGATGAAGAGATAGTTCATCATGCTCGCCGCGCCTTCGCTGCCGCCGCAAATGATACCGATGAGGGCGTATCCTGCGTGGGCGATCGATGAATAGGCGAGCATCCTTTTGATGTTTGTCTGCGCGATCGCGAGGATATTCCCGACAGCCATGGTGAGGATGGATATGGGAATGAGGATGCCAGACCAGTCAACTTGGAGGCTCCCGAAGGCGATAAACAAGATCCTGCCGAGTGCTGCGAATCCTGCTGCCTTCGGCCCGACAGACATGAAAGCGGTTATCGGTGTCGGCGCGCCTTCGTAGGCATCGGGAGCCCACATATGGAAGGGCGCGGCGGCGACTTTGAAAGCAAATGCGACGGTCATGAAGATCATCGAGAGCAAGAGTGTGGGATTCGATGCGAGCTCGTGCGTCGTCAGGTATTTCGCGATGCCCTTGAGATCGGTTGTCCCGGTGAGGCCATAGATAAGTGCGGTACCGTAGAGGAGGATAGCCGAAGCAAAGGCCCCGAGGAGGAAGTATTTCAGAGAGGCCTCGTTCGACTTTGTTTCATGCCGAAGGAACCCTGCCAGGACGTACGTGCTTAAGGCCATGAGCTCGAGGCCGAGGTAGAGGACGATGATGTCGCCGGCCGATGCCATGATCATCATGCCGATCGTCGCAAAAAGCATGAGGGCATAATATTCTCCGAAATTCACCTTCTCCACCTCGATATACTTTACCGAGACGAGGATCGAGAGCACGAGGCTGATGAGGAAGATCAGTTTGAAGAAGGTGCTGTAGCCGTCTGCGATAAACATCCCGGAAAAAGTCTCCCCCGACGCCCCCATCACCGCATAGGCACCGACACCCGCGGTAATGATGCTCAGGAGGGCGACAACCCCCTTTCTCCGTATCGCAAGATCGAGAACCAATACCGCCATCGCGAGACAGATCATGAGGATCTCGGGCATGAGCGGGTTTAAATCAGGCATCTGTATATTCACCATACGTTGACCTCCAAGGTATCGAACGCCATCAGGGGACTCGCATCACCGTCTCAAGAACGCCACGAACCGCCTCCTGTCCGGCAGGAACGGCGTGGAGGCGATCGATGAGATGCTGGACCGACGGATGCAGGAAGCTGAGAAAGCTATCGGGATAGACGCCGATCCAGAAGATAAGAATAATCATCGGAATAAGGGTAACGACCTCCCGCAGATCCATGTCACTGAGCCCCAGGACCCGCTCGTTTGTCTCCATGAAAAATACCCGCTGGTACAACCAGAGCATGTAGGCGGCGCCTATGATGATGCCCGTGGCGGCGAAGACCCCCGCCCATTTGCTTGCGGTGAAGCCTCCGAGTATGATGAGAAACTCTCCGATGAAACCGTTCAGTCCCGGAAGGCCGATCGATGCCAGGGTGAGCACCATGAAAAATGCCGCATAGACAGGGAGAACCGTTGCGAGGCCCCCGTAGTCCCTGATCTCCCTGGAATGGGTCCTGTCGTAGATGATTCCGACTGAGAGGAAGAGCCCGCCGGTTATCACCCCGTGGTTTATCATCTGGAGGATGCCGCCTTCGAGCCCCTGAATATTCAGGGCGAAGATACCGAGGGTCACAAACCCCATGTGGCTCACCGAACTGTAGGCGATGAGACGCTTCAGGTCGGTCTGCGCAAGGCAGACGACTGCACCGTAGATTATAGCGATTACGGAGAGCACCAGCATCGGAGCGGTCATCGCCTTTGCCGCATCGGGGAAGAGGGGGATGCTGAAGCGGAGAAAGCCGTAGGCTCCCATCTTGATGAGGACCGCCGCAAGGATGACACTGCCCGCGGTCGGGGCCTCCGTATGTGCGTCGGGGAGCCAGGTATGCACCGGGAACATCGGAACCTTTACCGCGAAGGCTGCGAAGAACGCCCAGAAGAGCCAGAACTGCATCTGGTAGGGATAGGTCTTCCCCATAAGTTCCAGGATATCGAAGGTCCTTCCCCCGTAGAAATAGAGCACGATAATTCCGACAAGCATGAGGAGGCTTCCGACGAGGGTATAGAGGAAAAACTTTATGGCGGCGTAAACCCTGTTTGGGCCGCCCCAGACGCCGATCAGGAGGTACATGGGTATGAGCATCGCCTCCCAGAAGAGGTAGAAGAGGAAAAAGTCGAGGGCTGAGAAGACCCCTATCATCGCCCCCTCCATGATGAGGATCGCGATGTAGAACTCTTTCACCTTCGTCTTGATCGAATTCCATGAGATGAGGATGCAGAGGATCGTCACGAGCGTGCTGAGCAGGACGAACAGAACGCTGATGCCGTCAATGCCCAAATAATAGGTAATATTCCATGCGGGTATCCAATGATGACGCTCGACGAACTGCATGAGCGGGGTCGTCTTGTCAAACTCCGAGAAGAGCGGCAGCGAGAGGACAAATACGACAACACTCACGAGAAGAGCCGTCCATTTTATGAGCGTCTCCTTTGTCCTATCGAGGAGCAGGAGCAGCGCTGCGCCGATCACAGGAACGAATATCAGGGTGCTGAGAATGGGATACCCAAGGCTATTCATGACCGTCTCCCTCTATCTCTTCTCTTTCTTACCATTCTTACCACAGCAAGACCACAGCGAGGATGAAAAAGACGCCTATCGCCATGATGGCCGCATATTCATGTACCATACCCGACTGCAGTCTCCTCAGCTTCTCGGAAAATCTTCCGATGAGGGCCGGTACCCCGTTAACGATTCCTTCGATGATTTTTCCGTCGGTGACGCCGACGATAATGCTCCTGGCGACCCAGACAGTCGGCTTGACAACGATAAAATCGTAGAGTTCATCGACATAATATTTATTCCAGAGAATCCGGTAAGGTTCGGCAAAAATCTGTCCGAGTCTCTTTGGAAGGTCGGTCTTTCGGAGATAGAGAAAGGCCGCAAAAGCGATGCCGCTGATGCCGGCAAGAATCGATATCGTCATGACCATCATCTCTTCGGCATGGGTCCCCTCGCCCTTTGGATGCCCCACCACCGGGGCGAGGAAGTCCCCGAAGGCATCAGGCCGCAGGCCGATTTTTTCGGCGATAAGAGGAGAAACGCCGACATATCCTGCCACCACCGCACCGATAGCGAGTATCATGAGGGGGATCGTCATGAGTTTCGGCGATTCGTGGAGGTGATGCTCCTGTTCATGGGTCCCCCTGAACTCTCCGTGGAAAGCGAGATAGATGATCCTGAACGAATAGAACGCGGTGAGGAGCGCCGTAATGGTAGCCACGACGTAGAGTCCCTGCCCCAGCGAGCCTCCGGAATATGCCCGCCAGAGGATCTCGTCCTTGCTGAAAAAGCCCGCGAAGCCCGGAATGCCGGCTATGCTCAGCGAGGCGAGGAGGAACGTCCAGTACGTGACGGGCATATGTTTTTTGAGGCCGCCCATCTTCTGGATATCGAGTTCACCCGCCATCGCGTGCATGACACTGCCTGCACCGAGGAAGAGGAGGGCCTTGAAGAAGGCATGGGTATAGAGGTGGAAAATCCCCGCGCTGTATGCACCGACACCGCAGGCGAGGAACATATAGCCGAGCTGGCTCACGGTGGAGTACGCGATGATCCTCTTGATATCGTTCTGCACAAGCGCTATCGTTCCCGCGAAAAGCGCTGTTACTGCACCTACTACGGCGACGACGCTCAGGGCCACAGGCGAGAGGTTGAATATCGGGCTGCACCGTGCAACGAGGAATACCCCTGCCGTCACCATCGTTGCCGCATGGATCAATGCACTGACCGGCGTCGGACCTTCCATCGCGTCAGGCAGCCAGACGTGGAGCGGTAACTGGGCGGACTTGCCGACGGCCCCGCAGAAGAGGAGGAGCGCGATGAGGGTGACAAGGTCCAGATTGTACCCGAGCAGATGAACGGTCCTGCCCGACAACCCTCCGATAGACTGAAAGACCGGCGCATAATGGAGTGTGCCGAGGGTCAGGAAGATGATGATCACGCCGATGCCGAACCCGAAGTCGCCGAACCGGTTGACTATAAACGCCTTCTTCCCCGCGTCCGAAGCCGACTTCTTCTCATACCAGAAACCGATGAGGAAATAGGAGCAGAGGCCGACAGCCTCCCATCCGAAGTAGAGCTGGAGGAAATTGTTCGCCATGACGAGCATGAGCATGGAGAAGGTGAAGAGGCTCAGATACGCGAAGAACCGGTAGTATCCCTTGTCCCCGTGCATGTAGCCTATGGAATAGATGTGGACGAGGGAACTGACCGTGGTGACCACGATGAGCATGACGGCGGTGAGCTGATCGACGAGGAATCCTACCGATACCCTGAACCCGCCGGAACTTATCCATGTATAGAGGTCCCTATTGAGCGTCCCGCCCCGGAGAACGTCCGCGAGGGTCATGAGGGATATCACCCACGATACGAGAACCGCCAGGGTTGACACCCAGTGGGCATTATTCCGTATCAGCTTTCTGCCGAAGATGATGTTGATAAAGAATGCCGCAAGCGGGAGAAACGGTATCAAGAGATAGTTATTCATGCATCACTCCGCAGAAGGTAGTTTCATCATTCGCAATCCTCACCGGATTATCCCTTCATCTCGTTCACTTCATCCACGTTGGTAGTCGCCCTGTTCCTGAAGAGGGCGATGATGATCGCAAGCCCTATCGCGGCTTCCGCAGCCGCAACGGCGATGATGAAGAAGACGAAGATCTGGCCCCTCATGTCGTTCATGTGGTAGCTCAAGGAGACGAGGCTGATGTTAGCCGCGTTGAGCATGAGCTCTATCGACATGAACATGATGATGATATTTCTCCTCGTGACGAATCCTGCCACTCCTATTGCGAAGACGGCGGCACTGAGCCAGATATACCATGTCGAAGGGATCATGTCAGCTCCTCAGATTTCTCTTCGCGAGCACAATCGCTCCTACGAGTGCAACTAGCAGTATGAGGGAAACGATCTCGAAGGGGTAGAGATATTCCGTGAACAATATCCTTCCGAGGACCTTCGTGTTCGTCTCCGCACGGACGATCTCAGGACCGATCGCGCCGGAAGGACCGATGACAAAAGAATGGAGAGCGCGAAAAGTAATGAGGAATAAGGCAAGGGCCGCCGAAAGCCCGAGAGGCCAGGGGCCGACAAACCTCTTCGCCACAGCCTCTTCCTTGAGGTTCAGTAAGAGAACGACGAAGAGGAAGAGGACGAGAATCGCCCCCGCATATACCATGATCTGAACGGCGGCGAGGAACTCCGCGTTCAGGGTCAGATAGAGGCCCGCTATGTGGAAAAAGAGGAGCAGCATGAAGAGCACGCTGTGCACGGGGTTCTTCCTCGTAATGACGAGGATAGAGAGGATAATGATAGCCCCCGCCAGATAGGCAAAGAGTAGTTCGGCGGTCATCGGCCTTCCTTCCGCCTCTTGAAGACCGCCTGATTTTCCGGGGTTCCAAAGTCGGCAGTGAGGGGGTGCCAGAACTTTTTGAAATACTCCTGGTCCTTTTCCCATCCCATGTACTTGTCATAATTACTGAGGAGCCTGTCTTTTGTCATATAGAGGTCTTTTTTGTTATAGGCTGAGTATTCATAGTGTTCCGTCAGGACGACCGCAGAATAGGGACAGGCCTCGACGCAGAATGCGCAATAGATGCATCTCAGTACCTCGATCTCATACCGCTCGACGACCTTTGTATGGTCGGGGCTGTCGGTGGTATAGATGTGGATACACTGGGAAGGGCATATCGCCGCGCAGAGCCCGCATCCGACACAGCGCGCCTCACCGGTCTGCGGGTTTCTCGTGAGCGCATGGAGTCCCCTGAAGCCTGGCATCGCAGGCCGCGGCTCCTTGGGGTACTGCCTCGTCACCGCATGGCTGAACATGGACTTCAGGGTCAATGCCATCCCCTTGACAATCTCTGTCATAAATACAGTTTTGACGATCTGCCTGATCTTCACGCGAGCACCTTGAAGATTCCCGTTATAACGATATTCAGCAGCGCAAGGGGGATAAGCACCTTCCATCCGAGCCCCATGAGGTGGTCATACCGGTATCTCGGCAGCGTTGCCCGGATCCAGTAGTAAACGAAGACGATGATATAGATCTTGATGACAAACCAGCCGAAGGGGAGATAGGGGATCGGGAAAGGTCCGTTCCATCCGCCGAGAAAGCAGATAGTCCCGAGACAGGCCATGATGATCATGCCGAGGTATTCCGCGACAAAAAAGAGACCGAACCGCATCCCGCTGTATTCGACGAAATAACCGGCGACGAGTTCGCTCTCGGCCTCGGGCAGGTCGAAGGGTGACCGGTTCGTTTCGGCCACGGCCGAGATGAGGAACACGAAGCAGCCCAGGAACTGCGGCAGCAGAAACATGCCGAAGGGATACCGCTCCTGCGCCTTCACGATATCCGTGAGGTTCAGAGAACCGGAGAGCATCATGACACCCACGAGACTCAGTCCGAGGGCGATCTCGTAACTCACGACCTGGGCCGACGACCTGAGGCCGCCGAGGAACGAATATTTGGAGTTCGATGCCCACCCTGCCATGATTATGCCGTAAGAGCCCAGCGAGGACATGGCGAGGATGAAGAGGAGGCCGATGTTTATATTAGATATCCTGAATCCCTCATAAAAAGGTATCACCGCCACCGATGACATCGTCGCAAAAACGGCGATCACAGGCGCTATGAAGAATACCGGCTTATCGCTCTGTTCAGGGATAATATCCTCCTTGAAGAACAATTTGACAAAGTCTGCTATAGGCTGGAGCAGGCCGTGAAATCCGACATTCATCGGACCGAGCCTCACCTGCATATGCCCGATGACCTTCCGCTCAAAATAGGTGGCGTAAGCGACGTGCAGCATTACCGCTCCGATTACGACAGCGATTTTGAGCAGGAGGAGACCAAGACTGACAAGAGCAGTAAGTTCAAAGAATTTCATCATTCCCTATCACCTCCTCCTCCGCGGCTCGCTGCCGAGAGACGAGCGCGTCCGCCGCCGACCCTGATGGCCCGTTTCTCTCCTGGAAAGAGGCGTGTTTCCATTACCGGTCACAGTCTCCAAGGACGATATCGATGGTGCCGATATTCGCGATAAGATCGGCAACGAGGGCCCCTTCGCTCAATCTCGGAAGGGCAGCGACATGGACAAAGGAGGGTGCCCGCAGCCTCATCCGGTAGGGTCTTCCGGTTCCGTCGCTCACGAAGTAGAATCCGAGCTCACCCTTAGGGGTTTCGGTCGCCACGTACACTTCGCCTTCCGGTGCGGCTATGGGACCCTTCGTTATGAGGACGAAATGGTGTATCATGGATTCCATATTCTGCAAAACCCTGTCCTTAGGCGGGAGAGTGAATTTCGGCGCATCGGGCGTCATGATCGGGCCTCTCGGCAGTTGTTCGATGCACTGTCTGATAATCCTGTTCGACTGCCTCAGCTCTTCCATTCTGCAGCGGTACCGGTCGTAGACATCCCCTGCCTTGCCGATGGGAACGTCGAATTCCACTTTGTCATAGGCATCGTAGGGGACAAACTTCCTCACGTCATAGGGCACTCCAGAGCCCCTCAGGGTCGGTCCGGTGAATCCCCAGTTGACCGCTTCATCGGCTTCGATCACCCCTATGCCTTTCGTTCTCTTCAGCCATATCCTGTTCTGGTCGATGAGCGTTTCATACTCCTCGATCCGCTTCGGGAACTCTTCGGTAAACCGGTAAAGGCTGTCGAGAAACTCCTGCGAAACATCGTTCCTCACCCCGCCTATCCGCGGGTAGCTCGTCGTCAGCCGCGCACCGCAGAGCATCTCGAGGAGGTCCATGAGCCACTCCCTTTCTCTGAAGGAGTAGAGGAATACGGTCATCGCTCCTATGTCGAGGGCATGGGTGCCGAGCCAGATGATATGACTGCTTATCCTTGTCATCTCGGCCGTCATGGTCCGTATGTATTTAGCCCTTTCCGGTGCCTCGATGCCGAACAATTTCTCCACGGCGACGCAGTAGCCTATATTGTTTGCGTTGCTCGAAATATAGTCGAGTCTGTCGGTGAGTGGCAGTGCCTGCAAGTATGTCTTATGTTCCCCGAGCTTTTCGGTTCCGCGGTGCAGATACCCGACAGAAGGGGTGCACTTGACAATGGTCTCTCCGTCGAGTTCGAGGGTAAGCCGCAGGACCCCATGGGTTGCGGGGTGCTGCGGTCCCATGTTTATCGTCAATTCCTTGTGGAGGAGTCCTTCTGTCATGGCTACCGAGTCTCGAATCTCCTGTTCTTTTCCGCAAGGGCGACAACCTCTTTAAAGCCCTTCCACTCCCGATCCCCGAGGTCACTCTTCAACGGATAGTCTTTTCTCAGCGGATAGCCTTCCCAATCCTCCGGCATGAGCACCCTCCTCAGATCGGGGTGCCCGGTGAAGGTAATCCCGAACAGGTCGAAGCACTCTCTTTCGTGCCAGTTCGCACCGTCCCAAATGGCGACAACGCTCTCTATGGACGGGTCGTCCGCGGGGACCTCCGCCCTGACCCTGAGTGCGTTCCTGTGGCGTAATGAATAGAGATGGTAGACCACTTCAAATCTCGGCTCCTTCTTTCCGAGATAATCGACTCCGCAGAGGTCCTGGAGATGATTGAAACAGATTTCATCCGTGTCGTGGAGAAACTCGAGCATCTCTCTGATCCTGTCCCGCCTCACGATGACGGATACCTGACCGCGGAACTCCTTCACCTCTCTCACCTCTTCGGGAAATCGCTCCCGTAACATCTCCACGATTGCGGTCACTTCCATCCCTTATTCCCCTCTTGCGGCCGCCGGGTCTCTGCTGACGTCTCGTTGCAGCCGGGAACACGGATCATCTCCATCTGCTCCACCTGAAGTGTTCCCCTCTAATTTTTTCCTGAAGCTTAATGATCCCCTCCATGAACGCCTCGGGCCGAGGGGGACACCCGGGTATGTAAACATCTACGGGCAAGATCGCATCGACCCCCTGCACGGTGCTGTATGTGTTATAGATGTTCCCGGTACTGGCACAACTGCCCATCGCAATAACATATCTCGGTTCGGGCATCTGGTCGTAAACCCTTCGGATAATAGGAGCCATCTTTTTTGTCACGGTGCCAGCCACGATGACAACGTCGGCCTGCCTCGGAGAGCCCCTGAAAATTATCCCGAATCTGTCAAGGTCGTAGTGTGACGCTCCCGTTGACATCATCTCGATGGCACAGCACGCCAGCCCGAAGGTCATCGGCCAGAGGGATGAGACCCTTCCCCAGTTCACGATCTTGTCTAACCCGGCGATTATCGTGTTCCCCCCGGGGATAATCTTTACCCCCTCTTCTACCTCAACCATTCCGGTTAGGCCTTCTAGGAGCATCTGCCCTCACCCTCTTTCCTGTGCCAGGGGTGTGACATGGGGGAGATACTTCTCCTCGGCGCACCCTGCATAATCATGAATTCCCCGTCCTGGGTCTCACTCAGTCCCATCTGAACGCCTCTTTTTCCCATGCGTAGAAATATCCGACGAGGAGTATTACTATGAATATCATCATTTCGACGAAGGCATAGAGACCGATTCGGTCGAAGACGATCGCCCAGGGATAGAGGAAGACTGCTTCAACATCGAAGACGACAAAGAGCATGGCGATCACATAAAACTTTATGGAGAAGCGAAACCGCGGCTCTCCGACCGGCTCGTTTCCCGACTCGTAGGGGAGAAGCTTTTCGGGATAGGGTCTCCTGATTCTTGTCAGATATCCCATGAACAGGGCGCCCATGCCGAAGAGCACGGCAATCACCATGACGATGATTACCGACAGATATTCTCTTGGAATGATTGGACCCGGCATAAAAGTGCCTTTATTTATACACGAAAAAAAAGGTGGTGTCAACTCAAAATTGATAAGCGAGATTAATAGATTTATTAGCACTAGTTATGAAAATTTTTCCTCCGCTCTTATGATAGAATAGTGCGATGATCAGAAAATCCGTGAATTCCATCGCCGGTAAACTCATCATCGCGGCCGGCGCTCTCATGGCCCTCGGAAGCATTATCTTCGGGTACATCTTCATCCGTTATGAAGAGAAACCTTGTCATGAATGCTTCTTCGACGGCAGACCTTGTGAAGAGGGCGCTCTATTACGGAATGCTCACGGACCACCGGGAAGCGATAGAACAGACCATTGCGGTTATCGGTTCGGGATCGGGAATCAGGGGGATATCGGTATTCGATAAAAAGGGCAGGGTCGTTTATTCGTCGCAAAAGGGCGAGGTCGGAAAGATTGTCACGAAGGAGAATGCGACCTGTCAAATCTGCCACAAGTACAAGGAAAAACCCCTCTCATCGATTCCGGAGTCTGATTCCTGGAGAATCGTGTCGGACAGCCCGAATACGAGGACACTCACCCTTGTGATGCCTCTTGCGAATGAGCCGTCCTGTTTTACCGCCTCTTGCCATTTCCATAAGCCGGACCAAAATATCATCGGCGTGCTCGAGACGAATTTCAGCACCGATACGGTCGAGGCCATTATAAAGCAGAACCGCATCGGTACGTTCACGTTTGGAAGCCTTTTCATCGCCCTCATCTCGGGCTCTCTCGTCATTATCCTTTACAAGTTTGTTTCAAAGCCGGTCTCCCTTCTCGACGGAGGCATGCGGAGGATCGCGAAGGGCGATCTTGACTATGTGATCGACTTACGTTCCGATGATGAGATGGGCCGTCTCGCGCAGACCTTCAACGCCATGGCAAGGGATCTCAAGAGCTATAAGGAGCACATGGAGAACTGGACGCGGGCGCTCGAAGAAGAGGTACAGAAGAAGACCGGAAATCGTGAAGGCCAATGAGTCGCTCATTAATGCGGAAAAACTTGCCTCCTTGGGGCGAATGGCGGCAGGCGTGGCTCACGAACTGAACAGCCCCCTGACCGGGATCGTTACCTTCGCCCATCTTATGATGATGCGCATCCCTCATGAAAATACGCAGGACCGCGAAGACCTCGAGACGATCGTTGAACAGGCCGACAGGTGCTCGAAGATCATCAAGAGCCTCCTCGGGTTTTCGCGAAAGACGACAGCGGAAAAGAGCCTTGTCAATATCAATGCGCTCATAGAGAATACGATCTCGTTGGTGAGAAACCAGGCGAAATTCCATAACGTCAAATTCAATCTCGACCTGGATGATGCGATACCGAGTGTAGATGCCGACCAAAATCAGTTGCAGCAGGTCTTCTTGAATCTCTGCATTAACGCGGCCGATGCGCTGAACGAGCGGGGGCAGATCTCCATCTCTACCCGCATCGTCACCGGAGCGCCGGACAGCACTACCCAGTGGTTCAAACGGGGATATCCGGAGGAGGGTGCCGAACAGATCGAGGTCGAGTTCACCGATACGGGCCCGGGCATCCCCGCGGAACTTCTCGGGAAGATCTTTGAACCCTTTTTTACAACAAAGCCGGTCGGAAAAGGAACCGGTCTCGGACTCTCCGTCAGCTACGGAATCATAAAGAAGCATGGCGGCAATATTTTTGCCCGGAGCGAGCCCGGTAAAGGGGCGAGCTTTTTTGTGAGACTGCCGATAGGAGAAAACAAGGAGGCTGGGTGACGGGGCCAAAACCTGTGAAAGAAGGTAAATTGCGATGACCTTAGGGCGTATTGCTGAAATTCTCGATGCTGAATTCCTCGTGAATGCGGGAGATCCGAATACCGAAATAGAATCGGTATGCAGTTCCGATCTCATGAGTGACCTGCTCCATTTTTCGGCAAGACCGAAATCCCTCCTCATCACCGGGCTCATCAACAATCAGGTAGTGAGGACCGCGGAAATAGCGGACATAAACGCAGTGGTCTTCGTTCTGAACAAGAGACCCGACAGGGAGACCGTCTCTCTGGCGGAGGAGAAGGGTATATGGCTGCTCGTCACGCGCCTTTCCCGCTATACCGCCTGCGGCAGATTATACGGGGAGGGGTTGAGAAGCTGCACGGAAGAAGACGGTTGTGACTAAGCAGCTTTGTGAGGGGAGCTTTCACCTCATGGGAGGTGAGTTCACCCATGCCGGGGCGGCCTCGAGCGAGCTCAAAACAATCCTGACAGGATTAGGAATCAGTGCCGACTTGGTGAGAAGGGCGGCGATCGCGACCTTCGAGGCTGAGATGAACGTCATCATCCACGCTGCGGCCGGGGTCATAAACTATTCGGTGACGCCCGACAAGATACAGATTGTGGTGAGTGACATGGGACCGGGGATACCTGACATCGAACTCGCGATGACCGAAGGATATTCTACGGCGCCTGATTGGGTGCGTGAAATGGGATGGGGCGCCGGAATGGGATTGCCGAATATAAAGAAAAACTCAGACGAGCTGAGGGTGGAATCGGTTGTGGGTGAAGGGACAACGATAGAGATCATTATCTCAAAGAAGGAGGGTGATGCCTGTGAAGGTGAATGAGATGGCGGCCAAGCTGTCTCTCCGCGTAAACACGACGAAAGGGGATCTCGGTCGCGAAGTCACCGGATGTTATATAAGCGACCTCCTCTCGGACGTGATGGCAAACGCTAAGGAGGGCGAGGTCTGGATAACCCTCCAGACCCATCCGAACATCGTTGCGGTCGCAGCATTGAAGAACCTGTCCGGGATAATCATAACGAACAATCGGATCCCGGAGGAGGAGACGCTCAAGAAGGCAGAGGCTGAAGGGATGCCCATTATGCTCAGTGCTTCGCCCACCTTTGAGACGGGGGGAAGCCTCTATCGACTTCTCCGATGCTGAAACGATTTCGAGCCGACTTGCATATACACACCTGTCTCTCTCCCTGCTCCGAGTTGGACATGAATCCGCGGGATATCGTGGACCGGGCGCGGGAGGCGGAATTGGACATCATAGGGATAACGGATCACAACTCCGCCGAGAACGTGGAGGCCACTCGGCGGGCCGCTCGGGGAACGGGGATAACCGTCTGGGGAGGGATGGAGATTACGAGTTCAGAGGAAGTCCATGTCCTCGCCTTCTTTGGAGGGGCGGATGCCCTGCGACGTATGCAGGAGATCGTCTACGAATACCTCCCGCCTCAAGAAAATGACGAGAAGTTCTACGGAGAACAGGTAATCGTGAACGAGTTCAAAGAGGTGATGGGGTTTAACAGACGGCTGCTCATCGCTGCGACCGGGTTGAACGTGCAGGGGGTCCTCACGGAGATAGCTGCACTCGGCGGAATTTCGATCGCGAGCCACATCGACAAACAGGCCTTCAGCGTTCTTTCGCAACTCGGCTTCATCCCCGAAGATTTGCGGTTTCACGCCCTTGAGCTGTCGCCGAACGTGAGCAGGACCGAGGCGGAAGCGAAATTTGCGTCGCTGAAAAAATTCCCCTGGGTATCCTTTTCCGACGCCCATCATGTCACGGACATCGGAAGGAGGGTCACAACCCTTCTCATGGAAGAGCCTACGCTGGACGAGATGAGGCAAGCGCTCGTGGACGGCGGGGGCAGGAATGTGGTGTGGGAATAGCGTTGCGTGGAAGACCTCTCATTGCATATACTGGACATCGCTGAGAACTCCATCTCTGCGGGCGCACACCTGGTAGAGATCGACGTTGAAGAGGACAGAGGAAACGATCGATTTGCCCTGGAGATACGGGACAACGGAGAAGGCATGGATGAGGAGACAGTGAGAAAGGTTACCGATCCGTTCTTCACGACAAAGACGGTCCGGGGGGTCGGCCTCGGCCTTCCGCTCCTCAGGCAGACTGCTGAGGAATGTGAAGGGAATTTTTCGATCGCCTCTGAGAAGGGGAAGGGCACAACGGTGAAGGTCAGTTTCAGGAACAGCCACATCGATAGGAAACCGACGGGAGATCTCGCTGCAACGCTCATGGTCCTCATTGCGGGCAATCCCGAAGTTGATTTCGCCTTCGAATACAAAAAGGATGGCCACTTCTACCGCTTCGACACAGCAGAGATACGGGAGGAGATCGGGGAGGTACCGATAAATGAGGCGTATGTACTGGCGCTGATACGAAAGGATATCGACAGGGGATTGGGGCGCATAGAACAAGCCGATGCGGAGAGAAGCTCATGAACAAGCCGCGGATACTCGTAATCGATGATGAAGATATTGTGCGGATCAGCTGCAAGAAATGTCTGACACCCGAGGGATACGACGTCGATACCGCTGCGAACGGTATCGAGGGGCTGCGAATGGCTGAGGCCACGAAGTACGACCTTGTCCTGACGGACCTGAAGATGCCCGAGATGGACGGGATGGAGTTCATCATGAAGGCAAAAGAGCGTCAGCCTGACATGAGGGTAATCATGATAACGGGATACAGTACCGTAGAACACGCGGTGAAGGCGATGAGGTTGGGTGCCTATAATTATATCGAGAAGCCCTTCACGCCCGGTACATTGATAGCTGCCGTAAGGGAAGCACTTGAAACAAAGCAGGGAAAGGGAATCTCATGATACCCGACAGGGGAAAGGTCCTTGTCGTCGATGATGACGACATAATCAGGAGGATTTGCCGGAAGATACTCAAGCCTGAGGGCTATACCGTCGAGACGTGCGCCGACGGTCTTGAGGGACTGAAAGCCCTTCATGATCACTCTTTTGACCTTGTCCTGACGGATCTCATGATGCCCGACATGAATGGTATTGAACTCCTGAAAAAAATTAGGGAACACTGGCCGGACACAGAGGTTATCCTGATCACGGGTTTCGGAACGGTGAAGACCGCTGTTGAGGCCTTGAAATATGGTGCGTATGACTATATCGAGAAGCCTTTCACCCCCGAGGAACTCCTGAACATTGTCGCCCGGTGCCTCGAGAGGAGGCTCCTCATTGTCGAGAACCTGAGGCTGAGGCGGGAGATACACGCACTTTACAGGATGGAGAATATCGTGGGGATGTCCATGGCCATGCAAAAGGTTTTTCAGTTGATCGCAACGGTAGCCCCCCTCGAAGCGACGGTGCTGCTGACGGGAGAGAGTGGAACCGGCAAAGAAGTTGTGGCACGGGCGATCCACTATAACAGCCCGAGGAAAGACGGGCCGTTTCTCGTGGTTGACTGCGGCACGATCCCCGATAATCTCATGGAGGCAGAACTGTTCGGTTACGCTAAAGGCTCCTTCACCGGAGCGACGGAGACACGGAAAGGCCTCCTGGATCTCGCCGGTAACGGCACCGTATTCTTCGACGAGATAGCAAATCTCAAAATGTCTCTCCAGGCAAAACTCCTCAGGGTTTTGCAGGAAAAAGAGTACAGGCCTATCGGCGGGAAGGGTCTGAGGAAGGCTGACGTCAGGATCATAGCGGCGACAAATAAAGACCTCTCTGTCATGGTCAGAGACGGCATCTTCCGTGAGGACCTCTTTTATCGGCTCAATGTCTTTCCCCTCCGGCTTCCGTCACTCAGGGAGAGGAAGGAGGACATCCCAGTGCTCGCGCAGCACTTCCTGGGCAAGTACAGCCGTGAGATAGGAAAGGACGTCCCGCATCTTTCCGCAGATGCCGTCCAGCAGCTCATCGCCTATGAATGGCCGGGGAATGTGCGGGAGATCGAGAATGTGATCCACAGGGCTCTTATCATTTGTGACGGAAGGGTTCTCAAGCCGGAGCACATAGTGATACCGTCAGAAAGCGAGACAGATGTTCCGAAAACCCTCGGGGAACTGAAGAAGAAAAGAAAGGATCTGAAGATGAAATCGGTAGAACATACCGAAAAGCAATTCCTCCTTTCAGCGCTCGAGCGTAACGACTGGAATATTTCGAAGACGGCTCAGGCGGTGGGGATGCAGAGAACAAATCTCCATGCGCTCATGAAGAAGCACGTTATCACAAAGAAGCAGAAATCGTAGCGGTTTTCTACATAAAAGATCCATGCCTCTCTCCTCTTCCGTTGGCCTGTATTTTCCCTGTCGCATAAAACTATACACTCTCCCGCGCGCGATTCGGGAGGCCCGTCCCGTTTCTGGAGCGATAGAACGCTTTCTTCAGTGTATGAAATAGCTGTACACTTCTTCGCTTCGTTACAGATAACTGGCCGAAAAGTAACAGGTCTTGTTCTTGGCATCACTCTTGCTTCTGTTCTGAGAAAATCATATGAGGGAGGAGTATCAATGGAGAATCAGAAGGTATTAGTGCTTGACGATGACCCTATTATCGGACTCAGTTGTAAAAAGATACTCGACCCCGACGGTTATATTGTATCGAGTGTGACACAGGGCGGAGATGCGATAAGACTCATCTCGAACGAGGAATTCGATCTCCTCATCGCCGACATAAGACTGCCCGATATGAACGGGGTCGAGGTGCTCCGGGAGGCGAAAGCGATTCAGCCGACGATGGACATAATAATAATAACCGGTTATCCTACGATGGAGGACGCAAAGGAGGCGATAAGGCTCGGCGCCTTCGAATATCTCGAAAAACCCTTTACCCCTGATTTCATGCGCAATGTCGTGAAGAGGGTCTTTGACAAGAGAGGATGGATACTGAGAAAGACCTTCATTGATCAGTTCAAGGAATATATCACCCCTCTTTCGGAATTGGACGAGAAAACGATATACTATAAAGAGGGAATCTGGGCGAGGCCCCTCAAAGGGGCGCTGTGGGAGATTGGTCTTGATGTAAGACGCTGGTTTCTGACCGGCCAGCTGCTGTATATCGATGTGGTAGAAACTCCTGCGGTATCCGCAGGAAAGACTTTTGCCCACCTGGTGTCTGAAGACGGAAGGATTCGCGACTTATACTCACCCATGAGCGGCAGTGTCAAAGAGCGGAATGTGAAGGCCAATGACGCAGTCTATTCCCTCGTGAGGGACTGCCTTTCGGAGAATTGGCTCATGTGGCTTGTCAGGATTCTGCCCAAGACGAGCCATCTGAAAAGGATATGAAGAATGGGATTAAAGGAGGATAGAGGATGAAGGGGAAGATACTGATGGTTGATGATGAGGAGATAGTGCTGAAGAGCTGCGAGCGGATATTGCGGCCCGAGGGGTATGAGGTGAAG
>Ga0187779_10000832_pt1 | contig 20084 bp, 18 predicted proteins | sample 1015_Q2_SP10_10__FD_132435 | JGI IMG/M metagenome (GOLD analysis project Ga0187779, IMG submission 132435) | Tropical peat soil microbial communities from peatlands in Department of Meta, Colombia - 1015_Q2_SP10_10_MG | ecosystem: Environmental > Terrestrial > Soil > Wetlands > Peat | place... | reverse complement strand
GCACGAATTTGATGTGGCAGGTGTGACAGCGAAGGAGGGGAGCATCCATGTGGCTATCAGGGCCTCTGCGAAAAAGGAGGTAGAGATCAAAGCAAGGGTCACCGACATTGTTCAGGATGTCTCTGGTGTTAAGGCCGTTTCAGTGGACGTCGTGTAGCAGATAGCAGCGGGAGAACATATAAAATCCTTCAGCGAGAAGTTAATCCTAACGTATGGCACTCACGAACCTGACTTATCCGGGAGGCAGGGCCATGTCTTGGCGGATGATGCCGCATACAACTGTTTATGTAAATTGTGAAAATCACAGTCTCATGAAATAAAATTAATCATAATATCCTCTATTATTAGGAGCCATCTCATGTATGCTAAATGTAAAACAAGGATTACTAAGAAGTCTTTAAGTCTTCCTTAACTGGCGCCGTTTTAAGATGAATCGGAGGCATCTGCGTGTGAAACAAGGCGGTATGAGAGAGTCCAAGGGAATATCTATTCAACCGATCGGTCTTCTGCTTATTCTGATTGCGTCGATATTTGCCACATCGGCCTTTGTGAATCTCCTGTTATCGATATTCTCCCCCTTGTCGATTGATCTTAAGTTTTCGCTTCTCGATTCGGGGCTTTTGGTGGTGATACTTTTCCCGGTCGTTTATTACCTCGTATATGAGCCATTGACATCCTCTATCAAAGGGCTTGCCCGCTCAGAGGAAGCACTCCAGGAGAGCGAGGAGAAGTTTCGTTCACTCGTAGAGACGACTGATGACGCGATCTATGTGGTGAACAGAAATTGTGAATACTTGTTTATGAATGCGAGGCATCGGGGCAGGATGAATGTGCTCTTTGAGGGGGAATACAGGGGAAAGAACTTCAGCGAGTTTCATGGAGCTGAAGATTCAGCCGTATTTTCTGAAAAAGTTAACGACGTATTCAATACAGGTGAACCTTTGCAGCAGGAATTACGGAGTAAAAAGGATGGAAGATATTTTCTCCGAACCTTCAGTCCGATTAAAGGTCCGGGCAAAGAGGTAAGGGCGGTGAGTATCGTTTCAAGAGAGATCACCATGTTGAAAAAAGAGAGCGAGGCGCAACTGCGGTACAGTGCGATCTTTGAACAGTCTCCCTACGGCATAGTAATAATTGATAGAAAGGGTCATTTGATTGAATTCAATGAAACAGCACATCGTGATCTTGGATACTCAAGGTCAGAGTTCGCGAGACTGAGTATCGCTGATATTGATCCGGTCCAAACTGAAGAGGAAATACAATCGAGGATTAGTGAGGTACTCAAAAAAGGACATGCTGAATTCGACGTAAGGCATAAGACCAAAGGCGGAGACATAAGAGATGTCCAAGTCCGTACACGGGTATTGGATTTGTTCGGCGACAAGTATTTGCAAGCCATATGGCAGGACATTACAGACCGAAAGCGGGCCGAAAGGGACCTCGAGCTTTACCGGCAAATACTCGCCTCCATGGCAGAGGGGGTCTTGCTTATCCGCGTCAAAGACGGGGTAATTGTCTATACCAATCCAAAACTTGAAGAGATGTTCGGCTATGCTCAGGGTGAGCTTGCAGGACGTCATGTCTCATTGCTAAATGCCCCTACCGAAAAGAGCCCGGAAGAGACGGCTCAGACGATCATGAACGCGCTTCATCAAAATGGGGTATGGACGGGTGAGATCCTAAATATTAAAAAGGACGGCACACCGTTCTGGTGCCACGCAGTTGTTTCCACATTCGAACACGATGTGCATGGCAGCGTGTGGATTTCAATTCACCAAGATATCACTGACCGAAAGCGCTGACGCATGGCAATTCTTCGAACATGTAAAGTTTCCTCAGTTGCTTCGGACAGGGTCTGACAATGTCTTTTAAGATATGCTCACCTTGCACCTGCTCATATGGTTAAGGCGGTCGCCGCACTGGAGAAGACCTGAATAAAGGGCAGAGTAACAGCCTACTTTGCAAAGTTACTAAAGAATATCAGCCAGCTTTTTTCGGTTCGCAGTCCTTAATTTTTCATTTGGCTGGTGTATCCATTCCAGATGAAATTGATTTATAAAGTCATCATTCACAAACCGCAACAGTCTATCGTAAACCATCTTGCCGACAACGATAATTCTTTCTGGGTGTATATCACGAATTATTGGTAGGCAGTAGTTATTCAAAGAACGTTGCATGATGCTGTCATATTCATCACTGCCAGCACTTATCCTGCATAGCCCCATAATACTTGCATCAAGTAACCATATTCCCTGATTTTGCATTTGCCTCAGCAAGGCTATTTTTTGTTGGATTTTATCTTCCTGATTCGTATTGTGAGTGACACGATATTCCCCATGAACAGACTCATTAAACAAGTTCCAAAATTGCCATGTCCCATTGTTATTTATTACTGGAGGTAAGTTCACTCTATGACTTGCACCATATGACAGACAATACACAAAACGGACGTATCTATGAGGATATTCGGGAAGTTCGTTGAATTCATGTTCATATTGCGTAATTTCCCAATCCGTGTATTTATGAGATTCGGCAAGCAGGCAGATGTCTACGTGACGTGGTGGTTTCCAGAACATTCTATAGTCGTGAACAAGTTGAACGACTTCTCGATGCTCACGTTCAAAATTTAAGGGCAACTCTTGAATACTGTCGTATGTGTTATTTAATTCGTGGTCGTATGGCATCAAATTAGTAAATCATTCGTTGAAAGAAATGCTAACTTCTAGCCCCCAATGGTTGTCGCTTCTTCTTACGAGTGACTTGCTTTCAAAGGCAAGTCCTGATGATGAGCGATTAGTTTTGTTAAAAAAGTTGTTGAGTTCACCAACTTCTTCAATGTCTTTTGCAATAATACAAATTTCGTTATCATAAAATTTGATTTCCATGTTCCCTTCTTATGCTTCTCGTTCCTTTCCAATAATTTAGAGGAATACATTACACCTCCATTCCAAGAAATTATTGGGTGATTACATATATCACATTCAATAGAATCCTTATCCCGCATGATGATTTTATGCTTCGTTATTTCATATTTTGAACCGCAGACAGGGCATTCATATTTTTCAGTAGTCATACCATCCCCCTTTAGACATGATTACATATTATGGGAAATCATCCACGGCAATACAAGAAGATTTTGTCCTTTGTGGCACTATAAATATTTAATAAAGCATTAAGGGCATCCCAACCATTGATTTATGAAACCAAATGTCATATTCTTTCCTTAAATGAGCATCTTATAAGTATGGTTTAGATTGAACAATCTAATGCTTTTGGGAGGTGTGTGATGAAACCTGTATCAATTTGGAGTTACATTTGGGTTGGTACTTGTGTAAGATTTTTGCAAGATGTCCGTGAGGGGCTTTCGATTCATAAACCAGGTTTCGTTATGGACAACATTAAATACTTCTTTGATAACTTAGACTCATTGGGATTGCATGTGACAAAACGAGCTTCCAATGAATTGGAAGAAATGCGAACAACATTTAAGGCACTACCACCCGATGCAAAACTAACGAAGGAACAGGCAACTAACCTATCAAATATAATGAATAAAATAAGAAACACTTTTACTGCCGAATCCAGCGGTATTTACGCATACATTGTTACAGAGAAAAAATTTGATGTTAAGAAATTATTAGAAGCCGTTGATAAGTTGTTCACACCAGATGTCTTTGCGAATTGTCCAGACATAGCATGTTATGATTTCAGGGAGGCAGGACGTTGCATAGCTTTTGGGCTACCAACCGCATCAGCATTTCACATATTAAGAGGAACGGAAGCAGTCTTACGTCAATACTATAAAAGATTCATTCGCCCTGCAAAAGTTGATTTGACATGGGGGCAGATTTTATCAGAATTAAAAAGCAAGAAAAGCGGTAAGAAACCAGATTCTGTTTTGCTTAATAATCTTCAAAATATAAAGGATTCTTTCAGAAATCCCACGCAACACCCAGATAAAATTTATGATATCCATGAGGTTCAAGACTTGTTTAGTTTATGTATCGATGTTGTAAATAGAATGGTTGCAGTTATTGCAAAGAAATGAAATTATAACCTTCTCCTACCTTACAAAAACCAGACAATAAGCATATTTCAGAGGGCAGGTATATTGTCATAACCTCAATTAATGTGGTATTTTATAGGCAGTTGGGGCTGTAGCTCAGTTGGGAGAGCGCTTGAATGGCATTCAAGAGGTCGACGGTTCGATCCCGTTCAGCTCCACCATTAATCTTCTTAGCCTAATGTCCTTCTTTGTCTATATTCTCAAGAGCGAAAAGAGCGGCACATCTTATATCGGTCACACTGCTGATCTTACTTGTCTTCTATTCCATCGTCTGATTTATTCTGTAAGATAAGTACGGCAATAAGGTGTTATCGCCTCATCAACGTCTGTAATACCCTGCAGCCTTCTTTATCTCCTAAATCACAGGCCTTCTGAAAATCCGACAGGGCGAGTTCTCTGTTGCCCGTTTGAAGAAACATATTGCCCCGACTACCGTAGGCTTCAGCATAATTTCGGTCCAGATCTATCGCTTTATCAAAATCTTTCAAGGCCTGGTCATTTTCCCCGATGAGGTAATATGCGAGGCCCCTGTTCGCGTAGGGCCGGGGTTGGTTTGAATTAATCTCTATGGCTTTACTAAATTGTTCGATCGCCCTATCGAAGGACGCGACTTTGCCATAGACCATACCCTTGTTGTTGTATGCCTCGTAGTAACGAGGATGTAATGCGATTGCCTCATCAAAATCTGCGATCGCCCTGTCGAAGTGGCCCATTTCGCTGTATGCCATTCCCCGATTCAGGAAGGCTTCATAAGAACGGGGATTCAAATTTATTGCCGCGGTGTAGTCGGTCACTGCCATGGCAAATTGCCTTCGATAACTGAATGCTTGAGCTCTATTCCTATAGACAAAGTCGACTTTCTCGGAGCCGCCTTTCGCTATGGCATGACTCCAGAGGGTGAAGTCGTTTTCCCACAAACGCATCTGCCCGACCGCCAAATATCCTATGGTAATAAAAACGACGCATGCGGCAAATCCCATGACACCCGCAGAAAATGTCCCTTTTTTTGAGACGGCACTCTTAGCTGCTACCCGGGCCGCCAGCAGGCCGATCAAGAGAAACGGACCGATGCTCGGTAAATAGGTGTATCTGTCTGCCATCGACTGAGAACCAACTTGAATAATACCGAGAACCGGCATAAGGGTAATTACATAGTAACACCAAGCTGAAAAAAGTATTCTGTTTTTTCGGGCCGTGAGGATTCCAAAGGCCGAGATCCCGATCACAAAGATTACAGAGGAGAAATACTTTAAGGAGAGCAATGAAATTCTATCGGGGTATGCATAAAAGGGAGACAGATTCAACGGCAGGAACATATTGAGAAGGTAAGCCAAGAGGGAGTGAGCCGCCACCAATACTCTCGACTGGATCGGGACAGTCGTCATGATCTCCATCGCGTCTTTTTGCGCCGAAACGGTTAGCACCGAGGAAGCAAGGCTCAACAGAATAAACGGGAGTTTTTCGATGAACACCGCAAGAAATGACCTCATTGAGTGAATCCTATTTGAAGGATACCAATCTATGATTAGAAGGACGAACGGAAGAGATACGGCCATGGGCTTGCTCAACAGGGCGAGCGCGAAACATCCCAAAGAGAGAAAGTAGAACCCGCCGAAGCGGACGGCTCTTGCGGTATCGTTTGTCGGCGTATGGCCATTACCACTCACATATTTTAAATATGCGAAGATGCTCATCAAAAAGAATAATGCGCAGAGAAGATCTTTTCTTTCCGCAACCCATGCCACGGATTCCACATGAACGGGATGAAGTCCGAAAAGCAAACCCGTAATGCAACCGGTTATCAATATGCCTCGCTCTCTGAGCCACGGTACGGCATCTTTCCTCACCGTCGGTCTGTATAATGCGAGCAACCGAGTGGCTACCATAACCACCATCGCAGTGTTGAACGCATGTAAAATGACATTCGTGAGGTGATGTCCGACGGGATTCAATCCCCAGATTGCATAATCTAAGGCGTGGGATATCCAGGTGAGAGGATGCCAATTTGAGGCGTGAAATTTGAGGAATGCCGATCTGATTAAATCCAGATTCATCGAGCGGATCATCGGGTTATCGGTGACATAGTAGACATCATCCCATACGAGAAATTCGTTCTGCAGACTGGGGAGATACACAAGGAAGGTTATGACTGAGACCATCCCGGCAAGGAAATATTGAGAAGTTCTTGTTTTTGGGGCTGGTCCTTCTCCCGACCACTGCCTGTCAACTGACAGGAGTGAAGTTTCGGAAGAGATGTCATTGCGAGCAAGGGTGCTCTGCGGAACTTCTCTCTTCTTCCTAGAGGGCTTGCTCATCCGCCATAAAATACCACATCCCTGATAATCGAGTCATCTCACTGCTCAGCCAGCTGAAGCATTGTATGGGCTTTGCATACAAGGCGGGAGCAAATTGGGGTAACACTGGAGAAGATGCTATCTCAGGTGGTGATTGTCTAATCTGTCCTGAATACCATTGCATGTAAGAAATGGGCAAACGATCAAATGGGGTTCGGCCGCTACTTGAGGTATCGTGGTGCGTTACAGCCGAAGGAATCTCCCAATTCACAAGCCCGGTTGAAATCCGCAATGGCAGGTTGTGCCCTACCGAGTTTGAGATAGACAAGCCCGCGATTGACAAAGATCTGAGGATCATTTTGGTTCAATGTGCTGGCCTTGTTGTAATCGTCGAGAGCCCTGTCGAGCCGGCCTATCTGATCATAGGTACTGCCCCGGTTATTATAGGCGTCATAATAATATGGGTTCAGCGCAATCGCCTCATCAAAGTCAGCGAACGCCTTGTCGAGCTGACCGGCTTCGACGAGCGCGTTTGCTCTGTTAAAGTAGGCCAGGGGGATCGTTGACGGCTCCTTTTCGATCACGTAATTCCAGAAGACAAGAGAATCCCGCCATATCCTTATCTGTGCGAGAGTCAGATATGTCAGGGATATGAATGCCGTGGCGATTACGAAAAGATAGGAGAACTGAAGAAGCAGCCTCCTCTTTCTCGCGGCGCCTACCTTTATCCAACCCCATGCCGCTCCTATCCCTGCGATGGCAAAAAGGCTGATGCTCGGCAGATACAGATATCTGTCTGCCATCGATTGTGCACCTACCTGAACGATGCCGAGAACCGGGAGCAATGTTATCAGATAATAACTCCAGGCTGCGAGAAATAAAGTATTCCTCCGCGAAAGGACCAGAAAGGCGCCGGTAATCCCGACCATACCGGCGATCGCCAAGGGATACTCTACGGACGAAAGCGATACGTCTTGGGGATATGGATAATAAGGGATTAAATTTATCGGCACTACCAATTTCGAGAGATAGGTGAGGATCGATTTCGCCGCCACGAGTACCCGTGTTGACAAAGGCACAACCCTCATGAGTTCCATGGCGGCCTTCTGCGCGTGCATGGTTACTATCGATGAGAGAAGACTGAGCGTAATGAAAGGGATCTTCTCGACCAATGCAACACGGAATGACTTAAGAGACTGGATTCTCCGCAGCGGGTACCAGTCTAAAATCAGCATAACGGCGGGGAGGCTAACCGCCATCGGCTTGCTGAGCAAAGCGAGAACAAAGAAACCGAATGTAAGCAAATAGTACTTCGAGCGAAACGGGAATACCCGTGCCGAATAACCGGGGACAACTCTATCGTATTTCAGGTACATCATGATACTGAGCAGGAAGAATAGTCCGCAGAGAAGATCCTTCCTTTCAGCAACCCATGCCACTGATTCCACATGAATGGGATGAAGTCCAAAAAGTAACCCTATTACAGCCCCTGCGATAAGGATGCCCCTCTCTTTCAGGCATGAGACTGCCCCACTCTTTATTACCCTCTCCCGATGCAGCTTAAGCAATCGTACGCTTATCAGAACGACGAGAGCAGTGTTCGCAGCATGGAAAATGACATTCGTGAGGTGATGTCCGACGGGATTCAATCCCCACATGGCGTAGTCCAAGGCGTGGGACACCCACGTGAGGGGATGCCAATTGGCCTCATAGAAATCGGTAAAGGCCCATTTGATGAAATCCCAGTCAAAGGAACGAATGTGCGGATTGTTGTAGACATACGGTTTGTCATCCCAATGCTTAATGAAGTCATTATGAAGAGATGAAAGATATACGATGAACGTTATGACGGAAACGGATGATATAAGCAAAGGCAGGTGTCTGACCTTTCCTGCCTTTTCGGCCGGTCCTTCGCTCGATAATTGCCGATCATCCGGCTCATGGAAAGACTCTGAAGTCTTGTCGCCCGCGGTCCGGTAGCCCGACGCCTTTTTCTTCCTCCCCGGAAGGCTATCCATAAGTTTCACAATACCACACTCCGTATAATTGCGTCTTTCGGTCATCTCCCTTCTCTTGTTGCCTTCGCTCTGCTAATATAGTTACATGATTTCCCAAAATAATGATCTTCCCCTTCACGCACCATGAACCGGAACAAGATATGTCCTGTTTGCGGAAGCGAGTACCTCCCGCAGATAGAGAAGTGCGCCGATTGCGGCGCGGTCCTTCTCCTGCCCGAGGAGTTGAAAAAGGCGGAGGAGGAAAAGAAGAGGCTCATGGAGAGGGCCCTCGAAAGCGAGGTCGTGGTCAGGGAAGGCGATCTGAATTGGCTCAGTGAGCTATACACAGTCCTCATCGACGCCGGCATCCCCTGCGCTGTCCGTTCCGATGCAGACTGCGGGAAAGGCTGCGGCAGCAAATACCGCTTGGTCGTATCGCCGGAAGAATCCGAGCGGGCGCGGGAGCGGATCGAGGAATACTTCATGGAGATGCATCCCGAGATCCGCGCTTCCCGGGAACGCGTGAAGGAAGGCAGATGTCCGGCCTGTGGCTCTCCTGTCGGAGCAGGCGAACGCGAGTGCCCGGATTGCGGCCTGCCGCTCGTCATTGTCGAGGAAGAGGGAGAAGAAAGTTAGCTGCCTTATCTTGTCGAATACCCTGAGGACTCGAGAGATTTCAGATTATTACAAGCCGGTTGACTTCCAGAGTCACATGCTCTCCTGAAGTCTGAAATGGCCGGTGGAACTTGACCCAGTTCAAGGTACGCAAGCCCCCGGTAAAGAAAATAGAATTCTCGGCCGACGTTGCTGCCGGCACCATACTGATTCCACAGAATCGCCTGGCTGTACTGTTCAATCGCCTTATCGAATCGCCTCATCTTGGCGAAAAGGAGACCCCGACTGAAATAGACATCCGCATGGTAGGGCTCCAATGAGACTATCGTATCGTAATCAGCCAATGCCTTATCAGGTTGTCCCCTGTCAGCAAACGCCTTCCCCCTTTTGAAGTAGGCATAGGTACTGCCAACAGGTGCCTTCTCAATGACATAGGTCCAGAGATCGATGTCATTCCTCCATATACTCATCTGCTCGATAGTCAGGTATGACATGGTGACAAACAGAACGGATACTGCGACAGCACCGAGGAGACCTGAAATCAGACTCGCCTTTATCCCCGTCAGATTTACCCTTGAAAAGATCCACGCAACCGCAGATCCGACGACAAGGAATGGCCCCAGGCTTGGCAGATAGGTATACCTGTCCGCCATCGCCTGTCCCCCCACCTGAACAAGACCGAGCACCGGCAGCAAGGTCACCACATAATAGCTCCAGACCGATAACCATAGCTTGTGACGCTTCATGGTCATGAAACAGGCTGCCTGGATGCAGGCGATGATTATCAGAGGAATGGAATACTCGAAAGACGACGGTTCGATGTCACGTGGGTAAGGGTAAATCGGCATCAAATTGAGAGGAAAGACCATCTTGAGAAGATAACTGACGATGGCCTTCCCCGCTACAAGCATTCGCCAGGTCAGTGGCACATGTTCAGTCAACAGCGTCGCCCCCGCAGCCTTTTGTGCAAGGAGAGTCACTATCGATGAAAGAAGGGAAAGCGCAACGAAGGGGAGTTTCTGAAAAAGGGCTATTCCGAATGTCTTTCCGGACTCTATTCTCCTGAAAGGATACCAATCGAGAATCAGCAAGACTGCCGGAAGGCTGACCGCCATCGGTTTGCTCAAGAGTGCCGGGATGAAGAAACCAAGGGCAGAGAGGTATTTCCCAGAAAGAAAAGGAGTGGCGATACCGCCGCGCGGCTCCTTCGAGCTCACATATCTCGTATACATCAGGAGACTGAGCAGGAAGAAGAGGCCACAGAGGAGATCCTTCCGCTCGGCGACCCACGCCACCGATTCCACATGGAGAGGGTGGATGCCGAACAATAAGCCGGTTACCCCTGCGATTATCAACGCCCCCCGGTCTGTGAAACCCAGGGTCGAGTCCTTTGACTTCGCCGTCTCCCGATACGCCTTCACAAGCTTCGTCACGAGAACTACCACGAGAAATGTGTTTGCCGCGTGCAAGAGGTTATTCGTGAGATGATGACCCAGAGGGTTCAGCCCCCAAACCGTGTAATCGAGGGCATGCGAAATCCACGTGAGAGGATGCCAGTTGGCAGCGCGGAACTCGAGAAATGCCGACTTGATCAGGGCGAAATCGAATGAACGGATAATTGGATTATTCGTGATATACTCATCATCGTCCCATGAGAGGAGGTCATTCTTCAGACAAAAGAGGTACATGAGAAAGGTCACAAGGGAAACAGCCGCCGCAACCAAATAAGGAGTATTTCTCTCTCCGCCGAGGAATCTTTCTCCCGATGACCGCCTCTTACCCGCTTTGCCTGACGATTCAATAGGGGTATCGCCGCTGTTCTGACGCCCTGATGCTCTTCCTTCTTTCCCCGGAGGCTTACCCATGAGTTCATAAGATATCATACCCTGGACAATCGCGTCTCTCCCCGTTCAGAGAGTCCGGTATCCGACAACCGGGGTGTTTCCCTAAAGCGGGCTTTTGTGATAGAGTTAACGTATGCGAATTCCGGAGGAGAAGAGAACGGTGGGTCGCTGTCATCTCCTTCGGCCGTGCCGGCTCCTGAGAAGCACGGGGGAAGAGAAGGATGAGCAAGAAGAAGCTTCTGAAAAAGACCGTCGCCCATATAGATATTAAGGCGTTCGACGCGACTCCCGTCATTGCGCAGTTCGAAAACACCGCCTTTCAGGCGAAGAATCTCTCGCGCGCCTGTGAAATCTACGAGAAGATGCTGAAGGACAGGGACTGTGCGGTGATACTCTGCCTTTCCGGTTCGCTCTTCAGCGCCGGGCTGAAGAAGATCGTCCATGACATGGTCGAGAACAACATGGTTGATGCCATCATATCGACGGGTGCGATCATCGTTGATCAGGATTTCTTCGAGGCCATCGGATTCAGGCACTACCAGGGATCCCCCCGCAGCAACGACGACGAGCTCTTCAAGCTGGGCATCGACAGGATATACGATACCTTTATCGACGAGGACGAGTTGAGGGAATGTGACCTGACCGTCAAGAGGATAGCCGACGGACTCCCGCCGCAGGCATACTCGTCGCGGGAGTTCATAGCCTTCATGGGGAAATTCCTCGACACCCGACGCAAGGGCGATGGTTCCGTTGTCTGGGCGGCGTTCAAAAAGCAGGTGCCGATATTCGTTCCGGCCTTTTCTGATTCGAGCGCCGGGTTCGGACTCGTGCTTCATCAGTGGGAAAGAAAGAATGAGCCGAAGGTGGCGATCGATTCTGTGAAAGACTTCCTGGAGCTGACGAAGATCAAGATCGCCTCGAAGAGTACGGGGCTGCTCATGATCGGCGGCGGCGTACCGAAGAACTTCGCCCAGGATGTGACGGTCTCGGCCGAGATCCTGGGGAAAGAATCAGGCATGCATAAATACGCCGTTCAGATTACCGTTGCCGATGAAAGGGACGGGGGCCTCTCCGGTTCGACCCTGAAAGAGGCACATTCGTGGGGGAAGGTCGACGACGTCTATGAACAGATGGTCTTCTCGGAGGCGACACTCGCCTTTCCGCTCCTCGCGAGCTACGCTTACCACAAGGGAAGCTGGAAGAAACGCGGCGCACGAAGGCTGAACCGGCTGTTCGCGGAGGAAGGCCTGTGACAATGACCCCGAGGAAGGCTTTCCTGACGAAGGGAGTCGGCGTTCACAAGGACAAGCTCTCTTCCTTTGAGGTCGCGCTGAGGAATGCGGGGATCGAGAAATGCAATCTCGTTTATGTCTCGAGCATCCTCCCGCCCCACTGTAAAATCATACCGAAGGGTCGGGGCCTCAAACTCCTCTTGCCGGGGCAGGTGACCTTCTGCGTCATGGCGAGGAACGAAACGAATGAGCCGAACAGGCTCATATCAGCAGCGGTCGGCGTTGCGATGCCGAAGGACCGCGTCAACTACGGGTACCTTTCGGAGCACCATGCGTTCGGGGAGACGTCAAAGATATCCGGAGATTATGCCGAAGATCTTGCGGCGACGATGCTCGCGACGACGCTCGGCATCTCCTTCGATCCGAACCGGGCCTGGAACGCCAGGAAAAAAGACTACCGGGCGAGCGGCCATATCTTCAAGACAACCCATATCTGTCAGTCGGCGGAGGGTGACAAGAATGGGCTCTGGACGACGGTCGTAGCAGCAACGGTCTTCATCATCGATCAGGATGTCTGAAGAGCCTCCCTTCAACTTTTGCGGCCTCGCTGACGAATTTACCACGATCGGAAATTCAGCTATTGTCATGCTGCCCGTGCCCTTTGATGAAACGAGCACCTGGATCAAGGGAGCGGACAAGGGCCCAGACGCGATCATCGAAGCCTCCCGTCACCTCGAACTCTATGACAGGGAAACCGATACCGAGGTATACCGGAAGGGCATCTTCACGGACCGGGCGATCGTGACGGCAGGCTCTGAACCGATGATCGAAGAGGTCTTCCGGAGAACATCCGAACTGCTTCAGCAGGAGAAATTTGTTGTCACGGTCGGAGGCGAACATTCGATCTCGATAGGCGCGGTTAGGGCTCACGCGGCCCTTCATGAGAAGATGGCGGTCCTGCACCTCGATGCACACGCTGATCTGCGGGATACGTATGAAGGTTCCCGATACAATCATGCCTGTACGGTCGCACGCATACAGGAGACGGTGGAGACGGTGATATCCGTGGGAATACGGAGCATGGACTCCTCAGAGCGCACGAAGCTTGATGAAAAGAGAGTCTTCTATGCGGACTATATCCACGGAGCAAATGGCTGGATTGGAGAGGTGCTTGCGGTTCTTCCCCGGCGCGTCTACGTGACGATCGACCTTGACGTGTTCGACCCGGGGATCATGCCGTCCACCGGAACGCCGGAGCCGGGCGGGCTCGACTGGTATCAGGTCCTGAGACTCTTAAGGACTGTGTCCCAGGAAAAGGTCATTACCGGGTTCGATGTGGTCGAACTCTGCCCATCGGCAGACAGGGCCCCGGATTTTCTTGCCGCCAAGCTCATCTACAAGTTGTTGAGCTATTCGTTCGCTTGACAGGCCTGTTTCGTCCGCTCCTTGCGTGTCATTGCCTGCCTACCTTCTTCCCGATCTGATAGCAGAGACCGCGGAGCGTCTTTAGCTCCCAGTCCGTGAGCCCTGCCCTGCCGATGAAATGCTTCAGATTCGCCATGGTCCTTTTCCTTATGTTTCTGTCACCCCTCGGGATATATTCAAGCAATTCGAGCGTCACGGAAATGCTCTCATAGAGATCCGCGATCTCTCCGTGTCCTTGCAGGCCGGGCGGGGCGGCGGTCCCCTGAGGGATGATGTGGGAACCCCGGCCGCCTCCCGCCTCTGGCCCGCCCGGCTCCGCGAGGAAAAGCTCGTAGGCGATGATCAGCACCGCATGGGAGAGGTTGAGAGAGGGCTGGAGCCTGCTGCTCGGTATCGTGAGCATGAATCCGCATTCCTCCACTTCCTCGTTCGAGAGCCCCCGCGCCTCCCTGCCGAAGAGGATCGCCACCTTGTTGTTGACCGCCATGCGGAAAATCTTTGATGCCCCCTCACCTGCGGGCATGATTACCCCACGGCTCTTTCCCCTTCGCCGAGTCGTCCCGACGACGATTGCCTTGTCCTTTATCGCATCAGCGACGCTCGGATAGATCACAGCCGAGTCGAGAACATCGTGGGCGTTTCTCGCGAACCACGACCCTTCAGTGGTCATCTCGGGAGGAGGACTCACGAGACAGAGGTTCCGGAAACCCATATTCTTTATTGCCCTGGCAGAGGCGCCAATGTTGCCCGGTTCCTTCGGTTCTACAAGAACGAAATAGACGTTATCCTGCCATGCCTTCATCATCTGCAATACCGATCAGCCATGCGCTCTTCAGGGGCTCCGGGGAAAATAGATTCTCAGGGAATTACATCCGAAATCATCCCCCAGGTCACAGGCCTTTCTTAGATCGGAGAGGGCGAGTCGAATCTGACCGATCTGAAGATAGAGGAGACCCCGATTGACGGGAAGCATTGCGCGGTGACGCTCCCCTCTTTCTTTTCGACGACCCAGCCACGGATTCTAAAATACCACAGATCTCGTCATCGCGTCACTGCTTCTCTCTTTCGGGTTTCCGTCCGCTGTCGGGCCCGCTGGGCTCGGGAATTATCTCGCATGGAATCTTTAACGGGAGGATGGCGGGGTCTGTATGGTCGGGGTTTAATCCGACCTGCGCGGGCCAGCGAGGAACGGACGGGAGCTATCGTCGGGATGAATGTTTGTCCTGATGCGCCGTAAATACCTCGTCGAAAAATGGCGCCATCAAGATAAATGCCTTGAAAACGTCGGGATCGAAGTGTTCCGGGCTTGTCCGTCCATCCCCCTCTGTTATCACCCTGAAAGCATCCCCGTGATTCAGGGGAAGTTTATACGGCCTCTTGGACCTCAGTGCATCATACTCGTCAGCGAGCCTGACTATGCGGCCTTCCACCGGTATCGTGACCCCCTTCAATCCCCTCGGATACCCTTCACCGCACCAGCTTTCATGATGGTTTAACGCGATCGACTCAGCCATCTGGAGCGTCTTGTCCGCTGAACCGCTCAGCATTTTAGCGCCTATCGTGGTATGCCTCTTTATGATCTCGAACTCCTCCTCCGTGAGCAGGCCAGGCTTCAGGAGGATATTGTCGGGTATCCCTATCTTTCCGATATCGTGGAGAGAACTTGCGAGTCCGATTTTTTCGACGAAATCCCGATACATACCCATGGCCTCGGCTATCTTGGCCGAATAGAGGCCGATTCGTGAAACATGGGCTCCCGTTGCGCTATCCCGGAATTCGGCAATTGCGGACAGACGTTCTATGATCTCGACACTCAGACTACTCGCCATCGTCGCCGTCTCGGCCAATTCCCGGGTCCTTCGCAGCACGGTATCTTCAAGCATGACCCGGTAATCCTTTTCAGCCTCAGCCATCCGGTGGTACTTGAGCGCCTTCTCGACGGCGCGGATAAGATAATCCGTCTTGAATGGCTTCAGGAGAAAACTGAAGGCCCCTTTGTTTATCGCCTCGATCGCCGTATCCACTTCCGCGTATCCGGTCATTAAGATGACCGGTATCTCGGGGTTGATGTCATGGATCCGTTCAATGAGTCCAAGGCCGGAAACACCGGGCATCCGGATATCGCTCAATACAGCAACAACCGCGTTACGCTGCAAGAGGGCCAGCGCCTCTCCCGCGTTCTTGGAACAGATGACAGGATAATGAAATGCCATGAGCGCCGACGAGATAAAGTCGAGAACTGAGGGGTCGTCGTCGACGATGAGAATGTTTCCTTCTATTTCTCCTGTTTCACTCATCTATGAACCTTCGGCATCGAAACGCCACAAGATTACAAATGATCACGTGTTCTTGAAGAGAGACGTCATTTCTTGACCGTCTGTGCCTTTACCGTGACATGCGTTATAGCACCTCCTCCGCTTCCGTCGCATCCGACCAGTTTAACGGCGAGAGGCTTACCGATGAATTTTCCGGGCTGGATCGTCTCCGCGACGTCCAGGTCAAGCCAAAAGATACCGCTTATCGTACAGAAGGTTATGTCCGCGGGACACTGCTGCGACAGGGAGAAATGGGTCAGCTCTCTTGAAGGTTCCATAAACATACCGTTCACTGAGGGTCGGGCGGTGATGCGTGCGGGGCCAGTGACAGGGGCGATCTGTTTCTCGAAGAGCATCATGACTTCCACCGCGAGCACACTTCCGGCGTTCCCTTCCTTAATGGTGGCCGTCAGCAAGGTTCCTTCTCCGCCGCGACAATTCGGAATCGTGACACCGGGCCTCGACGCGAAGACCGAATTCATCCCGGGTGAGGTGTCCCATTCGGCAGAGAGCGGCAGCACCCCTTGAATGAGGAAACAAACAACTATAATGAAGCGGACAATGGATGAGCCCATGGCATGAACCCCCTCATGTCGGTTTTCTCGCGACTGTCCTTCCGGTCACGGTATCCTCCATTCAATGATAGTATGATTTCCCTTCCACCGCAAGCAAACGCAATCCCTCACTATTTTATACAAGCCGAGGCAACCTATCAAGTAATGCCGCAGCGCCGAAAGACAGAAGGCCGCACTTCTTCAGCTTATATGACTTCAGATCTCTTCTGCCGGCATGCTCTTCCTTATTCTCTTTGCTTCTCCAAAAGGGCGCCTTTTTTGTATAATGAGAATCTATGGACCGCGTCGGATTTGTCTATGATGACATTTTGCTGAAGCACGAACCCCCGCCGTGGCACCCAGAAAAGAAAGACCGGCTCATCCGCATCCTGAGGGCACTGAAAGCCTCAAACCTATGGGATCGCATCGTTCCGATAAAACCGCGCAAGGCCAGCTACGACGACCTTGCCCTCGTGCATACCCCCGGGTATATCGAGAAGATGAAGACCTTTACGGGAGAATGTCTGGATATGGATACCTTTGTTTCAGAAGGCAGTCTGGAGGCCGCGCTCTATGCTGCGGGCTCCGTCATCGAGGCCGTAGAGAGGTGCAGGGCTGGTGATATCGAGAGGGCCTTCTGCGCTGTCCGGCCTCCCGGACATCATGCCGAGGCAGACGAGGCGATGGGCTTCTGCATCTTCAACAACATCGCCGTCGGCGCTCGGCACGCTCAGCGGGCCGGTTTTGAGAAGGTCTTCATCGTCGACTTCGACGCCCACCACGGAAACGGGACACAGCATATCTTTGAAGAGAGCGATTCGGTCTTTTTTTTCAGCACCCATCAATACCCGTACTATCCGGAAACCGGGAAGGACTCGGAACGGGGGAAAGGCAGGGGCGAGGGATATACCTACAACATCCCGATACTGAAGGGTTCGGGGAATAAGGACTACCTCTATGTTTACCAGGACATCCTCCCCGGGCTCATCAGGAGGTTCGCGCCAGATATCGTTCTCGTCTCGGCGGGCTATGACATCCATGCGCGCGACCCCCACGCTGACATTCGGGTTACCGATGAGGGCATCAGAGGCATTGTGCGGAGCATCCTCACTTCCTCATCGGGCCCTGTCGTTTTCACCCTTGAGGGCGGCTATGACCTTTCCGCTCTTGAAGAGTCTGTGAAGATCACCATCGAAGAGATGCAGAAGAACTAAGGAAGCACCGGTTTTGTCGCCCGGGCATTACCTCCCGAGCCGCGAGAAGAAGAGCCCCAGATATCTATTCAGGAAATTTGACCTGCCGAGGAAAGGCACCACCGGTCTCCTCCTCGTGCCGAGGCTTTTCAGTATCCCGCGGAGTTCGCCGTTGTCCCCGTCCGTATGGAGACCCCTGTTGAAAACCCTGATCGCTTCTTTCTTATTGCCCGCAGCGATATAGGCCCTACCGAGGTTGAGGTAGAGGAAGGGGTAGAAGAATTCTTCACCGAAAGGCACTTGTCCCTTCAGCGACTCTATCGCCCTTTTACAAGTCTGAATTCCTTCTTTGTAGTGCTTGTTCACCATCACGTCGAGGTAGCCGTAATAGGAGAGGAGAAATGGGTCATCAGGGTGATAGCGCAGTCCGTCATCAAGTACGAGGAGTGCATTCCCCTCTTTCTTCTTGCCGATCAGGCCCCTCACCTCTTCCAGGTACTCAACGGCTGTCCTCTCTTTCGCCGCCTTTTCGGCCATCAAGCTCCTGAAGGCCATCTGATGTTGTTTCTCCATGAGCTGCCGGATCCGCTCATCCCGGTCAGGAAAGACGGCGACATCTCCGCAGTCTGTTTCTTTCGAGTAGATTATCCGACCCTTCAGGTAGACCCTCGTCATGAGAAGTGGATTCTTGACCCCGCCGTCCTCCGTCTGGATGAAATACTTCTCCCCGCCGATCTCTATCTCGGAATTGAATTCTCCGCCGCGGGAGGATTTGATCCTGAGGGGTTCCTCGCTCATGCTGCTTCTTATCATAGCAGAAAAGGTTACCGATTTCTTCCAGGGGGTACCTGACCGGCTACTGCTGAGTCCTTTCCATCCTTATCTTTCCTGAACCCTTTGCCCGAGTGAGAACTGCCGGATCGCCCTGAATGGTCCCGACGATGTTCACAGCGCTTGCCGGCACGGGCTCTTTCCCCCTGCTCATCGGGGTCGGACCGAAGAATATCGCGAGGGCATTCCCGGGAGGCCAGAAACCGATATCCCCTGCCTTAACCCTCCTTGTCGCTGTCTCATCAAGGTCCATCCGGAGCGGGATCTCAAAATAGAACTCGTCGCCCCATTCGTTCGGCACCGCTTCGATCGGAAGGAGGGCGGCGATAGCCTTCGCACAATCCGTATCTGCAAGTTCGCCTCTCAGGCAAACTCCGGCGAGGATTATCTCGATTTTCGTCGGCATCCCCTATCTCCCGTCATCGTCAGAATCTTTCCTTTTCCCAGGCCACAGCCCTATCATAGTGTCTGAACATCCTCTCCCGCCTCCTGAACTCCCTGGAGTGGACCGATCTTCTCTTCCCTTTCTCGGTCTTCTCCGTATCCGCATGAACCATCTCGTGGTAGACAACGAACTCGATATAATAACGGGGAACGTGTCTCCTGTCGAGAAGGGGGCTTATACGGATGGTATTCGTACGGCAATTGTAACTTCCGAGGGTCCTTTTTTTCGCAGCGTAACGGGGGCTTTTCAGTCCCCAGGTTATCGGGCAGCATATCCTCCCGCCGAAATACTCGTTGTTTATTCCATGCCAGATCTCGTTGAGGTCATGGTATCTGCCCTGTGTCTTGATTTCCGTCTTCCTCGGTTGTCTCGTGGGCAGCAGGTTTCTGTTCTGTCTCACGAATCGATTCAGATGAGGAGTCTTTCTCTTCCGGTGTCTGATGAAATCGGCTATCTCATCGATGACAATGCCGTCTGCATCGAGGAATATCCGGTGAAGCCTGACGAAAAGCATTCCGCCTTTTGTCCTTACCGAGAGCATGCTCGAAGAGTTATCGGTAATCACCAGTGAAACGGGTTTCCCGGCGGTCATGGAGAAATACTCTCTGAGAGATTCCCGCCCGTAGCCCAGAGGCAGGCGGAGCTGCTCGCTCCCGTTCGGCTTCATCCGGGAGCCCCAGACAGGGGCTTGCCGGATTTCACGTTTCTATCCACGGAATAATCTTACATCCCTTCCCGGGATTTGACAACAGGAGCCAGATAGCGTCATCTCTCCCCGAGAGGTCCGTGTCCACTCCGTCCGTTTTGATGATTCTGGATGAAACGGACGATCTTTTGTATTATAGGGAATGCAGATGAAGATACGGACGGTGGCCTATTTTGACTGTTCGGCAGGGATAAGCGGCGACATGTGCCTCGGTGCCCTCATCGATGCCGGCGTGACCGTGAGAGATATTGAGGAGGGGCTGAAAAGTATTCCCCTAAAGGGGTACCGCCTTGCGGCACGGAGGGTGAAGAGGGCAGGGATCGGCGCTACGAAGGCTGACGTTATCATCAGCGGTTCATCGAGCGGCGAACACGCCGGTAGGAAATGGGAAGACATTAAAGAGATAATCGGCAAATCATCTCTCCCCGTCTCGGTGAAGAGGAGGGGGCTCGCGATCATGAGGAGACTCTTCGTTGCAGAGGGAAAAGTCCACCGTAAGGCATACACGAGGACGCATCTTCACGAACTCGGGGCGATAGACTGTATCGTCGATATCTTCGGTACACT
>Ga0187779_10000829_pt1 | contig 20106 bp, 18 predicted proteins | sample 1015_Q2_SP10_10__FD_132435 | JGI IMG/M metagenome (GOLD analysis project Ga0187779, IMG submission 132435) | Tropical peat soil microbial communities from peatlands in Department of Meta, Colombia - 1015_Q2_SP10_10_MG | ecosystem: Environmental > Terrestrial > Soil > Wetlands > Peat | place... | reverse complement strand
TTGAAATCCCTGCGCGGCCGGCATCGCAACAATCGGTTGGTCCGCCGCAAGGGCCGGGTCTACATAATCAATAAGACCAATCGCCGTTTCAAAGCCCGCCAAGGCTGATCCCGGCATCCAGGTGTCGTTTCGCCGTATCTTGGCCACGAAGCGCGCAGACACTAAACTCCGCTCATGCGCACGCGATTCCTTGCTCTATTGTTTGCTGTGATTTTGGCCATCGGCGCGATTTCGGTTGCGGACGCTGCCGACGATACAGGCAAATGGGTCGAGCCGCCCGCCAAGCTTCCGCATGTTTCGCGCGGTGAGCGCACCCGCAATCTCGATTTTTTGTTTGGCGCGCTGAAGCTCGCACCCGACGACGTGACTGCCAAGGCGATCGAAGAACGGATCTGGGCGGTCTGGACGCTCTCGCGCAGCGATACCGCCAATTTGCTGATGACGCGCGTCAAGACCGCGATCGAGGCAAAGGATACGGACCTTGCGATCCAGCTGCTCGACTCGATCGTCAAGATCAAGCCGGACTACGTTGAAGCCTGGAATAGGCGCGCCACCATTTATTACATTAAGAAGGATTACGGCCGCTCGCTTTCCGATATTCGCGAAGTCCTCAAGCGCGAGCCACGCCATTTCGGCGCGCTGGCCGGCTTGGGGCTGATCCTGCAAGACATCGGCGATAACAAGCAGGCTTTGGAAGTCTACCGCCGTGCGCTGGCGCTATATCCGCGCATGGAACGCATTCCCGACTTGGTGAAGACGCTGCAGGAAAAGGTCGAAGGCCGGGATATTTAGTCGCCGGTTTCCTCTGCCCCGACATAGGCAATACGCAGCATGTTGGTCGCCCCTGGCGTGCCGAGCGGCACGCCGGCAACGATGATCACGCGCTGGCCGGATTTGGCGAAGCCTTCTTTGAAAGCAAAACGACAAGCGCGGTCGACCATGTCGTCCTGGTCGTGCGCGTCCTCCGTCACCACGCAATGCACACCCCAGACAACGGCCAGTCGCCGCCCCGTCGCGATGTTCGGCGACAACGCGACGATGGCCGGCCGCGGGCGTTCGCGCGCCACGCGCAGGGCGGTTGAACCGGACGAGGTCCAGCAAACGACTGCGGCAAGGTCGAGCGTATCGGCAATGTGACGCGCCGCATCCGCGATAGCGTCGGCGCCGGTCGCCTCAGGATTGGCGCGCTGAGCTGCGATAATGTTGCGATACAGCGGGCCGCCTTCGACTTCCTCAGCAATGCGGTTCATGGTCTCGACGGCCTGTACCGGGTATTGGCCGGCCGCCGACTCCGCCGACAGCATCACCGCATCCGCGCCCTCGAAGATTGCGGTCGCGACGTCGGAAACCTCGGCACGCGTGGGCACGGGTGCATTGATCATGGACTCCAGCATTTGCGTGGCGACCACAACCGGCTTGCCGGCAACACGGGAGGCGCGCGTCATCTGTTTTTGCACGCCTGGCACTTTTTCCAACGGCATTTCCACGCCCAGATCACCGCGCGCGACCATCAAGGCGTCGGTGAGCTCCATGATCTCGGAAAGGCGATTGACCGCCTGAGGTTTCTCGATCTTGGCCATCACCGCGGCGCGGCCGCGCGTGATCTTTTTGGCATCGGCAATGTCCTCCGGCCTCTGGATGAACGACAGCGCGACCCAGTCGATGCCGGTCTCGAGTGCGGCTTCAAGGTCTGAACGATCCTTGTCGGCCAGTGCGGAAGCACGAATAGTGGTGTCAGGAAGGCTGACACCCTTGCGGTCGGACAACTTGCCGCCGACAACAACACGCGTGACGATGCGCTTTGGCTCTGCGTCGATGACAGTGAGTCTGACCTTGCCGTCATCTATCAGCAGCGCATGGCCCGGCTTGATCGCCGCAAAAATCTCGGGATGCGGCAGGTGAACACGTTTGGCATCGCCCTGCGCCGGATCGTCATCGAGAACGAAAGTGTCGCCATTCTTCACGACGACAGAACCGCCTTTGAATATGCCCAGGCGCAGTTTCGGTCCCTGCAAATCGATCAGTATGCCGATTGGCCTGCCGGTGTCCCGCTCGACGCGACGGATCATCCCCACCAGCTCGCGCATGCGTTCCTGAGTGGTGTGACTCATGTTGATGCGAAACACGTCGGCACCGGCCGCGAACAGCTTGGCAATCATCTCGGCGCTGGAGGAGGCGGGCCCGAGAGTGGCAACGATCTTGGTGCGGCGCAGGCGTCTCATGGTTTGCCGCCCCCGGGCGGAGGCGGCGGCAAAGTTGTTGGCGGGCGCGACGTGCCCAGCGGCGCGCGCGGAGCGAGCGGACGGTCGGGCGGCTGTTCGGCGGCGTCAGTCAGTTGCACGGTCCATGAGCGCTGTTCGCCGGTATCGACCTCAAAGAACCCCGTGCGGTCATAGCCACGTGCCAGGCAATTGTCAGTTCCGCGGATGGTGAATTCCTTTTCGCGTGAACACATGTAGGCCTTGCCGGACCATTCGCCGCCGCGATCGTAATCGACCGCATAGATGTAATAGTAACGCGCAACAAGTGCGCCCCGAAGCAACGTTTCACAAGAGCGCGTCGAAACGTTCCACCAGCCTTCCGTGGTCCAGCCTTCATTGTCCTTGTAGCCGATGGCGACACCAACCCTGCTGCCAGTGTTATTGCACAGCCTGAAGTCGGCTTTGGCGGGAAGCGCTGACGCCGCCAGCAGCAGCGCGGCGGGAACCGCACTGCACAAGAAGATATAGAAAAGGCGGCGCCTGGTGGCGAAGTGCGGCAATGCGGTCACGAGTGTCGCCGGTTCGGAACAATGCGCGGTTTTGGCGTGATCCGTCACGGCCTGTCAACGACGATGGCGCGGAAGTCGTTCACGTTGGTGAAGGTTGGGCCAGGCACCAGCAGGTCTCCCAGGGCTGCAAAAAAGCCACCGGAATTATTGTCGTTGAGAAAAGCAGCCGGATCGAGGCTATGAGCCTTGGCGCGTGCCACTGTTTCGCCATCTATCAGCGCGCCGGCGGGGTCGGTTGCCGATCCAGCGCCGCCGTCGGTGCCGTCGGTATCGCCGGCGAGCGCAGTGACCCCTGGCATTCCAGCGAGCGCTATCGCCAACGCCAGGGCGTATTCCTGATTCGGTCCACCATGGCCTTTGCCGTGGATCGTTACGGTCAATTCGCCACCCGAAAGGATCACCGCGCGTTTTCCCTGCTCGCGTAGCTCGCGTGCAAGACGCGCGTGGGTCACCGCCACGTCGCGGGCCTCACCTTCGATTCGGTCGCCAAGCGAAATGCAGTCATAGCCGGCAGCGCGCACTGCGACTTCCGCGGCACGCATCGCATCGGCCGGGCGTGCGGCAAGCTTGAACTGGCTCCCGGAAAAGATCGCGTTACCAGGTTTCGGCGACTCATTTTTTGGATCATTGAGCGCGCGGTTGACGGTGTCAGGGACGCGGAGCTTGTACCTGGCAACAATCGCACGAGCGTCACTTAGCGTGGTCGGATCCGCGACCGTGGGGCCGGAACCGATTGCAGAAGGATCATCGCCCGGCACGTCCGATATTGCGATCGTGATCAGTTTTGCCGGATGCGCATGCCGCGCCAGCCGACCGCCTTTGATGCGCGAGAGGTGTTTGCGCACGGTATTGATCTCGCCGATCGTGGCGCCCGAACGCAGCAGTGCACGCGTTGTGGCTTGTTTATCCTCGAATGAAACGCCTTCCGTCGGTGCAATCCAGTTGGCCGAAGCGCCACCCGACATCAACACGAGCACGAGATCGCTCGAAGCGGCTTCATCGGACAACTTGAGAGCACGCTCGGCTGCCTCCAGGCCGGCGGCATCCGGAACCGGATGGCCGGCTTCGATCATCCTGGCCCGTCGCAGATGGCGTCCATAGCCATGGCGCGCGACTGCAACGCCGTGCAGGCGCTCTGCCGCAATTCTCATCCGGTCGAGGTAGTGCGCCTCGGCGACCTCGCTCATCGACCCTGCCGCTTTGCCGGCCGCCAGCAATATAATTCTACCGGTCGGGGGCGGCGGAAGCAGTGGCGGCAAACACGAGGCCGGATGGGCCGCCGCTACTGCAGTGCGATAGAGGTCTGCGAGAAAAGAGCGCAGGGGGTCGTTCATTTTCCAACCATACCTGCCCATCCGTGTAGAAATCTGCTTATAATTATTCTCACCAACTTGGCCCACCTCGGGGCGATACCGGGATTTTGGGAGGGTCAGATTTGCCGCTGCCGCAGGGGTGCGCGCAAGGGCCACAAAAACGTACGATCAAGCGCAATCCAACGACAACAATGACTCTCGAGAACGCATGGCTGCAACAGCATTCACGATCAATGGAAAAGCGGCGACGATCGAGGCCGAGCCGGACACGCCGCTGCTCTGGGTGGTCCGCGAACATCTGAACCTGACCGGCACCAAGTTTGGTTGCGGGTCCGGTCTGTGCGGCGCCTGTACCGTTCATATCGATGGCAAAGCCGTGCGCTCATGCCAGATCGCCGTCTCGAAAGTGGCGGGCAGGAAAGTCACCACCATCGAGGGTCTTTCGCCGAACGGCCAGCATCCGCTGCAGAAGGCCTGGATCGCCGAGCAGGTGCCGCAGTGCGGCTACTGCCAATCCGGGCAGATCATGCAGGCGGCGAGCCTCCTTGCCAGCAACAGGAAGCCAACCCCCGAACAGATCGTTGCTCACATGGATGGCAACATCTGCCGCTGCGGTACTTACCCGCGCATCGTCCGCGCAATTCAACGCGCCGCCCGGGAGGCCTGAGCCATGACAATCCACATCAAGAACGCATGAGCGAGGTGCCGAAAATCCACACCAAGATCTTGGCGACTGACAATCCGCCCAGCGGAATGGGCGAAATTGGTGTCGTGACCGTCGCCCCGGCGATCGCCGGTGCCGTCTTCCAGCTCACTGGCAAGAGGCTGCGCCATCTGCCGATGACGGCCGATCGGGTGAAAAAGACGCTCGCCTGAGCGTTCAATACAGACGGCGACCCGCCGCATTCCTACGGGGATGTGGCGGGTTTTTTGCTCCTTGAAGCGCACGCAGCTACTCCACTAAGCTTTCACCGCCCTTCACCGGAAAAGCCTCTGATGATCGATGAGATCGTCACAATCGATGCCCGCGACGGCACGCCGATCGGCGCCCGCAACTATCGTCCCGATGGCGCCGGCCCGTTCCCGGCGCTGCTGGGTGCGGCGCCTTACCGTTTCGACAACAACAGCCTGCCGGCGAGTGCGCAATTTCTCTGGCGCGAGACGGGACCGATCGCGTGGTACGTCGAGCAAGGCTACGCATATGTGCACATGGATGTGCGCGGCAGCGGTCGTTCCGGCGGGCAGTTCGAATTTCTCGGCCGGCGCGAACAGCAGGACCTTTATGACACGATCGAATGGATCGGCCGGCAATCATGGTGCAATGGCAAAGTTGGCGGGATCGGTCAGTCGTATTTCTGCATGCTGCAGTGGTTCATGGGCGCGCTGGCGCCGCCCTCGCTTGCTTGCCTGGCCGCGCACGATGGTCTCGCCGATCTTTATCGTGGCGGCACTTATCACGGCGGCATCCCGTGCGATTTTTTTCCCGGCTACTGGTGGTATCAGAACCGGTTCATCAACCGGTTCCCCGCGGAAGGTCCGGCGCGCGACCAGGAGACCGACCTGACGCAACTGGTCGCCTCGCATCCGACCTATGATGATTTCTGGCGCGAACGCAGCGCCTGGGAGGTGCTCGATCGCATCAAGGTGCCGCTCTATTCGAGCGGCGTCTGGGCGAAGATGCAACTGCACACGCGGGGCAACATTGATGGTTATACCCGTGCGAAGGGGCCGAAGAAGCTGCGAATGTCGGGGGTTCCAAATGCCTGGGCGGCAGCAGCGGAATTCTCCAGCGTCGAATTTCACAGCCGCGTATTGCTGCCGTTTTACGATCACTATCTCAAGGGGAAACAGACGGACTATTCCGCGCGGCCGAACGTCGAATACGTGGTGCGCGGATCCAATCTCGTGCGCAAAGCCGACAGCTGGCCGCCGCCCGGCACCCGATACGAACGCTGGTATCTCAATGCGTCGTCCTCCGGCAGCGTGAGTTCATTGAACGACGGCGGCCTTGCTGCGCAGCCCGCGGCTGGTGCCGGATCGACGACCTACAAATACCCCAATCCGGGTTGGGTTTCCGGCGTTGTCGGATTTGGTCCTGCCGGGCCGCCTGGCGGTTTCGACTCTGCGCGCCGCGTGTTGACGTTTACGACCGCGCCGCTCGACCGCGACCTGGAAATCTGCGGACCGATCAAGCTCGTTCTCTATGCGTCGTCGACGGCGCTCGACACCGATTTCTTCATCAAGCTCTCCGATCAGTTTCCGCAATCCGCCGACGACCGCGCGAAGGGAGTAAATCCGTTCGCTGAGCTGATCACGCGCGGATGGTTGCGGGCATCGCATCGCGCGCTTGATCCAGGGCGCAGCACCGACATGGTGCCGTATCACAGTCATTCGGATCCGCAGCCGCTCACCCCGAACGAAATCTACAAATTCGAAATCGGTCTCGAACCGATGGCTTATCTGATAAAGCAGGGCCACCGTCTGCGGCTCGAGATCGTCAACGGAGACTCACCGGCCACCGAAATCCTGTGGTCCCACTACTATCGGCCCAATAAAATCGGCAGCGACACGATCTACCACGATGCTGCCCACCCCTCGGAGCTTGTGTTGCCGATTTCGCCTGCGCCCGCCTGAGAAGCTCAAACGGCTTTCAATGAAACGACCGGTGGCATAGCATTCGCGCAACGGCTGCAATGGACAGCCGAACAAAAATACATTCCAGGGAGGAAATCATGGCGGACGTCGTCCAAGTGTCGCGGCTGCTCGATCAGCGCGGACTGAGCTCCTTTCATTACAGTTTGATCTTCTGGTCTGTGTTGCTGTCGTTGATCGACGGCTACGATATCGCTGCCATCGCTTTTGCCGCACCGCATCTCATACGCGAATGGGGGCTCAAACCGGGAGCCCTCGGTCCGGTGTTCAGCGCGAGCCTGATCGGCATTCTGTTTGGCTCCGCTTTGTTTGGCTGGGTCGGCGACCGCTATGGCCGCAAGAGCGCCTTGATTGCTTCAAACCTGCTGTTCGGCGTGTTTACGCTGGCCGCCGCCTGGTCAACCAACCTCGACCAGCTGTTCTGGTTGCGTCTGCTCGCCGGTCTGGGCATCGGCGGCGTCATCCCCAATGTCGTCGCCATCAATACCGAATCATCGCCGCGTAAATACCGCGCAACGCTGGCATTGATCGCCGTCGGTTTTGTGCCGCTCGGCGGAGCTATTCCCGGCGTCGTCGCCGGCGCGCTGGTGCCCACGCATGGATGGCAAATCCTGTTCACGATCGGCGGCATCGTGCCGATCGTGCTTGCACTGATCGGCATCTTCACTCTGCCGGAGTCGATCAAGTACATGACGCTGCACGAAAGCCAGCGTACCAAGATGGAGAAAACCATTGCCGCCATCGATCCCGGATTCAAAGTTCCGGCCAACGCGAAATTCGTCATCGAGGACGAACAGCAATTCCCCGGATTCAATCCGGTGTATCTGTTCCGTCAGGGCCTCTGGCTGATCACGCCGCTCTTGTGGCTGCTCTTTGCGCTGAACTTGATGGGCTACTTCTTCCTGCTGTCGTGGACGCCGACCTTGATGGCGGTGCTGAAATTGCCGCCATCCGTGGGTGCGCTCGCCGGCGCCATGATCCAGGTTGGCGGCACCGTTGGCGCGCTGGTTCTTGCGCGCTGGTTTGAACGCAAACGCTTCTTTGCAATCGCGATCGTCTTCGTCATCGCAGTGCCGATCGTGGCCTCGATTGGGTTTGCCGGCCAGACTTCGACCACAGCGCTGGCCATCGCGACCTTCTTCGCCGGCTTCTGCGTGCTTGGCGTCCAGACCGGCATTAACGTCGCCGGCGCGCTGATCTATCCGACCTCGCTGCGCGCCAATGGATCGGGTTGGGAACTCGGCATCGGCCGCATCGGCTCGATCGTTGGTCCGCTTGTTGGCGCTCTGTTCGTGGGCCTTCCGGTCGAGAAACTTTACATGTGGTCATCATTGCCGTTTGCCGCCGGCGCGGTAGTCTGCTTCGCGATCTGGAAGCTCAACGAAGCGCGCTTGCGGGCTCATCCTGAACTGCGCGCCGCGCAGGCACCCGCCTAAGCGGCAGCGTAGCAGCGTCAGAACGGTTCATATCCCCGCAATGCGGGCATGACCTTCTCGCCGAAAAGGCGGATCGAGCGCATGAGATCCGCTTCCGGCAAGTCGGCGAAATTGAACTCGCCCATGAATACGTTGAACATGCCGGCATCGGCCGCCGCGCGGATCTTCCGCGCGACGGTGTTCGGCGAACCGATGAACACCAGCTCGTGTTTCATTAAATAGTCAGCATCAAACAGATTGGCCATGATCTCGGACGCGCCCGGCTCGCCACGGCCGATGTATTTCTTCGAATGCTCACGTACGCGCTCCTCGTACGTTTCGCCGGGTTTCGGCATAGGCAAGAGACCCTCATAGGCGCGCGCGGCGCGTGCGAGCGCGGTGTCCAGAGCTCTGTCATCGGTCTCGTCAACGAACACGGTCGTGCAATAGGCGATCTTTGGCGGCCGGTTATGGCCGTACGTCGCCCAATCGGCAAGAAACTTGCGATAGCGCGGTGCGGCATCCCCGCGCGGATAGATCAGAAAATATCCGGGGTTTATTCCGTGCTTGGCGCAGAACTCGAGCGTCTGCGGATCGCGGCTCATCATCCATAGTGGCGGATGTGGTTTCTGCAGCGGCTGCACGGCAAGCAACGCGCTTTCGGTGTGATGCACCTCGCCATGAAAGGAGAATGGTTGTTTCTCTCCATACGCGGTGCGCAAATATTCGACAAATTCAAGCGTCGGCGATTTGCGCAGATTGTAGTCAAGGCCAAAAGGCTTGAAGTAGTCAGGGTTGATTCCCGGAACGAGACCAAGCTCCATGCGCCCGCCCACGATCTGGTCGACGAGCGCGATTTCTTCTGCCAGCCGCAAGGGATGGTAGAGCGGCACGACGTAGCCCATTGGGCCGATCCGCATGCGGCGGGTGCGGGCGGCCGCCCCGACAACATAGAGGCTTGGTGAGGAAACCCAGCTCTCGTCAGGCCTGAAATGATGTTCGACGCAGAAGCTGTAGTCGAACCCCAATTCGTCGCAGAGCTGGAGCTCGCGCCATAGCTGCTCGTAACGCTGGTGCGGCGACATGCCAGGCTTGCCCCAGACGTGAGAAAAATGAGCGAACCTCACGCGGCAAAACTCCTCAAGTCCCGGTTGCTTTTGAGGCCTTCAAAGGCGGCCACGGCATGTCTATGTTCCCTACAGTGGAGGACACCACCATGGACGACAAGACCCGCACTGAGCTGGAAGCCGCGGTGTACCGGCGCTTGGTCGAGCACCTGCGGTCGCGTACTGACGTGCAGAACATCGATCTAATGAATCTTGCCGGCTTTTGCCGCAATTGCCTGTCGAATTGGATAAAAGAAGCCGCCGATGCCAAGGGCGTCGCAATGACCAAGGACGAGAGCCGGGAAGTCGTCTACGGCATGCCCTATGACGAATGGCGCAAGAAATACCAGAAAGAAGCCTCTCCGGAGCAGAAGACCGCATTCGAAAAGTCTGGCCATCGGCACTAGTTGTCACCATTTGCGGTGTGAACAGCGTGGATGACGGCGTCCTCGCCTTGACCTGCGGGCACCGAACTCAGAAAGCTTCCTGGCAGACGGCGGTGATATCCGCCGCGCGTAGTCAAGGAGACGTCAATGCCCGCCACTGCCGCGGCTGGAAAAGAACAGCCCACCACCCGCTTCGCCAAAGATCAGCTGAAAGCTTTCGTCGAGCGCATTGAGCGGCTTGAGGAAGAAAAAAAGGCAACCTCCGACGACATTCGCGATGTCTATGCGGAGGCCAAGGGCACCGGATTCGACACGAAGGCGTTGCGAAGCATCGTACGCCTGCGCAAGCTGGATACCGACGAACGCCGCGAGCAGCAGGAAGTGCTCGATACTTACCTGCACGCGCTGGGAATGGCGAACTAGCGTTATTGCAGGAACGCGGTCGACTGCAGCTTGAACGTGGTGGTCGCCAGGAAGACCACCGCTGGCCCCTCGAAATAGTTGGCCAGCATGCCGAGATGCGGATCGGCGGAGAATGTCATCGCGACCGAGATTGACGGCTTGTAGAGCAGCTCCTGCAGCGGCCTCAAATCGACGGCGCCAAGCCGCGTTGCCGTCATATAGGTGCTGAAGCTAGGGGTCAGCATTGCGGCGCGCAGCCAGGGACTGTCGATGCGCTGCCCGGGGCTCGCCACGGCTGCGGCGAGAGGCTTCTCCGCGACAGTGGTGTTAGCTTGTGCTTGCGTCGGCATGACGCTCGCTTCCTTCGGCATGAGCGGCAAACGGGAGCCCATCGGGCGCACACGTTCCACGGCGGCCGCATCGGCCTCCCTGGCATAGGCGAGGGCGGTGATACTGTCGTTGACGCGCGGCGCGATGCTGGCGGTCTCAAACGGGCTGTTCGCGGCCGTCACTGCCGGGAGATCCGGGCCAGTTTCAACTGAGCCACGCCAGTAGCCACGATTGGCGAAAAGATTGTTGCCGGCCGACGCGGTTACGACCGGAGCAGCAGCCGGTGCCGGCGCTGTTGTAGCGACTGCGGCAGGCCGCGCCATCGGCATCGGCACGATGAGTTCGACGGCCACCGGATTGACTTTCGGCGGGGCCAGGCTCGCGACCGCCGTGCGCGTGCGCTCGTGTTTGGGAGCCGGTGCCGGTGCTGGTGCCGCATCTTCGTTCGCCTCGTCCGCATCCTTGCCGACGCCGAACAGCCGCTCGAAGAAACCACGCTTCGGCCGTTCTGCCGCCTGCTCGGCGCTGGCCGTGATCACGCCCGTTTCCCGCGCAGCTTCAAGTGACATCTCCGAGGGTCTGCCGCCGCGGCGTTCGACCTCGGCAAGCGCGAGAGAATAATTGCGCAAAGGATGTCCATCGGTAGGAATGTGCACGGTGCGGCCGTCGGGAAATACTCTGGCCAACTGATCGTGCGTCATGCGCGGCCAGTGCCGGATCGTGCCGGTATCCATATGCACGAAGGGCGAGCCGGATGTCGGGTAGAAACCGACGCCGCCGCGCTGCAAGCGCAGGCCAACCTCACGTATTTTTTCCAGCGGGACGCCGGGGATGAAGAAGTCCATCGCCTGGCCGTTGATGTGCTGGCTGAACTGCGCGACGCCGCCTGAGCGGGCGCGCAACATGGAATTGGTCTGAGGTGACCGGTAACCGCAAATCACCTGAATTGGCTCGGCTCCACCGACATCCCGATAGGCTTCCCACAGCAGGTCGAACAAGTGGGGATCCATACGAGTCTGCTGCTCGCGCCGCCAGTCACGCATGAACCAGTCGAGCTTCTTGAGCGCTCCGTCGTCGTAACGGCCGTTGCGCTTGAAGGTGATGGTGATGTCTTCGCCGGTGTGGGTGTGATGGAACGAGAGCGTGCGCGTGTCGCCTTCGGCCACTGCGTTCTGCAACACGCTATTGGTGCCGAACAGAAACAGACCGGCCACGCTCAAGCGGGCACCAACGCGTGCCAGAGTCACAACGAGTGAACGCTCGCGCGACAGCTCAAAAAGCACAGCCTTATCCCGTGAAGAGTCCCGTCCCACAGTCGCCGCCACGTCCCCGTCCGGGCCGCCTGCCGGCGACCCCGTGATGTTCATCGGGATCGGTTAATGAGAGCTTATCGCCCGTCCCCGCTGGCCCCCACTATGAGGGGAATTTGGCCGAAAACGGGGCATTTCTGGAACTTCGGTAGGGAATTCGCGTACCAAAACGGGAGGAAAAGCAACAAGATACCCCTCGCGCAGGTTCCCCCGGGGTCAGCCCCTGTGGACTACTGCGCCGGGGCGTCCTCATTGAGTCCCAGCCCCTCCAGTTTTCGATAGAGGGTCGACCGCCCAATCCGCAGCCGCCGCGCCACCTCCGACATCTGTCCCCGATAGTGGGATATGGCGAAGCGGATGGTGTCGCGTTCGATTTCCTCGAGCGAGCGTACGTCACCGCGCGGATCGGTCAGTGAAAGCGAATGCCGCGCGCTCGTCACCGGTGGCGCAGCTGGCGCAGTGAGGACATTTGGTTCGGGCCAGGACGCGACCATGGCCGGTGACGGCTCGATCAACGGCTGCACGGCGATAGCGTCGGAAGAAACCTGGGCTGCGACCTGGGGGAATTCATCGACGCCAACTTCCTCACCGTCGGCAAGCACCACCGCGCGGAAGATTATGTTTTCGAGTTGTCGCACGTTGCCGGGCCAGCGATATGACATGAGCAGCGCCATGCCTTCGGCGCTGATCGCGCGCACACGCTTGCCCTCTTCCGCGGCGATGCGTGTCAAAAAGTGACTGGCGAGTTCGGGGATGTCGTCGCGCCGGGAGCGCAGCGGCGGCACAGTTATCGGGAACACGTGCAACCGATAGAACAGGTCGTCACGGAAACGTCCGGCTTTTACGTCGGCAATCAGGTCGCGATTGGTCGCGGACACGATGCGGACATCGACCTTGACAGATTTGCGCCCGCCGACCGGCTCGACTTCTGCTTCCTGCAGCGCGCGCAACAGCTTTACCTGTGCCGGGCCCGGCAGTTCGCTGACTTCGTCGAGGAACAAGGTTCCACCGTCGGCTTCAACAAATTTACCCGTGTGCTTTTCAGTTGCGCCGGTGAAGGCGCCTTTCTCATGTCCAAACAGGATCGATTCGATCAGGTTCTCAGGCAGCGCGCCGCAGTTCACCGCGATGAACGGCTTCGCGCGCCGCACACCGCTGCCATGAATGGCCCGCGCGATCAGCTCCTTGCCGGTCCCGGATTCGCCTTCGACCAGCACGGGGATCGCCGATCCGGCCGCTTTCTCCATGGCCTTGAGCACAGGGTCCATGACAGCGGAACGCGTGATGACATCGGCGATGCTGAGCGTGCCATCCTGCTTGCGTTTGATCCGCTGCAATTCTCCGGCTAGCGCCTTATTGGCAAGTGCATTGCGCAGGGAGACCTGCAAGCGCTCGGCGCTCGCCGGCTTGACCACAAAGTCAGTCGCGCCCGCGCGCATTGCGGATACGACATTGTCGATGCCGCCGTGAGCGGTTTGCACGATTACCGGGATATTAAGGCTGGCGTCCCGCATGCGCTCCAGCACGCCACGGCCGTCCAGATCGGGCATCACGAGGTCGAGCACGACGCAGTCGATACGTTCGGCTTCGGGTCCAACCAGCAGCTTTACGGCGTGATCGCCGCCTTCTGCGGTGATCACCTTATAGCCGAAACGCTGAACCATCCCCTCGAGCAAGCGGCGCTGAACCGGATCGTCGTCGACGACAAGCACGACTTCGGACATGAGACCCCTTACGCATAACTGTGCCGATTTGGTGCAATGTCGCCGCTCTGGCTTAATGGGTTATTAAGTTGATCAAATAGCCATCAAGGTCATTGAAAACCCAGTCCCACCAGCGAGTTTTGTTGAAAATTCAGCCGCTTGCCATCCCATCGCCACGAGCGGCATCCCATATAAGTATCCTCACCCCCGGCATTTTTCCGAATACGATCACGCCATGGCCAAATCCTCATCCCGGCAAAAACCGACGAAGACCTCAAAACTCGGCGCGCTGCCCGAGTGGAACCTGAACGACCTTTACCCGGACATGGACAGTCCCGAATTCAAGCGGGACCTGGAAAGGGCCGACAGTGAGTGCGTGGCTTTTGAGCAGGCGTTCAAGGGGCGGCTCGCAACGCTGGTGGCGGGCGAGGGAGGGGGACGCGCGCTTGGTGAGGCCATCAAGCGCTACGAGGCGATCGACGACCGGTTGGGGCGGCTGATCTCTTACGCGCAGCTCATCTATGCCGGCAATACGGCGGACCCGGTGCGCGCAAAGTTCTATGGCGACGTGCAGGAGCGAATGACCACGGCTTCGCTGCATCTCTTGTTCTTCACGCTCGAACTTAACCGCATCAATGATGCACAGCTTGAGTCCGCGATGCGCGATCCGACGCTCGCGCATTACCGGCCATGGATCGAGGATGTGCGCAAGGAGAAGCCTTATCAGCTCGAGGACCGCGTCGAAGAGCTTTTCCACGAAAAGTCGGTGACCGGTTACGCGGCCTGGAACCGCCTGTTCGATGAAACCATTGCCGGCTTGCGGTTCAAGGTCGCCGGCAAATCGCTGCCGATCGAACCGACGCTGACGTTGCTGCAAGATACAGACGGCAAGAAGCGCAAGGCGGCGGCGGAAGCGCTCGCCAAGACCTTCAAGGAAAACCTGCGGCCGTTCGCGCTGATCACGAATACACTTGCCAAGGACAAGGAAATTTCCGACCGCTGGCGCGGCTTCAAGGATATTGCTGATGCGCGGCATCTCTCGAATCGCGTGGAAAGGGAAGTAGTGGAAGCGCTGGTCGCGGCTGTGCGCGCCGCCTACCCGAAATTGTCGCATCGCTACTACGCGCTGAAGGCGAAATGGTTTGGCAAAAAAAGTCTGCCGCACTGGGATCGCAACGCGCCGTTGCCGAAGGTAGAGCAGCGGACGATCCCGTGGAACGATGCGCGCGCAACAATCCTCACCGCCTATGGCGCATTCTCGCCGCGCATGGCTGAACTTGCCGACCAATTCTTCGCCGGAAACTGGATCGACGCTCCCGTACGGCCGGGCAAACAGCCAGGTGCATTTTCGCATCCGACTGTGCCGTCGGCACATCCGTATGTGTTGCTCAACTATATGGGCAAGCCGCGGGACGTGATGACACTCGCGCATGAGCTCGGTCACGGTGTGCATCAGGTCCTGGCAGCGCCGAACGGCGCGCTGATGGCGCCAACGCCTTTGACGCTCGCCGAGACAGCATCCGTATTTGGCGAGATGCTGACGTTCAGGAAGCTGCTCGCGCAGACCACCGACAAGAAACAGCGCAAGGCCATGCTGGCGGCCAAGGTGGAGGACATGATCAACACCGTGGTGCGGCAGACGGCGTTCTACAGTTTCGAACGCAAGGTGCATACCGAGCGCCGAAACGGGGAACTCACCGCCGATAAAATCTGCGAGCTTTGGATGTCAGTGCAGAGCGAAAGCCTGGGGCCGGCGATCGAGCTCAAGCCGGGTTACGAGACATTTTGGGCATATATCCCGCACTTCATTCACTCGCCATTCTATGTCTATGCATATGCCTTCGGCGACTGCCTGGTGAATTCGCTTTATGCGGTCTACGAAAAATCCGCGGGCGGATTTGCCGAGCGCTATCTCGCAATGCTGTCCGCCGGCGGGACGAAGCATCATTCCGAGCTGCTTGCGCCGTTTGGCCTGGACGCACGCGATCCCAAGTTCTGGGACGGCGGCCTCAATGTTATCGCTAATTTGATCGGTGAGCTGGAAACGCTCAGCTAGTCTGGTGAGACCTTATTTTCCCGACTTAAATGGATTAGATGGTGGAGATGACCTCACCCGTGCCTCCAACCGATCGCGAAAAGAACCGCTTTTCGGCGCGCGCCCGCCGCTACGCGAAGGTCGGCAGCCAGCTCAGCGGCACTGCAGCGCGTTTTGCCGGCGCGCGTTTCTTTGGCGTCCCGCTTGATCGTGCGGCCAATGCCCTTGAGCTCGCCGCCGCCCTTGGCGGGCTGAAGGGCCCGATCATGAAGGTGGCGCAGCTGCTCGCGACCATTCCTGACGCGCTACCGCCGGAATACGCCAACGAATTGATCAAGCTGCAAAGCCAGGCGCCGCCGATGGGTTGGGCTTTCGTGAAACGGCGAATGGGCGCAGAGCTCGGGTCCGATTGGCAGAAAAAATTTTCCGAGTTCGAACACCATCCGGCGGCGGCTGCTTCACTCGGACAGGTGCATCGCGCCCGCGCGCTCGATGGCAGCGAGCTTGCCTGCAAACTGCAATACCCCGACATGCAGTCGGCGGTCGAAGCCGACCTGAGTCAGCTGCAGCTGTTGTTCGCGATTCGTAATCGTTTCGATCCGGCAATCGATACGACCGAAATTGCTGTCGAGATAGGCGCGCGGCTGCGCGAGGAACTCGACTATACGCGTGAAGCCAAACACGTCGCGCTCTACGGCGATATGCTGAAAAACGATACGTCGATCCGCGTGCCGGAGGTCTGGCCGGAGCTATCGACCGGCCGTCTGCTCACACTCGACTGGCTGACAGGCCGCAAACTGCTCGAGCACAAGGGCGACGACCTCGCCACGCGCAACCGGCTGGCCACGGCCATGTTTACAGCCTGGTGGTTTCCGTTCAGCCGCTTCGGTGTGATCCACGGCGATCCGCACCTGGGAAATTACACGGTATTCGATGATGCGCGGGGACAGCCGTCCGGGATCAATCTTTTGGACTATGGCTGCATCCGCATCTTTCCGCCGAGCTTCGTCGGCGGCGTAGTGGACCTCTATCGCGGCCTGCTGACCGGCGACGATACTCTTGTCGTTCACGCCTACGAAACCTGGGGTTTCAAGCGGCTCAACCGAGAACTGATCGATGCGCTCAATATATGGGCCCGCTTCATCTATGGTCCGCTCCTCGACGACCGTGTGCGCTCGATTGCCGATGGCGTGAAGCCTTCCGAATATGGACGAAAGGAAGCTTTCCGTGTCCACCAGGCCCTCAAAGCCAAGGGGCCGGTGACGGTGCCGCGCGAATTCGTCTTCATGGATCGGGCCGCCATTGGCCTCGGTGCGGTATTCTTACACTTAGCGGCAGAACTCAATTTCTATCGATTGTTCAATGAGGCGATTGAGGATTTTACGGTCGATGCGGTTGGCAGGCGCCAAAGCGCCGCACTTGCCAAAGCGGGCCTTGTGCCGTCCAAAGGCTGAGCTGCGCGGCGTTGCCCTTGGGCCGCAATTGCGCTAACCCCTCTGCGCCCGCCCTTTTTTGGACGACTCGGAGAGCTTGCCCCATGGCCGAACACGGCGCCGTCGAATATTCCACCGCAACCGGCAACGACTATCCCGCACACGAGCAAGGCTACGAGCGCTTTGTGCATTTCACTCTTGTCGGCATTCTTTACGTGGTCACCATTCTGTTCGGCTTGGCGACCGGAGGCGTCATGGGCCACTGGTTCCTGGCCGCGGCGATTTTTGTTATCGGCGTGCTAGGCGCTGTCCCTTCGCTCCTCAGTGCCGCAACGGCGCCAAGCTATGCCAGTTTCGTAATTTGCTTTTTGATCTTTGCCTTCACCGGACTGTCGCCGCACTGAGATATTTCACGGTCGGCGGGGGAGGCACGAATGCGAATTGCCGTAGCGCGCGAAACCGAAGGCGGTGAGCCGCGCGTCGCAGCTACTCCCGAAACGATCAAAAAATTCAAATCGTTCGGTGCCGAGGTCGCGGTTGCGCGCGGCGCCGGCGTCGCGTCTGGTATTCCTGATGCCGAATTCGAGGCGGCGGGCGCCCAGATTGCCGATGCCGTCACCAAGGACGCCGACATTATTCTGAAGGTGCGCCGGCCAGCCACAAACGAGCTTTCCTCTTACAAGAAAGGCGCGCTCGTTATCGCCATCATGGATCCTTTCGGCAACGACGCCGCGCTCAAGCAGATGGCGGAAGCAGGCATCGCAGCATTCGCCATGGAGCTGATGCCGCGCATCACGCGCGCGCAATCAATGGACGTGCTGTCGAGCCAGGCGAACCTGGCCGGTTATCGCGCGGTGATCGACGCCGCCGAGGAATATGGCCGCGCGCTCCCGATGATGATGACCGCAGCCGGTACCGTACCGGCGGCGAAAGTGTTCATCATGGGCGTCGGCGTCGCAGGTTTGCAGGCAATCGCCACGGCGAAACGCCTCGGCGCCATTGTTACGGCTACGGATGTGCGGCCCGCCACCAAAGAGCAAGTCGAGAGTCTCGGCGCCAAATTTCTCGCGGTCGAGGACGAAGAGTTCAAGAACGCGCAGACCGCCGGCGGGTATGCCAAGGAGATGTCGAAGGAATATCAGGCCAAACAGGCGGCGTTGGTCACCGATCACATAAAGAAGCAGGACATCGTCATCACGACGGCATTGATTCCCGGCAGGCCGGCACCGCGCCTGGTTTCCAAGGACATGGTTGCTTCTATGCGTCCCGGCTCTGTGATTGTCGATCTTGCTGTCGAGCGCGGCGGCAATGTCGAAGGTGCGCGGGCCGGCGAGGTGGCGCAGGTCGGCGGCGTGAAGATCGTCGGCTATCTGAACGTTCCGGGACGGCTCGCCGCTTCCGCTTCGGCCCTCTATGCGAAAAATCTGCTCACCTTCGTCGAAACGCTCATCGACAAGAAAGAGAAGAAACTCGCGGTCAACTGGGACGACGAGCTGGTGCAGGCGACGCTGCTGACCCGTGACGGCACCGTCGTAAACCCGAATTTCAAACCAAAGGCTGTCTGACGGAGACGACGATGGAAACCATCGCAACCGCGGTTGACCCCTTCGTGTTCCGGTTTTCGATCTTCGTCCTGGCGATATTCGTCGGCTATTACGTCGTTTGGTCGGTGACACCAGCGCTGCACACGCCCTTGATGTCGGTGACCAACGCGATCTCGTCGGTCATTGTCGTCGGCGCGCTGCTCGCGGTCGGTGTTGCGCTGGTTGCCAACGACGATGGGCCGTTGTGGGCGCGGGCGCTCGGGTTCGTCGCCCTTACTTTCGCTTCGGTCAATATTTTCGGCGGCTTCCTGGTCACCCAGCGCATGCTGGCGATGTATCAGAAAAAAAAGAAATGAGCGCGCAATGAACCCTAATCTCGTCGCGCTGCTCTATCTGGTCGCCGGCGTTCTGTTCATTCTGGCGCTGCGCGGCCTGTCGAGCCCGGATTCAAGCCGGCGCGGCAATCTGTTCGGCATGATCGGTATGACGATCGCCGTGCTCACGACCCTCGGCTCGCATCCGCCGGCGGATCCTGTTGCATGGGCGTTGGTGGGCGGCGGCGTCGTGATCGGCGGCGGAATCGGGGCAGTCATCGCACGCCGCGTGCCGATGACATCCATGCCGGAACTGGTTGCGGCTTTCCATTCTCTGGTCGGCATGGCGGCGGTGCTGGTCGCGGCCGGCGCGTTCTATGCGCCGGCGGCCTTCGACATCGGCACACACGGCCATATCCACGCGCAGAGCCTGATTGAAATGTCGCTCGGCGTCGCCATCGGCGCCATCACCTTCACCGGCTCGGTCATCGCATTCCTGAAATTGTCGGGTCGTATGAGCGGCAAGCCAATCACGCTGCCGGGCCGACATATCGTCAATCTCGCGCTTGCCGCGGCGCTGATCTTCTTCGTCTATGGCTTCTTCGTTTCGCAGAGCCAGATGGATTTCTGGCTGATCACCGGCCTTTCGCTGCTGCTTGGCGTTCTCATCATTATCCCGATCGGCGGCGCCGACATGCCGGTCGTGATCTCGATGCTCAACTCCTATTCGGGATGGGCGGCTGCCGGCATTGGATTCACACTCGGCAATTCGGCGCTGATCATTACCGGAGCTCTGGTCGGCTCATCGGGTGCGATCCTGTCGTACATCATGTGCAAGGGCATGAACCGGTCATTCATATCGGTCATCCTCGGCGGTTTCGGCGGGGAGACCGCAGGGCCGGGCGGAGGCGCGGAACAACGTCCGGTCAAGCTCGGCTCCGCCGAAGATGCCGCCTACATCATGAAGAACGCTTCCAAGGTTATCGTCGTCCCCGGCTACGGGATGGCGGTTGCGCAGGCGCAGCACGCGCTGCGCGAAATGGCCGACAAGCTCAAAAAAGAAGGCGTCGAAGTCAAATACGCCATTCACCCTGTGGCCGGCCGTATGCCCGGACATATGAACGTGCTGCTCGCCGAAGCCAATGTGCCCTACGACGAAGTGTTCGAGCTCGAGGATATCAATTCCGAATTCGCGCAGGCCGATGTCGCCTTCGTCATCGGCGCCAACGACGTCACCAACCCGGCGGCGGAAGAGGACAAGACCTCGCCGATCTACGGGATGCCGGTGCTGCAGGTGTGGAAGGCCGGGACCGTCATGTTCATCAAGCGCTCGCTTGCTTCCGGATATGCCGGCATCGATAACCCGCTGTTCTACCGCGACAACACCATGATG
>Ga0187779_10000827_pt1 | contig 20136 bp, 17 predicted proteins | sample 1015_Q2_SP10_10__FD_132435 | JGI IMG/M metagenome (GOLD analysis project Ga0187779, IMG submission 132435) | Tropical peat soil microbial communities from peatlands in Department of Meta, Colombia - 1015_Q2_SP10_10_MG | ecosystem: Environmental > Terrestrial > Soil > Wetlands > Peat | place... | reverse complement strand
CTCGAGCGGCCCGTAGCCGAGCACCTTCTGGATGTACAGCGTGTTGAAGAAGAACATCGCGAACAGGCCCGAGGCGACGAGGAACATGGAGATGTTCGCCGCTCGCAGGGAGCGAACGCGGAAGATCGAGAGCCGGACGAGCGGCGCCTTGGAGCGCTGCTCGATCACGCAGAAGGCGACGAGCAGCACCGCGGCGAGCGCGAACGTGCCGAGCGTCCGCGCCGACGTCCAGCCGTGCTCCTGCGCTTCGACGATCGCGTAGACGAGCGTCATCAGCCCGCCGGTGACCGAGACGGCGCCGGCGACGTCGAAGCTCCGGTGCGCCTGCTCGTCGCGCGATTCGGGCAGCAGGCGCAGCGAGAGCACGAACACGGTCACGCCGACGGGCACGTTGATGAAGAAGATCCACGGCCACGAGAGCAGCTGCGTCAGCGCGCCGCCGACGATCAGGCCGACGGCGCTGCCGCCGATCGCGATCGCGGCCCACACGCCGAGGGCCTTGGCGCGGTCCGCGCCTTCCTCGAACGTCGTCGTGATGATCGCGAGCGCAGCGGGCGAGATGAACGCCGCGCCGAGCCCCTGGAGCGCGCGGCAGCCGATCAGCATCCCGGAGTTGACCGCGAGACCGTTGAGCAGCGACGCCGAGGTGAAGACGACGAGGCCGAACATGAACAGCCGCTTGCGCCCGAGCAGGTCGCCGGCACGGCCGCCGAGCAGCAGGAAGCCGCCGAACACGAGCGTGTACGCGTTGATGATCCACTGGAGGTTTGCCTCCGACAGCCCGAGGTCTTTCTGGATCGACGGGAGAGCGACGTTCACGACGGTCGCATCGAGCACGACCATGAACTGCGCGAAGCAGATCAGGACGAGGACGACCCAGGGATTCGTTGCGTGGCGGCTCACGGGATGGTGGACGGGCTAAGCGGACTGAAGAGTCCGGTTAGGGTAGCGGCCCTCGGTTCGGCTTCGCAAATACACTGGCCTCGTGAACTCGTCGCTGCCCGTCGCCGAGCGACCGCGCCGGCCCGAGTGGCTGAAGGTCCGCGCGCCGAGCCCTGACTCACGGTACCTGGAGGTCAGGCGTCTGATCCACGGTGCCAGCCTCAACACGATCTGCGAGGAGGCGCGGTGCCCGAACATCGCGGAGTGCTGGGGTCGCGGCACGGCGACCTTTCAGATCCTGGGGGATACGTGCACGCGCGCGTGTCGGTACTGCTACGTCCACTCCGGGAAGCCCGACGGGCCGCCCGATCCGCTCGAGCCACTGCGGCTCGCCCGCACCGCGGCGCAGATGCGGCTCGACCACGTCGTCGTCACCTCCGTCGACCGGGACGACCTCCCGGACCGCGGTGCAGGCCACTACGCGGCGACGATCCGCGCGTTGAAGCGGCAGCTCCCCGCCGCCACCGTCGAGGTGCTGACGCCGGACTTCCTCGGCGTCGAGGAAGCCGCGCTCACCACGGTCGTGGCCGAGCGCCCCGACGTCTTCAACCACAACATCGAGACGGTCCGGCGCCTCCATCCGCATATGCGCGGAGCGAAAGCGTCGTACGACAAGGCGTTGTGGTTGCTGCGCCGCGCGAAGGAGCTCGCCGACTACTCGGTGCTGACGAAGTCCGGGATCATCGTCGGGCTCGGGGAGACGAACGACGAGGTGGTCGAGACGATGCGCGATCTTCGTGCACACGGCATCGACGTCGTCACGATCGGGCAATACCTCCAGCCATCGAGCAGACACGCGACGATCGACCGTTGGGTGCATCCCGACGAGTTCGACTGGTTCCGCATGCAAGGCGAGGCGCTTGGCTTCGGCTCCGTGTTCGCGGGCCCGCTCGTGCGCTCGTCCTACCGCGCGGACGAGCAGCGCCACGCCGCGGCCGGCACACCGAGCTAGCGCGACGCGGTCGAAACGACGAAGGGCCGCCTTTCCGGCGGCCCTTCGTCCGTCGTTCGGTTCGAGCTACGGCAGCTTCGGCGACACCTTGATCAGCTGCGCCTCGGCACTGCTCGGGTTCTGATGCGACACGATCATCAGGCCGAGCGGCGGGCTCTGTGCCCACTCGCTCGCGTTGATCGTGATCGGCTCGGACGCGCTCCCGCCCGGAGGCACGACGTCGAACATGCCGGTGCTGATCGCCGGCGTGAACGCGTTGAACTTCGCCGATCCGTTGGCCTGGTCGACCGATCCGCTCTGGATGTCCATCGCCGAGGCGGTGTACGTGAACCGCGGGTTCGAGTCCGAGAGGCACGGGTTGCCCGGGACGCATAGCTGGTCGAACAGCACGGGTAGGACGATCGTGCTGCTGTCCGTCGGTGCATCCGCGAGGAAATCGATGCTGCCGTTCCCCGTGGCCAACGCGAAGACGGCGACTGCGTCCTCACCGTTGAAGTCCTGGCCGGTCAACGCACCGAGGTCGGCTGCCTCGACCAGGTAGTCGGGCGTCCCGTCGTTGTTGACGTCGACGAGGATGTCGAAGTCGACCTGCGCGGCGTTCGACCACCGTTTCCACGTACTGACCGCGAACGCGAGGACTCCGGCGTCCGGGAACGTCTGGGCGCCGACTGCCTGGAGGTCGTTCGCGCCGAAGGCGTTCTCCTTTGGATCGGTCAGGCCCCACGCGTACCAGTCGGCATTGCCCGGGATCACGCCGCCCTTGTTCGTCGTCGTCGCAGTGGTCGAGAGACTCGACTGCAGCTGCGTCGTGTTCACGGCCGTCGAGACGTGCGAGATCGACTGCGGGACGAAGTAGTACGGCAGCCGCAACGTCACTCCGTTGTTCGCGCCGCCGACAGGCGTGAACGTGATCAGGCCGGAGACGTCCGCGAACGGGTCGACGCCGGGGACGCCACCGGTCCCGGCTGTCGCCGCCGGCACGTCGAGCTCGATCTGCGTCGTCGCGGCGCCGCCTGCAGAGACTCTGATCTGGCTGTCCCTGGGGACGATCGTGTGTGGGCTACCTGCGTCGAGCGTGTGACCGATGTTGAACGTGATGGCGGTGTTGCTGAAGTTCCACAGCTGGACGTCGAGCTTCTTCGAGAAGTTCTTGTCCAGCTCCGCGAAGCCGTAGTTGATCGCCGGGATGCTGTTCGGCCCGACCACGACCACTTGTGTCTTCACGGCGTTCTGTACCTGAATCAGACCGACACCCGCACCGCGTGCGTTGTAGCCTGCGACGAGGCTCGGATCAGCCGTGTTCTCGAGCGCGGCCTTCCAGTAAACGACCTTCTTCCAGGTGGGATGCGCCTGCTTGACGAGCGCCTCCGAGCCCGACGTGTGCGGGGCGGCCATCGAGGTGCCCGACAGGATCGCCGCCTGGTTGCCGGTGCCCATCCCGACGGAGGCGATGCTCACACCGGGCGCCGTCACCTCCGGTTTCATCGCGCTGTCACCGGTTCTCGGCCCCCTCGAGCTGAAGCTCGCGAGTCCGAGGTAGCCCGGGTTGTTGAGCGTCGTCGCCGTCAGCGCGATGCTGCCGTTGTTCGCGGCCGCGAGCTGCTGCCCGGCTGCCGAGGCCGACGGGACCGGCCCGCCCGGCACACCGAGGAACGGGATCGTGACGTTGTACGGGAACCCGCCGAAGAGCGGTGGTCCCGGCGGATCCGGATCGCTCGTGATCGGGCCCTCGAACGGCGGGTATCCGGCCGCGTTGTTGACCATGATCACACCCGCCGCTCCGGCCTGCTGGCCGAAGATCGCCTTGGCCACGCGGGCACAGACGCCGCGGGCGACGACGATGATGGTGTGGCTGAGATTGCCGCCCGGCACCGCGGCCTGGTCGTCGGCCACGCTGCAGCCGAGGCTCAGGTTCGGATCCGGGTCACCGAGAGCCGCGTCGTGCGCGGTCCTCGGCACGTTCACGAGCTTGAAGGAGCCCGACGGGAGCGGGGTGAGACCGTTCGCATTGATGGCCGTGAGCGTTCCGCCGCTCGAGCCGTCCGCCTTCGTCAGGTTCATAGTCGCGGCGGGGAACGTCTGGGTCGGGTCGCTGGCGGCGACGCTGAGCACGTTGTCGCCGGAGGCCGGCGTGCCCGTCACGTACGCGTTCGTGCCCTCGTTGCCCGACGACGCGACGACGATGATCCCGTCCTTCGCCGCGTTCGACGCGGCCACCGCGTCCGGCGAGTCGCCAGGCCCGAAGGGCGAGCCGAGCGACATGTTGATCACGTCCATGTTGTGGTCGACGGCCCATTCGATGCCGTCGATCGTCTCGTTCGTCGAACCTGCGCAGCCGAAGATCCTCACTGCGTAGAGGTCTGCCTTCGGGGCGACGCCGGGACCGACGTTCCAGGTGTGCGAGGAGACGGTGTTCGCGTTGTAGGGACCGGTGTACGTCGAGCCGTTAGAGAGGACGCCGAAGCCCGCGGCGGTTCCCGCGACGTGCGAGCCGTGGCCGAAACAGTCGAGCGGGTTGGGATCGGGATGGGGGATCGGCTGGTAGCCGGCGTCGTTCGGGTTGGCGTCGTAGCTGTCGCCGACGAGGTCTACCCCTCCCTTGACCTTCGGGGCGTCCGGGCCGAAGCACGGCGTGAGCGCGGCCGTCTCGCAGACGGACGTCAGCGTCGGATCGGCCGTGCTCATGCTCTTCGCCTGCATCCACGCCGCCACGGTGCCCGGGCCGCCGAAGTCCGCATGCGTGTAGTCGATGCCCGTGTCGATGATCGCGATCTTGACGCCCTCGCCGTGGAAGCCGTTGAGGCCGTCCCAGACGCTGGGCGCACCGACGAGCGGGACGCCGTGGATGTTGTCCGGCTTCACGACCGGGAGCGCGTGGACCCCGATCACTCCGCTGATCGACGCGAGCTGGCTCGTCTTGTTCGCGGGGATCAGGACCTTGATGCCGTTGTAGGCGGACTGGTAGCTGTTGAGCACCATCCCGCCGATCGACTTGATGCTCGCCTCGACCGGCGCCTGCTTCGCCTTCAGCTGACCGATCAGCGTGTTCTTCTGTGCCTGCGTGAGCGGCGTCGTCGCGTTCGCATCGACGACGGTGACCGGATCGCCGGCGAGCTGGACGACGACGGTCGTCTGTTGGTTGCCCGCGGGCTTCTTGAGCGGAATCGTGCCACCGGGGACCGGAGTCGCATTCAGGGATGGATTCTTTGCGGCGACACCCGTCGAGACGATGGCAAGGCCGATGAAAACTGCTGCGGCCGCGAGCGGCGCGCGGCGCTTCAGTGCTTTCACGCTCTCCCCTTTCGGAACAAGGCAGCTGACATTTGGACCGGCCCCCCGGCCGGATGTCGTTGCCGTGACGCTTCGCGCTACGGGACAAGACGCCTGCCCATCGGCCAGGGAGGCCTGCGTGAACGGCTTCGCGAGGCCCGGGGGGCGGCTTGCCGGGAGTCAAGTATCACATGCCGAGATCGTGCAGGCGTCACAAGAGGCCGGCGAGGCGGGAACCGCGTGGTCCCCGCCCCGCCGTGAGTCGATTAGTTGCCGGCCTGAGCCAGCGCAGGGACGAGGTTGTCCGCGCGCGGCGTGCCGAGGCCGGTCGCGGCATCCCAGCCCGGCCCGGCCTTGTAGCCGGAGACGGGCGTCCCCGGGAACCCCTTGAGGCGCGGGATGCTGTTGTTCCCGGTGGTGACGTCGTGGAAGTACTTCGACGCCGAGTGTCCGGTGCCGAGCTGATACAGCGGCCCGTTGATGTTCCCGAGCCGCGAGCCCGCCTCCTGGTCGGCGAGCGCGGCGAGCGCGGCCCACTGCGGCGAGCCCGCGCTCGTGCCGCCGACGACGTAGACGTCGACGAGCGTGCTGTCGGCGGGGTCGGTGATGAAGACGAGCACGCCGCCGTTGATGCCGGCGTTGTACGCGACGTCGGGCAGCCCGCGGTAACGCGGATCGCTGATCGCCGACGCCTGGTAAGAGGGGCGCTTGTAGATCGAGCTGAAGCCGCCGCCGCTCGCCGTCGGCCCGTCGCCCTGTGACAGGAACGCGATCGTCTCGTTCCAGGTCGTCTCGGACTCGTACGCGCCCGTGACCGCGTCGGCAGTGAGGCTCGTTCCGCCGACCGCGGTGACGTCAGGGTCGCTCGCGGGATTCGAGACGTCCTTGATGAACGAGTTGCCGTCGCAGCTGAACCCCGCTGCGCCCTCGTCACCCGAGGAGGCGAAGATCGACGTGCCCTTCGCCGTCGCCTGATCGAACAGCGCGTGTTGCGAGTTGAGGATGCCCGGGTCGACGCAACTCTCGGATTCGCCGTAGCTCTGCGAGATCACGTCTCCGAGGTTGTTGGAGATCGCGTACTTGGTCGCCTTGAGGATGTCGGGATCGCTGTCGGATCTCGCGACGACGAGGTCGATCGTCGCCTTCGGCGCGATCACGTGCGCCCACTGGACGTCGAGCGACGTCTCGATCGCCCAGCCGAGCGCGTTGTCGGGATCGGTCGAAGCGACGCCGTACGGGGCGATCACGTTGAGCGTCGAGCTGGGCAACCCCCAGGCTGCGTTGAACGTCGCGAGGTCGGATGCGATCGTCGGACTGCCGAAGGCGTCGATGATCACGATCGTGCGCCCTCGTCCGTTGATCCCCTGGTTCTGCAGCTGACGGACGCCGTACGCGGCACGGATCTGATCCGGGCCGTAACAGACGACGGTGGCGGGCGGATTCGACTGCGAGTTGTCCTGGCACGGGAACAGGACTGTTCCCGGCGGCGGTTGTTTCGCAGGAAAGGAGCCCACTTTCAGGTACTGCGGATGCGCGCCCACGGCGGGCGTCACGACTCCGCCTCGCAGCGCGGCGGCCGGGCGTGCGCCGCCTCCGAGAGCGGCGATCGCAAGAACGATCAGTGCGAGCGCGGTCGCTGCGGCGAGCCGGCGAAGGCGCGGTCGATGCGCGAGCAGACGAACGTTCGTCAAGTCTTCCCCCTTTGTCCTGGCACCGCCGGGAGTCCCTCCCCCGGCAGAGGTGTGGGCCGCATGCTGCACAAGCTGTTGCCCTTTTTCAACCTGCGTACGTACACTCGGCTGGGTGAAGACGTGCGCTGGAGCGGTGCTCGCGCTGCTCGCTTTCGCCGTGCCCGCAGCCGCAGCCCCATCGGGGTCGGTCGCGGTGGGGCTCTCGTCGCATCGTGCCGCCGCGCGCTCCGTGACGGTGACGTTGCGGCTGCGCTACGAGATGCAGTGTGGCAATCCCGGCCCCGGACGGCTCGTCGTCTCGTTCCCCGCCGGGATGAGCGTGCCGAAAGGGATCGCAGCCGCGCACGTGCTGCTCGCCGGTAAGCCGGTCCCGGCCGTCTCCGTGTCGGAGACCCGCGTCACGATCACGCTGCCGCGCCCGCAGGGAATCCAGTGCATGGTGATCGCTCCAGGCCGAACGTCGGTCGTGTTCGTGCCAGCAGCCGGGATCGGGAACCCGGCGAAGGCGGGCACCTACCCGCTGTCGGTGCGAAAGGGAGCGCTGGTGATGCGGACGCGGTTCGCGATCGGCTCGAGCTAGCCGGCGTCGTCGCGCCGCTCGTGCGGCTTCGCCATCGCGCGGTAGTCGAGCGCTTCGTCGAGCACGTCGTCGGCCACGCCGCGGTCGCGCGCGACCTCGCGCAGCGAGCGGCCTGAGGACGCGGACTCCTTGACGATCTCGCCGGCCGCGTCGTAGCCGATGTAGGGGTTCAGCGCGGTCGCGGCCGACAGCGTCAGCTCTGCGTACCGCTCGCAGGTCTCGCGGTTCGCCTGGATGCCGTCGACGCACCTGTCGGCGAGCAAGCGCGACGCCGACGTGAGGAGCTTGATCGACTGGAGCAAGTTGCGGGCGAGCATCGGCACGAAGACGTTGAGCTCGAAGTGCCCCTGCATCCCTCCGATCACGATCGCCGAGTCGTTGCCGATCACCTGCGCAGCGACCTGCGTCACGACCTCCGGGATCACCGGGTTGACCTTCCCCGGCATGATCGAGCTGCCCTTTTGAAGCTCGGGGAGGACGATCTCGGCCAGCCCCGCCCGCGGCCCTGAGGCCATCAGGCGCAGGTCGTTCGCGATCTTCGTCAGCGAGACGGCGACGGTGCGCAGCGCGGCCGACGCCTCGACGAGGCCGTCGCGTGCCGCCTGCGCCTCGAACGGGTCCGCGGGAGCCGAGACGGTGAGGCCGGTCTCCTCCGAGAGACGCCGACGGACGCGCGCCGCGAATTCGGGGTGTGTGTTCAGGCCGGTGCCCGTCGCCGTGCCGCCGAGGGGTATCTGCCCGAGCCGCTCGAGCGTCCCCCCGATGCGGTCGTATCCCTGGCGCACCTGCGCCGCGTAGCCCGAGAACTCCTGGCCGAGCGTGACCGGTACCGCGTCCATCAGGTGCGTGCGACCCGACTTGACGACGTCGTCGAACTCCGCCGCCTTCGCCTGCAGCGAGTCGGCGAGACGCTGCAACGCCGGCAGCAGCTCGTTCACGATCTCGTCGAGCGCGGCGAGGTGGACCGCGGACGGAAAGACGTCGTTCGACGACTGTCCCATGTTCACGTCGTCGTTCGGATGGACGTCCTCACCGGCGAGCGACGCGATCACCTCGTTCGCGTTCATGTTCGACGAAGTCCCCGACCCCGTCTGGAAGACGTCGATCGGGAACTGGTCGTCGAGCTCGCCGGCGGCGACACGGTCGGCCGCCTCGGCGATGCGCCCGGCCTTGCCGTCGGCGAGGAGGCCGAGCTCGGCGTTCACGCGTGCGGCCGCAGCCTTGATCCTGCCGAGCCAGCGCGCGACGGAAGCCGGGATCGGCTCGCCGGAGACGGGGAAGTTGGCGATCGCCTTCGCCGTCTCGGGCCCCCACAGCTGACGTCCCGTCTCGGTCTGCACCACGTGATCGAGTTTACTTGCGACGTGCGTGCGCCCAACCTCGGGATCCGAATCGGCGAGCTCGAGCCGGGGACGCACGATGCGATCACGGACGTCGAGGGTGTGCGCGTCGGCCACACGACCGTGATCGCGGGCGACGACGTGCGCACCGGAGTAACCGTCGTCGTGCCGCGCGAGCTCCCGCTGTTCGCGGGCTGCCACCGCTTGAACGGCAACGGCGAGCTGACCGGCCTCGAGTGGGTGCGTGAGTCGGGCTGCCTCACGACTCCGATCGGCATCACAAACACGTTCAGCGTCGGCGTCGTGCGCGACGCGATCGCAGCCGAGAGCGCCGATGACGACGCGTGGTCGCTCCCAGTCGTCGGCGAGACCTGGGATGGCTTCCTCAACGACGCGATGGGCCAGCACGTCACTGCCGAGCACACGCGGCTCGCGCTCGCGTCCGCTGCTGCGGGCGTCGTCGACGAAGGGTGCGTGGGCGGCGGCACCGGGATGATCTGCCACGGGTTCAAGGGCGGGATCGGGACGGCGTCGCGCCGCGCCGGCGACTACGTCGTCGGCGTCCTCGTGCAGGCCAATCATGGGCGAAGGCGCCGGTTTCGCGTCAACGGCGTTCCCGTCGGCGAGCTGGTCGGCGAGCGGATCCCGGTGCCGAGGTACGACGACGGCGGCTCGATCATCGTCATCGTCGCGACGGACGCGCCGCTGCTGCCACACCAATGCGACCGGCTGGCGCAGCGCGCCGGGATCGGCGTCGGCCGCATGGGCGGCCTCGGCGAGAACTCGAGCGGCGATCTCTTCTTCGCCTTCGCATCGGGCAACACCGGGCTCACGGGCGACGACGGACCAGTTGCGGTCAGGATGCTCCCGAACGAACGGATCGACATGTTGTTCGAGGCGGTCGTCGACGCAACCGAGGAGGCGATCCTGAACGCCCTGCTCGCGGCTGAGACGGCGACCGGCTTCAAGGGTCGCACCGTGCACGCGCTCGACCCCGAGCTCCTGCTCGACGCGCTCCGCCCGCGAGTCTCCTAGACCGGCTCGGCAGCCATGCGCTCGGCTGCCTCGAGCAGCTCGTCCCAGGAGACGAGCTTCACGCGCGGTCGCCCGTGCTTCTCGCCGACGGCTCGCTCGACCTCGTCGATCGCGGTCCAGCCCGCGTACAGCACGGGCCGCACGCCGCGCTCGGCCAAGAGCGTCTCGAGCCCGTCGGCGGTGACGTCGTCTCGGTGGACGATCCGTCCCGCGGCCACGTCCTCCAGCAGACCGGCGACCGTCTCGTTCGCGTCCTTCTTGTTGGTGCCGATGATCCCCGTCGGACCGCGTTTGATCCAGCCGGCGCAGTAGACGGAGGACAAAGGAGTGCCGTCGGCCGTGAGCACACGGCCGCAGTCGTTGCTGATCGTCCCGCGTCGTTCGTCGAACGGGACGTCGGGCAGAGCGACGCCGCGATAGCCGACGCTGCGGAACACGAGCCCGCACTCGATCGTCTCACGCTCGTCTGTCGGCACCGCGACGAGACGCCCGTCCCGGTCCTCGAGCCTGTTGTGCGCGAGCTCGATCGACTCGACCCGTTCCCGCCCGTGCAGCGCAACCGGCGAGAGGAGGAAGCGCAGCCGCAGGGTGATCGGCTTGCCTTCTCGCGTCCGTCCTGCGAACTCGCGAAGAACGTCGAGGTTCCGACGCGCGTTCGCGTCGTGCTCGAGCGCTGCGGTGCTGGTTGCATCGAGCTCGAGATCCTTCGGGTCGACGACGACGTCCGCGCCGGCGAGCTCACCGAGCTCCTTCAGCTCGACGGTCGTGAACGACGCCTGCGCCGGTCCGCGTCGACCGACGACGACGATCTCGCGGAGCGAGGACTCGCCGATCGCCTTGATCGACGCGTCGGTCGCGTCGGTCGGTGCCAGCTCGTCCGGTGTCAACGCGAGCATTCGCGCGACGTCGAGCGCGACGTTCCCGTTCCCGATCACGACGGCCCGCTCGACGTCGAGGTCGAAGACGCGCTCCTGGAAGTCGGGGTCGCCGTTGTACCAGGCCACGAGCTCGGTTGCGGACCACGAGCCGGGAAGCTCCTCGCCCGGGATGCCGAGCCGGCGGTCGGTCTGTGCCCCGACCGCGTAGACGACGGCGTCGTACAGGCGCGTGAGGTCGCCGTGAGAGAGGTCGCGGCCGACCTCGACGTTCCCGAAGAACCTGAACCCCGGCCGCGCAGCGATGCGCTCGAACGCACGCGACACCGTCTTCAGCTTCGGATGGTCGGGGGCGACCCCGAGCCGCACGAGCCCCCAGGGCGTCGGCAGGCGCTCGATCACGTCGACCTCGACCGGGACGTCGGCGTCGAGCAGCGCCGCGGCCGCGTAGAAGCCGGCGGGGCCGGAACCGACGACGGCAACGCGAAGCGGGGCGCTCATCTCACCGATCGTATTCCGTGCCGCCCGCGGCGGAGCTACCGCTCGAGCATGACGTCCACCTCGTCGACAAGGGCCGAAGGCCGTCGCGGCGCGCGGACCTGGGCGACTCGCCCGCCCATCACCCACCCGGAAATCCGTCCGCGGCACGACCGCCCTCGCGAACGGCGTAGCAGATCAGAAGGCGCGAAGCTCGGCTTCTACGCGCTGCAGCCGGAGCCGCAGCCGCCGACCGTGGCCTCGGTGTCGCCTTCCTCCACCTGGAAGGAGTGGCCGCAGCCGCAGGAGGAGACGGCGTTCGGGTTGTTGATCGCGAACCCGGACTGCTGGATCGAGTCGACGTAGTCGACCTCGGCCCCCTGGAGGTAGGGCGCGCTGAACGGGTCGACGACCACGTGGACGCCGTGGAGCTCGAGCTCGTAGTCCCCGTCGACCGGCCCGCGGTCGAAGCCGAGGCCGTACTGGAACCCCGAGCAGCCGCCGCCCTGGATGGCGACGCGCAGCACGCTGACGTCGGTCTCCTCGGCCATCAGCTGCTTGATCTTCTCCGCGGCCGACGGCGTCACCGACAGCAGGGGCGTGGTCTCGACGCGCTCCTGGATCTCCATCTCCGTCCCATCGTACCCAAGCGGGTCGGCGGCGGGAATCCCCCGAGTTTGTGACACTCGGCGCAGGCACGGTTGAGCCGTTCCCCTGATACTTCGTGGCGTTACGCTGAACCTGGTACGTTCCCCGGCGCTTCCAAGGGGAGGAAGCGGTGCTCGACAACTGGCTCCCGTTCCTGATCTACGGCGCGTTCGCGTTGATCATCCCCTTCTCGATGATCTTCGCCTCGTTCGCATTCGCGACGCGACCGAGCCGTCGCACGCGAGCGCGCACCATCCCGTTCGAGTCCGGCGTGTCGACGGGTCCCCCGAAGCAGCAGCGCTTCACCGTCAGCTTCTACCTCACCGCGATGCTCTTCATCGTCTTCGACATCGAGATCGTCTTCCTCTACCCGCTCGCAGTGATCCTGCACTCGCTCGCGTGGTTCGGGTTCCTCGAGTTTCTCTTCTTCATCCTCATCCTCGTGATCGCCTACGTGTACGTCTGGCGTAAGGGAGCGCTGGAGTGGCAGTAGAGCCGCAGCGCCTCAGGGATCTGGGGCTCCAGTCCGAGCGCGTCCTCTGGCCGACGAAGGGTCCGGGCGTCTTCGAGCGCGAGGTCGAGCAGCTCGAGCACGCTCTCGGCCTGACGACGCTGGAGAAGGCGGTCGCCTGGGCGCAGACGAAGTCGATGTGGCCCGACACGTTCGGGCTCGCATGCTGCGCGATCGAGATGATGTCGATCGTCTCCGCGCGCTACGACATCGCGCGCTTCGGGATGGAAGCGTTCCGCTCCTCGCCGCGCCAGGCCGACCTGCTGATCGTCTCCGGCCGTGTCGTCCACAAGATGGCGGCGCCGCTACGACAGGTCTACGACCAGATGCTCGAGCCCAAGTGGGTGATCGCGATGGGCGCGTGCGCGAGCTCCGGCGGGATGTTCAACAACTACACCACGCTCCAGGGCGTCGACAAGATCGTCGCCGTCGACATTCACGTGCCCGGTTGCCCACCGCGGCCCGAGGCACTGATGGAGGGGATCATCCGGCTGCACGAGAAGGTGCTCGCCGGCGTGCCGCCCGCGTACGAGCTCCGCGGAGTGGCGCACTAGTGGCGGCCGACGCGTCCGACGGCGCATATGCGCGCGTCCCCGGCCTCGTCGAGACGAAGCACGCTCATGGAGAGACGACGCTCGTCGTCGACCCGGCACGACTCCGCGAGGCCTGCACCTACCTCCGGGACGAGCTCGGCTTCGACTTCCTCTCGGATGTCGCCGCCGCGGACTACCTCGGCTGGGGCGCGAACGGCGTGAGCGGGTCGATCGGCACCGCCGCCGGCCGTGACCTGAACCGTCCGAACACACAGGGCTACCAGAGCCTTCCCGGCCAGAAGCCGAAGCGCTTCAGCGTCAGCTACCACCTGCTCGGGATCCGCAGCGGCGCTCCGCGTGTCCGCGTGCAGGTCTGGGCAGACGACGGCGAGCCCGTCCAGAGCGTCGTCTCGATCTGGCCGACCGCCGATTGGCATGAGCGCGAGGCGTGGGACCTGATGGGGATCCACTTCGAGGGACATCCCAATCTCAAGCGGATCCTGATGGACGAGGACTGGGAGGGACACCCGCTGCGCAAGGACTATCCGATCGGCGGCGAGCCCGTCAGGTTCAGTCCGGCCGAGTGATGGCGATCGCTCCGGACCGCACTGGGATCTACGAAGGCACGCGCGTGCCGCGACCGATCCCGACCGTGCTGGAGGTCCCGCCGCACCTACGCGGCAGCGACGACATCCTCAGTGTCAACTTCGGCCCGAACCATCCATCGACGCACGGCGTGCTGCGTCTCGTCGTCGACTTGAACGGCGAGGAGGTCGTCGGACTCGAGGCGGTGATCGGCTACCTGCACACCGGCTTCGAGAAGAGCATGGAGCAGAAGACGTGGTGGAAGGCGATCACGTACCCGGAGCGGATCGACTACGTCTCGTTCCAGTACAACGAGCTCGTCTTCGTGCTCGCGATCGAGAAGCTGCTCGAGCTCGAGGTGCCGCCGCGCGCGACGTGGATGCGCATGCTCCTGTGCGAGCTGACGCGGATCCACTCGCACCTCGTCTGGCTCGGCACGGCCGCGCTCGAGCTCGGCGCGATCTCGATGTTCTGGTACTGCTTCCGCGAGCGCGACCGCATCCTCGACCTGTTCGAGCTGGTCGGCGGGACGCGCATGCACACGCGTTACTTCCAGGCGGGCGGGCTCGCCGAGGACATCCCTCCGGGCTTCTTCGACGAGTGCGCGAAGTTCGTCGAGCTGATGCCGAAGGGGATCGACGACTACGAGGGCCTCGTCGACCGCAGCCCGATCTGGCTTGAGCGGACGAAGGGGATCGGCCTGCTCTCTGCCGCGGACGCGATCGCCCTCGGCCAGTCGGGACCGGTGCTCCGCGGGTCGGGCGTCGACTGGGACCTCCGCCGAGCGCAGCCGTATCTCGCCTACGACCAGGTCGACTTCCGCGTGCCCGTGTACCACAACGGCGACGTCTACGACCGGTACCGCGTGCACCTCGACGAGATGCGCGAGTCCGTGCGCATCGTCGACCAGGCGCTGCGGCGCATGCCGGACGGCCCGTGGATCGCGGACGACCGCAAGGTCGTGCTCCCGCCGCGCGAGGAGCTGCACACGTCGATGGAGTCCCTGATCCACCACTTCAAGATCGTCACGGAGGGCTATCGCGTCCCGGAGGGCGAGGTGTACGTCGCGGTCGAGTCGCCGCGCGGAGAGTCAGGCTGCTACGTCGTCTCGGACGGAGGACCGAAGCCGTGGCGCGTCAAGTTCCGCGCTCCCTCCTTCGTCGCGCTCGAGGCGACCGCGACCTGCATGTCGAACGCGCTGGTCGCCGACATGATCGCCGTGGTCGGCTCCCTCGACACCGTCATGGGCGACTGCGACCGATGACGGCCACCGACTTCTACGACGAGGTGCAAGCGCTGAAGGCGCGCTACCCCGACTGGCGCTCCGCCACACTGCCCGCGTTGCGGCTCGCGCAGGAGCGGCACGGCTCGCTCACGCCCGACGCGCTCCGAGAGTGCGCGGCTGCGCTCGGGACGACGCCTGCGTTCTGCGAGTCCGTCGCCTCGTTCTACGACATGTTCCACCTCGAGCCGATCGGGAGACACATCGTCGAGGTCTGCACGAACGTGTCTTGCGCGCTCGTCGGCGCGCAGCAGGTGCTGGAGGCGTTCGAACGCGAGCTCGACATCCACGCCGGCGAGACCACCGAGGACGGCGAGGTGACGCTGCGACCGGTCGAGTGCCTCGGCGGCTGCGGCTGGGCGACGATCGTCGCGATCGACCACTCGTATCGCACACACGTCATGCCGGACGACGTTCCCTCGATCGTCGAGGAGCTGCGCGATGGCGGGTGACGTCCGCGCGATCGTGCTCGCCGACGTGGACGAGCGCGACCTGACGAAGCTCGCGGAGTACGAGGCCGTGGGCGGGTACGACGCACTGAAGAAGGCGCGCGCGATGTCGCCGTCAGCCGTGACCGACGAGCTGATCGGCTCCGAGCTCCGCGGCCGCGGCGGCGCGTTCTTCCCCACGGGCCGCAAGTGGTCGTTCGTGCCGAAGCCCGATCAGAACCCGAACCCGCACTACCTCGTGATCAACGCCGACGAGTCGGAGCCGGGCAGCTTCAAAGACAACGAGATCCTCACGCGGGTCCCGCACCGCTTCATCGAAGGCTGCTTGATCGCGGCGCACGCCGTCGAGGCCACGACCGTCTTCGTCTACATCCGCGGGGAGTACACGGGCCCCTATGCCGTGCTCGTGGCCGCGCTCGACGAGCTGGACGAACGGCCGGACCTGCGGGGCGACGTGACCGTCGTCGTCCACCGCGGCGCAGGTGCATACATCTGCGGCGAGGAGACGGCTCTGCTCGAGTCGCTCGAGGGGAAGCGCGGGCAGCCGCGGACGAAGCCGCCGTTCCCGGCGATCCAGGGCCTGTACGCATCGCCGACCGTGGTCAACAACGTCGAGACCATGGCGACGGTCGCGCCGATCGTCGCCATGGGCGGTGCGGAGTACGCGAAGCTCGGAGTCGCGGACTCGCGTGGCACGCGCGTCGTCTCCGTCTCGGGCCACGTCGCGAAGCCGGGGAACTACGAGATCGAGAACGGCACGAGTCTCCGCGAGCTGATCTACGGCTACGGCGGGGGGATCCCGAACGGGCGCCAGCTCAAGGCGGTGATCCCCGGCGGCTCGTCGACCGTGATCCTCCGCGGAGACGAGATCGACGTCGGCTACGACTTCGACTCGCTGCTGAAGCTGCGCACGGCGATGGGCTCGGCCGGCGTGGTCGCGCTGGACGACCGCTGCTGCATGGTGCAGCTCGGCATCCGCGTCTCCGAGTTCTACGAGCACGAGTCTTGCGGCAAGTGCACGCCGTGCCGCGAGGGCACGCGCTGGATGACGCAGATCCTGCGCAGGCTCGAGGCAGGCGACGCCGAGCACGGCGAGCTCGACCTCCTGCTCGACGTCTGCGACCGGATCAACGGCAAGTGCCTCTGCCCGCTCGGCGAGACGGCCGCGGTCGCGGTCGCGAGCTACGTCGACAAGTTCCGAGACGAGTTCCTGGCGCACCTCGACGGCGGCTGTCCGTTCGGCGCCGACTCGCCGCTGCATGCCGTGCTCGCGCCAGTCGCGATGCACGCGCATCCTCAGCCGAGCGTGGTGAGCGCATGAGCACGGTCGAGCATGTCACGCTCACGATCGACGGTCGCACCGTTCAGGTGCCGAAGGGAACGGGGCTCGTCGAGGCGGCGATGGCAGCCGGGATCGAGATCCCCGTGTTCTGCTACGAGCCGCGACTCGGCCCCCCGGTCGGCGCGTGCCGCATGTGCCTCTGCGAGATCGAAGGCGGTCCGCCGAAGCCGCAGGCGGCGTGCACGCTGACGGCGACGGACGGAATGGTCGTCAAGACCGCACGCACCTCCGAGCAGGCGCGGATCGCGCAGAACGCCACGCTCGAGTTCATCCTCGTCAACCATCCGCTCGACTGCCCGGTCTGCGACAAGGGCGGCGAGTGCCCGCTGCAGGACCTGACGTTCCGCTATGGGCCGGGAAGCACACGGATGACGTTCCCGAAGCGAACGTTCGAGAAGCCGATTCCCGTATCACCCTTGATCGCGCTCGACCGCGAGCGCTGCATCCTCTGCTACCGCTGCACACGCTTCAGCGAGACCGTTGCCGAGGACGGCCAGCTCGTGGCGATCAACCGCGGTGCGCACTCGATGATCGCGACCTTCGACGACGAGCCGTACCGGGCGCCGTTCTCCGGCAACGTGATCGAGCTCTGTCCCGTCGGCGCGCTCACGTCGACGCAGTACCGGTTCGAGGCGCGGCCGTGGGAGATCCAGAACGTCCCGAGCGTCTGCGGCATGTGCCCCGTCGGCTGCAACGTCGACGTGACGACACGCGAGGGGAAGGTGAAGCGGATCCTGTCGCGCAACCATCCGGAGGTCGACCGCGGCTGGCTGTGCGACAAGGGCCGGTTCGCCTTCTCGCACGTGCGCGCCGAAGACCGCCTGCAGGACCCGCTGGTGCGCGTCCGGCGTCATGGGCTCGAGGAGGTCGGGTGGGACCGCGCGCTCGACGAGGCGGAACAGTTGCTGCGCGGCGCGCACGGGCGAATCGTCACCGCGCTCTCCGGCTCGGAGACGGTCGAGCAGGCGTACGGGCTCGCGAAGCTGCTGCGTGCCGGCCTCGACTCGCACGACGCCGTCCTGCCGGAGGAAGTGTCCGATGCGCTCGACGTATACCGCGTGCCGCTGTCGGCGATCGCGGATGCGGACGCGGTCTGCGTGCTCGGCGACGTGCCCGTCGTCGAGCGGGCACCGGTCGTCGACCTCTGGATCAGGGAAGCGCGGCGCCGCGGCGCGCGCGTCCTCCACGAGCTGGACGAGGAGGCGCTGCGCGAGGCCGAGCGCGCGATCCTCGTGTGGTCGGGGCCGCGCGGCGAGGGCGGCGCCGTCGTCGCGGCGCACGCGCACCGGGTCGGCGCGCGCGGCGCGTTCCACCTGCCGGCGACGCCGAACGGCCGCGGCGTCTGCGACGCGTGGGCTGCGGCCGCCGACGCCGAGGCGACGAGCCCCGACCCGATCGGCCTCCTGTTCGTCTCCGGCGACGAGGCAGCCGACGACCCGAACGTCCGCTCGCTGGCGGAGCACGCGGAGCACGTGATCGCCGTCTCCATGTTCCATGGGCTCGCGGACGGCTGGGCCGACCTCGTCCTGCCGGGCACGAGCTACCTCGAGCGCGATGGGACGTACGTGAACCTCGAGGGCCGCCTGCAGCGCCTGCGGCGCGCCGTGATCCCGCCCGCACCGGACGAGCTCGCGTGGATTTCGAAGCTCGCCGAGCGGTTCGAGGTGGACGTCTCGCCAATGCCCGCTGCAGTGTTCGCCGAGGTGTCGTCGATCGCCTTCGGTGGCGTCTCGTTCGGCGAGGTCGGCGAGCAGGCGACGCTGCCGCCGGCGGCGACCGATGTCGACGAGCCTGCGAAGACTTCCAAGAAGGCGAGATCGGCGAGGGGCAAGGGCCTGCAGCTGGTCCGGTACCCGGCGCTCTTCTCCGGCCCGGCGGTCGAGCGCGTCCCCGAGCTCCAGTTCCAGCGTCCGCAGCCGGAGGTGGAGCTCGCCGAGCCCGATGCGCGGAAACGCGGCATCCGCCCGGGCGACGAGGTCACGGTCCGCTCGAACGGGACGTCGGTGGTGCTGCGCGCACGGCTCTCCCGCGACCTGCGCGCGGGTGTCGTTCGCATCGCCGACGAGCACGCGGGCGAGCTCCAGCCGCAGGTGGAGGTGGCGAAGTGACCGAGGTGTGGTGGATCTCGCTGATCCAGGCGCTCGTGGTCATCAACCTCGTCATGCTCGCGTTCGCGTACACGACGTGGCTCGAGCGAAAGCTCCTCGGCCGGATGCAGAACCGCTACGGGCCGAACCGCGCCGGCCCCTACGGCCTGCTCCAGCCGTTCGCCGACCTCGTCAAGCTGATCCGCAAGGAGAGCTTCTTCCCCGCCGCCTCGGTCGAGGCGCCGTACATCGTCGCGCCCGCGGTCTCGCTGTTCGCGGCGCTCGCGGCTTTCAGCGTCATCCCGTTCGGTGCCGGCTGGGAGGTCTCCGGCTACCACATCAACGGCGAGGTTGCGAACGTCCCGATCGCCCTGATCCTGATCTTCGCGCTCGGCTCGATCGGCATCTACGGGTTCATCGTCGGCGGGTGGGCGTCGGAGTCGAAGTACTCGATCCTCGGCTCGATGCGCACCTGCGCACAGCTCGTCTCGTACGAGGTGTCGCTCGCGCTCAGCGTGCTCGGGGTCGTGATGATGGGCCAGTCACTGAACCTCTCGGAGATCGTCGAGAAGCAAGGCGCGACGTTCTGGTTCTTCGGGCCGCAGTTCGTCGGCCTCCTCTGCTTCCTGTTCGCCGGGATCGCCGAGACCAGTCGCGCGCCGTTCGACCTCCCCGAAGCCGACACCGAGCTCGTCGCCGGCTACCACACCGAGTACAGCGGCATGCGCTGGGGCCTGTTCCAGACGGCTGAGTACGTCAACTTGATCACCCTGTCGGCACTCGCAGTGACGCTCTTCTTCGGCGGCTGGCACGGTCCATGGGAGCCGCTCGGCCCGCTCTGGTTCCTGCTCAAGCTCTTCCTGTTCATGGCGTTCTTCATCTGGGTCCGCGCGTCCGTGCCGAGACTCCGTTACGACCAGCTGATGAGCTTCGGCTGGAAGATCCTGCTCCCGGTCGCAACGCTGAACGCGCTCGTGACCGCGCTGCTCGTGGTGTGGGTCAAGTAGTGGCCGACGCGCTGGCACCGGTCAAGGGCTTCGCCGTCACGTTCCGCCAGCTGTTCAAGAAGCCGGTCACGCAGCAGTACCCGGAGTACAAGCGGCCGGTCTACCCACGCTTCCGCGGCCGCCACCGCCTGCACAGGCACGCGAACGGGCTCGAGAAGTGCGTCGGCTGCTCGCTCTGCGCAGCCGCGTGCCCGGCGGACTGCATCCGCGTCGTCGCAGCCGAGAACACGGCGGAGGAGCGCGTCTCGGCCGGCGAGCGCTACGCGCGCATCTACGAGATCAACATGAGCCGCTGCATCTTCTGCGGCTACTGCGAGCTGGCCTGCCCGTTCGACGCGATCACGCTCGGCAACGAATACGAGATCTCCGAGTACTCGCGCGACGACCTCATCTACACGAAGGACATGCTGCTCGCGGAGCCGATGAAGCGGATTCCGGTGGCCGACCGTGAGCTCTACGACACACCGATTCCGTACTACAGGGAACATTCGTGATCGTCGCGAGCGCGGGCAACGCGCTGGTGTGGATCG
>Ga0187779_10000826_pt1 | contig 20142 bp, 16 predicted proteins | sample 1015_Q2_SP10_10__FD_132435 | JGI IMG/M metagenome (GOLD analysis project Ga0187779, IMG submission 132435) | Tropical peat soil microbial communities from peatlands in Department of Meta, Colombia - 1015_Q2_SP10_10_MG | ecosystem: Environmental > Terrestrial > Soil > Wetlands > Peat | place... | reverse complement strand
CACCGGCAACACGCCGGCTTCGGAGGCCATGATCACATGGTCGTCGTCGGTGACGATGTAGCGCGCCGGTCTGAGGCCGTTGCGGTCAAGGGTGGCGCCGATCTGGCGGCCGTCGGTAAAGGCGATCGCCGCCGGCCCGTCCCACGGCTCCATCAGCGCGGCGTGGTATTCGTAGAACGCGCGGCGCTTCGCGTCCATGAGCGGGTTGCCCGCCCACGCCTCGGGAATCATCAGCATCATCGCGTGCGCGAGCGGATAGCCGCCCATGAGCAGCAGTTCGAGGGCGTTGTCGAAGGAAGCGGAGTCGGACTGGCCGTCGTAGATGAGCGGCCAGATCTTGTCGAGGTCGGCGCCCAGCACTGCGCTCGCGATGCCATGCTGGCGCGCACGGATCCAGTTCACGTTGCCGCGCAGCGTGTTGATCTCGCCGTTGTGGCACACGAGCCGGAACGGATGCGCGAGATCCCACGTCGGAAAAGTGTTGGTCGAGAAGCGCTGATGCACCATCGCCAGCGCGGAGACCATGGAGGGATCGCGCAGGTCGCGGTAATACTCGCCGACCTGGTGCGCGAGCAGCATCCCCTTGTAGACGAGCGTGCGCGTGGACATCGACGGCACGTAGAACTCCTTGCCGTGCCTCAACTTGAGCGCCTGGATCGCGTGTCCCGAGCGCTTGCGGATGATGTAGAGCTTGCGCTCGAGCGCGTCCTGGTCGAGATCGTTCGTGCCACGGGCGATGAAGACCTGCCGGATGACCGGCTCGACTTCTTTCGTCCGCTCGGAAAGCCCGGAGTTGTCGGTCGGCACGTCTCGCCAGCCCAGCAGGATCTGGCCTTCGGCAGCGATCGCCCGCTCGATCTCCTGCACGCACGCCATGCGGGACGCCGGCTCTTTGGGCAGAAAGACCATGCCGACGCCGTACTGGCCCACGGCGGGCAGCGTCAGCCCCTGCCGCCCGCACGCGCGGCGCAGGAAAGCGTCGGGTAGCTGAATGAGAATGCCTGCGCCATCGCCTTGGAGCGGATCGGCACCCGTCGCTCCACGGTGCGTCAAATGCTTCAGGATCTGCAGTGCCTGGGTGATGATCTCGTGACTTTTCTGCCCCTTGATGTGGGCGATGAAGCCGAGTCCACACGCATCGTGCTCGTTACGGGGGTCATAAAGACCCTGCTTCCCGGGTGGAAAGCTTGTGGAATGCGTCGCCATCAGCCCCTCGCCGTCGTCACCGTTGTCGGAAAACTCCCGGTCCCGATGCCGTACTCCGAATGCAGTTTGAGCCAAAAATCGGCCCAAAAACTGCCTCGTGACCAACTTTCCATGGTATCGACATTGTTGCATCGCGGCAACCGAGTGTGGCGAAACTGCGAAAAGCGGGCTCACGTCCGCCAAAAGAACTTGCGCCCGCCGCGGACTTGCGCTTTAATCTGAAGAAAATGGTCTATATGCTTGTCGCAGCGCCCAAAACCGGCAACGACGACTGAATCTTTAGGACAATATCATCAGGGAAGGGTCTCATGGCGCCAATCCGGCTGAATGCATATTCCTTGCGGCTTGCGCTTACGTTGCTGGCGCTCGCGGGCTTGGCGGTTCTCGGCGGCTGCGGCGGCGGCAGCGGAGCACCGAACAATCCGTTCGCGCCCCCACCGACCACACCCGGTGCACTGTCGATCCTGCCCGCGTCGCCGACCGTCTACGCGAACACGCCCGCGACGCTCACCATCACCGGCGGCGTCCCGCCGTACGCGGTGTTCTCGAGCAATACCGCCATTCTGCCGCTCGGCTCGTCGACCAGTAACGGAACGATCGTGCTCCTGCCGGGCAACGTCGCCGCGGACACGATCGTCACGATCACCGCGCAGGATTCCGCGGGCACGAAGACGACGACCAGCGTCACGGTCAAGGCGGCGCCCATCTTCAACACGCTCACGATCACGCCGGCGGGAACCTGCGGCGCGAGCAGCGGAGGCAGCACGAGCGCTGCCACCAATGTCGTCTGCTCGGGTCAGACGGCGATTGCCAAGGTGACCGTCACCGGCGCCGGCGGAGTCGGCCTGCCCAACAGGCAGGTCAAGTTCGACGTGGTGTCGGGCGCATTCGCGATCATGAGCAGCGACCCCGCGAATCCTCTGGTGTCGACGCTCACGGTCGTTTCCGACCAGTTCGGCGTCGCGCAGGTCGTCATCCAGGCGAACGCCGGCGCGGCGACGCAGATCGCGCTCTTGCGGGCCACCGAACTGACCAGCGGCAACCAGCAGACCGCCCAGTTCACGATCCTGCAGACGATCGACGGCTCCGCCGTGCTTTCGGTCGTGCCGTCGACGGCCACGATCACAGGGCCCGATACCGCGACCTGCTCGGCCGGAATCCGGGTCGACTATTTCATCTATGGCGGAACGCCGCCGTATCGAGTGACCTCGGGCTTCCCCGATGCGGCGACCATCGTCAATCCGGTCGTCGCCGCCAGCGGGCAGCCGTTCACCGTGATCACCAACGGCAGCTGCGTAAATCCGCTGACGTTCTCGATCGTCGACGCCACCGGACTGCAGACAACCGCAACCCTCATCAACACTCCGGGGACGTCCGCGCCTCCGGTGATCGTCGAGGGCCTCACCGCCGTTCCAGGCCAGCAGACCGTCGCAGGCTGCAGCGGCAAGACGCTCAACGAGCTCATCACCGGCGGCACGTCGCCCTACAGCATCACGGTCGCGCCGCCGCCCACCGCGCCGGTGCCGACGATAACCGCGTCCGGTACGCAGGGCTTCGTCCTCATCACCAACTTGGTCACGGGAAAGGGCGAGTACGACTTCTTCGTCGCCGATTCGGGCACGCCACAACAGACGACCACCTTCAAGATCACCTGTCCGTAGTGTTTCCGGCACGAAACGACAACGGCGCCATCGGGCGCCGTTGTCGTTTGGGCATTCTCGGCCTCCGATCCTCCAATCACCTCTCCAAAGCCGCGCGCACTCGTTCGCTCGTCACGTCGCTGCGGATGGCGGCGCGGCCAATCGCTTCGAGGACGATGAAGCGCAGCTGGCCGCTCTGAACTTTCTTGTCGCGAGCCATCAGATCGAGCCAGCTCGATGACTCGATGGCCGGCGCCTCGGCGGGCAGCCCGGCGCGGCCCACCAGCGCAACGACTCTCCGGGCATCGCTCGCGCTCAAGCCCGAAACCGCTGTCGAAAGCCTGCACGCGAGGACCATGCCGGCGGCGACCGCTTCGCCGTGCAGCCAGCTGCCGTAGCCGGTCGCCGTCTCGATGGCGTGGCCGAACGTGTGTCCGAAATTGAGCAGAGCACGCTCGCCCGTTTCGCGCTCATCGGCGGCCACGATCGCAGCCTTGATGCGGCAGCTCTCGACGACCGCGTGCCCCACGGCATCGGCCTCGCGGGCGAGGAGCGCCGCCATGTTGGCTTCGAGCCACTCGAACAGCGGCGCATCGCGGATGGCGCCGTACTTGATCACCTCGGCCAGGCCCGAGCGGTATTCGCGATCGGGCAGCGTCGTGAGCGTCGCGGTGTCGCTCAAGACGGCGATCGGTTGATGAAACGCGCCGATCATGTTCTTGCCGAGGGGGTGATTGATCGCGGTCTTGCCGCCGACCGCGGAGTCGACTTGCGCGAGAAGCGTCGTTGGAATCTGGATCAGCGGCATTCCGCGTTGATACGTGGCGGCGGCAAATCCGGCCAGGTCGCCGATCACGCCGCCTCCGAGCGCAACGAGAGGTGTCGACCGCTCGGCCTTGAGCTCGAGGAGTCGCGTGTGGATCGAATACAGCGTCTCCCAATTCTTGGACGCTTCGCCGTCCGGCACGATCACCACCTCGGCAGACCCGCCGTCAAGTCCCGCGCGCAAACGTTCCAGGTGGTGCTCGGCGACGACGGGATTCGTCACGATAATCGCGCGCCGCGACCAAGAGCGCCCGAGGATCTCCGCTGCACGTTCGAGCAGCCGGTCGCCGACGTGAATCGGGTAGCTGCGCTCGCCGAGCGCGACGTTCAGGGTTCGCACGGCGGAGAGCTACGCGCGCGCCGCGGCCCGAAGCTGCTGCTCGAGCCGGTGCGCGAGGCGGCTCACTTGCTCGCGATCGGATTCGACGACGAGGTCGGCGACTTCGCGGTAAAGGGCGTCGCGCATCTCGTAGAGCTCGCGCAGCCGCGCCAGCGGATCGGCCGCCTGCAGCAGCGGGCGATGCTTGCTCCGGCGGGTGCGCTCCCAGAGCGTGCCCGGGGGCGCGTGGAGATACAGCACGGTCCCGCCTTGCGACAACCGTCCGCGATTCGCGGAACGGAGCACTGCACCGCCGCCGGTCGACAGCACCACATTGGTCAGCGCGACGAGATCGTCGAGCACCGCTTCCTCGCGATCGCGAAATCCCGGCTCGCCCTCGAGCTCGAAAATCAGCGGAATCGACACGCCGAGCCGGCGCTCCAGCTCGGCGTCGGCATCGTAGAACGCCTTGTTCAGGCGTCGCGCGAGAAGACGGCCGAGCGTCGACTTGCCGCAGCCCGGCATTCCCACCAGAAAGAGATTGCCCCGATGCAATTGCATCGGCTGATTGTAGTGGAAGCGGATGCGGTGCGCGAGGCGCCGCGGTGCCGTCTATCGCGCGCAGGGCAACCGGCCCTGCGCCTTTCTCCTGTCGCGACGAGGTCGCCGGCCCCTGCGCCGGTCGCTATTGCGGCACGCAGGCGAACGTCTTCGTGATGCCGTTGCCTTCGAAGATCCAACCGGCCGCGAGCATCGCGTCGAGCACATCCGCGCTCGTCGTGTAGCGATGATTCGGCGCGCCGCCCGCGCCGTTGTTGTAAAGACGATAGAGCGGAAGCGTTCCAGCCTGGCAAAGACCATTCGCATCCATCGCCTGCAGGTAAAACGCGATCCCCTCGTAGCTCCAAATCGGACTCGCCTTGATTGCCGCGCATTCGGCCGCGGACGACGTATAGAAATGCGTGCTCTTCGGCGCAAAGGAGCCGTCGCTGAAGAAGCGGCAAGCGGGCGCCAGCCCCGCGGCAGCTTGCGGCCAAACGTCAAAGCTCAGGCCGGTACGCTGCCAGGCGCCGTCGAAGGCGCCGCCGTCGATAGCCTCGATCTCCTCCGGGAAGGCGGTGATGAAGTAGAAGCCCCAGTCGGCGTTGAAATACTCGATCGCAGGCGCGGTCGGCTGCGGCGGCGGCGGAGCCACGGGCGTTCCGACCGTGACCCCGCTAAGCTCGACCACGGAGTCCGCCACCGTGAATCCATCGTTGCCGGGGACAGCGTTGAATTCAGTCAGGAAGAGGATGTAATACCAGACGCCGTCGGGCGGAGTGCCCAGCTGGAGCGGCGGGGATTTCACATTGGTGAACTGCTGACCGCCGTTGAGGACACCGAGCGTGAGCTGCGCCAGCTTGAAGTCGCGCGGAATGACTCCGACGGTCATGGCGGCGAAAGGATCGCTCGTCGCCCAGAGCTCGAGCCGCAGCGTTCCGGTCGGAAAGCTGGAATCGTTCTTGATCTCGGAGACGAAGAACCTGACCGTGCCTCCGCTGATCGCTATTGCCGCGTCGGTGCTATTGGCGTCTACGAACCTGACCTGGGAGTCCGCGGGCTGCGACGCGCCGATAAGGATCGCTGCAGCGATCGAAGCGACCCCGGCCCATGCTCGCATGGCATCACGACGCCGTAGAGGTGCCGCGTTAGCGCACCGCGGTCACCGATTCCTTGACGATGCGCGGCGTCAGGAAATTGAGCAGCTCGGTCTTGGCGATGTCCTTGCCGGTCTGCTTGAACGCGTAGCCGAGGATCGGAATGTCTCCCAGGAACGGCACCTTGGTCACGGTGTTGGTGAGCGTCTCCTCGTAGATGCCGCCGATGACGGCGGTGTCGCCGTTGTTCACGGCGATCAGCGTGGTGACGTTCTTGGTGTCGATCGACGGATACTGGCTGCCCGCGATGTTGATGATCTGGCCGACCGAATCCTTGTGAATCTCGACCGTCATGATGATCCGGTTGTCCGGCGTGATCTGCGGGGTGACGTCGAGCGAGAGCACCGCCTTCTTGAACTGCACCGTCGGCACCGTGTTGTTGGTGCCCTGGATGATGTACGGAATGTCGGTGCCTTGCTCGATGTGCGCCTTCTGATTGTCCGCGGTCACGACGCGCGGGCTCGAGATGACCTTGCCCAGCGTGTCGGCTTCGAGCGCGGAGAGCTCGAGGTTGATCAGGTTGCCGCTGCCGAGGTTGATCAGCGTCAGCGCCAATTGACCTGCGGCGCCTGCGACCGGCAGATTGACGTTGAGCTGCGGCGAGTCGGAGTAGCCGGCGTTGGCGATGCCGGACGCGAGCTCGTACGGCGTCTGCGTCCGCGTGTCGCGGGTACAGGTCGTGCCCGTGCACGTCACTACGGGCGTGGTCGACAGCGTGCCGCCGATGCCGCCTGCGTAGCGCTTCTGCAGCGTGAACCCGGTCTGCACGCCGAGCCGCACGCCGAGCTGCCGGCTGAAGGTGTCGCTCGCGATGACGATCCGGCTCTCGATCAGGACCTGCCGCACGGCGGTGTCGATCTGGCGGATGATGCGTCGGACTTCCTCGAGCTTCGCGGCCGTGTCGGAAATGATCACGGTGTTCGTGCGCGGGTCGCCGATTATGACGCCGCGCTCCGAGATGATCGACCCCTGGCCACCGGTCGTCGCGGTTTGGCCGGCGCCCGCGCCGAAGCGCTGCTGTCGGTTGCTCGAGACGAACTTCTCGAAGTCGGCCACCTTCATGTAGTTGAGCTGGAACGTCTCGGTGACGAGGGGCTCGAGCTGGCTGATCTGCTGCCGGGCCTCGAGCTGCTGCTTCTCCTTGAGCGCAAGCTCCTCGCGCGGCGCAATCAGAACGACGTTGCCGTTCTTGCGCATGTCGAGGCCCTTGGTCTGCATGATGATGTCCAGCGCCTGATCCCAGGGAATGTCCTTGAGCCTGAGCGTGAGGCTGCCGGTCACCGTGTCGCTGGTGATGATGTTGAGGCCCGTGAAGTCGGCGATCACCTGAAGCACCGCGCGAACCTCGACGTTCTGGAAGTTGAGCGACAGCTTCTCGCCCTTGAACCCCTGGCGCGTGCCCTGCGTGAGCTTGCTCGGGTCCTCCTGGATCGGCTTGACCTCCAGGATGAAGCGATTGTCCGTCTGGTACGCGGAGTGCTCCCACAGGCCGCGCGGCTCGACGACGATGCGCGCGTTGCCGCCTTGCGAGAACGTGTCGATGGTCGCGACCGGTGTGGCGAAATCGGCGACGTCGAGCCGCCGCTCGAGATTGCGCGGAACCGTGGTCTTGAGGAAGTCGACCACCAGCGTGCGGCCCTGCTGGCGGATGTCGATGCCGGTATTGTTGTCCGAAAGATCGACGATGATGCGCCCTTCGCCGTTGCGGCCGCGACGGAAATCGACGTCGCGCAGCGCGTGCTGCGTCTCGCCGGGCCGAGCCTCGGCGAAGCGCGATACGACGGGGGCCTCGACGGTTGCGGCCGCGCCCGGCTGATCGGCCAGCGTGACGACGACGGCGTTGCCCTCGATCTGCGTCTCGTAGGTCTGCGGCTTGTTCAGGTTGAAGACGACGCGCGTCCGATTGCCCGCCTGGACGACGTTGACGCTGCGCAGCGCCGGGTCGCCCACGTCCTGGACCGTCTTGCCCAGGCCGTTGGCGGTGTCGGGGAAATCGAGCGCGATGCGAGGCGGGTTCGCGATGGTGAAGCCCGCGGGGGGATTGGCCAATGGCGTCTTGAGGGTGAAGCGGATGACCGTGCGGCCGGAGCTCGCCTTCGAAACGTTGAGTGAGTCGAGACTGTTGGCGCCCTGAGCGAAAGCGCTCCCGGCTCCGAGCGCGAGGAGGCCCGCGAGAAGCGCGATGAGCTGCGTTCGCGCACGCGCGCGGAAGCTTCGGTGTCCGGTGCAAGGCAAGGGGCTCATCTGCGTCGCTCCTGTCTTTGTTCTGATGCGTCCGCAAGCTGCAAAGTGCTCGAACGCTCGGTCCAGTCTCCCGTTCCATCCTGGACGAGTTCCTTCAACTTGATCTCGCTGTCGTTGATGCCGACGATCACGCCGAAATTCTGACCCATGTAGTTCCCGACCTTGACTTGATAGACGTCCTTCTCGGTCGTGCGCACTAGCGCGTAGGTCGACTTGCCTTTCTGCAGCGTTCCGACCATCTGCAGCGATTCCAGCGGATAGGCTTCCAGCGGCTCCTTGCGGCGCGTCAGGTCGGGCGCGAGGCTGCCGCCGCTCTTCACCGGCTCGATCTTGCGCGGCTTGAACGGATCCGGGAGATCGAAGGCGTTGTAGGTGAAAGGCTCGTAGGGCTTCACCTGCGGCAGCGGGTCGAGCTTGCCCTTCGCTCCCTTGCCCTGCTCCGCCATCCAGGCGCGCAGATCCTGATAGCTCTCGCCGCTGCAGCCGGCGACGACGAGCCCGATGGCGAGACAGAAGAGAAGACGTCCCTTCATTTCTTGCCCTTGCCCTTGTCCTTGGCGGAGGCGGCCTTCTTCTGCTTGGCGATCTCGTCTTCGTCGAGATAGCGGAATGTCTTTGCCACCGCATCCATCGTCAGCACGCCCTGGTTGTTGGCGATCGCGACGTCGTTGAGCGTCACGATCCGCGGCAGCTGCGCGATGTCGCTCGCGAAAGCGCCCATGTCGTGATAGCTGCCCGTCACCTTCACTGCGATCGGAAGCTCCGCGTAGAAATCCGCCAGCCTCTCCTGTGTGGCCGGCTTGAACAGCTCGAACTGAAGGCCGCGGCCCAGACCGGCCTGGTTGATGTCGGTCAGGAGGGCGTCCATCTCCGACTTGTTCGGCAATTGCTTGAGCAGCGCGCCGAACGATTGCTCGATCTCGCGCTGCTGCTGCACGTAGAGCTCAAGGTTGACCGCCTTCGCCTTCTTCGAGGCGTACTGCTCCTTGAGCTTCGCCTCCTGAGTCTGCGCCCGGTCGAGCGTATCGAGCTGATCGCGCCAGTCGAGCAGCCCTCCGACCACGACGATCACCACGAAGATGAGCGCCAGCACCACGACCTTGGGCAGAAGCGGCCAGCTGCCCGCTTCGCGGATGTTGAGCCGCCGGATGTCGTCGAGCGTCATGATTGCCGCCCCTGATCGGCCGCCGCGGCCTTGCCGGCCGGAGCCTTGGCCGGCGGCGCCTTGGCGGGAGCGCCGGCCTGGTCGGCGTTGACCGTCGGCGCCTGCCGCTTGATCTGCATGGCCAGCGTGAACTCGTTGACCTTCTGCCGGTCGAGCGCCACGGATCGAATCTCGACCAGCTCGGGCGCGGTGAGCCACGGCGAGCTCTCGACGTTGCGCATGAGCGTGGAGACCCGCGCGTTCGATTGCGCGTAGCCGACCAGCGTCACCCGAGCGCCCTGCTGCTTGACCGACTTCAGATACACGCCGTCCGGCAGCTGGCGCACTAGCTGGTCGAGCAGGTGGACGGCTTCCGTCCGATTGGCCTGCAACGTCTCGACGATCTGCTTCCTCGCGAGCAGCGCCTGAGTCTGGTCGCGCAGCCGATCGATTTCCTTGATCTGCTCGTCGAGCTTGGCGATCTCCGTCTGCAGCAGCTGGTTGCGGCCGTTCTGCTTGTCGATCCACGCCGCGATCACCACGTGGCCGAGGCCGACGAGCGCGACTGCGAGAATCGCCAAAGCGATCGCCCCCGAGACGAACTGACGCTGCCGCGCCGCGCGCCGCTGTTCGCGGTGGGGTAGGAGATTGATGCGAACCATCAGTCGAAGCTCCTGAGCGCCAGCCCGCAGGCGATCAGCAACAAGGGCGCGTCAGCGGCCAGCTGGCGCGGGCGGATGCGATCGGACACGGCCATATTGGCGAAGGGGTTGCCGACGATCGTGTTGGCTCCGGCGCGCTTGGCGACGAGCTCGTCGAGCCCGGGGATCAGCGCACAGCCGCCCGCCAGCACGATCTGATCGACCTGGCTGTAGGATGTCGAAGTGAAGAAGAATTGCAAAGCGCGCGTCACCTCGAGGGCCAGCGTCTCCATGAACGGTTGCAGGACATCGACGTCATAGTTCTCGGGCAAACCGGCGTTCTTCTTCGCCGACTCGGCCTCTTCGGGCGAGAGATTGAAGGCCCGCTGAATCTCGTGCGTGAGCTGATTGCCGCCGAAGGCCTGATCGCGCGAGAACAGGATCTGGTTGTTGCGGAGGACGTAGAAATGCATCACATGCGCGCCGACGTCGACGAGCGCGATGTTCTGGTCCCGTCCGTTCGCCGGCAGCGACGGCGCGATCAGTCCGAAGACCTCTTCGGTCGCATACGACTCGACGTCCATGACTCGCGGTTTCAGGCCGGCGGCGTCGGCGATCGCGACGCGGTCCTCGACCTTCTCCTTGCGCGAGGCGGCGATCAGGACCTCGACCTCGTCCGGCCTGTTCGGCGCCGGACCGAGGGTCTGGAAGTCCAGGTTCACCTCGTCGAGCGCGAACGGAATGTACTGGTTGGCTTCGGTCTCGACCTGGAGCTCGAGCTCTTCTTCGGTTTGTCCGGCCGGCACAATGATTTTCTTCGTGATTACCATCGCCGCGGGCAGGGCGAGCGCGATGTTCCGGTTGCGGCTGCCCAACCTCTTGTGGGCACGGCGCAAGGTGTCGGCCACTTGATCGAGGTTGGCGATGTTGCCGTCGGTGACGACGTCCTTCGGCAGCGGCTCGATCGCGTAGCGCTCCAGGCGATACGCGCCCTTCCCGGCTTCGGAAAGCTCTACCAGCTTGATCGCGGTCGAGCTCACATCGATGCCGATGAGCGCCGGCGCGCTGGTATCGAGAAACGAAAACGCCGAGGCGAATTTTTCCTTCAGCATGGGAAGGTTAGGCCAGATACATATAAACTACATTAAATGCTAGCAGCAAGTACGGGACGATGGCAATTTCTTTTTTACAAGTGGTTTCGGGCACCTATAATCGGCGTTGCGAGCCCGCAACGCCAAGTTTCATTCACCCATGCTAAAGCGCTGGCTGATCTATCTCGGCTCGGTTGTCGCCGGGCTGGCGCTGGTCGGCGGGCTCCTGGCAGCCTTTGTGCTGGCGCTGCTTTATCCCACGTTGCCCACCCTCGAGGCGCTGACCGACTACCAGCCCAAGATCCCCCTTCGCATCGTCTCGGCCGAGGGTGACCTGCTCGGGGAATTCGGCGAGGAACGCCGGGCGGTGGTCACGATCAAGGATGTGCCGGAAGTCATGAAGCAGGCCATCCTGGCCGCCGAGGACGAGCGGTTCTACCAGCACGGCGGAGTGGACTACCTGTCCGTCCTCCGAGCCGCCCTCACCAATGTGACCAGTGGGACGCAGCAAGGGGCCGGGACGATCACTATGCAGGTCGCCCGAAACTTCTTCCTGACGCGAGAGCGAACGCTTACACGCAAGCTACGCGAGGTGCTGCTTGCCTACAAGATCGAGGCGAACCTCTCCAAGGACGAGATCCTGGAGCTCTACATCAATCAGATCTTTCTCGGCCAGCGCGCCTACGGATTCGCGGCCGCTTCGCAGATCTACTTCGGCAAGCCGCTGGCCCAGATCGACGTGGCGGAGGCGGCGATGCTCGCCGGCCTCCCGAAGGCCCCATCGGCGTACAACCCGATCGCCAATCCCAAGCGGGCCCGCGGACGCCAACTCTACGTGCTGCGCCGGATGCACGAATTGCACTTCATCAGCGACGGGCAGTGGACGCAGGCGCAGGCTGCGCCGCTGGCGGTTCACCCCACGCTGCGCGACGTCACGACCCATGCCGACTACGTCGCGGAGATGGTGCGCCAGACGATCTTCGAGACCTACGGCGAAGACAGCTACAGCCGCGGGCTCACGGTCTACACGACGATCCGCAAGGCCGATCAGGAAGCCGCCTACAGCGCCGTGCGCAAGGGCGTGATCGACTACGACCGCAGGCACGGCTATCGCGGCCCGGAGGGCTTTGTAAGCCTGCCGAGCGACCCGACGGAGCTCGACAACGCGCTCGATCGCGCCTTCCAGGACCTCGTCGAAAGCGACAATCTCGATCCCGCCGTCGTGCTCACGGCGACCCCTGCAGAGGTGAAGGCGATCCGTAGCGACGGCGAGACGGTGAGTGTCAGCGGCGACGGTCTCAAGTTCGCGGCCCGTGCGCTCTCCGACAAGACGCCTGCGGCATTCCGCATCCGTCCCGGAGCCGTCATCCGTCTCTCGCGCGACGACAAGGGCAAGTGGCAGATCGCTCAAATGCCGCAGGCCGAATCCGCGCTGATCTCCGCCCGGCCCTCCGATGGGGCGATTCTCGCCCTCGTCGGCGGATTCGATTTCGACCGCAGCAAGTTCAATCACGTGACGCAGGCGATCCGGCAACCGGGGTCGTCGTTCAAGCCCTTCATCTACTCCGCTGCGCTGGAAAAAGGCTTCACGCCGGCGACCGTCGTCATCGACGGCCCGCTGTACTTCGACGCCTCGGAGACAGGCAGCGAGCCGTGGGAGCCGAAGAACTACGATGGAAAATTCGAAGGGCCGATGCGGTTGCGCACCGCGCTCATGAAGTCGAAGAACCTCGTCACCGTGCGGGTGATGCGCGCGATCGGGCCGCAGTATGCGCAGGACTACATCACCCGCTTCGGCTTCGATCCGAAGCTGCACCCGCCGTATCTGCCGATGGCGCTCGGGGCCGGAGGCGCGACTCCGATGCAGATGCTGGGCGCCTATGCGATCTTCGCCAATGGCGGCTATCGCATTCAGCCGTACCTCATCGACAAGGTGCTCGACAGCCGAGGCAACGTCCTGTCGCGCACGCAGCCGTTGCTGGCGAGCGAAGGGGCCGAACGCGCGATCGACGCGCGCAATGCGTTCATCATGACCACCATGATGCGCGACGTCGTTCGCGCCGGCACCGCGGCGCGAGCGATGCAGCTCGGCCGGCAGGATCTCGCCGGGAAGACCGGAACGACCAACGACAACGTCGACGCCTGGTTCTGCGGCTTCAACGCGTCGATGGTTGCGATCGCGTGGATCGGCTTCGATCAGCCCAAGACGCTCGGCACGAATGAGACCGGGGCGGTCGCGGCGCTGCCCATCTGGATGAACTTCATGGGCAAGGTGCTCAAGGGCGTGCCCGAGCTGCCGCTCCTGCAGCCGGACGGCGTCGTGGTGGCGCACGTCAATCCCGAGACCGGCTTCCGCGAGCCCGACGACCGGAGCGGGATCATCGAATACTTCTATTCGGAGTTTCCGCCCAAGCTGCGCGAGGACAACCTGGCCCCTGCCGGCACGCCGCGAGTGCCGGGCGAGATCCGCAACCAGCTCTTCTGAAGGCGCATTCCGCCGTGCCTCGTTCCGATTCGCCCCGCGCACAGCGTAACCGCACCCGCATCGCCCAAACGGCGGCACGGCTCATTGCCGAGCACGGGCTGACGGACTGGAGCCTCGCCAAGCGCAAGGCCTGTCGCGAGCTGGGCCTTCCGGACCATGAAGCGCTGCCCGGCAACGACGAGATCGAGCAGGCGTTGCGCGATTACAACAGTCTGTTTCACGCCGACACGCAACCTGCCTCATTGCGCGCCCAGCGCCTCGATGCGCTCCGCTGGATGGAACGGCTCTCGCGTTGGGACCCGGTATTGACCGGCGCGGTCGCCGCCGGCTGGGCGACCGAGCATAGCGAAGTGCGGTTGGAGCTGGAGGCGGAGGACGCGAAGGCGGTGGAGCTGATGCTGATCAACCACGGCGTGGTCTACACCCAGTTGCCGGCACCCGCAGCCGATGCCCCGCAGCTTCGGATCGAAAGCCCGGACACCGCGCCGGTGCGCGTGGTGATCCTGTCGCCTCAGCAGCGGCGCAATCGACCCCGCCGCGATCGCTCCGGGCCGCGCGAGGAGCGCTTCACCCTGCCGCAACTCAAGGCATTGCTCGCCGGCGGCGATGCTAGCCTTTCAGCCACTGTGCCGCAGCCAGCGCGAAGTAGGTGAGGATCGCGTCGGCGCCCGCGCGCTTGAACGCCATCAACGCTTCCAGCGCACACGCACGTTCTTCGAGCCAGCCGTTCGCCGCAGCCGCCTTCAGCATCGCGTACTCGCCGCTGACCTGATAGACCGCGGTCGGCACCCCGAACGTGTCCTTCACCCGCCGCACGATATCGAGATAGGGGAGCCCCGGCTTGACCATCACCATGTCGGCGCCTTCCTGAAGATCGAGATAGACTTCCCAAAGGGCCTCATCGGAGTTCGCGGGGTCCATCTGATACGTGTACTTGTTGCCGCCGCCCAGAGTGCCGGAAGAGCCGACGGCATCGCGAAAGGGCCCGTAGAAGCTGGACGCATACTTGGCAGAGTAGGCAAGAATGCGCGTGCGGTCCGATCCGGCCTTGTCGAGCGCGGCACGCAGAGTGCCCACGCGTCCATCCATCATGTCCGACGGCGCGACCACATCGGCACCGGCGCCGGCGTGACACAGGGCCTGCCGGGTCAAGGCGGCCACCGTCAGCTCGTTGTGGACGTATCCTGTCTTATCCAGCAGTCCGTCCTGACCGTGGCTGGTGTACGGGTCGAGCGCCACATCGGTCACGACGCCGAGCATGGGAAAGCGGTCCTTGAGAGCGCGCACGGTCCGCGGCACCAGGCCTTCCGGATTCCAGGCCTCGGCGGCGTCGAGCGATTTCTGCTCGGCGCCGATCACCGGGAATAGCGCGAGAGCCGGTACCCCCATCTCCAGGCAACGCTCGGCGTCGGCGAAGATGAGGTCGACGCTCTTGCGGGCAACCCCTGGCAGCGACGGAACGGGATCCTGTCGGCGCTCGCCGCCCTGAACGAATACGGGATAGATGAAGTCGCCGACGGTAAGGACGTTCTCGCGCACGAGGCGGCGCGAAAAATCGTCGCGGCGCATGCGGCGGAGCCGTCGGTCCGGAAATTTTCCTGTGAATTCCATGATGGCTGGCGAGGAAAGTGATCTTGGATCGTAGCCTGCCTGCCCGCAACGCGACAAGCCAGCCGGTTCGGAGCGTCGCACGCGCCGGCTTACCCCTGTTTGCTTCCGGACAAATCGTGGTCACAAATTATCCGGAACTCGGTCGCGCGATCACGGTCCATGCAAGCGGACGGTTGCAACGTCTCCCGCTTTCCTCCCTGAGCGGGTGCTCTGTGGTTGTGACTTATCACCGATCGCAGGGCGTTTTTCGGCCCCGTGTCACTCCCCTTGATGGCGGGGCCTTTCTTTTTCCGCCATCGGCGCGCGAGCTTCGAGCCACGCGCCGATGGCATTTTCGGCCTCGTCGATCCCGCTCCGTTGCGCGGCGGAAAAAAGCTGGAGCCCGATGCGAGAGGCGTCCCGGCCAAAGTCGCGCCGGATCTGCTCGCCTGCATCCTGCAGCGTGCGCCGGCGCTCGGGCTGCGAGAGCTTGTCGGCCTTGGTGAGCAGCGCGTGCACCGGACGACCGGTCGGCAGAAACCAGCTCAGCATCTGCCGGTCGGGTGTCAGCAGCGGATGCCGAGCGTCCATGACCAGAACGAGTCCCGCCAGCGGCTCGCGCTCGGCGAGGTAGCGGGCCAGAAAAGTGCGCCAGTGCCGCTGCACGGTTCCGGGCACCGCCGCATAACCGTAGCCGGGAAGGTCGGCCAGCAGTGCGCCGGAGGAAAGCCGGAAGAAATTGATGTGCTGCGTGCGTCCGGGAGTGCGGCTCACATAGGCGAGACGCTTGCGCTGGACGAGCGCATTGATCGCCGACGACTTGCCCGAGTTCGACCGACCGGCGAACGCGATTTCAGGAGCGCCCTCGCGAGGCAGTTGGCGCCACTCGGCGGCCGTGGTCAGGAACTCGGCCTGATGAAAGGGATGCGTCGTCACGTCGAAGCGCGCGGGCGCCGGGATTTCGCTGGATCGAGCCCTTCCGGTAGAATACCGTGCCTTGAGAGGACCACCCGCTCGAGCTGCATCGGAGCGCGGAGCCGGTCCGGCCAAGCGCGGGGCGGCGGCGCGCGACGGGAGCCCTGAAGAAGATGAAAAGGTTGGTGCTGGTCGCTGCTTGCGCCGTCATCGGCGCCTCGGGCGCTTCGGGCGAGGAAAGCTCCGCCAAGCCCGACCTCGCGAAGGCTCAGCAGATCGTGACCCAGGTCTGTGCCGCGTGCCACGGCGCCGACGGCAACAGCCCGAGTCCGGCGAACCCCAATCTCGCCGGGCAGCAGGCCGGATACATCAGCGTCCAGCTTGCCCACTTCAAGGACGGAACCCGCACCAATCCGCTCATGGCGGGCATGGCGGCGGCGCTCTCCCCCGAAGACATGATGTCCCTCGGCGCCTATTTCGCGCAGCAGAAACCGAAGGGCCTCGCCGCCACGGACCCCGCCCTCGTCTCCGCCGGTCAGAAGCTCTATCGCGGCGGCAACGCGGCGACGGGTGTGCCGGCGTGCGCGGCGTGCCACACGCCCACCGGCGCGGGCATTCCGGTGCGCTATCCGCGACTGTCCGGACAGTACGCCGATTACACCTTTGCGCAGCTGCAGGCGTTCAAGGCGAGCCAGCGCGGACTGGACAAGGCGGGCAAGGATGTCAACGGCCGCGTGATGCAGGCGATCGCGGCGCGCATGAGCGAGCAGGAAATGCGCGCCGTGGCTGACTACGCCGCGGGCTTGCGCTAGCCTCTCGCGCTATTCACCGAAACGAAAGTCGTGGCGCTATCCGCGCGCATCGCGGCGCTGTACGTCTATCCGGTCAAGAGCTGTCGCGGCATTCGCCTCGCCGCGGCGACGATGACCGAGCGCGGGCTCGCGTACGATCGCGAATGGATGATCGTCGACGCGAGCGGACGGTTCCTGAGCCAGCGGGAAGTGCCCGCGCTGGCGCTCATTCGAACGGCGTTGTCCGCCGCGGCGCTCGAGCTCGCCGATTCGGACGGTTCGACCTTGTCGATTCCCTTCGCTCGACAAGGCCCGACCCGCGAGGTCACGGTGTGGCGCGATACGGTGCCGGCGATCGACCAGGGTGACGAAGCCTCGGCATGGCTTTCCGGCCGACTCGGGCGCGAAGTACGCCTCGTGCGATTCGATCCCGCCGTACGCCGCGGCTGCAACAAGGTCTACGTGGGCGAATCCGAAGCGCGTACCGGATTTGCCGATGCCTATCCGCTGCTCGTGCTCTCCGAGGCTTCGCTGGCCGATCTCAACGCCCGGCTCGCCGCGCCCCTGCCGGTGAATCGGTTCCGGCCCAACGTGCTCCTCGCCGGCTGCGAGGCGTACGACGAGGATCACATCGACGAGATCGCGGCCGGTGCGATCCGGATGAAGCTGGTCAAGCCCTGCACGCGTTGCCAGATCACGACCACCGACCAGCAAACGGCTGAGCGCGGGCGCGAGCCGCTCGCCACGCTCGGCAGCTATCGCATGAACACCGCCCTGGAGGGCGTGACTTTCGGAGTGAACGCGATTCCGACGGCCGGCATCGGCACCACGCTCGCCACCGGCGAGGTCGCACAGCTCACGCTGCGCTTCTAGCGTCGCCGCCCCTGCCGTCGGCGCGATCCCGCCGATCGTGCACTCTTGCGACGAAGCGACGTCGCCGGTCCTGGGGCGAATCTGTGGGCGCGAACCGTGCCTCAGCTCACGGGCGAGCACATCACCGGCGCGTTCGGCGGCGTGCCGTTGCCTTCCTCGAGCCACGAGTCTTTGACGAACTCGGCGCAATCGACGTCCTTGTCGGAAACCGAGTTGAATCCGTAGTACATGCAATTGCGGCCGTCGACTTCCGCCGTGTAGCGATGGTGGATCTGGTTCGTCTTGTTCAGGAAGCGGTATACCGGCCGCGTGCCTGCGGGACACGAGCCCGATGCATCGGGCACCTGGATGTAGAACAACGCCGGGCTCTCCTCCACCCAGCTTCCGGCGAACTTCGCCGCCGTTGCGGCGCACTCGGCGGGATCCGCGGAATAGAAGTGCGAATCGCCGTATTGTGGCAGCAGATAGAAGCGGCAGACGGGCTGCACGCCCACGGGAGCGACTGTCGCATCCGAGTAGGCGATAAAGGCGAGCCCGGTACGGACCCAGCCGGGGTGCGCACCGTTGTCGAGACCCTGGATCTCGTCCGGATCGGCGGTGATGAAATAGTCGTCGAAGCCGGCGTAGTAGTACTCGACCACGAGCATTTTCTTGCTCGGGTTGGCCGCAGCCGGCGTCAGGTAGGGCGACAGATACGGCATGGCGAGATCGAGGCGCGAGTACACGTCGAACCCGTTGCGATTGGAGCAGGAGTCGTCGCCGGCGAACAGTCCTCCGCGCAATTCATAGAAGCCGTTGGCGCCGAGCGTGAGCAGGCCCGCGCCGCTGCTTCCCGGCTCGGTCGACCCGGTCGCATAGGCGACCGAGCTGAAGCTCGTATGGTCGCTGAAGGTGAAATAGCTTTGCATCGTCCCCTGGCTGATCTTCTTGAGATCGCCGGCGGGATGATGCTCCACGCCGATGCTCGCGCCCGCCGAGAGCGAGTCCGAGCGCCACGCCGAGAAGATCGCGTTGCCCGGAGGCGGGTCGTTGAGCCGAACCAGTGCCCAGTCCGAATCGACGCTGCGGCTGAGAAGCCTGGCGCCGCCCGTCACCGTCGCGTAAGGCGGGACGGTCCGGCTGCCGCATGAGACCGCATCGAAGAACCAGTACGTGATGAGCGAGCTCGCCGCCTCCTGCGAATCCATGCAATGGCTGGCGGTGTAGAGATACGGCGTATTGGATGCGCTCGAATCGTTGATGAGCGTTCCGGTGCACAGAAACGTGCCGCCGATATCGGTGAAGACCAGCTTGGCGACCGAGCGCGCCTGGTTGGTGGCAGCCGGCGTCGCGACGCAGGCGACGTCGACTTCGCAGCTCGCCGCGCGCCCGATGTCCGACACCGGCTCCGCCTTGGCCAGCAGGGCGGGCGTGGTCACGAGATGGGAGATCCTCGCGAGCCGCAGGTCGACGCTCCGCGGATCGACGCCGGGCGGGAGGTAGATCTCCACCGTCGCCGATTCGCCGTCGAGCACCGGCGACCAGTAGATCCTGTCTCTTGCGATCGTCGAGGCCGGGTAGGGTCCGTAGACGCGCGAGCCCGAATCGGCGAAGCGTACCGCGACGCCGGCCGGACCCGCTGCCATCGTGAGCCCGAGGCGGAGCGCGGCGGCGCCCGGTGAGTCGACGACGATCTGCGCCGCCTTGCCTCCGTCGGGCAGCGACTGCCACGGCAGACCGGCGAGCGTGAGCGATCGATCATTGTTCGGCACGACGCGCGTGAAGCCGATGGCGCGCTTCTGTCGCTTGGCGGCGAGCGCGGGGCCGCGCGCGTTGCGCTTCGCGATCTCCGCCTGCTCTTCCGCCGACGGCGGGGGCAGCGCGATCGAGTACCTGGGCGAGCCCGGCGGCGCGACGAGCGTCGTCGCAGCTTCCGTCTTCGCCGCGGTCCCGCCGCGATTCGGCGCGGGAGGCACCGCGACGATCTGCGCGACCGCCGCGGCCGTCAACAGCGTCAACGCCGCGCCGCTCAACCATCTACGCATCCCGATTCCCCGTGTGCCCTTTGCCCATGCCGCGCCGAACGCACGCGGCGAGGTCGGACCTCGAAACGTTATCCATTGTTCCCGCGATTGCAAGCGTCCGTCGAGCCTGTCGCCGCACGACGACACATCGATTGCTCATGCGGAGTCGTCTGCCTAGTCGCGCGCCGCGAGGCATTCCTCCAGCACTAGGCGCCAATCGGGAAGAGCGAAGCCGAACGTCTGTCGAAACTTCGTCGTCGAGAGCACCGCGTACGCCGGCCGGCGCGCCGGCGTCGGATATTGGGCCGTCGTGATGGCGACCACGCGCGGCCGCTCCACCGGTCCGAGAATGGCGCGCGCGAAATCGAACCAGGTCGCCTGTCCGGCGGCGCTCAGGTGATACACGCCGCCGCGCTCGGCGAGGCGCGAGGCTCCGAGCGCGACGAGACGCGACGTCGCCTCCGAGATCGACCGCGCCCAATTGGGCACGCCGAACTGGTCGGCCACGATCTTGAGCTCCTCGCGCTCCGCAGCGAGCCGCCGGACCGTCAGCAGGAAATTGCGCCCGCGCGACGCATAGACCCAGCTCGTGCGCAAAATGAGATGCGCGCATCCGCTCTGTACGATGCCCTGCTCGCCTGCGAGCTTGCTCGCGCCGTAGACGTTGAGCGGCGCGGT
>Ga0187779_10000823_pt1 | contig 20158 bp, 21 predicted proteins | sample 1015_Q2_SP10_10__FD_132435 | JGI IMG/M metagenome (GOLD analysis project Ga0187779, IMG submission 132435) | Tropical peat soil microbial communities from peatlands in Department of Meta, Colombia - 1015_Q2_SP10_10_MG | ecosystem: Environmental > Terrestrial > Soil > Wetlands > Peat | place... | reverse complement strand
GAGGCCTTTCAGTCTCCTGAGGAGGACATCCTTCGGTCTCCAGTTTCTCTTCAGGGTCAGGGGAAGGGGGACACTCTTCTTGAGGAGTATGAAGGAAGATTCGGTGATCGACGTTCTGGGTCCGCTCGGGAACACCTATCCCCCTCCGCCGAAGGGCCGTACGCCCGTACTCGTTGCAGGGGGCATCGGCATGGCATCGCTGTTTTCGCTCGGAGAGAGGCTCACTGGGGATGCCTATATCTTCTATGGTGTGCGCACCGGAGAAGAATTCCTCTTGCTTGAGGAACTCGAAAGAATTGCGAAGAGACTGACGATAACGACCGACGACGGATCGTGCGGGGAAAAAGGGTGCATAACGGATATCGTGAGGAATTTCGTGTCCGACGGCGCCGCGTCCGGAGCCCTCTATTCAATATACGCGTGTGGTCCGAAGCCTATGCTCGGCGCGTTGTTTTCGATCGTAAAGGGGAAGGGGATTGAGACATTCGTGTCTATGGAAGAGAACATGGCCTGCGGCATAGGGGCCTGCCTCGGTTGTGTCGTGAAGACCGTGAACGGACACAAGAGGGTCTGTAAGGAAGGTCCTGTCTTTCCGATTGATGAAATCCTATGGACCTAACGGTTGACATAGGGAGGCTGAAGCTCAAGAACCCGGTCATGACGGCGTCGGGAACGTTCGGCTACGGTGAGGAGTATTCGGAATTCATTGACCTGAACAGACTTGGGGCGGTTGTGGTCAAGGGGCTTTCCCTCGAACCCAAAGAAGGCAACCCGCCGCCCCGTATAATCGAGACACCCGCAGGAATGCTCAACTCCATCGGTCTCCAGAATATCGGCATAGCGAAATTCATTAAGGAAAAACTTCCCTTCCTGGGGCGGTTCACCGTTCCGGTAATCGCGAACTTTTTTGGAGATTCGATTGACGAATATGCCGAGGCCGCCCGGAGATTAAGCGATGCGGAAGGTATTCACGGCCTCGAAATGAATATCTCGTGCCCGAACAAGGAGGCCGGATGGTGTATCTTCGGCACGGACCCGAAGGTTACGTTCGGAGTTGTGAACGCTGTCCGAAAGGCAACGAACCTGACCCTTATCGTGAAGCTCTCGCCGAATGTGACCGACATTGGGCTCATGGCAAGGGTCGCGGAAGAAGCCGGAGCAGATGCCGTATCCCTCATCAATACCCTGACCGGCATGGCTGTTGATATCGGGACGCGGAGGCCGAAACTCGCGAATATCGTCGGGGGTCTCTCCGGTCCGGCCATAAAGCCTGTCGCTCTCAGGATGGTATGGGAAGCGTCCAAGACGATAAAGATACCGATAGTCGGCATGGGAGGAATCATGAATGCGACGGACGCACTCGAGTTCATGCTGGTCGGCGCTACCGCCGTTGCGGTCGGTACCGCAAATTTCGTGAACCCCGGTGTCACCCGCGAAATTGTAGATGGTATAGAGGGATTCATGCGCGCAAACGAAATCGACGATGTAAGAGCGCTGGTCGGAGGCTTAAGAATATAGATCTTCATCTTATCGAGGTGGCACATGGAACAGGTTCCAATCATCACCCTGACGACAGACTTCGGTTATAAGGACCCGTTCAGCGGCATCATGAAGGGCGTCATCTTCGGGATAAACCCGTCGGTGAATCTTGTAGATGTTACCCACAATATCAGTCGATACAATGTGAGAGAGGCGGCGCTCGTCATCGGCATGAGTTATGGTGACTTCCCCCCCCTCAGTATCCATATCGCGGTGGTAGACCCGGGTGTCGGGTCATCGAGAAGGCCGATCCTTGTGGCAACGGAGCACCACTTCTTCATCGGTCCTGACAACGGGGTCTTTTCGATGGTTTATGACGAGAACGCGGATTGCAGGATCTTTCATCTGACGGCTGCGCACTATTTCAGGGCCGGTCGGGGCGCGACATTTCACGGCAGAGATATCTTCGCGCCTGTCGCTGCCTGGTTTTCGAAGAAGTACGATGCGGCGAATTTTGGAGATTTGATAACCGACCCCGTGAAACTTCCCATTCCCGCTGCCTCCAGACCGACTGCGACGACCCTCGAAGGCGAAGTCCTTTACATCGACGCTTTTGGCAACGCGATAACGAGTATCAGCGAGAAAGACCTCGATGGACTGCGCGGCGCGAAGCCGAATGGAGTCATGAGACTCGTGATAAAGGGGAGGGAGGCGAGACTCAAAGAATATTACAGCCAGGCGGAGGATAAGGGACTCTACGCCTTAATGAACAGCATGGGACATTTAGAGCTGTTTGTCTATAGGGGCAATGCCTCGGGGGAATTCGATATCAAGGTGGGCGATACCCTCGGCATCATGGTGAAATGAAGGGGTAACGCTCAGATCGTCTTCTTGTTCAGTTCGGCGTCGAGGGTCTCGGCGAGAAAGGGAAGCAGGAGCGAACCGCCGGGCAGAAGAAATATAAGAACTACCGGGACGGTCCTTGAGATGCGTTTCAGGTGCAGTTTGATCTCGGCCTTCTCTTCTTTCGTCCACGCCTTCCCGGAATGTCTGTGTTTCAGCATGAGATCGAGAAGTCCCCGCACCTCGAGAACCTCTTTGAGAATGAAATCCTTATTATGTAAGATAAGACGCCTGAAGTAGTTCACCGAGCATTCCCTTCACGGACGTTAGAATCTGCAATTTTGTCTGCCGGAGGCGGCCAGGCCCGAATAGAGCGCCGTCTCAAGGCCGCCGCAATAGTCCTGCCCGTAAGCGGGCGGGTTCACACGTGTTGCATTCATTTGCATTTTTTATTTTAGCATATGTCTTTAGAGGGGTGGGACTCCTTAGGTTTCGCGGAGCGAAGAATCTGGTCTGAACGGCGTTGCGGCGAGGTCTCTCGGGAGATACTTTTTGACCGAGACGTAAGAGTTATAGTAAAATATTGGAATCTTTGAATATGTCCGGAGGTTTGCGATGCCGATCTATGAGTACGCGTGTAATGCCTGTAATGAGACCTTCTCTCTCCTGCAGAGGGTCGGCTCTTCTGAGAGGGACAGTATCTGTCCCCGGTGTGGTTCTGATAAGGTGAGGAAGAAACTCTCTGCCTTCAGCTGCTCTTCCGGAGGAAGCGGTTCTTTTTCTTCTTTTCCATCGGGCGGCCACGGCGGAGGGGGTTGAGGCGTTTCGTCCTGCTGAACCGTTGGTTCAGTGCGAGAGCGAATCATCTCCGGCACGTGAGCCGGCAGTCAAGGAAATCCTCCTTTTATACGTGAAAGGAGGATTTCTCTATATGACCCTGCGATGATGAGCGCGGTTTATCGATTCATCGGGATAAAAGAATGCGAACGCTGAGGAGTTGCCGGAACGGAGCAGCGGTAATCAGTGATAGCTAGGTAACGTTTTCTCGGTATTCTTCAATGCGGGAATGACAAAATGTTTTTCGAGAAGGAGAAGGGATGGGATTTTTCGACCGGTTGAAGGAAGGACTTTCGAAGACACGGAAGGGTCTTATCGAGAAGGTTGAGACGGTCTTCAAGGGACGCAAGATCGACGAGGAGACTCTCGAAGAGCTCGAAGAGACGCTTATCACCTCCGACATCGGAATCAAGGCGACTACGGACATCGTGGCCTTCCTCAGGGAAAAGGCACGGAAGGGTGAGATACAGAATTCCGATAGCGTCAGAGACTATCTGAAGGAAGACATGACAGCCATCCTCGGACCCTCGCGTCCCCTCGTTCTGTCCAAGGAGAAGCCCATTGTCATCCTCACGGTCGGCGTGAACGGGGTAGGGAAGACCACAACGATCGGCAAACTCGCGGGCAGATTTGTTTCCGAGGGCAAGTCCGTGCTCCTTGCGGCTGCCGATACGTTTCGCGCGGCTGCCATAGAGCAGATCGAGATATGGGCCGGGAGGACAGGGGCGCAGCTCGTGAAGCACCAGAGCGGCTCCGACCCTGCCGCAGTCGCCTTTGATGCGATAGAGGCTGCAAGGGCACGCAATGTCGACATCGTGATCGTTGATACCGCCGGAAGGCTGCATACGAAGAGTCCCCTCATGGAAGAGTTGAAGAAGGTGAGGCGTGTCATCGAAAAGGCGTTACCGGGCGCCCCTCACGAGACGATCCTCGTCGTTGACGCGACGACGGGCCAGAACGCGCTGAGACAGGCAGAGATGTTTCACGACGCTGTCGGGGTGACGGGTATCGCTCTCACAAAACTTGACGGAACGGCAAAAGGCGGGATCGTCTTTGCCATTTATAAGGAGCTGGGTATACCGATTAAGTTCATTGGGGTCGGGGAGGGGATTGAGGATCTCCGGGATTTTGATTCACAGGAGTTTGTGGAGGCACTTTTTTCATAAATTCTATCCAGATCGGAAGGGCTGCCTTGGCGCCCGTCTCCTTTGCGCCTAATGACTTGTGGTCGTCCCTGCCGGTCCATACACCGACCACAAGTCTGTCGTCAAACCCGATGAACCATGCGTCCGTAAAGTCATTCGTGGTGCCCGTCTTCCCATAGAGTGTCCTTTTGAGCTCCTTCGCCTTCTGGGCGGTTCCCTCTTCCACTACGGCATGGAGGAGCGTCTTCATCTCGTCAGTATCCTCGGCGGAGAGGAGTTCGGCAGACTCCGGCTTCTTTTCCTCAAGCGGCATGTCCTCTTTGTTGAGGATCTTTTCATAGAGCATCGGTGCGAAGTATTCGCCGGTGGCAAACGTGCCGTAGGCGGATACCATCTCGAAGAGGGTGACATCGGAGGCTCCCAACGCGATGGGGAGATAGGGCTGGAGCTTACTCCGTATCCCGAGGCTCTGGGCCGTGTCGATTATATTTTCGATGCCGAGCTTGACGGCGAGCCGAACCGTTGCGGCGTTCAGGGATTTCGCGAGGGCAGTCTTCAGGGTGACGGGTCCATGATATTTACCGTCATAGTTTTTCGGACTCCAGATCTGCCCCGGCGCTGCTCCATGAAAGGAGAGGGGGGCATCGAGAATCATGTCGTTTACGGTCATGCCCTCCCTGATCGCCGTCAGGTATACGAAGGGCTTGAAGGCGGAACCCGGCTGCCGCAAGGCCTGTGTTGCCCGGTTGAACTGGTTCTTCCAGAAATCGGAACCTCCGACCATCGCTCTCACCGCGCCGGTCCTTAGATCGACCGCGACGAGCGCTGCCTGAGGGGTCGCTCCGATGCGCTTCTCGAGGGCAGCGATACCGTTCGCAACGGCCTCTTCGGCTGCCTTTTGCATCGTCGAGTCGATGGTCGAATAGATCTTGTACCCTGCGGTGTAGAGATCATTCCCATACCTGGTCTCGAGCGCATGGCGGAGCATCTCAACGAAGTAGGGCGCATCGTATTTGCGGAAATGGGGCACTGTCGGAAGGGGTTCCCTTTCCGCTTCCTCATACTCCTTTCTCGTTATGAATTTATGCTCCAGCATCTGTTTCAGAACGACGGACCTTCTCTCCCTTGCCCTCTCGGGATTCTTAAAGGGAGAGAAGAATGATGGCGCCTTCGGAAGGGAGGCGAGGAGCGCGGACTCGCCTATGGTCAGCTCATGTATGGTTTTCCCGAAGTAGGTCTGGGCGGCAGCCTCGATGCCGTACGCACGCGTGCCAAAATAGGCCTGGTTCAGATAGAGTCCGAGGATCTCATCCTTCGTATAATGCTTTTCTATCTGGATCGAGAGGGCGATCTCCTTGATCTTTCTCTTCATGCTCCTCTCCGGTTTGAGAAAGAGCATCTTTGCGAGCTGCTGTGTTATGGTGCTCCCGCCCTGAGCGATGCTCCTCATCCTGATGTCCTGATAGAGAGCCCTCAGAATCCCTATGAAATCGACACCCGGATGGTAGTAGAACCTGACGTCCTCGATCGCGATAAACGCCTTTTTCACCCGATCGGGGATCCTGTAATGGGGAGTGAATGTCCTTCTCTCGATATAGAACTCCGCCAGGACTTTCCCGCCTGAAGAATAGACAAGAGATGACCCGATGGGAGGGTATTCCTCGAGGGATCGTATGGCGGGGAGGTCTGAGAGGTTCCAGTAGATGAAGCCCCCGGCTATTCCGAGCGTGACCGAGATCAGGATAAAGAAGAAAAGCGCCGTCCGTTTCGAGGTGAAGCCATGATATCCTTCTCGTCTTCTCTTCCTTTCCCGGAGCCCTTCACCCTGAGGTTGCTTCTGGGAGGCGTTGAGATCTGCCATGCATTATTATAACCGAGATGCTCCCTTCCCTGATAGAAACCAGCCGGGGGACGTTTTCTTGGTCACCGGATTCGACGAGGGAGAGTAAGCGGCTGGGAGAACCTTCTCCGCTTCAACAGCGAGTCAATCACATTTCTCCTTAGCAGGTCTCTGGGCGCAACTCAAACGCTCTCGTGTAGATTTTCGGCCGGAAGAGGTTATATAATATTTGCCTATAACTTTTAACGGGAGGCAGCGGTGATTCTGAAAGGCAGGGTATGGAGGTTCGGGAATGACGTCGACACAGACGCGATAATTCCTGCGAGGTATCTGAGTACATCGGACCCTGCAGAACTCGCGAGGCATGTCATGGAAGATGCGGATAAGGATTTCCCCGGAAAAGTGCGCGAGGGTGATATTCTCGTCGCCGGCAAGAACTTCGGCTGCGGTTCATCAAGAGAACATGCGCCGATAGCGATAAAGGCAGCGGGCATTCAGGCCGTCATCGCAAGGAGCTTCGCGAGGATCTTCTACAGGAACTCTTTCAATATCGGACTCCCGATTTTTGAATCCGTTGAGGCATCGGAGAGGATTCAAGAGGGCGATGTTGTCGAAATAGACGCTGATGAGGGTGCGATCAAGAATCTCACGCGGAACGAGCGCTATACGGCGAAGCCGATCCCTGCCTTCATGCAAGAGCTGATAAAGGCCGGCGGGCTGATCGAGTGGACCAAGAAGAAGGTAAAAGGAGCTGTTGCATGAACAAGACCTATAGAATAGCGGTAGTCCCCGGTGACGGAACAGGGCCGGAAGTTGTGGCGGAAGGCTTAAAGGTCCTCCACGCGGCTTCGACTAAGTTTGGTTTCGCGCTCAGTCTGAATCATTTTGATTTCGGCGGGGATAGATATCTGCGAACGGGCGAGACATTGCCCGAGGGCGCGATAGAGGAACTCCGGAAATATGATGCGATGTACCTCGGCGCCATCGGTCACCCCGACGTGAAACCCGGAATACTCGAAAAAGGTATTCTCCTGAGGCTGAGGTTCGAGCTTGACCAGTACATCAATCTGAGACCGGTGAAACTTTATCCCGGGATCGACTGCCCTCTGAAGGACAAGGGACCTGAGGACATCGATTTTGTAGTTGTGCGCGAGAATACCGAAGGCCTCTATGCGGGTGCCGGAGGCTTCTTGAAAAGAGGCACCGCTGATGAGGTGGCGGTGCAGGAATCGATTAATACGCGGAAGGGCGTCGAGCGCTGCATCCGCTACGCCTTTGAGTACTGCAGGAAGAGGAACAAGGCGAAAAAACTCACCCTCTGCGGCAAGACGAATGTCCTCACCTTCGCCTTCGACCTGTGGGAGAGGGCCTTCTATGAGGTTGCGAAGGAATACCCTGACATAAAGGCCGACTATGCGCATGTCGATGCGATAACCATGTGGTTTGTGAAGAACCCGGAATGGTTTGACGTAATCGTCACAGACAACATGTTCGGTGATATCATCACTGACCTCGGCGCGATGATTCAAGGCGGGATGGGCATAGCAGCGGGAGGGAACATCAACCCCGGAGGGGTCTCGATGTTCGAGCCGATCGGCGGCTCTGCCCCCAAGTATAAGGGCCAGAACATTATTAATCCCCTCGCGGCGATCTGTGCCGGAGGAATGATGCTCGAACACCTGGGCGAAGAGAAGGCGGGAAAGAGAATCGAAAAGGCTGTCATGGAGATTACCGGCAAACATCTGAAGAGCCTTGCTGCAGGAAAGATGGGCCATTCGACTTCGGAGATCGGGGACATGGTCGCCGATTGCGTGGCGAAGGATTGAGACCGGATGCGACACATATATCCCTTCGAATATCGTCTCCGCGGCCTAGGGCAAGGGCAGTTTTTTCCGTAACCTGGTCAGAGGGAAAATGTTTCTCCGCGGCGATAAATCTCTGCTGCTCCATTTCGGTAGAGCGTGACCGAGCCTTTTCCATAAACATTCCACGTACCGTCCGCGCCGTCGTCAATGATTCCGGTCTGTTCGTCGATCCCGACAATGATATCTCCCGGAACCGCCTGAGACAGATGAGACGCCCATCGTCTGCCGGAGGCATCATGATGGGGAATGATACAAATTCTGGGGATTAGCGTTAAGCCCGTGACAATGCCCCTTGTCTCAGGATCGTAGAAGTGTTCGCCTAACACCATCGCCCCTGCGCTGCTTCCGCCAACTACTGAGCCCTCTCGATAAGCTTTCACGATCGACTGCCAACCGAGACTCCCCTCCAGGGTATTTTTCAGATAGAGCGGAAACCCTCCGAGCAGATAAATGAGTCGGGAATTGAGCAGTGAAGTCACAATCTGATTTTGATTGGCGGAAGCATGATCGATGAGGGGCAAGAGTGTTACCCGTTTTGCGCCTAACTCTTTGAACCAGGAAACACCGTTTTGGCCGGCTCGCTCATGGTTATTGTCAGGTGCTGCTGCGGCAGGGACGATCGAGACTTCTCCATCGAAACCCCCTGCCAGTTCGATGGCGCGGCTATCCGGTTCGGCCATGCCTCCACCGAACTCGGCCCCGCCTTCCAAGAGGATATAGCCCTTCATTCCGCTCTTCCCGTTCCCGCATCGGCTCGACCGGATTGAAGCCGGTGCAGGACAATCTTTTCCATCTTGTAGTCATCCATGATAAAGCCGCCACCGATGTCCTGAACGACGGAACCGAGATTCTTGAAACCGGTTCTTTCATATGCATTGATCGCTCGCCGATTGTTCTTATTCACCGTGAGCAGAACCCTTCCTAATCCCTTTTCCCGAGCCAGCTTCTCGATAAAGAGAATCGCCTTCCTCCCGTGGCCTTTGCCGCGTTCGCAAGTTCTCACATATAACTTACTCAGGAACAATGCATCATGCTGGGGTTGGACACTGAGATATCCGATGAATTGATCGTCTCCTTCGATCAAGAAGTAGAGAAATCCGCTGGCGATCTGCTCTGAAATCGCCTGCCTGGTCTGGAATCTGTCGAGCATGTAGTCTACCTGCTCCTCACCGATTATCGGAATGTAATGCTCAGTCCAGATTTCTTTAGCCAAAGATTCGATAATTGCGATTTGGATTTCGGTCGAGACTTTAATGAACATGGGTTATCTGTCAAAGCAAAGGTGCATACTGCGAGAAGCGAGTTCAGGCGGCCGGGTTGCGCGCAGGGAAACCATTATTCTCCGCAGCTCAGGACGAATGTTCTTCCCCTTCTCGACTCACTTCGGTGCGAGCCTTGCGTGAAATTGCGGATCTCCTTGCGGTGTCCCGGCGCCTATCCAGGAAGCTTCGCCGCGAGGACATCGACCTTCTCTATGACCGGCGGCTGCGCCAGCAGCTCGGGGGCCTTCGCCATGAGTGCGGCCGCGACCCTGCCTGAGAGGTGAGCCTGTCTGCCTGCCTCATCCGGGAAGGCATCGAAGATGCCGAAAGTCGTCGGTCCAAGGCGGATCGCGAACCACGCGGTCGTTGCCGGTTCCTCCTGAACAATCGGCAAACCACCACGAAGGAAGGTTTCGACGTCAGCCTCTTTTCCGGGTTTTGCCTCTAAACGAACAAAGAGTGCTACCTTTACCATGTCCTTTCTCCTTTCTCGATCTGCGTCATGCCCTCTATATGTTTAGTATGTATCACTTCCGGACCACTTTCAAGCGGCTTTCAATGTCACACGGCAGACAGGGTAGTCCTCAAAGGCTAATCTGCCTCACTCTCCTTAGCGAGGGCACTGCTTTTCTTGAGCGTTTGGCAAGGTGCTCAGGGCTTTAAAGCCGAGAGATTCTGCCTGAGCAGCCTTGCTCTGAGGAATTTCGAAGATGTTGATAGCACCATCCGTCGCTCCGCAGAGCGCCGGATGAGCCAAACCGTCAGACCCGCAGAAAGATGACCTGACATCGATCCCTGCGATGATGAGTTCGTTCTTCATCTCCTCGGGAGCTGTGCCGCCTCCTATGCACTGTAAGGAACCCCGGCTTTTGAAAACTTTTACACTTGCTTCGACTGATCCGTCGCCGCACTCGGCAGCGAAAAGGAGAACGCCAATCATGAGTAGTATGCCTCGCATGTATCCTCCTAAGAGCAGAGCCCTTGAAATCACGAGAGCTCTTTTTTCTCCGCCTTATGCCCCGTCATGATCTGATTCTATATATCGTATATGGCAAACAGGCCACTGCGACGAGGACAATAGTCCATAGCCTTCCGGCAAGGATATTATAATCCTGGAGTAGCTTGGACCACGGCTGATGGGCCGTGTAATGACCGAAAATGAATTCGAAGGCGACCGTCAAAAGCAACCAAAGGAGACCTACAACCCACGCCTGACGGGCGTTCTCAACAGGCCATCGGCCGAAGAGGAATAAAGAATAGAGAAAAAATAAAAAGATTCCGGTGAAACAGGAAATTTGGTGAGCGGCCAGTTCAGTCGTGTAGCTTCCATAACCAAGTTGCCGAACAGCCCCGTTCGCTACCGCGATAAATACCATCGGAATCCATGCGAGGGTGTATTTCAAAATCATCTTTTAGCGGTCAAAGCTCGACGGGCAGTGACGAGGAACTACTTTTGAGAAAAGACATATCATCCTTGTCTCTCTTTGGTTGTCCAGAATGCAATTACCTGGAATAGAATACTATTATTCGTCGTCTTAAGGCAAAATGAGTCATGGTGATGATTTCTCATGCGGTCTCATGAGTTTTGATGGGCAAACGAGAGCCCATTTCTCTCTATATCCGTGTAAAGTTACGGCCTGATGGAGTATAATAAAAACCTTACATTTATCATTCAGGAGCAAGAAGATGATGCGAGTGGGGTTTGTCGGATGGCGCGGCATGGTCGGGTCGGTTCTCATGGGCCGCATGCAGGAAGAGCGGGATTTCGATCTTGTCGATCCCGTTTTCTTTACGACTTCGAATGTGGGAGGCAGAGGGCCCAACATCGGCAAGAATGTTGAGCCGCTTAAGGACGCGAAGAGCATCAATGATCTGAAGAATATGGAGACGATCATCGCCTGCCAGGGCGGCGAATATACAAAAGAGATCTTTCCGAAGCTGCGCTCTGCCGGCTGGAATGGCTACTGGATCGATGCGGCCTCGACGCTCCGCATGGAGAGAGACGCGATCATCATCCTCGATCCGGTCAACATGAAGGTAATCAAGTATGCCCTGAGTAAGGGGATCAGGAACTACATCGGGGGCAACTGCACGGTCTCGCTCATGCTCCTCGCCCTCGGCGGGCTTTACGAACGTGGTCTCGTGGAATGGATGTCCGCCATGACTTACCAGGCGGCCTCTGGAGCAGGAGCCCAGAACATGCGGGAGCTACTGAAACAGATGGGTTCTGCCCACGGCTCGGTGAGTCACCTCCTCGAAGATCCTTCGAGCGCGATTCTCGACATAGACCGCACCGTGGCTGAGCACGTTCGCTCCGAGAGATACCCGCGGGAGTTCTTCGGTGTGCCGCTCGCCTGCTCGCTCATCCCCTGGATCGACAGGCAGCTCGAGAACGGTCAAAGTCGGGAGGAGTGGAAGGGCCAGGCCGAGACGAACAAGATCCTCGGTCGTGAGTCAGACCCGATTCCGATCGACGGCATCTGCGTTCGGGTGGGCGCCATGCGGTGCCACAGCCAGGCACTGACGATCAAACTCACGAAGAATGTGCCGCTTGACGAAATCAACGGCATGATCGCCGGCCACAACAAGTGGGTGAAGCACGTGCCGAACCAGCGTGAGATTACGATGAGAGAGCTCACGCCCGCCGCCGTGACCGGGACGCTCACTGTGCCTGTCGGGAGGCTCCGCAAGATGAACATGGGGCCTGAATACCTCGCGGCCTTCACCTGTGGGGACCAACTCCTCTGGGGCGCGGCAGAGCCCCTGAGGCGTATGCTCCGAATCCTCGCGGAGAACTGATTCAGGTGTTTCAAGGGATGGTGCGAACGTTCTTCCGCATTCTGATGAGTTGCTTCAAATGAAGATAGAGAAGAGAGACCCGTTATGCTGAAGAAGAAAGAAAAGTATGTCGTAGCAATAGTGGGCGCGACGGGCGCGGTCGGAGAGGAGATGATCGCCACTCTTGAGAGCAGGAACTTCCCTGTCGAGAAGTTGAGACTCTTCGCTTCCGAGATGTCCGAGGGTAAGAAGCTCGAATTTGGAGGTAGACAAATACCGGTCGAAATCCTGCGGGAAGATTCCTTCAAGGGAATCGACATCGCGCTCTTTTCCGCGGGCTCTGAGCGCTCAAAGATCTGGGCGCCGCTCGCCGCAAAATCGGGCTGCGTTGTCATCGATAATTCGAGTCAATGGAGGATGGACCCTGAGGTTCCCCTCGTCGTCCCTGAAGTGAACCCCCATGACCTGAAAGGCCACAAGGGGATAATCGCTAACCCCAACTGTTCGACGATACAGATGGTTGTCGTCCTGAAGCCGATTCACGATGCGGCAAAAATCAGGCGGGTCGTTGTCACTACGCTTCAGTCAGTTTCCGGGACCGGCAAGAAGGCCATGGACGAACTACTCCGTCAGACGACAGACCTCCTGAATTTCAGAGAGATAAAGCCTGTAGTCTATCCTCACCAGATCGCCTTCAATTGCCTTCCCCATATCGATGCGTTCCTCGAAAACGGCTATACAAAGGAAGAGATGAAGATGGTAAACGAGACGAGAAAGATTCTAGGCGATAGTTCAATGGGGCTGACCGCCACGACGGTCAGGGTTCCTGTTTTCCGCGGTCATTCCGAGAGCGTCAACATCGAGACAGAAAATAAACTGACCGCGGATGAAGCGAGGGCAATCCTCTCCGCCGCGCCGGGTGTCGTTGTCTACGATGCACCCGAGAAGAACGTCTATCCCCTCGCGATATATGCTGCGGGGAAGGACGAGACGTTTGTCGGACGCATCAGGGAGGATGAATCGATAGAGAAGGGCCTCAATATCTGGATTGTGGCGGACAACCTCAGGAAAGGCGCTGCCCTCAACGCAGTTCAGATCGCCGAAAAGCTCATAGAGATGGCGTGAGGACCTCCCGGAGAGTAATTCTGTCTGGCGATGCTGCAGATAAGGTTCGAGCTTTCCCTCTAAGATATCATCTAAAGATTTTTGTCTATTCGTCGTGGCAATCATGAAAGAGAAAAGATCGGTTGATTTCATAATTCGTGCCGAGTACCTCCTCCCCATCGACAGTGAGTTTACCGTCATATCGGATGGTGCGGTTGCCGTCAGCGGCGGGAAGATCGCTGCTTTCGGAAAATATGAGGAGATCGCAGAGAAGTACCGCTCCGATTCCCTAATCGGTGGAAAAGGTCGGGTCCTGATGCCCGGTCTCATTAATACCCATACCCATGCCGCGATGGTCTACTTCCGGGGGCTCGCCGATGACCTCCCCCTGAAGGAATGGCTCGAGGGACATGTCTGGCCCGCCGAATCGAAGTGGCTGAGTCCGGAGTTCATCTCCGATGCGACAGAGCTCGCCTGTCTCGAGATGCTGAAGGCCGGGATCACGACATACAATGACATGTATTTCTTCGGCGAGTCCGCCGGTGTCGCTGCAAGGAGAATCGGAATGAGGGCGGTGCTCGGCGCCGGCGTCGTTGATTTTCCTACAAAGGCCGGAAAGAATGCTGATGAGTATATCCGGAAGGCAGAGGCATTCATCAAGGACTGGAAGGGAGATGAATTCATAACGCCGTCTGTAGCGCCCCATTCCCCCTATGCCTGCGGACCCGAGACCCTGAAGAAGGTGAAGAGGCTCGCAGAGAAATACGATGTGCCTATCCACATTCATCTTTCGGAAACGGAATGGGAGGTTGAGGAGATACGGTCGAAGTACGGAAACCGCCCGGTTAGACACCTCGATGCGCTCGACTTTCTCGATAAACAGGTGCTCGCAGCGCATTGCGTATGGCTGGACGATGAGGAGATAGAGACACTCGCAAAGAGGGATACCGGTGTCTCACACTGCATAGAGAGCAACCTGAAGCTTGCATCCGGAATTGCACGAATTACGGACATGCTCAAGGCGGGTGTTAAGGTAACCTTTGGGACGGACAGCGCGGCGAGCAATAATGACCTGAATATCATGAGCGAGATGTCGACGGCTGCGAAGATTCACAAGGCGGTATCGAAAGATCCTACCGCGCTTGATTCGAGGACAGTCCTCCGGATGGCGACGAAATGGGGCGCAGAGGTCCTCGGTCTCGGGAATGTCACGGGGAGCATAGAGAAGGGGAAGGCTGCCGACCTCATCGTCCTGAACATTGGGAAGCCCCATCTGACCCCCGTCTATGATATCTGCTCCCATATCGTCTATTGCCTGAGGGCATCGGATGTCGAGACCGTCATGGTAGAAGGCAGGGTGATCGTCCGTGGAGGAAAAATGAACGACGGCAATGAAGAAGAAATTCTGGACAAGGCGAAGAGGTGGGGCGAGAAGATAAAGGGCGGCAGCAAGTAAAGAGGAGATCTATGGGTGATGAACACGAAAAATTGATGAAGACGACGGTATACCTGGAAGAAGAAGTCCTGGAAGAACTTGAGAAGGTCGCGGTGGAATATTCGGAGGAGACCGGAAAGAGATGGTCCCGGGGAGGAGTGATACGGCTCGCTCTCGGCGAGTTCTTTGCGCGGAGGGGGAAGATACTTTAATCGACTGCCGGATGCGGCAGCTTTCCTTCCGTGGCATTGACTCAGACCACTCAAATCGATTAGAGTAACAGCGAAACGAAATGTGAACTCCCACCGAGCAGTACACGCAGGATGAGGGTTGCACAGCATATCCAGAGCGAGGTTAGAAATCATGTCCGAAGAGAAAATCGTTGCCGATTCAGAAAGACCCGATGAGCACGTCGAAGCTGGAGGAGTCGAAGAGAGTTTCGCCGAACTGCTCGAAAAGAGCGGTTCTCCGTCCGGGAGGCTTGAACCGGGCCAGAAGGTAAGAGCCAAGGTTATCAGCATTTCCGAAGACTTTGTTTACATAGACCTCGGAGGGAAAAGTGAGGGTATGATCGACGTGAAGGAGTTTATGGATCAGGACGGTACCCTTCGCGTGCGGGAAGGCGAGGAGATCGAGGCCTTCTTCGTCTCTCTGCAGGACGGCGGGAGGGTGTTGACCACAAAGATTCGCGGTTATGCTCCCCAGTCGCTGAAAGCTATCCGTGACGCATTCGAGGCCGGTCTGCCGGTGACGGGAGAAGTTAAACGGGAGGTGAAGGGCGGCTTCGAGATATCTGTCGGTGGGGTGAGATGTTTCTGTCCCTTTTCCCAGATAGACCTCAGGGGAGGGCGTGAGGGCGGAATTTTCCTCGGGCAGAGCTTCTCCTTTAAGGTTCTTGAATTCGGGGAAGAGGGCCGCAACATCGTCGTTTCTAGGCGGGTGCTCCTGGAAGAGGAGAAGCGGGCGAAGAGAGAAAAACTGAAAGAGACCCTTGAGGTGGGGATGGAGGTGACCGGCAGAGTTCGTTCCCTTCAGAATTTCGGGGCCTTTCTTGATATTGGAGGGATTGACGGCCTGCTCCCCGTCAGCGAAATCGCCTGGGGACGGACGGAGAGGCCGCAGGATGTCTTATCCGTGGGGCAGGAGGTAAAGGTGAAGATCATCTCCCTCGATTGGGAGAGTAACCGTCTGACCTTGAGCATGAGGCAGATGCAGCAGGACCCCTGGATGACTTCAGCGGAAAGGTATCCCGTTGATAGTCGTGTGCAGGGCACCATAGTCAGGCTGACCGCCTTCGGCGCCTTTGTGAACCTTGAACCGGGCATTGACGGGTTAATCCATATATCGAACCTCGGCGCAGGCAGGCGGATTAATCATCCGAAGGAAGTAGTAGAGGTCGGACAGGTAGTCGAAGCGTATGTTCTCGAAGTCGACCCTCTGAAGAGGAAACTCTCTCTCTCGATGCAGCCTAAACCAAAAGTGGAGAAGATCGCTCTTCCAGCCGTGGGGGAGGTTCTTGAGGGAGTCGTTGAGAAGGTGATGCCCTTCGGCATCTTCCTGAGGCTGAATAGCGGCCTGACTGGACTCATACCGAATGCCGAGGTCGGCACCCCCCGCGGGACCGATCATAGCCGTATGTTCCCTGAAGGAACCCCGATGCAGGCTGTCGTGGCGGACGTGGACAGCAGTAACGGTAAGGTGCGGCTTAGCCGGAAAGGTGTGCTTGAGAAGAAAGAGCAGGAAGAGTTCAATCGATATAAGGACGCTGCGAAGGAAAAGAAGGAATCATCAGGCGGACTCGGGATTCTCGGAGAAGCGCTGAAGGCAAAGCTTGAGGAGAAGAATAAATAACGAGCCGGCATGACAGCTCTTCCAGAAGACGGTGTGGTGCCATAAGTCCGCTTTTCTGTCGGAACTCTTTGTAAACCACAAAGAAATCTAACTAAGCAAGTCTTGCCTGTCGATAGCGGTTCGAGTCTTTGATCTATTAGACGTTAGAGTAGGACTCCGGCTTCCACCGACTACATCGCACATTCATGAAATAGCAACAGTTGAAGGTTTACGAGAGAAACGTGTATCACCTTTATTTGTCATTTGTTGACTCAATACGCATTACCTTTCTTTGTTTCCTGCACTCAGGGCAAATTGGTAGTCCTTGTCGATGGGATAATTGAAATAAGACGAACCCCCAGCCTCGAAGGTGCTTCGAACATAGCACGCGACGGCATGAACGACACACGCCTCCATCCTCAGGCATGAAAGATCTGCGGCATTTTTCGCAAATGAAGGGAACAACTGGTTTAGTCAAAGTCACTAATGCTTTTCTCCCGCGATCCTTGCCAAGGCGACGACGTAAGGAAGGGTTTGAGGACTGCGATTGAGTCTTTTCTAACGATCGGATCTTTCACTCTCACCTCCCAAGGTTGAAAATGAAAATCACCATGTATCCTATCAATACAGCAATGAAAATAAGCGAAAGGATATAAGTAAGCCTCTTATTTGCGATGCGGATTATCCAGAAATTGCTCGGTAACTGTTCGAGGGGAATCGTCCTAAAACCATACCATCTGTACTTGTAGCCAATTACCAATAATAGGAGAACAGACACGACTGAGAAAAATGCTGCGGAACGCAGATCATGCAACACGAAAAAAGGGATAGCAATAGAGAGAAACATTGCAAATGGCATAATGACAAACGCCAAGAGCGCACCATTAAAAGTCATACGATACTCTGTGTATTTGTGACAAGTCTGACATCTATAATAAAAATGGAACCCTCCCATCGTGAAGCCATAATATTCCAGATTTGAAGCCTCGCAGTGGGCACATGCCCCTTTAGGTTTTAAAATGGTAATCATTTATTCAGACACAAAGTGTTTTTGCAGAATCTTCTCCTCATAAATGCCAGTGAAATACTTTTTCCACTTGTGACATGCACCATTATATCAGACTACGACGCTGCGGTTTTCAGGAAGGAAACCGAGAGTTCGTGTTACAATGTGTCTGTGAAGAAACGTTCCTATAAATCTTTTGCGTCGATCGCCATACTCTGTATGCTCTCACTCTCCACGGGCTGCGGCGGGGGAAAGTCGCTCAGAGTGCAGGGAGTTCAGGAGGGCACACAGCTTACAGGGCAGTACAGGCTCGTTCTTTACAGGGATGGAAGCTGGGACGGGCTCAAGACCGTAGCGTTTCTTGACTTAGAGGGTGATGGCTATATGCTGGTGCCCCACGCTGAGCGCTATGATTACCAGGTTGTAACCGGCGTCCGAGGTCAGGATGCCCTTAGGGAGGCGCTTGCGTTCATCCGCACCCATCGCCTCTATAGGGGATATCAGATGAGCAGCATCCTGGATCCGTCGGGAAATATCATAGGCTACGAAGTGAGACCCCTGTATGATCCTACGACTTACGGGGTAAGCGATCTCCTGACCGTCTCATACACGCTCAGAGAGGAGGGCAAGGTGCAGATTGATATCACCCTCCTCCAAAGGGTGATAAACCGCGATCAGAGATAGACAATTCGGGTATTGTCCGGGCGGATTTTCCTTGCGCATGAGTGGGCGGTTTTTATCCTTCCTGATTAACTGCGCTCAGCCTTTCATCAAATACAGTCTGCTTCGCATCGTGCTCGGCCGTCAGGCTCGCGAGTTCATCGAAAAGGGTATCGATCTTCGCCTTCGATGACCGGAGAGACTTAGAAAGCCTTTTTATGGAGTTACCGTCGCTCTTCACGGAAGCCTCGAGAAGTCCATTCGTCTCCAGTTCGGTTTCCTTCTCCAGCTGTATGATCGCCTTCTCGATTTCAGCGATCCTCGTCTGCAACGGCCCGAGGGTCTTCGAGCGGTCCGTGATTATCGCGGCCCGGATACGCCGGAGGTCCCGTTTACTTTGGGCCCTGCATTGTCCGTTTGCCGGCCTTCCAGGGACAGTTCCTTCGTCTTCTTCCTTCCACCCGACACGCTCGAGAAAGTCCTGGTAACTCCCTGCAAAGAGCGTTACCTTTCCGCCGTCAAAGACGATAAGCCTTGTTGCCAGGGCATGGAGGATCATTTCACTGTGCGTGACGATCAGGACGGCGCCCCTGAAGGAATCCAGGGCCTCGATGAGGGAATCGATCGACTCCATGTCGAGATGATTCGTCGGCTCGTCGAGGAGGAGAAGGTTTGCGGGGCTGACGAACAATTTTCCGAGCAATACACGACTTCGCTCTCCCCCCGAGAGGACATCGATCTTCTTCAGTGCCCTGTCACCCTCGAACATTATCGCCCCGCAGATTTTGCGCGCGGTCCCGCGGCTGTAATCCGGATGGACATCGAGGATCTCTTCTTCCACGGTCTTTTGCGGATCGAGACGGTCTATGTTCGTCTGGCCGAAATAGGCCAATCTGAGATGGGGATGGCGTGTGATAGTGCCGGTGAGCGGCGGGAGTTCCCCTGCCAGGAGATTGAGAAGAGTCGTTTTCCCTTTCCCGTTTTTTCCGATGAGGGCGATCCTGTCATGTTTTCCGACCGATATACCAAACCCCTCGATGAGAGGCGGACCCTCACGGTCAAAGGAGAAGGCGAGATCTTCGACACCGATGAGTTGTTTCCCGGTGAAAGGAGCAGCGCTGAATTCGAAATCGAGCGTCTTCATTACCGAGAGTTTTTCGAATTTCTCCCTCTTCTGCAACGCCTTTATCCTTGACTGTACGGCTCTGGCCTTATTAGCCTGCGCCCTGAAACGATTGATGAACTGCTCCGTCTCTTTCCGTTTCTTTTCATCGTTTATCCGTGTCTGTTCGTAAATCTCTTCTTCCTGCAAGATCTGTTCGTACAGTTGGTGCGTTGTCCCAGTAATTTTCCGTACCCTGGCGCGGTGGATGCCCATGGTATGGGTAGTCACGCTATCCATGAAGTCACGGTCATGGGTGATGAGGATCAGTTCATTTTTCCAATTCCGCAGGAATTTCGTCAGCCACCGTATTGACGTGATATCGAGGTAGTTCGTAGGCTCGTCGAGGAGGAGGAGGTTCGGTTCCGAGACGAGCACCTTTGCGAGGTTCAGCCTCACCTGATAGCCCCCCGACAATTCCGAAGGGCTGCGGCCAAAGTCTTCCCGTGAGAAGCCGAGGCCGAGCAGAACAGCCCCTACCTTGTATGTCTCATCCCTGCCGTCCTCATCCGGCCTGATACCGAGGCAGCCTTCTTTCAAGACGGTATCCTCGGAGAATCTGATATGCTGGGAGATATGGCCGATGAGATAGTCGTTGGGAATGCCGATCACTCCGGAATCAGGATGCTCTTCGCCGATTATCAGCCGGAAGAGGGTGGTCTTGCCCGAACCGTTTCTCCCCACGAGTCCGACGCGTTCGGCGGCATTGATGCTGAATCCGGCATCGTCAAAAATCACCTGACCGCCATAGGCCTTCTGTAAGCTGCTGACCTGAATCATTCCGTGCTCTTGGGGGTTTTCACGATTGAGTGGATTTCGATAACCGATAGCTTTTCTATTATATCATTATCCTTCGGCCAGAACGACTCAGGTCCTTTTCCGCCGCAGAGAGAAGATCCCCGCACCGAGGAG
>Ga0187779_10000822_pt1 | contig 20160 bp, 19 predicted proteins | sample 1015_Q2_SP10_10__FD_132435 | JGI IMG/M metagenome (GOLD analysis project Ga0187779, IMG submission 132435) | Tropical peat soil microbial communities from peatlands in Department of Meta, Colombia - 1015_Q2_SP10_10_MG | ecosystem: Environmental > Terrestrial > Soil > Wetlands > Peat | place... | reverse complement strand
GGCATCGGCAGTTCTGCCCAGGTTTGGCGACCCGGCTGCCCGGGTTTCGCGCCTAGGCGGTGGGTGAGGCGATGCCCAGCCGGGCGGCTTCCGCGGCCGCCCGCGCGCGGCTCGGCACGGCGAGCTTGCGGAGGATCGACGACACGTGGTGGTCGACGGTGCGCGAGGAGAGGAAGAGCGCCGACGCGATCTCGGCGTTGCTGAGCCCGTCGGCGACGAGGGCGAGCACTTCGGTCTCTCGCGACGTGAGCCCGGCAGGGTTCTCCCGAGTGGTGCGCCGCGGTCCCCGGCTGAGTCCACGCACGCCTCGCTCACGCAGTCGCCGGGAGACCATCGCCGCCAGTGGTCTCGCGCCCAGTTCCTGGAAGCTGTCGAATGCGCGGCGGAGCGCGTCGTCGTCGTCCGACTGCGAGAGGGCGAGCGCCGCCTCGTACGGGCGCCCCTCGGCGATCCACGCGGCCGCAGCGGCTTCCCACTCGCCTGCCAGCGCGAAGCCCCACGGGCCGGAAGCGTTCTCAGGCACGTCGACCGCCAGACCCGCGAGCCGGCGCCAGAGCGAGAGCCGGCAGACCGCGTCCGCGTCGGCACGCTCGAGCGCCTTCTGAAGCACGGCGTCGGTCGCTTCGGCAACCTCCTCCGGCCGCCGCTCCGTCCACGCTACCTCGGCGCGGGCAGCGGCGAGGTCGACGTGAGTCTCGAAGTCGTCGGGCGGTACGGTGACCGCCTCTGCCTGGGCGAGCGCGTCGCGCGCTCCCGGATCTCCGCGTCGCGCGCGCACCAGCGCCAGTACGACCAGTGCAGTGACGTGCGGCGAGGGCGACTCCCGAGGGTCGTCCAGAATCGCCGCCGCCCGCTGGGAGGCCTCGTCGAAGCGACCCTGTGCGAGGAACGACAGAGCGGAGAGGCCGAGGATGTTGATCCGCCAGAGGTCACTCGTGTGCTCGGTGCAGTACTCGAGCCCCGCTTCGTAGTACGCATCCGCGAGGTCGTGCCGGTACCAGTCGCTGCAGAGAGAGCCCATGCCGTTGAGCGCCCGCGCCACGATCTCCGTCTGGCCACGTGAACCGGCGGCCTGCGCGGCCTCCTCGAGGAGCGCGAGTCCGGCATCGAGATCGCGCTGCGCCGTGACGACGCCCACCGTCACGCGGGCGTGCCCGGCGACGTGCTCGTCGCCGAAGCGCTCTCCGATCTCGACCGCTCTTCTCGCGAGTTCGAGTCGGGAGTCGTCGGCCAAGCCGCCGAGGAACCGAGCCTTGGCGTACAGGACGTATGCATGCTCGGACTGCTCGGGGTGCCCCTCGACGAGCCGGTCTGCTCGACGCAGGGTCTCCTCCGCATCCTGGACGAACCCGCGGCAGCTGAGGTAGTCGGCCAGTTCCGTGAGGGCGCGCGCTTCCTTCAACGGCGCACCCTCCTGCTGGCGACACGAGATTGCCTCACGGATGACGTCGATCGCCTCGCGCTGGTCATCGGCGAGGTAGCAGGCACGTGAGCGACCTTCGAGAAGCGCGGCCCGGTCGCGCAACGCCACGGAGTCTCCGAATCGGAGTGCGCGGGCGTACTGCTCGGCGGCTTCCCGGTAAGCGCCGAGCGTGCGTGCACGTTCCGCGGCGAGCGGCGCGTAGCGGAGCACCGCGTCGCCGTCGCCCGCCGCCTCGGCATGGTGCACGAGTCGCGCGAAGTCGCTGCGAAGGGTCGGCTCCGCCTCCAGGGCGGAGAGCATCCGCCGGTGGAGCCGAAGCGCCTCGGTCGGCGTCAGGGAGCTCTCGACGGCGCGCCGGCCGAGCTCGTGGCGGAACGCGACCTCGGCAGCGCCCGCGCGCAGCACGCCGGAAGCGAGCGCCTCCTCGAGCGGCTCGCCGCCGTCGATTCCGAGCCGGTCGAGGAGCCGAGTCTCCGCGTGCGCGGGAACGATGGAAACGGCCTTGACGACCTCCTGCGCCGCGCCCCCGAGCCGCGCGAACCGTGCGAGCACGGCCGCGCGGAGGTTCGGCGGCACGAACTCGCTGCCGGTGGCGAGCATCTCGGTGACGAAGAACGGGTTCCCGCCGGTCGTGTCGTAGAGCTCACCGGCGTCGACGTCGTGCCTGGCTGCGAGGACGTCGACCGCCTCGCGCGAGAGGCACGGCAGCGAGATCCTGACGACGCCGTGCGCGGTCGCGACCTCGCCGAGCGCCACGAGCAGCGGGTGGCTCGGCGCGAGCTCGTCGTCTCGATGCGTCGCGACCACGAGCGCCGGGAGATCGTCGACCCGCCGGGCGAGCAGTCGCAGGACGTCGAGGGTGGCCTCGTCGGCCCAGTGCACGTCCTCGAGCACGAGGACGGTCGGCTCCGTCGCGAAGCGCTTCCGGAGCGCGGCCAGCACGTCGGCCGGTCGCTTCCCGTCCTCGAGCACGGTTGCCAGCTCACCGCCGATCACGTCCGCGACGTCGGCGAAGGGACCGAGCGGGCGCGGCGTCGCGAGCGGGTCGCATGCGCCCTCCAGGACCTCCGCGTCGGCCCCGACCGCCTCGCAGAACGCTCGCACGAGGGCCGACTTGCCGACACCGGCCTCGCCCGAGATCACGACGAACCGTCCGCGGCTCTCGCGCGCGTCGGTGAACGCTGCCTGCAGCCCTGCGAGGGCGACGTCCCGCTCGAGGAGCTCGGTCGAGCGTGGCGTCGCTGCGACAGCCATCGGTGCATGGTTGCGCATCGGGCGCGACCGTTGCAACCCGGCGCTACGATCGCCCGAGCGAGCGAAGCGAAGGAGCGTGAGCGATGGCCACCGTCGAGACCAACCCGAACCTGGGCGCCGAGATCGTCGCCGACGCCAAGGAGTACGTCCTCTACTCGTGGTCGGTGCAGAGCCAGATCAACCCGATCCCGGTTGCAGGCGCGGAAGGTCGTCACTTCTGGGACTACGAGGGGAAGCGCTATCTCGACTTTGCCTCCCAGCTCGTCAACCTGAACATCGGGCACCAGCATCCGAAGATCATCGCGGCGATCAAGGAGCAGGCGGACAAGCTCTGCACGATCGGCCCGCCGATGGCCAACGAGTCGCGCTCGCAGCTCGGGCGGCTGCTCGCCGAGGTGACGCCCGGCGACCTCTCCGTCTCGTTCTTCACGAACGGTGGGGCCGAGGCGAACGAGAACGCCGTGAAGCTCGCGCGCCTCGCGACGGGGCGGCACAAGATCGTTGCCCGCTACCGCTCCTACCACGGTGCCACGAACGGCGCCGTGACCCTCACGGGCGATCCCCGGCGCTGGCCGGTCGAGCCCGGCATGCCGGGCGTGGTGCGGATGCTCGACCCGTACACGTATCGCTGCCCGGCGGGGCACCCCGATCCGTGCCCCGTGTGCTCGGGTGCGCCGCACCTCGAAGAGATCCTCCAGTACGAGGACCCGCAGACGGTCGCCGCCGTGATCCTCGAGACGGTGACGGGGACGAACGGCGTCATCCCGCCTCCCCCCGGCTACCTGCAGGCGATCCGCGAGGTCTGCGACCGGCATGGCATCCTGCTGATCCTCGACGAGGTGATGGCCGGCTTCGGGCGCACCGGGACGTGGTTCGCCTGCGAGAACTGGGACGTCGTGCCGGACATCCTCACCGTGGCGAAGGGAATCAACTCCGGCTACGTGCCGCTCGGCGCGATGATCGCGCGCGGCGAGCTCGTCGGCCGGATCCGCGACCGCTTCTTCCCGGGCGGGCTCACCTACGCCGGCCATCCGCTCGCCTGCGCTGCGGCGGTCGCCTCGATCGAGGCGTTCCGCGAGGAGGGGATCGTCGAGCACGCAGCGGAGATGGGCGCTTGGTTCGGTGAGGCGCTCGGACGCCTCGCGGCTCGCCACCCGTCGGTCGGCGACGTGCGCGGCCTCGGCTGCTTCTGGGGGGTGGAGCTCGTCAAGAACCGCGAGACCCGGGAGATGCTCGTCCCGTTCAACGCGGGCGGGGAGGCAGCGGCGCCCGTGACGCGGGTCGCGAGGGCGGCGCTCGAGCGAGGGCTCTATCTAATGACGCACTGGAACGTGGTGATGGTCTGCCCGCCGCTCACGATCACGCACGAGGAGGCCGAGGAGGGCGTCGCCGTCCTCGACGACGTCCTCGCGATCGCCGACGAGTACTACGAGAGCTGACGCAGGTGAGGAGGAGCGGGGTCCCCTTGCAGCCCGCTCCTCCTGCCCCGTCCGCGTGACCAGCTCACGGGGAGCGGGTCGCCCGGGTATTCGCTGCGACCGCCCCGAGCGGATTGGAGCTACGCGAGAAACCGCCCGACGGCGTCTGCGACCTCGTCGAACGCGTCCCAGAGGACGGTGTGGCCGCCGTCGACCGTCACGAGCTCGAGCTCGTCGCCGAGCGCCGCCCTGTGCTCGGCGAGGAGATGGTCGTACGTCAGGTACGAGTGGCGGCCGAGGACGAGGAGCGTCGGCACGGCGACGCGCTCGAACGGCGGCGGCTGCGTCGCGAGGTCGCTGTACGCGGCGATCACCGCCGACTGGCAGTAGCGGTAGCGCCAGAGCCCGTCGCTCGCGGTCTGCACGAGGTGGGTGCGGAGCTCTTCGTGCAGCAACGCCCTGTCGGTGGAGTGGAGGAGGCTCTCCTCGTAGCGCCGGTCGACTCCCTCCTCGAACGACGAGTACGAGCGATCCGCACGCGAGCCCTCGGCGGCGAAGAGCGCGACGGGAGGCGGTAGGAACACAGCCGGGTCGAGCAGGACGAGCCGCTCGACCAGCCCCGGCGCTCCGGCTGCGAGCTCGAGCGCGAGTCGGGCCCCGAACGAGTGCCCGAGGCACGTGAGCCGGCTGTCGGCAGCGACCTCGTGGATCGCCGCGATGTGCGCCCGGAGCGTCCACGGAGGCTGCCAGGGCGAGTCTCCGTGGCCGAGCAGGTCCGGCGCAACCACGTGGAACCGGTCGGCGAGCCGTCCTGCGAGCCGTCCGAAGTGGAGCCCGTTCCCGGTGACGCCGTGGAGGCAGAGGAGGAGCGGCGCATCCGGGTCGCCCCACTCGTGGACGGCGAGCGTCACGTCGCCGGGCGGTCGAGCGCTCCCAGCGAAGCGGGGACGAGGTCGTGCCGGCGCGTGTGCCGGTCGTTGACGAGCGACCAGATCACGATTCCCTGCTTGTCGATCAGGAAGGTGCCGCGCACGGGGGCACCGTTCGACTCGTCGAAGACCCCGTAGGCGCGCGCGGCCGCGCCGTGCGACCAGAAGTCCGACGCGAAGGTGTACTCGACGCCGAGCTCCTCCTTCCACGCCTGTCGCGCTGCGGGTGCGTCGCAGGAGACGAACACGACCTCGGTCTCGGCGCCGCGGAAGGAGTCGAGGTTCTCCTGCAGGTCGAGCGCCTCCTCCGCGCAGACGGCAGTCCAGGCGAACGGATGGAAGACGAGGAGGACATTGCTGGTTTCCTTGAAGTCCGCGAGGCGGATGCGCGTGCCCTTGTGCACCTCGAGGTCGAACTCGGGTGCCTGGTCTCCGACGGTCACGCCCACGAGCTCGATCCTAGTCGCCGTCGGCAGTCTCTTCCCCGTTCCCGGTCGGACGGAAGTACCGCCGGCCGCGGAGCTCCTCCGGGAGGTACTCCAGCTCGAAGCCGGCCGCGTCGTCGTGCGGGGAGACGTAGCCGTCGCCGTGGCTCCGCCGCGACGCCCCGCCGTAGCCGGTGCTCCGCAGCATCGCCGGCGGCGAGACGTTCCCGTGCTCGCGGACGTCTGCACGGGCCTCCCAGATCGCGAGCGCCGACGCGTTCGACTTCGCTGCCCGGGAGAGGTAGATCGCGGCCTGCGACAGGTTGAGCTGCGCCTCCGGCAGGCCGACGTACTCGACCGCGTGCGCCGCCGCGACCGCGACGAGGAGCGCGCGCGGGTCGGCGTTGCCGACGTCCTCCGAGGCGAGGATCACCATCCGGCGGGCGATGAACCGCGGATCCTCGCCTCCCTCGAGCATGGCCGCGAGGTAGTAGACGGCGGCGTCGGGGTCGCCGCCGCGCATCGACTTGATGAAGGCAGACGCGAAGTCGTAGTGCTGGTCGGCTGCGCGGTCGTAGCGGAGCGGGCGCTTGCGCGCGGCGTCGGCGACGTGGCGCTCCTGGAGCGGCTCGCCTGCCGTGGCCGCTGTGTCCGCGGCCAGCTCGAGCGTCGAGAGCGCGCTCCGCGCGTCACCTCCCGCCCGGCGGGCGATCGCCCCGACGACCGCGTCGGAGAGCTCGACGTCGAGAGCCTCTCCACCGCGACGGATGACCGCGGCGACCTCGTCGTCCGTGAGCGCCTCGAGCTCGACCACCGTGCAGCGCGAGATGAGCGCCGAGTTCACCTCGTAGTACGGGTTCTCCGTCGTCGCTCCGATCAGCGTGACGAGCCCGTCCTCGACCGCGTGGAGCACGGAGTCCTGCTGTCCCTTGTTGAAGCGGTGGATCTCGTCGATGAAGAGGATCGTCCGCCGGCCGTTCCCGCCGAGCCGGTCGCGGGCGCGCTGCAGCACTGCGCGGACGTCGTCGACCCGGGCCGACACGGCCGAAAGCTCCTCGAAGGCGGCTCCCGAGCCCTCCGCGACGATGCGTGCGATCGTCGTCTTCCCCGTGCCGGGCGGGCCGAAGAGGATCATCGAGGGCGGACGGTCGTGCTCGATCGCGAGGCGAAGCGCGGAGCCCTCGCCGAGCACGTGCCGCTGCCCGACGAGCTCATCGAGGATGCGCGGCCGGACGCGCTGCGCGAGCGGGGCGAGCGCGCGCTGGCGTTCGGTCGCGGCGTCTGCGAAGAGGTCGCTCATCCTCTCCGGAGTATGCTCCGTGCCATGTCACAGGAGACCTGGGAACCGCCGCTCAACCGTCCGGTTCTCCTCGGGACCGCCCGGAGCGACTACGAGCGCTACCTCAACACGGAGGAGCTGCTCGCGCTCCAGAAGACGCCGGACGAGTGGGTCCACCGCGACGAGCTGCTGTTCCAGGTGACGCACCAGTCGTCGGAGCTCTGGCTGAAGCTCTGCTGGAACGACACGGCCGCCGCGGCCGAGGCGGTGCAGTCGGGTGACATCCCGGCGGCGCTCCGGCTCCTGCGCCGGGGCTCGCTCTGTCTCCGCTTCGTGACCGCTCAGCTCGACATGCTGGAGCAGATGTCGCCGTGGGAGTACCAGGAGATCCGCAAGGTTCTGGGTCACGGGAGCGGGTTCGACTCGCCGGGCGTGAAGGAGCTGCGACCCGCGATGGCGCGGCTCGGCGAGGCATTCCACGCGGCGCTCGTCGAGGCCGGGATCCCGCTCGTCGACCTCTACGTCCACGGGCGGGACCACGAGCAGCTCTACCAGCTCGCCGAGGCCCTGCTCGAGCTCGACGAGTGGCTCCAGACCTGGCGCATCCGCCACTACCGCGTGGTCGCGCGCGTGATCGGCGACCGTGTCGTCGGCACGCAGGGCACGCCGGTCGAGGTGCTCGGCCGGCTGATCCACCGGGTCGAGTACCCGGAGCTCTGGGACGTCCGCAACGACCTGACGGCGCTCTCCCAGTCGTCGACGTGACCCTCCGCGAGGAGGTGACGGGGCTCCTGCAGGGGCTTCTGAGGCTGAACACGGTGAACCCGCCCGGCAACGAGACGGCCGCGGCCGAGCTGCTCCGCGCCTACCTCGCCTCGAACGGCGTTCCCTGCGAGCTCGTGGCTCGGTCTCCGGAGCGCGCGAACCTCGTCGCCCGGCTGCCGGGTGGCGACGGCCCGACGCTCGCCTTTCTCTGTCACACGGACACGGTTCTCGCCGACCCGGTGGAGTGGGAGCGCGACCCGTGGGGCGGGGAGCTCGTGGACGGCGAGCTCTGGGGACGAGGCGCGCTCGACATGAAGGACCAGGTCGCCGCGAGTGCGGTCGCCTTCGCGTCGCTCTGGCGTGAGGGCTTCCAGCCGCCGGGAGACCTTCTCTTCATCGCCACCGCGGACGAGGAGGTCGGTGACGGATTCGGGCTCCAGTGGCTCGCCGAGGAGCATCCCGACCGCGTTCGCGTCGACTTCTGCCTGAACGAGGGCGGCGGCGAGCGTCTCGTGCTCGGCGGCGCGCCGTACTACCTCTGCGGGACGGCCGAGAAGATGAGCGCGCCGTTCCGCCTTCGCCTCCACGGTCGCAGCGGCCACGCGTCGGCACCCGGGATCGCCGACAACGCTCTCGTCTGGGCCGCGCGGGCGATCGACCCGCTCGCGCGGCTCGCGCCGCCCGTGGAGCTGATCCCCGAGGTTCGGCGGTTCCTCGAGGTCACGCTCGGCGAGGTGCCGCCGCCGGCGATGGCGCTCGGACGCGCACGAGCTTTCGATCCGCTCGCAGCCGAGCTCGTGGAGCCCCTGCTCTCGTTCACGCTCTCGCCGACGATGATCGAGGCCTCGCGGCAGCGCAACGTGATCCCCGCGATCTGCGACGTGGACGTCGACTGCCGGATCCTCCCGGGCCGAGGGCCCGCAGACGTGGAGCCGCTCGTGCGGGCCGCGCTCCTCGAGGCAGGTCTCGGGCCGGAGCGGTACGAGCTCGAGTGGCTCGGGCCGACCGGTGGGACGCGATCCGAGCTCGACACGCCGCTCTGGCGCGCGCTCGAAGGCTTCGTCGGGGAAGCCGAGCCAGCCGCCCGGCTCGTGCCGATCTGCAACGCGGGGTTCACGGACAGCCACTGGCTCCGCGAGGCGTTCGGGACGGTCGCGTACGGCTTCTTCCCGATGCGGACGATGTCTGCGGAGCTCGCGGCGAGGCTGATCCACTCCGCTGACGAGCGGGTCGTCGTCGACGATCTCGAGCTCGGCGTGCTCGCTCTCAGATACGCCGCGAAGGCGCTCGAATGAGTGGGTCGCTGGCGATCTCGCAGCCGGAGGGAGCCTTCGGGAGGATCGAAGCGTGGCTGCGCGAGCAGGGGTTCTTCCAGCCGGGCGGCGAGGACCTCGTCGCCGATCTCTATCTCGGCTACGGGCTCGCGGAGACGATCCGCCGCCGCCGTGGCCCGGCTCCTCCCGAGCCGTGCCCGCTCCCGCTCGCGTACGTGTCCGTGCGTGACGGCACCGGAGCCCCGCACCGCCCCCGGACGCGCACAGACCGTTCGCGACTCGAGCTCGGCGAATGGGAGCAGACGTGGACGGCCGCCGAGTACGGCGCTGCGATCGACGCCGTCCGGGATGCGATCTCGCGCGGCGACGTGTATCAGGTGAACCTCGTCCAGCACCTCTCCGCGCCGTTCGCGGGCGCACCGGAGCAGCTCGCGCGCTCGCTCGCCGACTTGCAGCCGCTCGTGCCGGGGCTGCTCGAAGGGGACGGCTGGGCGATCGCCTCGGCTTCCCCCGAGCTCTTTCTCTCGCGCCGTGGCAGCCGCGTCTGGACGAAGCCGATCAAGGGAACGCGTCCGCGCGGGGAGTCCGCCGAGCTCGCGCTCTCGTCGAAGGACGCGGCCGAGCACGTGATGATCGTCGATCTCGAGCGGAACGACCTCTCGCGGGTCTGCGAGGCGGGAAGCGTGCGTTGGCCCGAGCTCATGACGCCGCTCGCCGCCGCCGGCGTCGAGCACCTGGTCTCCACGGTCGAGGGGCGGCTTCGCGAGGGCGTCGGCCTGGCCGAGCTGCTCGAGGCGACGTTTCCCGGCGGCTCGGTGACGGGAGCCCCCAAGATCGCCGCGGTCGACCTGATCGCGCAGCTCGAGCCGGTCGGCCGGGGCGCGTCGATGGGTGCGCTGGGCTGGGTGCGGGGGAACGGCGATCTCGAGCTCGCGCTCACCATCCGGACGTTCGCCGTCGCCGACGGTCGCATCCACCTCTGGGTCGGCGGCGGGATCGTCTGGGACTCCGATCCGGGCGAGGAGGTCGAGGAGTCGTGGACGAAGGCGCAGCCGCTTCTCGCTCGGCTCGGCTCGGCAGTCCCGGCTTCGGTTCTCCGATGACGCCGCTCGCGCTGGCCGTCACCGGTCGTGGGCTCGTCGACCCGGCGGAACCCGTGCTCCGGGCAGACGACGAGGCGCTCACGCGGGGGCGCGGCGTCTTCGAGACGACACGCGTGTACGACGGCCGGCCGTTCCGGCTCGATCGTCACCTCGCCCGGCTCGCCGGATCCGCAGAGCGCGTGGGCCTCGCCGTGCCCGACGCCGAGGAGCTCACGCGACTGACGACGCTCGTGATCGACGCTGCGCCGGTCCGCGATCTCGCGCTCCGGCTCTACTGGACACCGGGGCCGCCGGAGGGCCCGCCGCTCGGGCTCGCGCTCGTCGGCCCGATCCCGGACGCGTACGAGCCGATGCGCGAGCGCGGCTCGAGGCTCGTCGCGCTGACGTCGCCACGGCGCGACGTCCCCTGGCTCCTGCCCGGAACGAAGTCGACGAGCTACGCGGTGAACATGGCCGCCGAGGCCGAGGCGAAGCGCCGCGGCGCGGATGACGCGATCTTCGTCGACGCGGACGGCGTCGTGCTCGAGGGAACCGTGACGAACGTCTGGTGGCGTCACGAGAACGTGTTGCGCACGCCGTCGCTCGAGCTCGGCATCCTCGCGGGCGTCACGCGCGAGGCGCTGTTGGAGCTCGCTCCACAGCTCGGTTTCGCCGTCGAGGAGGGCGTCTATCGGGTCGCCGATCTCCTCGGCTCGGACGAGGTCTTCACCTCGTCGTCGGTGCGGGAGGTGATGCCCGTCGTGGAGCTCGACGGGACGCGGTTCGAGCGGGGCGACGCCGCCGCCCGCCTGCAGGCCGGGCTGCGGCGCCTGGCGAGCGCCTGACCGCCCGCCCTCGACGGCTCGCGGGCTGGCGCTACCCTCTGAGCATGGAGAAGGTCCGCCTGGGCGGCATGGCGCTCGCGAACGGCGTGCTCGTGCACGGCCCCACCGCATGGGGCTGCGCGGTCCGCCTCGACGACGGACAGGTTCGGATCGCGTCGGGTCGGAAGCGGCAGTTCGCGCCGCACGTCGCGACGCCGTTCGTCCGCGGGCCGCTGCGGCTGGCGGAGGCGTTCGCGCTCCTCCCCGACGTCAAGCGGAGGCTTCCGGAGGCGCGCATGCCGTTTCAGCGCCCTGCCGTGCTGACCGCCGTGGCCGCCGCCTCGCTGGTCGGCGGCGCCGCTCGGCGTTCGAGCCTGCCGGCAGGAATGCGCGAGCTGATCGCGGGCTTCGCCACGCTGGTGCCCGCGTTCGTCGCGCTGAGCAGCGAGGATCTCGCGTCCTACCACGGGGCGGAGCACATCTCCATCGGCACCTACGAGCGGGACGGGGAGCGCGCACCGAAGGAGCACGATCGCTGCGGGTCCCACCTGGTCGGCCCGCTGTTGCTGACGACCTCGCTGGCCGGCGTGCTCACGGCGGGCTTGCCGCGACGAGCGCGACCCGCGGCCCGCCTCGCGGCTGCCGCGGGCGCGGTCGGGGCGTCGGTGGAGATCTTCGCCTGGATGGGGCGAAACCCCGATCGGCGCCTCGCGCGCGTGCTCGCGCGACCCGGCCACGAGCTCCAGGCGCACGTCTCGACCGCCGAGCCGAGCCCCGAGCAGCTCGAGGTCGCCGAGGCGGCGCTCGCCGCCTGCCTCGAGCTCGAAGAAGAGCCGTGAGCGAGCACGCGCCGGCCGACGCCCGCATCCGCTCCGGGCGCCTTCCGGCCGCGATCTTCGACCTGCCCGTCGAGAAGATGCGCGAGGGGTACTACACCGATGCGTACTTCAACCACACCCGCTCCGCGCTGCTGGCCGACGGTCGGTACCCGCGGGTCGTGATGCAGGTCTTCCAGCGACGCCACGCGATGCTCGGCGGGATGGACGAGGCGATCGCGATCCTCGAGCTCTGCTCGCACGGCTGGGACGAGCTCACCGTGCACGCCCTCCACGACGGCGACCGGATCGAGCCCTGGGAGACGGTGATGACGATCGAGGGGGACTACACGCTGTTCGCGCACCTCGAAACCGTCTACCTCGGCACGCTCGCGCGCCGCACGCTGATCACGACGAACGTCGCGCGCGTGCTGGAGGCCGCGAACGGCAAGCCGATCATCTTCATGCCGGCACGGCACGACCACCACCGGGTCCAGACGGGCGACGGCTACGCCGCGTACGTCGCAGGGGCGATGATCGGGGCCCCGGTCGGCGTGACCTCGGACGCGCAGGCATCGTGGTGGGGCGGCCGCGGTGTGGGCACGGTGCCGCACGCGCTGATCGCCTCCTACGGCGGGAACACCGTGCTCGCGGCGACGAAGTTCGCCGAGTGGGCCCCTGCCGACTTCAACATCACCGTGCTCGTCGACTTCGACAACGACTCGGTGCAGACCGCACTCGAGGTGGCGCGTGCGCTCGGGCCGCGGCTCTGGGGCGTTCGCCTCGACACCTCGGGCCAGCTCGTCGACCGCTCCCTGTGGGGCGAGCTCGGGGACTTCGATCCTCGTGGGGTGAACGAACGGCTGGTGCGGAAGGTCCGCCACGCGCTCGACGAGGACGGATTCGAGCGGGTCAAGATCGTCGCCTCCGGCGGGTTCACGGTGGCGAAGATCGAGGAGTTCGAGCGGCGGGGCGTACCCGTCGACGCCTACGGCGTCGGCTCGTCCCTGATCCGCGGCGAGAACGACTTCACGGCCGACATCGTGCTCGCTGACGGCCGTCCGGTCGGGAAGGTCGGGAGGCGATTCCGCGCGAACCCGCGGCTCGAGCTCGTCACGTGAAGACCGTCCTGTGGGACGTCGACACCCAGGTCGACTTCATGCTGCCGGCGGGGAAGCTCTACGTTCCGGGGGCGGAGGAGACCCGGGGCGCGATGGCGCGGCTCGTAGCCGCGGCGCGGGCGGCGGGTCTCGTGCACGTCGCCTCGGCGGACGATCACGAGCTCACCGACCCCGAGATCTCGCCGGCGCCCGATTTCGAGAGCACGTATCCGCCCCATTGCCTCCGCGGGACGCGGGGCGCGCTGAAGGTCGCGGAGACGGAGCAGGTCGATCCGCTGCCGCTCGGCCTGACGCCGTACCCGCCCGGCCCTCTGCGCGAGCTCCTGGGCGACCGCCGCGAGATCCTCCTCCTCAAGAAGAGCTACTCGGTGTTCACGAACCCGAACGCGGAGCCGCTGCTCGAGATCCTCGACCCGGACGAGGTGGTCGTGTTCGGGGTCGCGACGGACGTGTGCGACCACGCGGCGATCGTCGGGCTGCTCGCTCGCGGCCGGCGCGTGGCGTTCGTCGAGGACGCCGCCCGCGGGCTGTCGGAGGAGCGTGTTGCCGCGTGCCTCGCGCTCTGGCGTGAGCGCGGCGTGCGGTTCACCACGACCGACGAGGTCGAGAGGCAGCTCCTCCAGCGCTGAGAGGGCAGGAGCGCCCTGGGGCGCTCCTGCCTTGCTGTCGAAGAGACGTCAGCCGACCAGGGCCGCGGCCTCGACGGGCGATCCCAGCCGGTCCGGTCCCGCCTCGACCGTGTGCACGACCTCCCCGGTCTCGCTCGGCTACCGCATCTCGACGGGCTCCTCGGGTCCCGGGATCGACGTGCCGAGGCGCGAGGCGATGCGCCCACCGGCGACCCGTGCCGGGTAGTCGTGCGACGGCACGACGAACGACCCACTGTGGAGCGCCCTCAGCACCGCTCCCTTCTCCTCGCGCTTGCGCATGCTGTGGTTGCCCGTCACCTGGGGGTCGAACTCGCCGACCTGGTACAGCGGCGCCACGATCTGGTCCTGGACGTCGTAGATGACGTCGCCGCAGATGCAGACGACTCCGTCGGCGGTCTCGACGAGGATGTTCATCGAGCCCTCGGTGTGGCCGCCGGCATGCTCGACGACGACGCCCTGCGCGATCTCGATCGGCCCGGAGAGCTCGAGGTCGAGCAGCCGCAAGGCGCCCGGCGTGTGCAGCCGGTCGACGTGGTGCTTGACGTACTCCGCCGGGTACTGCTCGCCCATCAGCCCGGAGACCGAGTGCTCGAGCTCCTTGCGCTGCATGACGACCGTCGTCGACAGCGGGAAGCGGTCGTCCTGCCCGGCGTGGTCGATGTGGTTGTGGGTGTGCAGCACGAAGCGAACGTCCTTCGGCTCGAGACCGTGCTGCGCGAGCTGGTTCTCGAGCCGTTGCTCCTCGCTGATCCAGCCGGCCATGCCGAGCCGCTGCATGATCTCGGGACTGGACGCGCCCGTGTCGACGAGGATCGGATCGTCGCCTCCCAGGATGAGGGAGCCCCAGGTCTTCGCGCGCGCCTTCTGGCCCATGTTGCGCGCTAGTACCAGGAAGCTCGACTCGAGCTCGATGTCGATCAGGTCGAGAAGCTTGACCTCGAGTGGCATCGCTGTGCCTCCTGTATGAGTGGTGCGGCACTCTAACCCATCGCGGTGGCATTTGTCACGAGCGGCGCGTCGCGTTCTCGGCCCTCGCCGGGGCGCGCGCCGTCCGCACCGAGGCCACCCAGGGTTGAATCCCGTCAACGAGCCGTCATAGTGAGTGCGTGGTGCCGTTCCCGCACAGCACGGGAGACGTCGGAGACTTCCTGCTCACCTGGCTCCCGATCGTCCTCTTCCTCGTCATCATCTTCCTGCTCTGGCGGACCTCGCAGTACATGCCGCGGGTCAAGCCGGCACCCGTCGACCGCGCCTCGTCGGACGCCGTCGCGTGGAGCGACGTCGCCGGGCTGGAGGAGGCGAAGGCCGAGCTGAAGGAGGTCGTGGACTTCCTCCGCGACCGGAAGCGCTTCGAGCAGCTGGGGGCGCAGATCCCGAAGGGGATCCTGCTCTACGGTCCTCCCGGGACGGGCAAGACCCTGCTCGCGAAGGCCGTGGCGAGCGAGTCCGGCGCGAACTTCTACTCGTCGAGCGCGTCCGCGTTCGTCGAGATGTTCGCCGGGCTCGGCGCGGCGCGCATCCGGAAGCTGTTCGAGGAGGCTCGCAAGAACGCTCCCGCGATCGTGTTCATCGACGAGCTCGACGCAGCCGGGTCGACGCGCAACGGCGGCGGCGGCTACAACCGCGAGCACGACCAGACGCTCAACCAGCTCCTCGTCGAGCTGGACGGCTTCGGCGGGCGAGGCGACGTGATCGTCATGGGCGCGTCGAACCGGCTGCAGGATCTCGATCCGGCGCTGCTCCGGCCGGGCCGCTTCGACCGTCAGGTGCACGTCGCGCCGCCCGACCTGAAGGGCCGCGAGGCGATCCTCAAGGTGCACACGCGGTCGAAGCCGCTCGCCTCCGACGTCGACCTCTCGCGCGTCGCCCGTCAGACCTCGGGCCTGACCGGCGCCGACCTCTCGAGCATCTGCAACGAGGCGGCGATCTTCGCGGCCCGCGCCGGCGTCCAGCACATCCGTGCGATCGACTTCGACAACGCGCTCGAACGCGTCGTCGCAGGCCTCCAGACCCGCCGGGCGGTCACGGACAAGGAGAAGCGGATCCTCGCCTACCACGAAGCCGGCCATGCCCTCATGTCGCACCTCATGGGCGAGACGTTGCCCATTCACAAGGTCACGATCGTCGCTCGGGGCGACGCGCTCGGCTACGCGTACTACCTACCGGAGGAGGAGCGCTACCTCCACACGAAGGAAGAGCTCGTGGACGTGATGAAGGTCGCGCTGGCGGGCCGGGCCGCAGAGCAGATCGTCTTCGGTCGAGTCACCAACGGCGCCGCATCCGACCTGGAGAAGGTCACGGCGATCGCGCGGGCGATGGTGTTCGAGTACGGGATGTCCGACCTGGCGCTGTCGCGCACCATGCGCGCCGACAACTACGCGCTGTCCGAGGAGACCAAGCGGATGCGCGACAACGAGCAGGCGCGCCTCACCGATCACGCGTACGAGGAGGCGGAGCGGCTCCTGCGCAAGCACCGCGCCCCCCTCGACCGTCTGGCCGCCGCTCTTCTCGAGCACGAGACCCTCGACAAGGACGAGCTCGAGAAGATGCTGTACGACGTCGAGCCCGAGTCGCGCGCGAGCGAGACGGTCGGCACCGTCCGAATGCTCGAGCGCACGGCCGAATAAGAACTGTGTTGGGGACAGACTTGAGTCTGTCCCCAACGCTGTTTCAGTCTGTCCCCGACGCTGTTTGACTAGCATCGCCCGCGATGGAGGCGCGCGGGATCCACCACGTTGGCGTCGCGGTGACCGACCTCGAGGAGGCGCTCGGCACCTACGAGCGGCTGTTCGGAGCGCAGCTCGAGCACCGTGACCGGCTGGAGGAGCAGGGTGTGGAGGCGGCGTCGGTGCTCGTGGGCGAGGGGAGGATCGAGCTGCTCTGCGCGACCGGCGCGGATACGCCGGTCGGCCGGTTCCTGGCGCGGCGCGGCCCCGGGATGCACCACGTGGCGTACGCGGTGGCGGACGTCGGCGCGGCTCTCGAGGAGCTCTCGGCAGCCGGTGCGCAGCTGATCGATCCCGAGCCGCGACGCGGTCTCTACGGTCTCCAGGTGGCGTTCGTTCATCCCGACGCCGTCCACGGCGTCCTCACGGAGGTGGTGTCCGGTGGCTGAGAACGAGTCGGCGAGGATCGAGATCGGGTTCGACGGAGGCCAGATCATGAGCGCGCTCGTCACCGCCGCGAGCGCGGATTCGCTCGAGCGGTCGGTCGGCGCCATGTCCGACGGGACGCTCCAGCTCGAGGCGCAGGACGGTCGCTACACGGTCGCGCTCGGCCGCGTCGTGTACGTCAAGCGCTTCGCCCGCGAAGCCAAGGTCGGCTTCGAGACGTAGGGCCCGAGTGCCGCCGCGCCTGCCTGCGCTGCTCGCCGACCGGGCACCGCGTCCGGGACGGCTGTGGCTGACGAACGCCCGCGTCCTCGACGGCGCCGGGTCCCCGCTGTCGGAGCACGCGGCCGTGCTCGTCGAGGACGGACGGATAGGCCGTGTCGGCTCGGCTTCGGAGAATGCGCCGGAAGGCGTCGAGACGCTCGATCTCGGCGGGCGGACGCTCATGCCCGGCCTCGTCGACGCGCACACGCATCTCTACCCCCACGTGCCCGAGCCCGTTCCCGGCACCGAGCCGATCTGGCCCGGCACCGGCGCGCACTTCCTCGCGGCCGATCTGCGCGACGCGCTCCGGATGGGCTTCACCACGCTCCGCGACGTCGGCTCGTACGGCAGCCTCGTGTTCGAGGCGCGGCAGGCGGCGCGCTACGGGGCCTTTCGCGCGCCGCGCATCCTCACCTGCGGTCGGATCATCTCCGCGACGAGCCCCGGTGGACGGTTCTTCGACGGCATGTACGTCGAGGTCGACGGTGCCGACGCGGTACGCCGAGGCGTCCGCGAGCAGCTCCGGAGCGGCGCCGACTACGTCAAGCTGATGACCACGGGGGCGCGGAGCGTCGAGCTCGAGGACCCCGATCCGGCTCAGCTCACGCGGGAAGAGATCGCCACCGCCGTCGACGAGGCCCACCGGCTCGGGTACCGCGTCGCCGCCCACGCCGAGGGTCTGGCCGGAACCGAGCTCGCGGTCGAGCTCGGGGTGGACACGATCGAGCACGGCATGTACCTCAACCAACGCCCCGACCTGCTCGAGCGCATGGCGACGAACGGTCAGGTGCTCGTCCCGACGCTCTCGTGCTTCTACGCGGTGGCCGGGCTCGATGACGGGATTGCCGAGGGCGACACGGTGCCGACGGGAGAATGGTCGGCGCTGCTCGTCGAGCTCGCGCTCCACAACCTCGAGCAGGCCGGGCTGACCATGCGCGCGGCGCGCGCGGCCGGCGTGACGATCGCGCTCGGGCACGACTGGAGCCCGATCGCGAACGCGTCGATCGAGCTCCTCCGCATGATCCAGCACGGTCTCTCCTCGACCGAGGCCCTCGTCGCTGCGACGAGCGGCGCCGCCTGGGCGCTCGGGCTCCAGGAGCAGATCGGCACGGTCGAGGCGGGCAAGCTCGCCGACCTCCTCGTCGTCGACGGCGACCCGCTCGCAGAACCCGAGCTCCTCCGCGACCGCGGCCGGATCTGGCTCGTCCTCCAGCTCGGCGAGCCCGTCGCGGGCGCCGCGCTCGAGAGGCGCCTCGACGCGTGAGCCTCGAGGTCGGGATCGTCGGCCTGCCGAACGCGGGCAAGACGACGCTGTTCAACGCGCTCACCCACGCGGGCGCCGAGATCACCGCGTACGCGTCCGTCACGGAGAAGCAGAACGTCGGGATGGCCACCATCGCCGACGAGCGTCTGACCCGCCTCGCCGCGCTCGTGGGCGCCAGAAAGGTGACGCCGGCGGCCATCCGCGTCGTCGATGTCCCCGGTACCGGGCCGGCTCTCCTGGGTGCGCTCCGCCAGGTCGACGCGCTGCTCGCGGTGACGGACGGCTTCTCCGGCGGGGCGGACCCGGCGGGTGATCTCGAGACCCTGAGGCTCGAACTGCTCGTCGCCGACCGCGACCACGTCGAGCGCCGGCTGGAACGGGTCGAGAAGCAGGCGAAGTCGGGCGACGCCGCGTTGCGGCGGGAGGTCGACGTGCTGCGCGAGCTGCTCGCCCAAGTCGACGCGGGCCGGCCGCTCTCCGACTGGCAGGCGGAGCTGCCGGCAGGAATCGACCCGCTCACGACGATGCCGCTCCTGTCGATCGAGAACGGGCCGAACGGGATCGACTGCAAGCTCGAGGCGGAGCTCGCCGAGCTGCCCGACGACGAGGCGGCGGCGTTCCGCGACGGGCCGTCGGCGCTGGACGAGGTCGTCCGTCGGCTCAAGGAGGCCCTTCGCCTGATCACGTTCTTCACCGCGGGCGAGAAGGAGACCCGAGCCTGGACGCTTCGCTCCGGGCAGACGGCGCTCGAGGCGGCCGCGACCATCCACACGGAGATCGCCCGCGGGTTCATCCGCTGCGAGGTGATCCGCTGGGACGACTTGCTCGCCGCCGGCTCGCACGCCGAGGCGCGCCGCCACGGCGTGGAGCGGCTGGAGGGGAAGACCTACGTCGTCCAGGACGGCGACGTTCTGAACGTCCGCTTCAATGTCTGAAGCGCGAGTCGCGGTCGTTGAGGCGCGATGATGTACGACCATAGCTCGTCCAGGTCGATGCACGCCCGCGACACGTGCTCGTGCTGTCGGTACTCGTTCGATGAGCCGGCGCCCTTGTCGGGGCGTTCGCTGGCTCACGTTGCGGGGGTTCCGTGCGACTCGTGATGACGCTTCTCGTGCGGGACGAGGTGGACATCCTCGAGTCGCAGATCGCGTTCCATCTGAATGCGGGCGTGGATTTCGTCGTGGTGACCGATCACGGCTCGGTTGACGGGACGGCCGAGGTGTTGGAGAGGTTTGCGTCACTGGGTGTGCTGCATGTGATCCGTGAGTCGGGACGGGAGTACCGGCAGGCCGAGTGGGTGACGAGGATGGCTCGTCAGGCTGCGAGCGAGTTCGGAGCGGACTGGGTGATCAACGCCGACGCGGACGAGTTTTGGTGGCCGCGTGGCAGAAACCTGAAAGAGGTGCTTGCCGCGATACCGGCCCGCTTCGACGTCGTCCGCGGGTTCTGGCGACATTTCGTCCCCCGCCCGGACGACGGGCGGTCGTTCGCCGAGCGAATGACTGTTCGCTGCCGCACCGAGCCGACGCTCCGCCCCTTCAATGCCCAGGTGAAGGTCGCGCACCGAGCGTCACCAGCGGTCGTGGTCGCCGGGGGAAACCACGACGTGACCGGTCCCTCGAACCCGCTGCGAACGTGGTACCCGTTCGAGGTCTTGCACTTTCCGATGCGCTCGTTCGAGCAGGCGCGAAGGAAGTACCGAGTCGCAGCGGAGGCGTCGCAACTCGATCCGGAGCGCGTGCCGAGGCGGCCCTTCGTCGTGAGAGCTGCCGAGGCGGAGAGCCGCGGCGCGTTTCCGTCCTTGTACGACGAGGTCTTAGTCGGCGACGAGCGACTCGCGCGGGGCCTGGCGCAGGGTGAGCTCGCTCTCGACACGCGGGTCAGAGACGTGCTGAGACGGATTGATGCGGTTGGGTTGCGAGACGTGCTGCGTGGTCGAGCCAAGCCGGTCGAGTTGCCTCCGGTCGAGACAGACGAGCTCTACGTCCACGATCTCGGAGTTGCCACGGAGTTCGATGCACTCGAGCGAGTGCTCGTACGCACGGAGATCCTTGATCGTCGTCTCCGCCAGGCGGAGCAAGTGCGGTCGGAGCGTCTTGTGTACCGGCTCGCCCGCGCACTCCACAGGTGAGGCCGTGAACGTGGTGATGACGCTTCTCGTGCGGGACGAGGTGGACATCCTCGAGTCGCAGATCGCGTTCCATCTGAATGCGGGCGTGGATTTCGTCGTGGTGACCGATCACGGCTCGGTTGACGGGACGGC
>Ga0187779_10000821_pt1 | contig 20164 bp, 17 predicted proteins | sample 1015_Q2_SP10_10__FD_132435 | JGI IMG/M metagenome (GOLD analysis project Ga0187779, IMG submission 132435) | Tropical peat soil microbial communities from peatlands in Department of Meta, Colombia - 1015_Q2_SP10_10_MG | ecosystem: Environmental > Terrestrial > Soil > Wetlands > Peat | place... | reverse complement strand
CCGGAGCCGGCGCTGGACGTCCTCTGGCAAGCTCTGCACGGGCGCGTTCTGACTGAGCTGGAGCGCCCGGACGTAGGCCACCACCGCCCAGCGCTCGTCCATCGGGATCTCCCCGGCGAAGCTGGGCATCAGCCCGAAGCCCAGGGTGATGGCCTTGTAGAAGAAACCCGCCGGCTTGTCGGTCAGGGCCACCAGGGATGGCGGGAGCCGGGTGGCCATGTTGTCCGCCACCATGCTGTCGCCGTTGCCCACCAGCCCGTGGCAGGTGGCGCAGACGATCTCGTAGCGGTGGCGCCCGCGGACGAGCAGCTCCTGGGTGACCGGCACCGGGATCTCGGCCACCGGCTGTCCATTCAGCTCGCCGGTGGCGATGTCCGGATGGCCGACCAGGCGCTCGCGCGGGATGGTCCCCTCCGGCGGCGTGCGCATGGAGCGCCCGTCGGCGAAGAGGTCGTTCGACCGGTAGGGCAGGTACTTCTCCTGCGTCTCCATGCGCTGCAGGATCTGGCTCGAGCTCAGGTCGCCGCAGGTGCAGCCGCCGAGCACCGCCACCGCCGCGGCCAGGGGAAGGAAGGCCCTCATGCCACCGACTCCTCGACCACGCTCACCTGCGTGGCCCCCAGGGACTGCAGCGCGCGGGCCGCCTCCTGGCCGTCGCTCCCCGGGGCCTGGGCCACGCTCAGCCAGAATCCGTCGCTGGCCGCGCTGCGGAAGGCCTCCAGCTCGAAGACCGCGTGGTAGGGCTGGGGCAGCCGCATGAGGATGAGCAGCCCGACGAAGATGGACAGGGCGGTGAGGAGCACCGTGGTCTCGAAGGTGATGGGCACGTAGGCCAGCGGGCTCACCGGCGGTCGGCCTCCGACGTTGAGCGGCCAGCTCAGGCCGTTCATCCACACCATCATCCCCATGCCCCCGAACATCCCGGTCAGCGCCGCGCCCAGCGCCACCTTGGGCACCACCGACCGCTTCAGCCCGAGCGCCTCGTCTCCGCCGTGGAGCGGGTAGGGAGAGTGGGTGTCGACGTCGGAGAAGCCGCGCTCCCGTACCTTCCGGCAGGCGGCCACCAGCGCGTCTCCGCTGGCGAAGAGCCCGAGCACGTAGGTGCGTCCCTGGGGGCCGGTTTCCGTGCTCATGCCGCGGTCACCACCGTCACCGGCGCCGGGTGATGGTGGAGCTCCTCGTTCAGCTCCTTCACCTCGCTCACCGCCACCGCCGGCAGGAACTTGAGGAAGAGGAGGAAGCAGGTGCTGAAGAAGCCGATCGTCCCGGCCAGCAGCGTGAAATCGACGATGGTCGGGGCGTACATGCCCCACGAGCCGGGGAGAAAGTCGCGGTGCAGCGAGATGACGATGATCACGAACCGCTCGCACCACATCCCGACGTTGACCAGGATGGAGACGACGAACATCACCGGGATGCTGGTCCGCATCCGCTTGAACCAGAAGAGGTGCGGGGTGACCACGTTGCAGAACATCATCAGCCAGTAGATGCCGCGGTAGGGGCCAAGGGCGCGGGTGTTGAAGAAGAGGAACTCCTCGTAGCGGTTGCCCGAGTACCAGGCGATGAAGTGCTCCATCAGGTAGCCGTAGGAGACGACCATGCCGGTGACCAGGATGAGCTTGTTCATCGCCTCCAGGTGCCGGAGGGTGACCACGTGCTTCAGGCCGAGGAAGTGGCGGGCCGGCACCAGCCAGGACATGACCATGGCGAAGCCGGAGAAGATGGCGCCGGCCACGAAGTAGGGCGGGAAGATGGTGGTGTGCCAGCCGGGCAGCAGGGACACGGCAAAGTCGAAGGAGACGATGGTGTGCACGCTCACCACCAGCGGGGTGGAGAGCCCGGCGAGGAGGAGATAGGCCACCTTGTAGTTGGACCAGTGGCGGCCCGAGCCGCGCCAGCCGAGCGAGAAGATGCCGTAGACCGTGCGCTGCACCTTGCTCTGGGAGGCGTCGCGGAGCGAGGCCAGGTCGGGGATCAGCCCCACGTACCAGAACAGCACCGACACGGTGAAGTAGGTGGAGACGGCGAAGACGTCCCACACCAGCGGGCTCTTGAACTGCGGCCACATCTGGAGATCGCTGGGGTAGGGGAACATGAAGTAGGCGAACCACGGCCGGCCGGTGTGCAGCCCGGGGAAGAGAGCGGCGCACATCACGGCGAAGATGGTCATCGCCTCGGCGAAGCGGTTGATCGCCGTCCGCCACTGCTGCTGGAAGAGGAAGAGGATGGCGGAGATCAGCGTCCCGGCATGGCCGATGCCGATCCACCACACGAAGTTGATGATGTCGAAGGCCCAGGCGACCGGGATGTTGTTTCCCCAGGTCCCGATGCCCCGGGCCAGGGTGATGGTGATGGCCAGGAGGAGCGCGCCGCTGCCGGAGAGGGCGATGAGGAAGGAGAGCAGCCAGCCCCGGTCCGGCCGTGCCCAGACGTGGGCCAGCAGCGACTTGGTCAGGCTGGTGTTGTCGTTCTTGCCGAGGAGGAGCGGCCCTCCCTCGAGCGCCTGCGCGGCGGCCAGATCGGCGGACATCAGGCGAGCTCCGGATTCGGGTTCTTGATCTTGGTCAGGTAGGCGGTGCGCGGGCGGGTGTTCAGGTCGTGGAGCACGTCGAACCGGCGGGGATCGCCGTGCAGCCGGGTGACCCGTGCCTTCGGGTCGTTCAGGCTCCCGAAGACGATGGCCTCGGTGGGACAGACCTGCTGGCAGGCGGTGAGCAGCTCCGACTCGACGATGACCCGGTTCTCCAGCCGGGAGACGATGCGGGCCCGCTCGATGCGCTGGACGCAGTAGGTGCACTTCTCCATCACCCCGCGGGCCCGGACGGTGACGTCCGGGTTGTAGATCATCCGCTCCACCTGGCTCCGGTCCGCCGTCCAGTGCAGGTAGTTGAAGTGGCGGACCTTGTACGGGCAGTTGTTGGAGCAGTACCGGGTGCCGATGCACCGGTTGTAGACCATGTCGTTGAGGCCCTCGTCCGAGTGCACGGTGGCGTTCACCGGGCAGACGTACTCGCAGGGGGCGGCCTCGCAGTGCTGGCAGAGCATGGGCTGCTGGACCACCTCCGGGTTGGCCGGGTCCCCGGAGTAGTAGCGGTCCATCCGCAGCCACTGCATCACCCGGCCGCGCGCCACCTGGTCCTTGCCCACCACCGGGATGTTGTTCTCCGCCTGGCAGGCGACGACGCAGGCGCTGCAACCGGTGCAGCGGCTCATGTCCACGCTCATCCCCCACTTGTACTGCTGGAGCGAGTAGTCGACCGGCTTCTGCACCGTGGGCAGCGCCCGGCCCCGGAGCGCCGCCGAGGGCCGCCGGTAGTCGACCGCCTCGGGGGCCTTCTCGAACTCCTCCCGGGTCTGCATCAGCGCCACCGGGCGCCCGAGGGTGGTGTTCTGGGTCTGGGTGGTGACCACGCGGAAGGTCCGGCCGGTCCGGGTCAGCAACAGCCCGGTCCGGAACCAGGGGGCGGCCGAGGTCCGGAGCCTGCCGGCATCGAAGCCCACCACCCGCGGGGTGTCGGCCTCGAAGTACAGCTCGACGATCTGCTTGCCGTACCCGAGGGCCAGGGTGACCGTGTCGTCGGCGCACCCCGGCTGGACGAACACCGGCACCTCCACCGAGCGGCCGTCGATGGTCAGGGAGACCAGGTCGCACTGGAGGGCGATGGGGTCGTAGCGCTTGATGCCGTGCTTGGCGGCGGTGGCCTCGCTCATCAGGGCCACGTTGTCCCAGACCACCTTGGTCACCGGGTCGGGCAACTCCTGGAGCCAGGTGTTCTGGCCCCACCGGCCGTCGAAGACCTTGTAGTCGGTGACGAAGTTCAGCTCCAGGCCGGAGGGCGCCGGCTTCACCGCCGCCGCCATCTGCGCCACCGCATCGGCGCGCAGCACCGGCGAGACGACCGGCGAGCGCGTCCCGGGGACGACCCCGCTCGAGAGCCAGGTTTCCCAGGCGGTCTCGAAATCCGGCGCCAGCCCTCGTGCCCGCCAGCCGGCGCGGACCGCATCGTGCGGCTTGCGCTCGCCCCGGTCGACGAAGGCCTCCAGGACCTCGATCTCGGTGAGACCGCCGTAGAGCGGGGAGATGAGGGGCTGGACGATGGTGGCCGTGCCGTCCAGGGCGCGGACGTCGCCCCAGCTCTCCAGCGGATGGGCGGCGGGGATGAACCAGTTCGCCGCCCGGCCGGTCTCGTCGTCGTACAGGCCGAGGTAGACGACGTTCGGGACGCGCCTCAGGAGGGCGCCCAGCTCCACGTCGGCCGGCGCGCTGTACACCGGGTTGGAGGCGGTGATCGCCAGGGTGTCCACCCGCCCGGCCCGGAGGTCGTCGACCAGCGGCTGCCAGGATGCCCGTCCGGACACCGTGTCCACCACCGGCTCGGTGTACCGGAGGGTCGTCCCCACGTTTCCCAGGGCCGCGTTGATGGCATGGCCGACGGCATGGGTGAGGGGGCTCTGCCGCTCACCGGCGACGACCAGGGACCGCCCGGCCCGGGACGCCAGGTCCCGCGCCACCGCCCTCACCCACCGCTCGGTGGCCGCCGGCAGCGGCGCCGGGGCCACGAAGCGCGACAGCGCGGGGACGGTCTTGCCCAGCTCGGCGGCCACCGCCACCGCCAGCCCCTCGATGTCCGAGCTCCGCGCGGGCAGGCGGTGGTCGGCCATGCCCCCGGTGATGCTCAGCCGCGGCTCGACGACGTAGAGCCGGTTCATCCCGGCGGCGTGCTTCGGGTCCCGGCGGGCGGCGAAGCCCCGGGAGGAGACCAGGTTCTCGCTCCGTGCCTCGAGGAAGTCGGCGTCCAGCGAGAGGATGACGTCCGCCCGCTCCACCTCCAGGTGGGGCTCGAGCGGGGAGCCGAAGGTCAGCCGGGTCCCCTCGTAGACGTTGTCCCGCGGGGCGGAGGCGTAGGGGTGGATGCGCGCCTGGGGGAAGCGCTGGAGGATCTCCTGGCGCAGCGCCCGCACCGTCGGCGAGGCGGAGGGCTCGACCAGGAACCGCAGGCCCGAGCCGCCGTTGGCGTTCCAGGAAGCGGCGCGCAGGTTCATCGCCTCGCGGAAGCTCCGCCAGCTGCGGCCGGCAGCCCGCTCCTTGAGCACGCGGGCCCGCGACGGATCGTAGAGCTGCAGCAGGAGGGCCTGCTCGGCGGGCCCGGTGGCCCCCTTGCTCGACGGGTGGCTCGGATTGCCCTCCACCTTCGTCGGCCGTCCCTCCCAGGCGGTGACCAGGAGGCCGGTGCCGATGCCGTCCCGCGCGTGGCCGGTGGCGTAGTGCAGGGGATTTCCCGGCGCCAGCCCCTCCGGGGCGCGGGTGTAGGCGAGCACCCGCTCCACCGGCTTCTCGGTACAGGCGGTGATCCCGGCCAGGGCCACCGAGGCCCCCATCAGCTGGAGGAAATCGCGGCGCTGGAAGCCGGTGGGGACATCGAGGGCGCCGGGAGCGAACTCGGCCTCGGCCTCGCCCGGGCGGGGCCCACCGCCGAGGCGCTCCTCGAGGCTGCGCCAGTAGGTGCGTCCGTAGCCGTGCTCGCCGGGGGTCCGGCCCGGGGCGAAGCTCGCCTCGTCGGGGGCCTCGGCCGGCGGCGCCGCCGGGGAGGGGGCGGCGCTCGCGGCGTCGGCGATGACGGGGAGCGGGAACCGCGTCGGGGTCATCGGTGGCATGTGTCGCACGAGGTCCGGGTGTGCACGTTGTAGAGCTTGGCCAGATCCCTCCCGAGCTTGTCGGCGTCGACGCCCGGGTCCGGCTTCCAGGTCATGCTGGTGATGAACTCCACCGGCCGGAGGTTCTTGGCCGGATCCCGGTGGCATTCCAGGCACCAGGACATGGTGAGCGGCGAGACCTGCTCCACCGCCGCCATCTGGTCCACCCGCCCATGGCAGCTGACGCATCCGATGCCCTTGTTCACGTGGATGGAGTGGTTGAAGTAGACGTAGTCGGGAAGGTTGTGGACGCTGTTCCAGGGGATGGGCCGGTCGGTGAAGTAGTGCTCGCGCACCATTCCCAGGAGCGGGCTCTTGTTCCAGACCTGCGCGTGGCAGCTCATGCACAGGCTGGTGGGCGGGATGCCGGCGCTGGGCGACTTCTCCACCGTGTAGTGGCAGTAGCGGCAGTCGATCCCCTCGTCGCTCACGTGGTGGCGATGGTCGAACTGGATGGGCTGGACGATCTGCCGGAGCTGCTTGGTGCCGTAGGGCGAGCGGACGAGGATGAGCAGCCCGGCGATGGCCACCGCCGGGAGCGCGAGCAGGAGGACCACGCTCAGGCGAGAGACCGTGTTCGTCCAGCGGGGGAAGAGGGGCATCGTTCAGGCCTGCGCGGAAGGGGGAGGAGGACCCCTCGTGGGGGGTCGCCCGGGCGCCCGGGTTCTACAAAACGGGCGGAATAACTCAACGCCTAAGTCGCGTCCTGAGACCGTCTCGCCCTATCGCTCGCTCGACCCTTGCGCGGATCCGCGCTGCTCCTGAACGGTGCCAGTCGAGCGCCTCATCCGACGAGCGCTTGCGTGGTCGCCGGAGGCTTGACAGCCGGGAGGGCCGGCCCGCCCCAGCGGTCAGCTCCGCGGAGGGACGAGCCGGGCGGCGTTCCCGCCGAGCACCAGCGCCTCGTCGCCAGGGCTGAGCCCCAGCGCCCGGACCGCGGCCAGCGCCTCCTCGACCCGGACGCCGACGTTGGGCACGTCCGAGCCAAAGAGGATGCGGGAGGCCAGCCCGTCGAGCGCCCCCGGCCGAAGGGGCGCCAGCCGGGCCACCACCGGGGTCAGGTCGGCATGGAGGCTCGGATGGCGCCGGAGGAGCGCCAGCCCCTCCTCCACCGCGGGCGCGGCCAAGTGGGCGAGGATGATCGTCGCCGCCGGCCAGCGTCCGGCGACGGCCTCCAGCGCCCCGAGCTCGTGCGCCGCGGTGCTGCCGGTGGCCGCGTGGCCGAGGTGCACGACCACCGGGATGCCGGCCTCGGACACGCGCCGCCAGAGGGGGTCGAGCCGCTCGTCGGTGAGCGGGTAGTTCCCCACCGAGCAGTGGAGCTTGAACAGCCGCAGCCCGAGCGCCCCGAGGGCCTCGTCGGCCACCGCCGCCACGTCGTCCCCGGGGTGGACGGTCGCCCCGGGCTCGACGAAGGGGTCGGCGGCGAAGGTCTCCGCCATCCACCGGTTGAGCGCGCTCGCGGCTCCGGGCCTCCGGACGTAGGGGAGGGTCCAGCAGAGGTCCACCCCGGCCTGCGCCAGCGCCGCTCGCGCCTCCCGCCAGTCGCTCGGGTAGCGGAACACGTCGCCGGAGATGTGCTGGACGAAGAAGGCCCGGATGGCGGCGGCGAGCCGCTCGGGGAAGAGGTGGGTGTGGGCGTCGACGATGCCGGGCACCGCCCGACCCCTAACCCGCACCCGGCCGGCGCGCCCTCACTTGAGCGGGCGGAGCACCTTCTGCCAGACCAGCTCGCCGACCTTGCGGCCCATGGCCGTCCCCACCACGGTGGAGTTGCGGAAATGGACGCCGCCCCAGACGCGGGCATTGGACACCTCGTCCACGAAGTCCGAGACCCGCTGCCAGCTGTGCGGGGTCCTCGGGGAGCCCGGGCTGGTCACCCGGAAGGCGCGGACCTTTCCCGAGCCGAACTCGGCCTCCAGGATGGCCCCCGCCGCCCCGGCGTTGATGCAGTGGGCACACGGGTACTCGGGGTGCATCGGGGTGTCGATGAGCGCCAGCCAGGTCGGGTCGGCCTGGGTGGCGTCGTTCTGGTCCATGTCCCCGTCCCGGATGGCGGTGATCGGCCGCCAGAAGTTGTACGTGTACTTGGCGGCGAAGACGGCGATGTACGAGTCGGCCAGCGCCAGCGAGAGCAGCGCCAGGAGCCGCGCGTTCTGGACCAGCGCCCGGCCGGGCACGTCCATCAGCTCCCGGGCGGCGGCGCAGAAGAGCAGGGGTCCGGTGGGGATCCAGAACAGCGCCGTCTCGGTCTGCGCGGCCGTGCGCACCTGGCTCCCCTTGCCTCCCAGGCTCTTCACCTCGTTGTAGTCGCGCGCCCACTCGGCCGAGGTCAGGGCCGGCGGAGGGGCGGGCTGGAGCTGGTCGCCGCGCTCGAGCACCCAGGGCGTGACCTTTCCCCAGGCAGAGCCGAGGGGAAGAGAGGTGGGGATGTAGAGGCCGGGAGGTGTCCTCGGGGTCCATGCATTCGGCGCGTCCGAGCCGTCGCCGGTGCGCAGGGCCAGGATGCCGGCGGCCACCCTCTGGCCGAGCGCGGCGCTGCTCGCGCGCACGCCGGCGTCGGTCAGCCTGGCCAGCGCGATGTCGAGCGAGGCATCCAGGCGGGCGGCCTCTGCCGGGTAGAGGGCGGCGAGCACGTCGTGCGCCGCGACCGCCGCCGCCGCCTCGGCCGAGGTCCCCGGCGACGCGGTGGCCTTGACCCGGAACGGGACGTAGCGCGCGTCGACCGAGTTGATGGCCTCGAACATGGCCACGTGGACCATGGCCATGGTCCGGCTCTGCAGGAAGGCCGGCTGGCCCGCGGCGACCGCCACCGCCAGGGTGGTGTCCGTCCAGTCCCCCAGGACGTCCGCCGTCGCCGGACCGGCGATGAGCAGCGCTCCCAGCGCCGTCGCTCCGAGCCTTCCCATGGGGTCCCCTCCGGTGTGTGGCGAAGAGGCCGACACTGGGCCGCCTTTCGCCCGCCGCGCAAGGAGCCGGCGTCCGCCCCGGGGCGCGAGGGCTTTTCCATCCGCGGCCGCCAGGGCTAGAGTCCCCGGGCTGCCTGTGAAGCGCTTCCGGGACACCCTCCGTCGCCGTCCGGCCGCCCGCCCGGCCGTCCGGGAAGCGTGTTGTCGGTGTCCGGGCGCGCGCTGTCGGCGCTGAACCGTTCCCCCTCGGTCGGCATCTCTCCGGCATCGCCCCATCCGCCCCGCCTTCGAAAGGCCCACCTCCGGCCAAGCCACCACCCCATGGACCATTCCGCTCGCGTCTACGACGACATCACCGAGATGCTCCCCAGCGAGGAGAACCCCTCGCCCATCGTGCGGCTCCGGCGGCTGGCCCCCGCCGGCTCCGAGCTGTGGGCCAAGCTCGAGTGGCTCAACCCCTTCGGGTCGGTGAAGGACCGCGCCGCCTGGGCGATGATCCGGGACCTCGAGGAGCGCGGTGAGCTCGGACCGTCGCACCCGGGCCGCGGGGTGGTGGAGCCCACCTCCGGCAACACCGGCATCAGCCTGGCCGCGCTGACCGCCGCCCGCGGTTATCCGATGCGGGCGGTGGTGCCCTCCAAGGTCCCGCCGGAGAAGAAGATCCTCCTCCGGCTCGCCGGCGCCGAGGTGGACGTGGTTCAGGACGCCCTCTGCCCGCTGCCGGGAAGCGAGGACGGGACCATCGGGCTGGCCAAGACCTACGCCAAGGCGCAGGGGCAGAGGTACGTGATGCCCAACCAGTACGAGAACCGGAAGAACGTCGAGGCCCACGTCCGCACCACCGGGCCGGAGATCTGGCGGCAGACCGGGGGCCGGGTGACCCATGTCTTCACCAGCCTCGGGACATGCGGGACGGTGAGCGGGCTGTCCACCGCGCTCAAGGCGCGCCGGCCGGAGGTGAGGGTAGTCGCCGTGCAGCCCTCGGCGGGGCACGACGTCCCCGGGCTGCGCAACGTCTCCGAGCTGGAGGTGAGCAAGCTGTTCGATCCCAAGCTCATCGACGAGATCCTGGAGGTGGACTTCGAGCTCGCCTACCGGCGGGCGCTCGACCTGGCCCGCGCCGAGGGGCTGCTCGCCGGTCCGAGCTCGGGGCTCATCCTCGAGGGGGCGCGGCGAGTGGCGGAGCGGGCGCCGGTGGCCTGCGGCGTGCTGCTCTTCCCGGACAACGTCTTCAAGTACACCTCGAACATGGTCAAGCACCTTCCGGAACTGGCGGTGGAGTCATGAACAGGAATCGGCGCCCGCGTCCCTCGTCGCCTGGCCGCCGGCCGGGATGTCTCGCCTGCCTCGGCGCGGCGGGGCAGTGCTGCTGTCCACAACCCTAGACAAGAAAGGAAGACCGGCCATGGCCGACTACGCCCATCCCGAAGCCCTCGTCTCCATCGACTGGCTGAAGCAGAACCTCCAGAAGCCCGACATCCGCGTCGTCGAGGTGGACGTGGACCCCAAGCTCTACGCCGCCGGACACATCCCCGGTGCGGTGGGCTTCGACTGGACCACCCAGCTCCAGGACCAGGTGAACCGCGACATCATCTCCAAGGCCGACTTCGAGGCCCTGGTCCGAAAGGCGGGCATCAAGAACTCGGACACGGTGGTCATCTACGGCGACGCCAGCAACTGGTTCGCCGCCTACGGCTTCTGGCTGTTCAAGATCTACGGACACCAGGACGTCCGGTTGCTCAACGGCGGCCGCGCCGCCTGGCTCAACGCCGCCGGGGCGCCGCTCACCCCGGACGTGCCGACCTTCAAGCCGAGCGACTACAAGGTGGGCAAGATCGACGCCTCCCTCCGGGCCCATGCCCCGGAGGTGCTCGAGGCGAGCAAGACCAGGAAGCAGGCCCTGGTCGACGTCCGTAGCCCGGACGAGTTCACCGGCAAGGTCATCGCCCCTCCGGGGATGAGCGAGACCGCCCAGCGCGGAGGCCACGTGCCCGGGGCGACGAGCATCCCCTGGAGCACGGCGGTGAACACCGAGACCGGGTTCTTCCGCCCCGCCGACGAGCTCCGGAGCATCTACCTGGAGCAGAAGAAGCTCGACCCGAAGAAGCCGACCATCGCCTACTGCCGCATCGGGGAGCGCTCCAGCCACACCTGGTTCGTCCTCACCTATCTGCTCGGCTTCCCGAAGGTGAAGAACTACGACGGGAGCTGGACGGAGTACGGGAACCTCATCGGAGTCCCCATCGAGAAGCCCTGACTCCTGGGGGCGGGCTCACCATCTCCAGCCGGCGCCCAGGGTCAGCCGCACGGCGAAGGACGGACCGAAGTGGGTCTGGCCGGTGCTGGTGTCCTGCATCTCGTAGAGGTAGGTGGCGGCCGCGAGCTCGAGGAAGAGGTAGGCGCGCTCTCCCAGCTCGCGGCTCAGCGCCACGTCCGGCGTGAGCTGCAGCGCCAGCGTCGAGCGCGGGGGCGCCGACCCGGTGGTGGTGAAGCTCTGGTAGAGCCAGGCTCCGCCCACGGTCAGCCCCACCTCGAGCGACACCCAGGACAGGTCCCACACGTAGGCGGTGCGGACCTCGACGTCCAGCTGGCTGGTGGACGAGGAGAGGTCGGAGTTCGAGAACCCACCCCCGCACCAGGCCAGCCGCGGGACGATGGTCACCGCCCGCAGCTCGAAGGCATATCCGGCCACCACCCCCAGACACGGGCCGGAGGTGCCGGAGAGCGCGCTGGCCGCCTCGAACGCCGCCTGCAGGCCCTGCACCGAGGTCTGGCTCCCCTCGCCCTTGCGCACCAGCCGGGCATAGGCGGTGCGCTCCAGCTTGGCGTCGTCCACGGTCACCGTCGCGCCGGCCGGCACGTCCACCGTCCCCTCCAGCAGCACCTCCGGGGCACGGCCGCGCACGAAGTAATGGCCGGCCCGGACGCTCAGTTTCCGAACCGAATCCCCGGCGCCGACCTCCCCCACCACCGGCCCCTCCGCCGAGTCCTGGAAGAGGAGGTAGGTCCGCCCGGCGGGGAACACCACCCAGGCCCGGGTGCCCTTGCGGTCGTGCAGGGTGGTGAGGACCAGGTCCCCCTGGCCCCGGAACTCGTACTGGAAGGTCGGATGCTGGGTGCCCGCCCAGCTCTTGCTCGAGGCGCGCAGGGTGGCGGTGTAGGCGTAGGCGTAGGCCTCGCGGAGCGTGACCTTGCCGTCGCCGTCCGTGTCCGCCGCCCCGAGCAGCCCGGAGAGCAGCGCCTGGGTAAAGAAGCTGGCCCGGAGCTCGTCCGACTCCTGGCTGTCCTCCGAGGCGGAGCTCGAGGTGAGGAAGACCGCCCCCTCGCCCGGGACGCGCTCGCTCAGCTGCAGGTCGAAGGGGGGGACCGGCGTTCCGCCCTTGACCCTGGTCAGCGCCCCGGAGCGGCAGGCGTCGAGGACGAGGAGCCGGAAGCGCGCTGCCGATCCGCGCACCAGCTGCTCCAGCTCGGAGAGCTCGAGCCGCGACGACCCGAGGTGGAGCGCCTCGGCATCGGCATGGCCCGAGTAGTAGACGAGGAGCACCGTCTGGCCGCCGGCCGAGCGGACCCGCTCGTTGACGGCGATCAGCGCCCGCCGCACGGTGTCCGCGTCCTCGCCGCGGAGGAGGACCAGGTCCTGCGGCCGCACGTCTCCCACCTCGCGGAGCACCGACGCCACCCGCGCTGCGTCGGACTCGGCGTAGCGCAGCGGCACGTCGCCGCCCGAGCCGGCGTTGTTTCCCACCACCACCGCGAACCGCTCCACCTGGGCGGCGGCCGGAGCGGCGGCGAGGAGGAGGACGGCAGCGAGACCGCGCCTCACGGGCCGGCGCGCTTGGTGAAGCGGAAGGTGGCCCTCTGGCATCCGGGGACGTCGGGGAGGGCCGGCGCCGCCGCCTCCAGCGCCCGGCGCAGGGGCTCGAGCGGGTGGCGCCGGTCACAGAACAGGGCCACCACCTGCTCCTCGCCGAGCACGCCGTCGAGGCGCGTGCCCAGGGGGAGCGGGGAGTCGTGGGCCGCCTCGACCCGGACCGTCTCCTCCCCCTCCGGGAAGTACACCGAGGCCGCGCCGGCGCCGTCCAGGCTGAGGATGGCCACCTCGCTCGGCCGGCCCACGGAATAGGTGAAGCGCACCGAATCTCCGGGCTGGACGACCTCGCCCCAGCCGGCTCGGCGAACGGTGCCCTGGTGCTGGACGTACATGCCCACCTCGGCCGGCGCGCCCTTGCTCCGGATGCTCTCGCCGCCCTGGAGGACGAGCAGGACCGTCGCCGCGAAGGCGGCCCCCATGCCGGGAAGGAGCCAGGCCGGGGCGCGCCGCCGGCGAGCCGGAGGCGGGGCGGTCGCCGCCGCCGTCCGGCCGGTGAACGGCGGCGCCGCGGAGGACCGGAACTCCGCCTCGGCCCGGACCAGGGCCGCCGCGGCGTCGCCGCAGCGCGGACAGGCGCCGACGTGGGATTCCACCTCGGCCGCCTCGTCCGGGCCGAGCTCACCCAGCCTCCACCGGTCGAGCCGGTAGGCGGAGGTGCATGCCCTCCAGCCGACATCCTCGAGCAGGGAATTCATGCGGTGCGTTCCTCCGACTGCAGCGAGGCCTGGGCCCGCTCCAGCAAGTAGCCCACCTGGCGCCGGGAGCATCCGACGAGCAGGGAGATCTCCTCCTGGGTCATCCCGTCCAGGTGGTGGTAGACGACGACCTCGGCCAGCTCCGCAGGCAGCCGCCCGAGCAGCTGGCGCACGGCGGCCAGGGCCTCGCCTCGCGGGCCCTCGGTGGTCGCCTGCCCCGGGGCGACGTGGCGGTCCAGGAGCCGGAGCCCGGTGCGGCGATTCCGGAGCTGGTTCAGGCATCGATGGGTGGTGGCCTGGTAGAGCCAGGCCAGCGCCGACCCCGGGACCTTGACCGCCCCCGGTGCGTGCAGGAGATCGGCGAAGACGTCCTGGAGCACCTCGCGGGCGTCGTCCTCGCTTCCGAGCAGGGTGCGCGCCCGGCGCATCACCACGTGACCGTGGGAGCGGTAGAGCCTCTCCACCGCCCCGGCATCGAGGGTCATGGGCAGCTGGCCGTGGAGGGCACCGGGGCGCTGCCGATCTGCAGGGTGATGCCCTCGGAGAAGGGAACCGGCAGGAGCCGGTAGCCGGCGGTGCAGTAGCCGGTGGCCTCCCCGGCGCCGGGCGGCACGTCCGGGACGCCCCGCGCCGCCAGGTCGGCCACGCAGGCGGCCACCTTGGCCGGAGCGAGGCAGGCCGGGTCGGTCTGCTCCACCCGAAGGAGGTGGTAGCCCGGCCCGAGCGCTCCGCCCAGCCACCACTCGGTCAGCGTGCCCGAGGGCACCTGGCTCTCGAGGAAGAGGAACCAGTGCTCGGTGTCCACCGCGTAGGCGATGCTGGAGACGTTGCTGAAGGCGCCCTCCGGCTGGGCCACGCCCACCGGCAGGACCGCGGCGTTGGCCCGGGCGAAGCGGACCTCGCCGGGACGCAGGCTGAGGCGCGCCGCCTCCGGCGCCGGATGGTAGAGGCGGAGCACGAACATGGCCGGGAACTCGCCCTTCACCGAGGCCCGGGTGGCGAGCTGCTCGTCGTCGGTGCTCGGCGGGGGTCCGCGCTGCCAGAGCAGCCCCACCTCGAGCTGGGGGAGGGGCAGGGGCGAGCTGCTCGTCACCTGGCCGGTGAGCGAGACCAGAGGTTCCCCCGGGTAGTCGGGGGCCACCTGGGCGTCGCACCCGCCGGCGACCGCGGCGAGCGACGCGAGGAGCCACGCTGGCCGGCATCCGGTGCGCATGCGTCCTTCGTTCAGGGCGAGGTCACCCCGAGCGGCTGGAAGCGGATGGTCGCCAGCCAGCCGGGAAGGCTCGGCACCAGGGCGGACCGGATGCCGGCGTCGGAGATGGCGTACACCGCGTCGTCGGCGAGCACGCTGCGCCGGACGAGCGGCGACCACCAGTAGGTCCACCCGTCGTACCCCACGGACTGGTAGACGTCGGCCATGGACAGGCTTCCGGCCGGGGTGATGCCGCCGGCCACGTCCACCTGGAAGAGCCGCAGGTCGGAGACGAAGCCCGACCAGCCGTTCGACGGGAGGTAGTCGACGAAGGGAAGGGCGAGCAGCTTCTTCGCCGGGAACCAGGTGAAGGCCTTGGGGTCCCAGAGCGCCTCGGAGTAGGCGTAGCCCTGCCCGACCAGCGCCTGGTCCTGCACCCGCGGCGCGGTGAGGTCGGTCACGTCGTAGAGCGTAATCTGGAGCTGGGCGCTGGAGTGGTCGGCGGCGGTCTGCTCGCCGATGGCCAGCAGGTGGGTGTCATCGAGCGGGTGCAGGTAGCTGGAGAATCCCGGGACCTGGAGCTCGGCGACCTTCCTCGGCTGGGTCGGGTCGGAGAGGTCGAAGGTGAGGAGCGGATCGACCTGCCGGGCGGCGACCAGGAAGCCGCGGGCTCCCATGAAGCGCGAGGCGAAGAGCGTGTCCCCGGGGGCCACCTCCCCGCTCGTCCCGGTGGTCACCAGGGTCGAGCCCTGGAGCTGGAGCACGCTCACCTCGCTGGCGTAGACGAGCTGCCCCCAGGGGCCGCTGGCGGCGTCCTCGATGCGATGGCCGGTCTGCGAGGCCACCCGCAGCGACCCGTTCCACTCATCGAAGCTGTACTGGCTCTGGGGAATCCCGGCCACCACGCCCGACCCGAGGTAGGCGGCCACGTCCGGCTGGGTGATGTCGAAGGCGTGGATGTAGGTCGCGTCGTCCTGCCCGGGGGCCGGCCACCACCACCAGTGGGGATCGGCGATGTAGAGGGTGGAGGTCGAGGCGTAGACCAGGCTCGCCTGCTCGAGCACCGACGTCCGCGAGGTCAGGCCCTGGCCGTCCAGGGACAGGGTGGCGATGGTGACGATGCCCACCCGGGTGGGGGCGTTGCTCCTGGCGAAGTCCGAACAGCTGTAGCCGAGCTGGACCTCGGTGCCGTCGGCGCGCTTGTAGGACGGGCGCCGGAGCCAGTCGTCGAGCGTCGCGCCGCGGATGATGGCCTCGTTTTGCTGCTCCAGCGCGGCGAAGGCCTGGTCCCGCTGGTCCTGGGTGGCGTTGAGCGGCAGGTCCGGCCAGAAGCTCAGCTCGCGGGGGTAGGGCAGGGGGTCGTTGAGGACCAGCCGCACCCGGTCCCCGATGCGCCGGGCGGTGAGGTAGCTCCCCGGGAGGTAGAGCTCGGCGGTCACCTGGGGAGCGTTGAGCGCGGACACGTCGATGGTGGTGACCTTGGTGACGTCGTCCTGGAGGTAGCCGCAGGCCCACACCGTGTCGATGCAGATGGGCATGGCCACGTCGAGCGGCCGGGCGGTGTAGAGCGAGGAGAAGACGATGACCTGGTTTCCGGCGAGGAACATCTCGCGCGGCCAGCCCTCGATGATCACCTTCCCCTCGAGCGTGAGCGCCTCCGGGGGCCAGCTCGACGCCAGGTACAGGCTGTCGCCGGAGAGGACGAAGATGCGCGTCCCGTCGTTCTGGACGAAGTCCGCCTCGTCTACGCCGGCCACCTGGGCGTTGGTGGTGGTGTAGGCCGAGGGCCCGGCGGCATTGCCGGCGTTGGCCGGAACCGGACCGCCGGTGGCCACGCCCACCGGCCAGAAGTAGCCCTGCCGGGCCATCTCCAGCTGGCTCTTCATCTCCATGACCATCGTGTCCTCGATGGCCTGCTCCAGGGCGCCGCAGTCGGTGAACTTGGTCAGCGCCACCTGGGAGTTCACCGGAGGGGGGTGGTAGAGCGAATCGGTGCTGCTGCTCGAGCAGCCGGCGAGCGCCGCCAGGACCAGCGGGGCGCCGCAGCGGCGGATTCGGGTGAGCGCGTGCATGGATGACCACTCCCGGGGAAAGGGGGACGACCTCGTGTCTGGATTGAGGACCGCGAGCGCCACCAGTCTGGCAAATCCCTCACCGGGGGTGAGTGTCCAGACGCTCCGGGTGGGTGTCGAGATTGCCACTCCCCCGGGGTGGGAGGCCGGTGCAGGCCGGCGGTCATTCTCTCGTGGGACGCCATCCGGAGGTTCGCCGGCACGGACGTCGGCCGGGCGGTCTTCCACCCGGAGGACGGCCGCTTCCTGCTCGAGTGCGGCGAGCGGGTGGAGCACTTCGAGGTGGTGGACACCGGCGCGCTCGGCTAGGCCCTCCCCATGCACTCTCTGCTCGCCTGCGGCGCGGCCCTCCTCCTCGAGGCGGCCGGCCCCCCGGTCCCGGGCGTCTCCGAGCTGACCCACCTCCAGGCGCAGTTCGCACCGGTGGACCTGACCGTGGACCTGTCCGGGCTGGCGGAGAACGAGCGCCGGGCGCTCGCCCGCATGGTCCAGGCGGCACGGGTCCTGGACGCCGTTTTCCTCCGCCAGAGCTGGCCGGGGAGCCCGGCCATCCTCCTCTCGCTGGCCGCCGACCGGACCGCGCTCGGGCAGGCCCGGCTCCGCTTCTTCCTCCTCAACCGCGGGCCCTGGGACCGGCTCGACCACGAGCGCCCGTTTCTCCCCGGCGTCCCGGACAAGCCGGGCGGGGCGGGCTTCTATCCGCCCGGGATCACCCGCGACCAGCTCCTCGCCTGGCAGGCCTCGCTCCCACCCGACCAGCGCGCGCGCGCCACCGGATTCTTCACCGTCATCCGCCGCGGTCCGGAGGGGAATCTGGTGCCCGTCCCCTACAGCGAGGAGTACCAGGGGGAGCTGGCCGAGGCGGCCCGCCTCCTGAAGGAGGCCTCCGCCCTCACCGCCGAGCCGACCCTGAAGACGTTCCTCGCCCGCCGGGCCGACGCCTTCCTGAGCAACGACTACCGCGCCTCGGACATGGCCTGGATGGACCTCGAGGGGCGCATCGAGCCCACCCTCGGCCCGTACGAGGTCTACGAGGACCGCTGGTTCGGCGCCAAGGCGGCCTTCGAGGCCTTCATCACCCTCCGGGACGACGCCGCCTCGGTCCGGCTGGCCCGCCTCGGCGCCGAGCTCCAGTCCCTGGAGGACTCGCTTCCGCTCGACGATCGCTTCAAGAACAAGAAGCTGGGGGCGCTGGCGCCGATCCGCGTGGTGAACAGCCTCTTCGCCTCCGGCGACGGCAACCACGGCGTCCAGACGGCGGCCTACAACCTCCCCAACGACGAGCGGGTCATCGAGGAGAAGGGGAGCAAGCGGGTGATGCTGAAGAACGTCCAGGAGGCCAAGTACTCGAAGACGCTCCTTCCCGTCGCCCGGGTGGCGCTCGCGCCCGCCGACCAGTCGCGGGTGAGCTTCGAGGCCTTCTTCTCCGAGATCCTCATGCACGAGCTGATGCATGGCCTCGGCCCCCATGCCATCCAGGTCGGCGGTCAGCCGACCACCGTCCGCGAGCGCCTCCAGGACAGCTACAGCGCCCTGGAGGAGGCCAAGGCGGACATCTCCGGGCTCTGGGCGCTGCAGCAGCTCGTCGACCGCGGCATGGTGGAGAAGTCGATGGAGCGGACGATGTACGTCACCTTCCTCGCCTCGGCGTTCCGCTCGGTGCGCTTCGGTCTGGCCGACGCCCACGGCCAGGGCATCGCGCTGCAGCTCAACTGGCTCCTCGACGCCGGCGCGCTCCGGGTGGGCACGGACGGCCGCTTCTCGCTGGTGACGGACAGGGTCCGGGACGCCGTCCGCTCCCTCACCCGGGAGCTCCTCACCCTCCAGGCCGAGGGCGATGCCGCCCGGGGCCGGGCCCTCCTCGCCCGGCTCGGCGTGGTCCGTCCCGAGGTCCAGCGCGTGGTGGACCGCCTCCGGGACGTGCCGGTGGACATCGCCCCCAGGTTCGTGACCGCCGAGCGCCTGGCGGCGGAGTTTCCCTGAACGGCCCGGCCGAGGCACTGCTCCGGCTGGTGGAGTGGGCGCGTGCGGCCGGCCCGGCCGGCACGCTCGTCTACGCGCTGGTCTACGTGCTGGCCACCCTCCTCTTCCTCCCCGGGTCCGTGCTCACGCTCGGGGCGGGGTTCGCCTGGGGTCTGGCCGAGGGGATGGCGGTGGTCGTCCCGGCCAGCCTCGGGGGAGCCCTCCTCGCCTTCCTCCTCGGGCGCTCGGTGCTCCGCGACCGCATCGCCCGCCGGATGGAGGGCAACGCCCTCTTCGAGGCCATCGACGAGGCCATTGGCGAGGAGGGGTTCAGGCTCGTGCTGCTGCTCCGCCTCTCCCCGGCCTTCCCCTTCAACCTGCTCAACTACGCGCTCGGCCTGACCCGGGTTCGCCTCGCCGACTACGCCCTGGCCTCGGCCCTGGGCATGCTCCCGGGGACGTTGCTCTACGTGTACCTCGGGACGCTGCTCACCACCGCCGCCGAGCTGTGGGCCGGGCGACGTCCGTCGTCCGGCTGGGCGGAGCCGGCCCTTCTCGCCGCCGGCCTCCTGGCCACCGCCGCCGCCACCTTCCTCGTCGCCCGGCGCGCGCGCCGCGCGCTGGACCGAAGGCTCGGCGTCAGCCGCCCCCCGCGGGGCGAGACCCGGCATCCGCCGCGCGCCCCTTCCGGGTGAGACCTTCCTCGGCGTCGCGGAGCTCGCCGCACAGCGCGCGGCGCTTCGAGTCCTGGACCACGCCGCACCCGTAGGGCCCGGTCCCGAAGACGGCCTGGTGGATGCGGCAGTCGTCCGCCCAGTCTCCGCTCGACCCCTCGCAGGGCCGGTCCGTCCACAGGCTCCGGTCGCAGGCGCTCGGGTCGCCGAAGCACGGGGGAAACCGTCCGCGGGCGATCTCCACCTCCACCTCGCAGCGGCGCCGGGCGCCGGCGCCGAGCACCGCGCACTCGGCGGGCAGGCGGCGGGCCACGGCCACCGCGCCGATGCAGCGCGGGAGCTCCGGGGCGTCCTTCCCCAGCCGGCCGCACGGCCCCGGGTCCCGGAGGCGGACGGCCAGCGCCTCCAGGCAGAGCGGTCCCAGCCCCGGGGTCACCTCCGGTCCGCAGGCCCCCGGATCCCCGCGCGCCACGCCCCGGCAGAGGCTCTCCGCCCCGCCGCCCTGCCAGTGCACGTCGCCGAGCACGTCACAGACCGACCCGCGCTCCTGCTCGGCGGCGAGGGTGAAGGCGCACCGGACCAGCTCCCGGTCGGCCAGCGCCCGGCAGGCGTCGATGCGGCCGGCGGTGCGCGCGGCGGCGAGCAGGCACGCCGTCCGGTCCGCCGCGGCGGCCTTGATGCGTGCGCAGGCGGCCGCGTCCCCGGTGACGCGCGCCGCCGCGACCAGGCAGGCGCTGCGCGCCGGCCCCTGCTCCTCGCACCAGCGGAGGAACGGCGCGACCTCCTTGGCCAAGGGCGGAGGCGCCTCCTCTCCGCGCCGGCAGCCGGCGGCGAAAAGGCAGGCCAGCGCCAGCACGGCCGGGGGCGTCCGGCGCGGGAGGGGTTCCGAGGCCACGCGCCGGACATGCTAGCCCCGGCGGTGCGGGGGGCGAGTTCTCGCTACTTCTTGGAGGGCTTCTCGATGCCGATGGCCACCGCCTGCACGTAGGTGGCGAGCAGCTTGTCGCCGACCTTGAGCTTGTCGAGCTGGATGCCCGGCCCGGCCTTCACCTGGTAGAAGTTTCCGCCCGGTCCCTGGAAGACGACCATCCGGTG
>Ga0187779_10000820_pt1 | contig 20183 bp, 13 predicted proteins | sample 1015_Q2_SP10_10__FD_132435 | JGI IMG/M metagenome (GOLD analysis project Ga0187779, IMG submission 132435) | Tropical peat soil microbial communities from peatlands in Department of Meta, Colombia - 1015_Q2_SP10_10_MG | ecosystem: Environmental > Terrestrial > Soil > Wetlands > Peat | place... | reverse complement strand
CGGCGAGCGCCGCCACCATCGATTTCACGGCGCCGGCGCTCATTACCTTGATTGTAGCCACCCGACGACTCCCTTGCTGATCCCACGAGTGTTCTAGTCCGTCATCGACGGAATTGTCCTCAACCGCTCATTCTCACGCAAGCGGGAATCCACAAAACGCGTCTCGAAAAAGTTTGGATCCCGCCTTCGCGGGGATGAGCGGCGAGCGCTTAGGCGCTAAGGCGTTCGATGGCTGCTCCGCAGCGCGCGAGCTTGTCTTCGAGCCGCTCGAAACCGCGGTCGAGGTGATAGACGCGGTTGACCATAGTCTCGCCTTCGGCGGCCAGTGCCGCGATGACCAGCGATACCGAGGCGCGCAGGTCGGTCGCCATCACCGGCGCGCCCTTAAGCTGGTCGACGCCTTCAATCGTCGCTGTTTCGCCGTCGAGGCTGATGCGGGCGCCAAGCCGGGCAAGCTCCTGCACATGCATGAACCGATTTTCGAAAATGGTTTCGGTGATGTGTGACGTGCCATCGGCCCGCGTCATCAGCGCCATCAGCTGCGCCTGCAGATCGGTCGGAAAGCCCGGAAACGGCGCAGTGGTCACATCAACGGGCGCGAGCCCCGCGCCATTGCGCGCAATGCGAATTCCCTCGTTGGTCGGCGTCACGGTCGTGCCTGTCTGCCCCAGCACATCAAGCGCGGCTTGAAGCAGTTCGGGCCGCGCATTCTGCAACAACACATCGCCGCCGGTCATCGCGACCGCCATGGCATAGGTCCCGGTCTCGATCCGATCGGGCAAAACCGCATGGCGCGCGCCGTGCAATTTTGCGACACCCTCGATCACGATCTGCGACGTGCCGGCGCCCGAAATCCTAGCGCCCATTTTATTGAGACAATCGGCGACGTCAGTAATCTCGGGCTCGCGCGCCGCATTTTCGATTACCGTAGTACCGTTGGCGAGCGATGCAGCCATCAATGCTGTATGGGTGCCACCGACAGTCACTTTCGGAAATACGATTTCGCCGCCACGCAGACCTTTTCTGGTCCGCGCAATCACGTAACCACCTTCGATTTCGATTTCGGCGCCGAGTTTCTCCATCGCCATGATCAGCAAATCGACCGGGCGCGTGCCGATCGCGCAGCCTCCGGGCATGGAGACCTTGGCCTCGCCCATACGCGCGACGAGCGGCGCGACCACCCAAAAGCTGGCGCGCATCGTGGAGACCAGCTCATAGGGCGCTGTGGTGTCGACGATTTCCTTTGCAGAGATATGGAGAGTACGTCCATTGTTGGGATCATCGCCCGCGCGCTTGCCGGCGATCATCACATCGACGCCGTGATTGCCGAGTATGCGCTGAAGCTGGATGACGTCGACCAGCCGCGGAACGTTATCGAGGATCAAGGTTTCAGGCGTCAGCAGGCTAGCGATCATCAGCGGGAGAGTTGCATTTTTGGCGCCTGAAATCGGGATCGTCCCCTTCAAATGCTGTCCACCGACGATACGTATACGATCCATGTTCGCCCCGCCCGCTTGTTGCGGCCGCTGAAGGTCCGTTGTGCCGTCAGCTTAGCACCTTCGCCGCGCAATTGCGGCGAAAGTCGGACCCCTCAGATGGTCAGTCGTTTCGGTCGTTTTCCGGAACCCGGTCCTTGCCTTCGGGCGGCGGTGATGCCGATGACCCGCGTCCTCGCTCCTGCGCCTTTCGTCGGCGCAGATTTTCCCGCAAGGCGGCCCGCAGCCGTTCATTGCGGCCGCCGGATTGTTTTTCGTTTTTGTTGTCCTTGCCGACCCGCACCATGGCCGCATTATCCGCCTGGAAAGATGTTGCGCAAGCGGAGCACTTGTCTTGCGCCACCGGGGGCCGTTATGGCAGTTTCCGCCGCGTTGCGCCGCGTTTTGTGCTTGCGCGCTCCTGCTGCCGTAGCTCAGTGGTAGAGCACCCCCTTGGTAAGGGGGAGGTCGTGTGTTCAATCCACACCGGCAGCACCATCAGCTCGTGTCATGCTTCGATGCCGGCGCGCGCGTCGGGATGTTCGCTAAGGAAGTGGCGCAGCGCCATAAGAAGCTCCTGGGCGTGCTTGATGCGTCCGTCGTCCAGCGCCTTGTGAATATCCTCGACGATCATCGTCCGTATGGCCTCACCGCCATGAGGCTGCTTGAGCAAATAAGCCGCAAGAGCGGTTGCCGCGATTTCTGGAATGTGCTCGTGCTCGCTGATCGCAGCAACTTCGCTTTCGTCCAGACCGCAAAAGGCGATGCAGTCCTCCAGAGAAATCATGACGGACCTCCCCAAAAATCTATTCGCATCTCTTCTGTCGCAAGGGATTGATTTGAATCAACGCGTCGGCATTAAAATTTTGCAGGTAGAATGATAGGCGCAAGCAACCTTGCTGCAGCGGAACTAAGCTGCGTCGACCGATGCAATATAGAGCGTCAGTGCCCGCCGAACACCAGCGTCTGGAACGGTAGCACCAATGCCTGGAGCCGTAGGATCAAGGCGTGCACGAGTGCCAGCGCATCCACGACGTGGAGCGCTATAGCGCGGAAGGTGCCGGTGTCTTTCGCAACAATCACGTCGTGATTGTTCGAGTAGGCGTTGGCGATACAATTGCTGCCCGGCGTGACGTCATCAATACCGCCTTTGTAAAGAGGCTGAAGAAAAACAAGAAGTGTGCCGGGCCGCGTGACTTGCTGCGGATCGAGTAACTGGTCGCCGCCGCGAAACTGACCGGCAGCAATGTAGTCCTGCACGAGTGTTACAGTCATCGGGATGATGGTGAACGGCTTGGAGACGCAGGTGACCTCCGCGATCATTCCCTCTTTCATGATCTGACCTTCGATCTGGTTAAATCCGGCCTGCAAAGCCCGGCCGCCTTCAACCGCGTCCGGGATCAGGACACCGGCGGGACGCATCAACGGGTTGACGACGTCGCCGACGCGCAGAAAGAATTGCTCCACCCGCCCTGCAGTGCCGGCACGGATCACTGTCTTGTCGAGTTCGACCTGGGCCTGTGCGAGTTCGGCCTGGGCGGTGGCTTTCTCTGCCGGCAGCAGCGACGAAATCCTTTCCTCGACACTCTGTTTTGAAGCGGTCGCCGCCGTCAGCGCGCCGAGCTGCCCACGTTCACGCTCCTGCAGCCGTTCGATCTCGCGGAACGGAACGTTACCCGGGTTACGCCGATATAGTTCCTGCTTCGTCTCCAGCTCGTCCCTTACCTGTTGAAGCTGACTCTTGCTCTCCTGCACCTGACCATCCGCTTTCACCACGTCCGCCCGCGCCACCACCATTTGAGCATCGATCTCGGCAATCTTCCGCCGAGCTGATTCAACCGCAGCCTCCTGCTTTGAGCTGTCGAGCCGGAAGATCGGAGCACCTTTGGCAATAGAGCCGCTCCCGGTGATGAAGGTTTCGGCGACGCGACCATTCGTTTCCGGCAGAATAGGAATTGTACGGAAAAATAGCGTCACGGCGCTGGTGGACGGGTGGTTATAGAACACGGTTGTGATCAGTAGCACCGTCAGTACGAGACATCCGGTGATGCCCCATCGCAGCTCGAACCACATCGAGTACAACGTTATTTCCTTGCCGAACCGCTTTCCCTGGACATAACGGCGATAGAGATAATCGGGAAGCAGCGTCACCAGCGAGCAGAGAAGCATCTCAAGCATGGTCGAACTCCTTCCTGCCGGCGACAATTCGGGCGGGCTTTCGCGACGCAGATGCGTCGTCGTCAGCGTGGCCGTCGTGAGCAGCATGCACGGGCCTGCGGTCCGGCACGCCCTCCGCGCCTGCGCCGGGCTTTACGCCGGCAATCCTTTCGACCGAGCCAGCGATGCGACCTAGGAAACCGGTAAAGTCGGGAAGATCAACAAACGCCAATAGCAGGCCGATAATCCAGAAAATGTGCATGTGGGTGAAGAGCGAGATCAGGCCAAGGATGGCGACGATCTCGAACTGCACCTTTTGCCCCTTGTGCGCTATTTGCTCTGGCAAAGAATGCAGGCGGAAGTACAGGACGCCAAAACCCACCACACACACGGCAAGAACAATGGCCATGATAACCATGAGCACGTCGGTCTCACCGGGCGCCGTGATGAACATCGGAAGATGATGAGTCGCAGCCGGATGAAGCTGCTCAGCCATGATTTTTCTCCCCGAAGTCAGGGCATCTCCCAGCCCGACCCTACTACCCCCAAGCCTACCTGGATTTTATCCCCCTTCCTCCGCGGTAAATAGGGCTTACCAAGGGCGTCACAGCGCCTCGGCAAATCAACTTTTAGGGGAACAAGCTAGCCAGCCGCCAAGGTCTTGGCCCGCGGCCGGGCCGTCCGCGCGCGGCCAACAATCTCCGCATATTCGTCGATCGGCTTCGGGCGCCCGACGAAATAACCCTGAATTTCGCTGCAATTCTCGCTTGCGAGAAATTGGCGCTGCTCCTCGGTTTCAACGCCCTCGGCCACAACCGGGAGATTGAGCCCGCGGCCAAGTGCGATAACTGCGCGAATGATCGTGGCGCCCTGCTGGCTTTGCCCGAGATTGGCAACAAAAGCCTGGTCGATCTTGATCTTGTCGAACGGAAATGACTGCAAGTAGGACAACGACGAATAGCCGGTGCCGAAGTCGTCCATCGCAATTCGTGCGCCAAGCGCTTTCAGGCGACGCAAAATCGCGACGGCGCGCGTAAAGTCACCGATCAGCACGCCTTCGGTGATTTCAAGCTCCAGGCGTGACGGCGATAGGCCAGTCTCGAGCAGAATCTCGTGTACCATTCGCGGCAGGTCGCCGTGCTGGAATTGCACCGGCGACAGATTGATCGCGATGTCCAGCGGACGCGGCCATGACGACGCTTCGCGGCACGCCGTGCGCAGGATCCATTCGCCCAGCGGGACAATGAGGCCGCTTTCCTCGGCCAACGGAATGAATGTTCCGGGCGGTACCAGTCCATGACGCGGATGATGCCAACGCACCAGCGCTTCAAATCCCGTTATCTCGCCGTTGATATGCGCCTGTGGCTGATAGTGAAGCACGAGCTCGTCGCGCGAAATCGCCGAACGCAGATCCTGCTGTAGCGCCCGCTTGTCGCGCAGCTGCTTGTCCATCGTCATTTCGAAGAAGCGGATCGATCCGCGCATTTCCGATTTGGCGCGGAACAGCGCGGCGTCGGTGTTCGCCAGCAACGTCGGCGCGTCTGATCCGTCCTGTGGGTACATGCCGACGCCGATAGTTAGGCCGACGCGCAACGCATTGCCATTGATATCGATGTCCGAATCGAGCGTCGCGGACAGGCGTTCGGCCAAGGTCTCGGCCGCGGCCGGTTTAGTGCCTGTCGGCGTAATGACGGCGAACTCGTCGCCGCCGAGGCGCGCGAAAAACGTGCCTTGACACGCAGACCCGAGACGGCGGGCCACTTCGCGCAGCAAAGCATCGCCGACACCGTGGCCAAATACATCGTTCACCGACTTGAAACGGTCTATATCCATGCAGATCAGGGCAAAACTTTCACCCGAAACTGCCGCGAGTCCGATCGTCGAAACGAGACAGTTGTTGAAGGCGGCGCGGTTGGGCAAATCAGTGAGCGGATCGTGGTGGGCCATATGCTCGATGCGCTGCTCATCGTGTTTCCGCTCGGTCAGATCGTTGATCATGCTGATGAGATATTGTGGCTTCCCATCTGCCGCCCTTACCGGCAGCCGCGTCGCCGTGACAATTCGCGTGCCATTTCCCGGGGTCGCAACCGAATGTTCGCCCATATAAACTATCCCGCCCGACGCGATCAGCTTGCGGTCTTCAGCATCGATATGCTTGGCACTCGATGGCGGCATGACGTCGGCAGCGGTCTTGCCGAGCATGGCGTCACGTTTCAATCCGAGATACTCCTCGGCAGCGCGATTGATCAGCAAATATCGCCGATCCGGAATGCTCTTCACGATTATCGGTGACGGGACGTTCTCAATGATCGTATCGAGGAAGGAGCGCGTGCGTTCCAGCTCGCGTTCCGCCCGATTGCGGTCCGTCATGTCCTCGTGGGTCGCCACCCAACCGCCGTCTTTCATCGGCTGATTGACGACCGCGATGGCGCGGCCATCATTAAGTTCGACATTGATCGTGAAAGCCTTGCCCTGCTTGAGCGCCGAGCGCAGATCGGAATCGTAGCGCGCGGGATCGAGCGGAAAAGTTCCGGCCGCGATGCGCGCGTCGATGAGATCCGGGACCGTGCAACCGCGCCAGATGTGGCGGGGATCGATGCTGTACATTTCCCGGTAACGCTCATTCCATACGACCAAGCGGTTCTCCGCGTCGAACATACAGAGACCCTGGTTCATGTTATTGAGCGCGACGTCGAGCTGACGATCCTGCTCGCTCAGTTTCTGTCGGATCCGCCAGACAGACATTGATCCGACCAAACAAATGCCAAAGGCTCCCGCAACGGCCGCCAAAACCAGCGGCAGCGAATCTGAAAACATCGAATAGAAGTGGATGATTGCAACTGTCGCGACAGCCACGGCGACGCCCAGCAGGCCGGCGAACAGGAGTATTCGCAGGTCTCGGGACTCGCCAAAGGACTTCAAGGTCCGGAACATGCTCTCGCACCTGATCGACCGCGGTAAGTCGGTCCACGGACACAGATTTCCGGATTCTGGAGTATCAATTCTGTGGTCGTCTTAAATTCCCAGCCGCGCGGTGGTTAATCGGCGTTAACACTACGCACGCGTGAACAGCGCAACCGTCGGTTTTAAAACGAAAAGTTCGCCGGGGGATCTGCTGCGCAAAAAAAATTGATTGCCTCAGGGCATCGATGGCGCCGCGGGCCAGGCCGATGCAATCTCGCGGCCCCGCTGTACCCAGTCAGCCGCCGGAAAAGGCCCGCAGGTCAGTGCAAAATAATCATAGGGAGCTCTTACGTCAGATGGCATGATGAATTGATAGTGCAGCCGAAAGAAATTAAACCGCATGCGTTCGTAGCGTTCGGGTGACACTGCATCTCGAAATCGAACTTGCCATATCAGGGGATTGCAACGCTGCGGGCCGGCTTCCACGCCAACGCCCGACACAGGATCGAAATTCCAGAATTGAAGGACGTCCTTGCGCGATTGACAGTCGATCCACCGCACCGACGGCTCGTTGGCGACACGCCGTATGATGTCGCGCAGCCATTGCGCCCGCGGGTGAAGCGCGACACCCGGCATGATCGAACCAAGCGTCATGACCACGACCGAAGGAAGCCGCCGGCCTAGATCAGGATCGCGCTCGAGTGCGCGCGCGATTATAGGCAGCACCAGCGGCGCGCCCCCGCTGTGCCCGATCAGGATAACTTCATCCAGATCACTGGCGTTAGCGGCGGTGACCAATCGAGCCGCGGCGGTATTGATCGGGCGATCAAAGAATGTCGACTCTCCGCGGCCGAACTTGCGCAGGTATGGCCAGCCATTATTGATCCTTATGATCAGAAAACGCTCCGCAAGCGGCCGCAGCGCGAAAAATACAGCGACCGCAATGGCGGCCGCGAGCGGTACAGCCATCCACATCGTCAGCCCAAGAGAACTACGAACGACAGACAGTGTAATCCACCCGGCTCCGGCCGAAATCACGAGCCAAAGCACCATCAGCAACTGAAATAACAGATGGTGCACTTCAAATTTCCACGATGCCCGGATGATCCGCGCCGTCGCTCCGCTGATGACATCGCCCACCGCCCACTGCAGGGCGGCAAGTACCTGCCAACCAGCAGGGCGACTGAGCTTCTCTTCGAGCAGGTCCTCGTACCGAATAAATTCGTAGTCAGTCGCAACCTCCCAGTCGGGACCGGACGTCGCCACGTTCCAGGCTGCAAGCTCATTGGAGATTATTTCAAGCGGACCGAGGGTCGAGTTGACCGACCAGACGTTCTTGAATCTTTTCCAACCGTATTCAAACAGGCTGTAGTAACCGGCGGCCCCCTGCGGATCGTAACCATGGACATAAATGACGCGGCGGCGCTTGATCGGAGCGGCAGTGGTTCGGTTGGTAACGGCTGGCACACGGCTTTCCTTTAAACAAAGTGACGATAGTTAGCCCAAGTCTTTGCTCCGATTCCACCGCCACTGGATCATCGCCAGCATTACAGCCCGCGGCAGCAGTCGGGGCAGCAAAGTCGCGATGCGATTGACTGTGCCTGGCACCACCACACGATGGCCCGACATAAAGCCTGCATAGCCCTCGCGCGCTACCCGTTCCGCCGTGCGGGCGATGAATTTCGGAAAGTAGCCAGGTGGCATTCCCGCCCGGTCAAAGAATTCGGTCTCGACGGGGCCCGGGCAAAGCGCGCAGACGCGCACGCCGCTCTCTTTCAACTCCTCATGCAGGGCCTCGGTAAACGAGAGCACATAAGCCTTGGTGGCATGGTAGACCGCCATACCGGGACCCGGCATGAAGCCGGCCACAGAAGCAACGTTGAGGATACCGCCACGGTGCCGGGTAATGCTGTGCAGCCACCGCAATGACAGGTCAGTGAGCGCGCGAACGTTGAGATCGACCATGGCGAGCTCCTGATCGTGCGGCAGATCTGCCGCCGCGCCTAGTAGTCCGAAGCCGGCATTGTTCACCACGATTGCAGGCTCAAGGCCGGCGGCGGTCAGTTCTTTCGCGAGGCGCGCCGGCGCGTCGGGCAACCCGAGATCGGCGGCAATTACATTCGGGCGCGCGTGGCCGGCAGCAGCGATCTCGGCGGCCAAAGAATCCAGTTTCGCAGTGCGGCGCGCGGTGAGTACCAAGGCGTGACCGTGCGAGGCAAATACCCGGGCAAGCTCGGCACCGATACCGGCCGAAGCACCAGTGATCAGACACACGGGTTGCATTGGCCGCAATCACCGCGGTTTCAGAAAAGCGAAATCACAGCCCTGGTCGGCGCCAAGAATTTCCTGCGCATAAAGGCGGGCGTAGCCACGCGAAGGCTTTTCGACTGCCGCCTTTGATGCCGCTGCACGACGCTTGAGTTCGGCATCGTCAATCACGAGGTCGATACGCCGTTGCTTGACCGACAGGCGGATCCGGTCGCCGCTGCGTACGAGGCCTAGCGCCCCTCCGGAAGCACTGTCGGGAGTTACATGCAAGATGACCGTTCCAAAGGCGGTGCCGCTCATGCGCGCATCCGATACGCGCACCATGTCCTTGATACCCTTGGCGGCGAGTTTTTTTGGAATCGGCAGGTAGCCGGCCTCGGGCATGGCCGACACCGAATGCGGTCCGGCGTTCTGCAACACAAGAATATCCTTGGCGTCAACATCGAGGCCCGGATCGTCGACGCGCGCGGCAAGATCTTCGAGCGACGAGAACACCACTGCACGACCTTCGTGCTCGAACAAATTGGCGTCAGCCGCCGAGCGTTTGAGGATAGCGCCCTGCGGCGCCAAATTTCCGAACAGCGCCACGAGCCCTCCTTGCGGCTCCAGTGGCTTCTTGCGTTCTGCGATAATATTCCGATCGACCCACTCGCCGCTCTCATGCGCAAGTCGATCACCGAGCGTTTCGCCCGTGACGGTTAGACAGTCGAGATGCAGCAAGTCTTTCAATTCACGCATCAGCGCGCCCATGCCTCCGGCGGCAAAGAAGTCCTCCATATAACCGTCACCGACTGGCTTCAGATTCACCAACACCGGGGTCGAGTCCGACAATTCATTCAGACGCTGCAACGACACCGGGATGCCGGCGCGGCCAGCGATCGCGGTCACATGAATGACCGCGTTGGTCGAACCGCCGATGGCCAGCAACACGCGCAGCGCATTCTCGATCGATTTCTGGTTGACGATTCTATCGGGAGTAAGTTTCGAGCCAATCAGCCTGACCGCCTCGGCACCGGTTGCTTCCGCAGCGCGGAGTCGATCGGCATGCACGGCGGGAATCGCGGCGGTCCCGGGCAAAATCATGCCAAGCGCTTCCGCGATACAGGCCATGGTCGACGCAGTGCCCATGACGGCACAAGTGCCGGCGGTGGTTGCGAGCTTGCCCTCCACCTCGGCAATTTCGTTGTTGTCGATCTTGCCAGCGCGGTATTGCGCCCAGAAACGGCGGCAATCGGTGCAGGCCCCGAGCCGCTCCCCCCGATGACGCCCGGTCATCATCGGGCCGGCCACCAATCCGATCGAAGGTTTGCCGGCGGATACCGCGCCCATGAGCTGGGCCGGTACTGTCTTGTCGCAGCCGCCCATCAACACGACCGCGTCCATCGGCTGCGCGCGGACCATTTCTTCGGTGTCCATGGACATGAGGTTGCGGAACTTGAGGCTGGTCGGATTGAGGAACACTTCGCCGAGTGAAATGGTCGGAAACTCGATCGGCAGCGCTCCGGCGGCCAGAACGCCGCGTTTCACCGCATCCAGCAATTCCGGAAAATGCCGGTGGCAATTGTTGAAACCTGAAGGTGTGTAGGCGATGCCGACCACTGGCTTGGCCAGCATGGCACGGGAATAACCCATCGATTGCGCAAAAGAACGCCGTAGATAAAGAGAGAAATCGCGATCACCATAGTTCGTAAGGCCGGTGGCGACGCCGGTGGGCTTATCGTTCATGCCGATGCTTTTGCCGCCAGGCGAGGCCGGATGCAAGCCGCTGCGGCCAAGATCTGAGGCAAACCGGCCGGGTGCAGCGCGAATGCAACTCGGCCTTGCGCAGCAAGTCGATTTGGCTCAAATCCGCCGTCATTGGCTCAAATCCATGCGTCACTTGACAAATCGGCGGGGTTTTTCAAACCGTGATCCGTTTGGGGATAGTCGGCACTAACTATGGACGGACTGTGCAGCTGCCGGCGTTCCGTGCCGACCCGCGCTGCGAGGTGGTCGCGCTGGCCGGAAGCGATCCAACGCGCGCGGCTGAATCTGCCAAGACAGCCGCGGTACCGAAAGCGTATGGCGACTGGCGCGCTCTGGTCGAAGACAAGAACGTGCAAGCGGTCGCCATAGCCACGCTGCCAAGTTTACAGACTCAAATCGCTATGCATGCGCTCGCGCTCGGCAAGCCGGTCTTTGGCGAAAAGCCCATGGCGACCGATCTTGCTGCCGCGCGCGCCATGCTGAGCGAGGCGAGGCGCAGCGGCAAACCGACCATGATCGACTTTAATTTTCACCAGATCATGAGCTGGCAGCGCGCCAAGGCACTGCTTGATGGCGGAGCCATTGGCGCTTTGCGTCACGTGGCGGTCCACTGGCACGTGGAAAGCCGCACTATCCAGTTACGCATGCGAAGCTGGAAGACCCTTGGCGACGACGGCGGCGGAGTGATCGGCAACTTCATCTCGCACTGCTTTCACTACCTCGAATGGTTTTGCGGACCAATCACGGGTCTTTCGGCACGTGTGGGCGGATTACCTGAAGACGACGAGCTTGAAACGACAGTAGCGATGGCATTGCAATTCGCGTCCGGACCGCTGGTCAGCCTGTCGATGAGTTGCGCGTCATTTTTCGGCGGCGGCCATAAGTTAGAATTTTTCGGGGAGGATGGTTCGCTGACGTTACACAATCCCGCCGCCGACTACATGCGCGGCTTCGAGTTGACACTTGCCAAGCGGCCGGCGACGACACTTGAGCGCATCGTGGTGCAAGACCCAATCGACTCCAAATATCCCGATGGTCGAATCGCACCAGTGTCACGGCTGGCAAAGGTGTTTTTTGACGCCATTGAAACCGGCGGCGTTGCGACTCCGGGTTTTGTCGAGGGCTACCGCGTGCAGCAACTCATCGACGCCGCGCGGCAGTCGCACCGACGGGATGTCTGGATCGATGTTTCGCCGGGAACCCTAGAAGAGGGGATGCGCGCGTGAACCGCATCCTTGTTACCGGCGGCGGGGGTTTCATTGGCTCCGCCGTGGGCGCTTTGGCTCGCTGAAAATCGGTAAATATATCGCCCACGCTAGGTCTGTGTCGTTATTGACACCAATCAATGCGCGATGCGCACGTGTGACGAATCTTGCCTCGACAAGGACCCTAGAACCCTTCTAAAACATAGTTGCCGCGGGGGCGGGGACAGAAATAGACATGAACTACGAACAGTTTTTTGCGTCTGCACTCAACAAGTTACGTGACGAGCGGCGCTACCGCGTCTTTGCCGATCTCGAGCGAATTGCCGGCCGATTCCCGCACGCCATTTGGCATTCTGCGCAAGGCAAGCGCGATGTCGTGATCTGGTGTTCCAACGATTATCTCGGCATGGCGCAGCACCCAAAGGTGATCGGGGCCATGGTCGAAGCGGCCTCCCGCATGGGCACGGGCGCTGGCGGCACGCGCAATATTGCCGGCACCAATCATCCGCTGGTCGAACTTGAGCGCGAGCTCGCCGATCTGCACAACAAGCCGGCTGCTTTGGTCTTCACTTCCGGCTATGTCTCAAACGAAACCGGCATCGCAACCATCGCCAGGCTTTTGCCGAACTGCCTGCTGCTTTCCGACGCTCTCAACCACAATTCCATGATCGAAGGCGTCCGCCAGTCCGGCTGCGAGAAGAAGATCTGGCAGCACAACGATCTCGGCCATCTGGAGGAACTGCTGAAAGCAGCCGATCCGTCACAGCCGAAGCTCATTGTGTTTGAGAGCCTTTATTCCATGGACGGTGACGTCGCGCCCGTGCATGCGATCTGCGATCTTGCTGAACGCTACGGCGCCATGACTTATTGCGACGAAGTTCATGCCGTCGGCATGTATGGTTCTCAAGGGGGCGGTATTTGCGATCGCGAAAGCGCCATGCAGCGTGTCGATGTGATCGAGGGGACTCTTGCCAAGGCATTCGGTTGTCTCGGAGGTTACATCGCAGCCAGCCAGAACCTGGTCGACGCGGTGCGTTCCTATGCGCCGGGTTTTATTTTTACTACGGCCCTGCCGCCAGCGATTTGCGCTGCGGCCACCGCGGCTATCCGCCACTTGAAAACTTCGAGTTGGGAGCGTGAGCGGCACCAGGAACGCGCGGCCCGCGTGAAAGCGGTACTCAATAGCGCGGGGTTGCCCGTCATGCCGACCTCGACCCACATCGTGCCCGTGCTCATCGGCGATCCGGAGAAGTGCAAAGCGGCGAGCGACCTGCTGCTCTCCGAGCATGGCATCTACATTCAGCCGATCAACTACCCGACCGTACCGCGCGGCATGGAACGTTTGCGCATCACGCCTTCGCCCTACCATGATGACGCTCTGGTGGACGCCCTGGCAGAAGCGCTGATCGACGTCTGGGAGCGGCTCGATCTGCCGCGACGCCAGCGCGCAGCCGCCGCGGAATAACCGCGCTTCGTTATTCAATCCTGGAATGGCGGCCGTTTCAGCGGTGGTTTTGGCTCGCTCTTGATCCTGAGCGAGCGTGCGTTCCAGCGCGCCACCAGCGGCATGGTCAGCGATACGAAAAAGATCCTCGTGAGATGGTGCGCCCCGACATAAACCGGGTCGAGACTCAGTGCCAGCGCAAGCAGCATCATTGCATCGACGGCGCCGGGGGCAAAGGCAATCATCGCCTCGCCCGCCCGCACCGAGAGCAGACTGATGAGAACGGCCGCGAATACGGCCGAGATTGCCACCGCCACCGCGAACGACCCAAACGCAGCGGCAACGAAGTTCAGCAGCAGCCGCGGCGATGTGTTGGCGAAGCGTGAACCGGTAACGGCTCCCATCGCGACCATTGCGGTATTTGCAACCCACCAGGGCATCGCGGCATGTATCAGGCCGGTGCCGTGCAGCACGGCTGACGAGATCATCGCGCCAAACAGAAGCCCGCCGGGAAAGCGGACGCGGTGCGCGATAATCGCGACGACGCTTGAAACGGCGACAAGAATCGCAAGCTCGTCGAGCACCGCGATGCTGAGCGTGCCTGAAGCTCGCGCTACTGGTTGACCGACCAGACCGAGCAGCGAAAGCCCCGTAGGCAGACCGACGGCAATGACGACCACCCGGATGCTCTGCACAATCGCGATTGCGCGCAGATCGCCGCCGAATTCGATCGCCAAAGCGAGGACCTGCGACATCCCGCCTGGAGCCGCCGCCAGATACGCATCGACTCTCGGCCATCGGTGCACGAGTTGGAGATATGCGGCTCCGACGACGGAGATGACCGCCATAGCCAGAAGCAGTACGGCTATGCTGATCGGATAAGTCGCCATGCCGTGCAGTGTTTCCGGCGTAACGACTGCCCCGAGCGATATTCCGATGAGCACGAAAATCGTGCGCATCAACAAGGTCGGAATGTACATGGGCCGACCGGCGAGCGAAGCACCGGCAACCGCCAGAATTGAACCCGATAGCCAACCTGCGGGAACCCCTATGAGGCCCAGCACGGCCCCACCTGCAGCGGCAATAGCCAGCGTCTCGGCCAGGCGGCGCAGACTTAGGAAGCGGTCAATTGGCGGGAGCGGTGACAAGGCCAGGCATTCTTTATGGAGCGAGGCGCACCTGCGCCGCGTTCATTTGCTGCGATCAATGCCGCGTGCGAAGGGCCACGTCAAACCGCTATGCCATGGTTAAAAATGGAGATTTCGCAATAGCTTATGATATGATTGCCGCGAAGTCCGGCACCCTCGCGGAAGCATCGTGCCAGAGTGTTCTGCAGGGACTTGGCTCGCTAGAGTGACCGCGGCTCGCGTTAGTCCCGATCTGGAGAGTCTATGCTGCAAGGTTGGGTCGTCATTGCGGTTGCGCTTGCGTACATCGGGTTGCTCTTCCTGGTGGCGAGCTATGGTGACCGTACGCGCGGTCTTGGTCGCAATGGACGCGCACGCCTGCTGATCTACCCGCTGTCGCTCGCAATCTATTGCACGTCGTGGACTTTCTTCGGCTCGGTCGGGTTCGCTTCGCGCACGGGCCTCGACTTCATAACTATCTACATCGGCCCTGCGCTGATGATCGGCCTGTGCAGCCCGCTGCTGATGCGGGTCGTTCGCCTTGCAAAGGCACACAACATCACTTCGATCGCCGACTTCATCGCTGCGCGCTACGGCAAAGGCCAGGCGGTCGCGGCAGCCGTCGCATTGATCGCGATCGTCGGCACCATCCCCTACATCGCGCTTCAGCTTAAAGCTGTTTCATCTTCTCTTGAAACCATTCTGGCTCACATCACCGCGGGCACCGAGGTTACCCGTCCCCTACTCGGCGATATCGCTCTGTTCGTCGCGCTGTCGATGGCAACCTTCTCCGTCCTCTTCGGCACACGCCACATCGACGCCACCGAACACCAGCATGGCCTGATGCTGGCAGTTGCCGCAGAATCGATCGTCAAACTGGTGGCGTTTCTTGCAGTAGGAATTTTCGTCACTTTCTGGATGTTCGACGGCCCTGTTGCTCTCTTTACAGAGGCAATGCAGAGACCGGCAACCTCCGCCATTTTCGGCCGCGAGCCCCGAATAGACACGTTGATTGCGATGACGTTTTTATCATTCGTGGCATTTATTTTGCTACCGAGGCAATTTCACGTTGCCGTTGTCGAAAACAACAACGAGGATGAAATCAGACGCGCCGTCTGGCTGTATCCGGTCTATTTGATTTTGATCAATCTTTTCGTGGTTCCGATTGCAGTGGCCGGCCTGCTCACTTTTCCCGCCGGCAAGGTCGACAGCGACATGTTTGTGCTGGCGCTGCCTCTGCACAGCGGATCCAGCCTTTTTACTCTCGCCGCGTTTGTTGGCGGCCTTTCAGCCGCCACCGCGATGGTCATCGTTGAATCGGTCGCGCTATCTATAATGATGTCGAATGACATCATTATGCCTTTGGTCTTGCAGCGGCGTGGAAGCCTGATCAGCGGCAAGGAGGATGTCGGCTCCATGCTGCTGACGGTGCGGCGGCTGTCGATCTTCGCGATTCTGCTGCTTGCGTACGCATACTACCGATCCGCCGGTGAAACACAGCTCGCTTCTATAGGTCTGCTTTCGTTCGCGGCGATCGCGCAGCTGGCGCCGGCCTTCTTCGGCGGGTTGCTGTGGCGGCGCGCGACCGCGGCCGGAGCTATTGCCGGCATGACCGCCGGTTTCCTTGTTTGGGCTTACACCCTCCTCCTACCGACACTGTCCGACATCGGCGTGATCGGCGAGCGCATCCTCACTGAAGGCCCCGGCGGCGTGAGCATGTTGCGGCCACAACATCTGTTTTGGCTCGAACTGCCGCCCTTGGTCCATGGTGTCGTCTGGAGTCTGCTACTGAATATCCTGTGCTATGTCGGCTTTTCCTTGCGGCGCGCGCCTTCTTCAATCGAGCACCTGCAAGCCAATACGTTCGTGCCCTCGAATTTCACACCGATTGCGCCAAGTTTCCGGCTTTGGCGCTCGTCCGTTACGGTTGCCGAACTTACAACCACGGTTGCTCGTTATCTCGGCGAAGAACGGACGCGCTCCGCGTTCAACAGCTTCGCTGCGACACACCGTATCAGCCTGGAGCCCAAAGACGAAGCGGACTTCCGGCTGGTTCGTCATGCGGAACACACACTTGCTTCCGCGATCGGCGGCGCCTCGTCCCGCCTGGTGCTTTCGTTGCTTCTACGCAAGCGGACGGTATCGACAAAGGCCGCATTAAAACTGTTAGACGATGCAAATACTGCGATCCAATACAATCGTGAAATCCTGCAGACTGCTCTCGACCACGTGCGCCAGGGCATCGCGGTATTCGATAAAGACCTGCAACTAATCTGCTGGAACAGGCAATTCGGCGAAATTCTCGACCTGCCGCCGGCCCTGATCCGCGTTGGCGCAGGACTTGCGGACATTTTGCGCTCCAACAACGAACGCAACGGGGTCTCGACCGCTGAAGAATTCGTGGATGGACAGATCGAACGATATATTTCCGGCCGCGAGCCCTTCCTGGAGCGGTTTGCCGAAGGCGTGGTGATCGAGGTACGCGCCAATCGAATGCCGGACGGCGGTATTGTCACCACGTTCACGGATATCACCGCCAGCGTAGAAGCGGCGGAAGCACTGGAGCGGTCGAACGAGACGCTTGAGCGGCGCGTGCGCGAGCGCACCGAGGAACTGACCCTCCTCAATGACGCCCTCGCCCATGCCAAAGGGGAGGCCGAAGCGGCCAATATTTCCAAGACAAAGTTCCTGGCCGCGGCCAGCCATGACATCTTACAACCGCTCAACGCGGCACGGCTCTACGTCACCAGCCTCATTGAACGTGGAGGTCGGGAAGACCGCCGTCTGGTGGACAATATTGATGCCTCGCTCGAGGCAGTGGAAGAGATCCTCGGCGCGCTGCTCGACATGTCCCGCCTTGATACCGGTGTGCTGCGTCCGGAATTCGCCAGCTTCCGTATCGACGAATTGATGCGCCAAATCGAACTTGAATTTGCGCCCCTCGCCGGCTCCAAGGGGCTCGACTTTACGATCATGCCTTGCACGCTTGTTATCAGATCGGACCGGCGACTCTTGAGGCGCTTGATCCAGAATCTTGTTTCGAATGCGATCAAGTACACGCCCGAAGGCCGCGTGCTGGTCGGATGCCGGCGCCGCGGCGATGAATTGCGAATTGATGTCTACGACTCGGGCGTTGGTATTCCGCAATCAAAATGGCGCGATATCTTCATCGAGTTTCACCGACTGGACCAAGGCGCGAAAATCGCGCGCGGACTTGGCTTGGGGCTTTCAATCGTCGAGCGCGTGGCGCGGGTCATCGGCTGCAAGATCGAACTTGACTCGGAGTACGGACGCGGATCGCATTTCGCGGTCACCGTGCCGCTTTCAAGCGAGGCGCCAATCGAGTTGCTTGCTCACGAAATTGCTCGCGTGGATCCCAGCCAACTCGCGGGCATTTCCGCACTGTGCATCGACAACGAGCCGTCGGTGCTTGACGGCATGGAGACGATGTTGCGTGGCTGGGGCTGTACCGCAATAAAAGCGCCGGATCTGGCGTTTGCGCTGAAGGCAATCTCGGAAAGCAACGCGACACCGAATGGGCTTTTGGTCGACTATCATCTCGACGAGGGTAACGGCATCGAGGCAATCGTCGCATTGCGTCGCCGCCTGGGTGATCTGCCCGCCATCCTTATCACTGCGGACCGTTCGCCCGCCGTGCGTGAGCAAGCAAGAGCGATCGGAATTCAGGTGCTGCACAAACCGATCAAACCTGCGGCGCTGCGTGCGTTGTTGGCGCAGTGGCGTGTTCTGCGAGTGGCGGCTGCAGAATAAATCAACCTTCGGCGCTGACGCTTTGCGGCCACTGGCCGGTTTCGATCTTGGCTGCTGCGATCACAGCCTGCGTACGGCTTTCGACGCCAAGCTTTTGCAAAATGGCGGAGACGTGCGCTTTGACCGTCGCCTCCGACACGTCGAGCTGATAGGCGATCTGTTTATTCAGTAGGCCTTCCGACAGCATCATCAACACGCGCACTTGTTGAGGCGTAAGTGTTGCCATGCGCGTCATCAGTTCTGCCGCTTCCGTATCGGAGCTGGCGGCAAGATCGACGTCGGGCGGCGTCCATACGCCTCCCCCGAGAATACGGGAGATAGCCGTACGCATCGCATCTACGCCGAGCGTCTTGGGGATGAAGCCCGAAGCGCCAAACTCCACGCAGCGGCGAATGGCCGCCGGGTCGTCATTGGCCGAGACAACGATGACCGGCACCCCCGGGTATTGCGCGCGCATGTACATGAGGCCGGAAAAGCCGCGCACGCCCGGCATCGTCAGATCGAGCAGCACGAGATCGACGTCGCCGCCCCGCTCGAGCAAATTGACAAGTTCGTCGAATGTGCCCGCTTCCGAAATTTCCGCTCGTTGCAACAGGCCTTCAACCGCCTCGCGCAAGGCACCGCGAAACAATGGATGGTCGTCGGCGATTACAAGCCGGTACTGCAGGGCTTCATTCAACAGAACTTCCTCCGGCCGGGCGTGGCAGCGGCTATGAGCCGCATCGTTTTTCGCGTCGCACCCGAGTTGGTGGCATGTTCCTCCCCCGCGTTTGTCGGCGCAAGCCTTTCAACTCCCGACAAAAACCCAGTCCGACGGCGCACGCTGCAGTGCAAAATAATGCATATAATTCTGGCCTTTAAGCGACTAGTTTTCGACAAAAGTCGAATATAGCCGGCCCCTTAGCCCGACTAGAGTTTTGTGACCACCGCCAGCGGGGTGCCTTGCCACGCCCGCGGTGATTGCAAATCACAATAACGGGGGACTGACAAATGAGCGCACTCGCCGGTACCGCTTCCCGGTCACGCGGCATGTCGAAGGACGAAAAATTCGTCATCTTCGCATCGTCGCTGGGCACGATCTTCGAATGGTATGACTTCTATCTGTACGCGGTGCTGGCACCGTTCTTTGCCGCTTTGTTTTTCCCGTCGGGCAATGACACAGCGGCGCTTCTGTCTGCGTTCGCTACCTATGCCGCAGGCTTCCTGGTGCGTCCGTTCGGCGCAATTATTTTCGGCCGCGTCGGCGATCTGGTCGGCCGCAAGTATACATTCCTCGTCACCATCATGGTGATGGGTACGGCGACATTCCTCGTCGGCGTGTTGCCAACTTTTAATAGTGTCGGATGGCTGGCGCCGATCCTGCTCGTCACCTTGCGCCTGTGTCAGGGATTGGCCCTGGGCGGCGAATATGGTGGCGCGGCAACGTATGTCGCCGAGCATGCCCGGCCCCATGAGCGCGGCTACGCTACAAGCTACATTCAGACCACCGCCACGCTTGGGCTGCTCCTGGCCTTGATCGTTATCGCCATATGCCGCGGGAATATTGTGCCGAAGGATTTCACCGAGTGGGGATGGCGCATTCCATTCCTGGTGTCGGTGATCCTGCTGATCTTCTCGGTCTACATCCGGCTGAAGCTGAATGAGACTCCGATCTTCCAGAAGATGGTGAGCGAAGGAAAAGGCTCCAAGGCTCCGCTGACCGAGAGCTTCTTCCACTATCCGAACAACAAATACGTGCTGCTCGCCCTGCTCGGCGCCACCGCCGGCCAAGGCGTGGTGTGGTACACGGGGCAGTTCTACGCTCTGTTCTTTCTCGTCATCACACTGAAGGTCGATTACGTCACGGCCTACTCGTTGATCGGTTTGTCGCTGGTCATCGGCACGCCGTTCTTCATCGTGTTCGGGTGGCTGTCCGACCGCATCGGCCGGCTCAAGATCATTCTGGCCGGATGCGCGATTGCGGCCATCACCTATTTCCCGCTGTTCCAGGGATTGACCCACTACGTCAATCCGGATCTGGAAGCCTTCGCTAAAGCCAATCCGATTACGGTCACGGCGGATCAAGCGACGTGCAACTTCCACATCT
>Ga0187779_10000818_pt1 | contig 20198 bp, 18 predicted proteins | sample 1015_Q2_SP10_10__FD_132435 | JGI IMG/M metagenome (GOLD analysis project Ga0187779, IMG submission 132435) | Tropical peat soil microbial communities from peatlands in Department of Meta, Colombia - 1015_Q2_SP10_10_MG | ecosystem: Environmental > Terrestrial > Soil > Wetlands > Peat | place... | reverse complement strand
GGAGAGATGGTGATCATCCACTCGATGATTCAGCAGATCATCCAGGGCCAGGGAGCCGATACCGAGGCGTCAGAGCGGCTGAACGTTGCCTTCTCCCATCTCCAACGGATAGGGCGGGATATACAGGAGAGCACCATGTCGCTGCGGATGCTCCCAGTGCGGGAAATTTTCCAGCGCTTCACGAGGCTGGTAAGGGAACTCGCAGACGCGAAGCACAAAAATGTGAAGTTGATCCTCAGCGGAGAAGAAACAGAACTCGACAAGAGTGTCCTCGAAAAAATAACCGATCCGCTCATCCATCTCATCCGGAACGCGGTGGATCACGGGATCGAGGACCCCGCGGAACGATTGTCAAAAGGAAAGCCTCCTCATGGAACGGTTCTCCTGAGCTCCTACCAGGTGGGTGACTCCGTTTACGTCGAGGTTGAAGACGACGGGAGGGGGCTCGACAAGAATAAGATCTTTGAACGGGCTCTGTCGGAGGGGGTCGTGACCGCCACGTCGGATCTAACGGATGAGCAGATTTACAATCTCATAGTCCTTCCCGGTCTCTCGACTGCCGAGAAGGTGACAGATATTTCCGGGAGGGGAGTCGGAATGGACGTGGTGAAGAAGAATATAGAATCTTTGAACGGTAAAGTGCAGATCAGAACAAAGCCCGGGAGCGGGACGAACATATCGATAAAACTGCCGCTGACGCTCGCTATCCTCGACGGGCTTACGGTGAGCGTCGGCGACGAAGTCTTTGTCGTTCCTGTCTCATCGGTCGTGGAATCTCTTCGGCCCGGCCGGGCCGATGTCAGAACCATCAGCGAGAGAATCGAAGTCGTTGCCATCAGAGGTGAATACATACCACTCATTCGGCTCCACGACCTCCTCTCGATCTCTCCCCGGAAGAGGGATCCCTGGGAGGCGCTCGTGGTAGTGGTTCAGCATGAAAAGAATAGATACGGCATCCAGGTCGACGGGCTCCTCGGACAGCAGCAGGTCGTTATAAAGAAGCTCGGTGCGGCCCTGCCGAAAGTTCGTGATGTCGCTAGCGGAACAATTCTCGGCGACGGGAAAGTGGCCCTCGTTCTCGACGTGCCGGGCATTATTGAGAATACGATGGCTGTCTGAAAGGAGGATCCATGGCGAGTAAACTTCAAGGAAGCGCGGAACAGATTGTCGAGGGACGGCAATACGTAACGTTTTACCTGAATGATGAGGAATATGCCTTCGATGCCCTCGCCGTTCAGGAGATCATCGAACTCTCACCGGTCACAAGAGTCCCGCACCTGCCGGCATGCTTCAGGGGAGTGATAAATCTCAGGGGATCGATCATCCCGGTGGTTGAACTGAAGCAAAAATTCGGAATGCAATCCGAAAAAGATTATAAGCACACCTGCGTCATTGTTACCGAATGCTCGAAAGGGGTGATGGGCCTTATCGTCGACGCCGTATCGGATGTCCTGCGCATCCCGGAGGAATCCGTCGCATCTGTGCCGCCTTTCGGGAGTGCGATAGACACAGATTATATCAAGGGCATGGGAAAGATCGACGGGCGGTTGGTGCTCATCCTCGATATCGACAGAGTCGTCACAGAAGAACCAACTGTGATAACCTCTGCAATGACGGGGGCGGCCTTGGATCCCGAACCGCTCTCGCAAACATCCGAATAGTGGCCTCGCGAGATGCGATTGCGTCCAAACGTTCTATGAAATTGTCATAAAAGAAAGGAAGGAGACCATGAAAACCAAGATGATCTGGAAGTTCATCATTCCGACAGTCGCCATCATCATCATCGTGACGGTCGGAAGCATCGTCGTTATTTCCGGCTATATCAGGGAGCAGATAAGAGAACGCGCTCATGACCAGATTGCAGCCAAGATAGACCTGGTGACGAGCAGCCTCGATGTGACAAATACGATCATGCTTGAGAAAGTCCATGCCTCAATGCGGGTCTTGATGAACGAGGGACTCGCCATCGGCACGCCGGCTCTCGGTGAATTTGTCCTGGTCGGTTCCGAGACGGTCCCGAATCTCTACCTCGGCAATAAGGCGCAGGCCAACAATTTTGCACTCGTCGACCATGTGAAGGCCCTTATGGGAGGCACCGCGACACTCTTCGTAAAACGAGGAAATGATTTTGTGAGGGTCAGTACCAACGTTATGAAAGATGACTCCTCCCGTGCCATCGCAACGCTCCTTGACCCTAACGGTAAAGCCATTGCGGCGATCCGTGAAGAGAAGGCATTTTACGGACAAGTGGATATCCTCGGGAAACCGTACGTGACCGGATATGAACCGATACATGACAAGAACCACACGGTCATCGGTGTTTGGTATGTGGGCTATCCCGTGGCCACCTTCACACAGTTAGGGGACACGATCGCGATGACGAAAATCCTCGAAAGGGGGCTCATAACGCTGGTAGATGACCATGGAAGAATCCGATTCCATTCTCATAGCGTCTCCGACGACGAGGTTCAGAATATACTCAAGAAATCTGCCTCAGACAATGCTGCCGGATGGACGATAATAAAGAAGCCCTTCGAACCTTGGGGGTTCGAGGTAATTGCCGCCTATCCCCTCACCGACATCCAGGGCAAGATCAAGAAGGCCGTATTCGCTGTCGTATCATGCGGAGTGATAGCCACATGCCTCATCATAGGGTTTCTCATACTCCTCGTCAAGAAGACCTTACTGAAGCCCATTCTGTCTATCACGACCGCAGCGGATCACCTTGCCGACGGGGACCTCCGGGTACGCGTCGAAACCTCTTCAAAGGACGAAACAGGACGAATGATGACATCGATTAATAACATGATCGGAAATCTGAAGAAGATTGTATTTCAGACCATGGAGGCGTCGAACCAGGTGACGGTCGCGGCTGACCAGATAGCCGAAGCAAACCAGAATTTTTCAGAGCGGCTGACCGAACAGGCGGCATCTATAGAGGAGACTTCTGCTACGATGGAGGAGATGTCGGCATCGATCCGGCACACTGCAGAGTACGCACGGGAGGCGAACAAACTCGCGCAGAGCACAAAGGCGCTGGCAGAATCCGGCAGCGTCGTCATGGAAGACACGATAATGGCGATGGATGAAATAAATAGGGCCTCCGGCAGGATCGGTAATATCTCCAACGTCATAGAAGAGATTGCATTTCAGACGAACCTCCTCGCATTGAATGCCGCGGTAGAGTCGGCACGTGCGGGGGAGCACGGAAAGGGCTTCGCCGTCGTGGCGGCCGAGATAAGAAGTCTGGCACAGAGGGCGTCGCAATCCGCAAAGGAGATAAGCGGCCTCATAGAAGACAGCGGGGAGAAGACGAAGAGGGGTGCCCTCCTCGCTGAGGAACTAAACAGGAAGCTCGGTGAGATAGGGGCAAGCGTGAAGAAGGTCGCCGATCTCATGGACGAAGTGGCAGCAGCAGCTCAAGAGCAGGCATCGGGCACGAACCAGGTCAATACCGCAATGTCCCAGATAGACAAGGCGACGCAACAGAACGCCTCTCTCATTGAGGAAACTGCATCCGCCTCCGAGGAGTTAGCTGCGCAGGCAAAAGAACTCATAAACCTCATCTCCTTCTTCACCCTCGATGAGGGAACGCCCTATGAGCAGGAGAACAGATTCCGGCAGACACGGGTAAAGGATCTTCCGCCAAGAAAAGCGGCTCGGCCCCATGCGGGAAAGGAAATGGCAGGGGCCTTTTCTGCCCTTGTACCCAAGATGACGGGCATGCCCCTTCAGGAAGAGAAGTCAAATGGAGGCTTTGAAGAGTTCTGATTTTGAGATAAGCGACGAGGTCTTCTTCCTTTTCTCAGAGTTGATTTACCGGACCTCGGGGATAAAGCTGACCCTCGTCAAGAAAGGCCTCCTCATAGCGAGGCTCCTGAGGCGGCTGAGGTCGCTCGGGATAAAGGGCTTCTACGATTATTACCACAGGGTGAAGAGTGATGCCGTAGAACTGGTCGAGATGCTCAACTGCATCTCGACCCACACAACAACCTTTTTCAGAGAGAATCATCACTTTGAATACCTCCGTAATATCGTCATTCCCGAACTCCTGAAGAAGAAACGGGAAAGAAGACTCAGGATATGGAGCGCCGGCTGCTCGACAGGAGAGGAGCCTTACTCGATTGCCGTCGCCCTCCTCGAAACACTGCGGCTGCACACCTTCCAGCCCGAAAGCTGGGACATACGGATACTCGCCACCGACATATCGACGAAGGTCCTCGAGACAGCGGAGACAGGGGTATACGATGAGGAACAGCTTCCCGAAGACTTGGCTGCTGATCTCGCGAAGAGGTATTTTTCCCGGGGCACAGGTGAGTACACCGGAAGGATAAGGGTTAAGAAACCGGTAAGGGACCTCGTGGTATTCAGGAGATTGAACCTCAGGGACGGACAACCCCCTTTTCGGAGGAACTTTGATGCGGTCTTCTGCAGAAATGTCATGATCTACTTCGACGAAGGCATGAAGCGGCATGTCCTTTCCCTCTTTCATCGGACGTTATTGCCCGCCGGGCATCTCTTTCTCGGTCATTCCGAGACGATTATCGGCAAAGAAGAATTTAAACCTGTTTACATCACTGTTTACAGGAAGCTATGACAGGGGATTTCCGTCCTTTCATGAAACGCGTGATACTGAACATCGGTGATGTCCATGTGTCCGATGAGCCCGTAATACTGCAGACAGTACTCGGCTCCTGTGTTTCAGTCTGCATCTGGGATGAGAAGTCGAAGGTGGGAGGGATGAACCACTTCATGGTGCCTCATCTTGTCGATGACGATGAACGCCCCGCATACGGCGGCGCGGAGTCGATTGCAAGGCTGGTAAGCGCTGTCGTAAGAATCGGCGGAGATATGAACCGGATGAAGGTGAAACTCTTCGGCGGAGGGCGAGTAATCAAGGGGTTTTCCGAGAATCTCGATGTGGGAAGAGAAAACATCGCTGTGGCAAGGAAACTATTGGGAGAATACGGCATTCCCATTGTCAAGGAGTTTAGCGGGCATGATTACGGCATAAAGGTACTCTTCCATACCGCTACCGGAAGGGCGTTTATAAAGAAACTGGAGGAGGTCGGGTGATACCCAAGATCTCCGGAGAGCAGGAGCTCGAATTGATTTTGTATTACCGTTGCAATATAGATACGTCATAATCATACGAATTTTGAGTAGGGAACTAATTTTGCTCTCAAAACGGAGGAGGATATGAAAGTCATTCTGTTTCTGCTCCTGCTTCTAGCTTTCCCTGCCTTTGCCGAGGAGCCGAAGGTATATACCGATCAAGACCTGGAAAAGTTAAACAAGACCACGTCATACGACCAGGAGACGATACTCCAGAGAGAAGCAGAATTAAATCGGTGGGAAAAAGAAAATGAGGAAGCAAAACTGCTGAATAAAAAAAGAGAGGCTGAAGAAGAGAAAAGGAAGCGTGAAGCGACAAGGCAGTTAAAAGCTTCTGAGAAGACAACGAAAAAAACTACCGATAACACTTTACGTGCAAAGAAGAAAAGGTCCTGACCGCTAAAGAAAAAGCCGTGAGCTTTTTAAAGGTAATCGAAGAAATGAAGTATATCAGGAATTGTAAAAGATAGGACATCACCAATCGGACGCTCTAAGACTGCCGATGAATTCCGTCAAGAAACGAGACCCTTAATGAGGGTTAGCCGAAATAACCTTTCTCCCTGAAAATCGAATATCAAAGCATGCCACAAGATAATGTGCGTTATTTCAAATAATCGGGAGCGCAATGCGTTGACAATTTTCTGTTTTTTTTGGATAATGATGAAAGGGCAACATCGCACAACCGATATTCTCATCCGTCTAAAACTCTTCCTGATCTGGTATTATGTCTAAGAGAGTATTACTCAGGCAGTTATGGCCATGCCCCTGAGTATCATCTATAACGAAAAAATACTAACGCAAAAGAACTTGTCACTGACTAAATCAAAATGGCGGATGTATCTTCCTCATCTGCTCGTGATATTCTGGCTGTCTTATTTGGGCATTACCATTTGGCAACATGTACTTCATAGCGTGCAGCCCCCTCTTTATGACCCGCTCAGCTAAATGCAGAAAGCCAGGAATATTTGGCAGGCGATCGAACAGAAGAGTTTGTTCAACCCGCTGAACATAGAGCCTACAGTTCGTCCGCCCGGCACCGCACTGATGTCTTATCCATTCGGATTTTCGGCGGATTTCCACGGCTTTCATTTCCGATCGGTTTTCTTCCCGATTCTGTGCGTTGTCGCTGCCGTTTACATCGTGGCGGGATCAATCCGTTCCAAGGTATCCGGCTGGTGGGTGACAGCCATTACGCTTCTTTTTTCCTCTCTCCCGATGTTCTATCATTTCGATTACATTGAAGATACCGTAAGCGTAACACAATGGGGTTGCGTAGACAACTTCCTTGCTGGCATTGCCGCGATAGCAGCGGCTGCAGTCGTGAGAAGTCTATTGTCAAAATCCTTAACTTGGCTGCTATTTGCTTCATTGATGGCCGCCTTTACTCTTTTGATCAAACCTTCCGGCCTGATGGTCATGGCGTTGGTCGCCCTGACATGGTTCATAATTGTTGCGTTGGAATGGCTGCAGCTGTCAAGGCGCAAGGTCCCGGATTCTTCTTTTTGGGCTTATTCGGTCAAAGGCGGTGCGCTTATTCTAGGCCCGTATGTTTGCGTAAGTTCACTATGTTTTTTCTCGGGTTACTTGTCCAGCTCCAACTTCACTTTTGCTAAGCAGGCGTTGGTGACAATGCGTGAGGTTCGTCTCATTGATTTCCAACTGGCCCTATTGCTCTTTCATCACAGTTCGGGTGAGGCATTGCTATTATGGATAATTGGCGTTGGTGCGTTATCTGTCTACTGGCTAACAGTCGCAAGGCAAGACCACGCAATTTTATTGACAAGAGTATGCGGGTTGCTGATGTGCAGCCTAGTCATTTGGATGTTAGGGGCATGGTATTGGCTGATGGTTCAAGCTGGTGGCAGTGCTGTCCGATATTTTTATCCCTTCATGCTGATGGGCGCCGTTTACATCATTCCCGCCGCTTTGTTTGCGTGGCAGTATACCAACCGACTAATCCGTTTTCTGCTAATAGCTATCTGTATAATACCTGCGCTCAATATCGCGAGTTTAATGGTGGCAGGGGACACACCATCAATGACCTGGCAGAGATCTACCGGGGTAAGCGTATCTGTCGCAACAGACCGAGAAATAGTACAGCAAGCTCACACTTTTTTTGATGAATTGCGAAAAACAAAAAAGAATGTGCAAATATATTTCTTCTCCACCACCATACCCCCAATGATTTTTGAAAACGTCGGGCTGTACGAGGAAACCGCGAGGCCAGAACCGGCTTTTATTCGCAGAGTTCTTCCGATAGACTGGCTTCGCGGTTTTGCTGTCAGGCTTGAGGAGTTGCTGGATAGTGATTATATCCTCATCAGAAAATACGGGGGCCCGGATGTCAGCCTTTTGGCAGCTAACAAGTTCGATTCGTTTGCTTCTGAGGCAAAAGCTTTCGAGCTCTGGTTGGCCACCTTGAATGAGAAGTCCGGCGTCGAGGTTGCTTCTGATGGAAGGACATTGCGCGTTCTTCACATTGCGGATCGGAGGGCGCTTAATCGAGCTCTTGATGCGTTCGTCTCAGCTCATTCGTGGCGGAGGGAGTTCGTGGTAGCTAATCAGCCTATGTGGTGGAGTGCCGAAACCGTGTCGGCTTACACTGGGATCTGGCGGCGGAAGAAATTGGATTTGGTGGTATCTATAAAGTGCATGCCTTGGCGATAAACCGAACTGAAGATGGAATCAAGATTGAAGCCTGGTGGGAAGAACTCAGAAACGAGGAATTGAATAGTCAGCGCTTTCTGTTTCTGCACCTGATCGACTCATCGGGGAAAATTTTGTTTAATAAACAAATTCTTCTTTATCCGTACGAGCCTCCATTTGATAGCCGCAGATGGCGGCGAGGTACAGTTACTTTCAATCTACAGCTCCCCCATGAGAAAGTGACCTCGTTGGCCTTCGGAATCTATCATCCGAACAACAGCTTTCTCCTGGCTGACAAGGGACGGACAGACTGGGAAGGTAAGCCTGTATTGATTCCATTAACATCTGTCACTGGCTCAATATCGCAAACACCCGCGTCCGTGCAGCGATAAGCTTGAGCGAAAACTATTTTTGGGACCATTTGAAAGGGATTATGTTAAACACTATAAGAAGGTATTTTTATCGATTACTTTACGGATATCTCTCTATCTATGTAAGGCCTGATGACAAATTAATTGAGATTGATCCTGCCGGTTCCTCCGAATCGATGTTGGCTAATACAGCGGTGTTTTTAAGCAATCGTGAGGCGTCTAAAAGCGCATGTAACGGTTTTCGGCTCTTGGTCAGCCTTGACGAACTGAAGGCATATACGCCCGATTACATCCTTTTGAACGGGAACATTCATTACGAAAGAAATATACATTCGTTTCTGAAGCAAATCCGCGAAGTATGCGACCCCGGTTTACGTCTGATTATCACCTATTACAGTAGGCTTTGGCAGCCTTTCTTCCGCATGGCTACGAAACTCGGTTTGAGGAGCAAAGATCCTGAGCAGAATTGGCTGGCAAAAGAGGATGTTCAAGGGCTGCTGGAACTGGCGGACTTTGAACCTGTGATCGATGAAAGCAGGGTTCTCATGCCCTTATATATCCCCATTGTTAGCAATTTGTTGAACAGGTATCTGTCGCCTCTTCCCGTGTTCAGAGCGTTCAACATGGTGCATATTATGGTAGCCCGGCCTCGTTTCGATAGAAGCGGATGGAGGCCTTCGGTATCTGTCGTAGTTCCCGCGAGAAACGAAGCCGGTAACATAGAGAGCGCCGTCACGCGGTTGCCGGCGATGGGACCGGATGATGAGCTTATTTTTGTGGAGGGCAATTCCACCGACAATACATGGGAAGTGATACAGCAGGTCAAAAACAAGTATCAGGACAAGAATATAATCATTGCCCGGCAGGACGGCAAAGGCAAGGGCGACGCAGTTCGAAAGGGCTTTTCGATTGCATCAAAGGAAATTCTCATGATCCTTGATGCGGACCTGACGGTTCCACCCGAGAGCCTGCCAATGTTTTATGAGGCTATTACACAGGGCAAAGGTGAGTTTATTAACGGCAGCCGTCTCGTGTACCCGATGGAAGAGAAGGCGATGCGTTTTGCCAACATAATTGGGAATAAATTCTTTGCTATGGCCTTTTCGTTCGTACTCGGGCAGCGCTTCAAGGACACGTTATGCGGGACGAAGGTACTTACCAAGGAGAACTACAACAAGATCGCTTCCCACCGCAGTTTCTTCGGTGAGTTTGACCCCTTTGGTGATTTCGATTTGATCTTCGGTTCTATGCGGCAGGCGCTTAAAATTCGGGAAGTGCCAATAGGCTATAGGGAGCGTAAATACGGCAACACCAATATCCAACGTTGGCGCCAGGGTGTGGTGCTGCTGCGCATGCTTATTTTTGCCGCCAGAAAGATTAAGTTTGTGTGAGGAACGTCGTGAAACTACGTGATTGTAAGGAAAACGACAAGAAATGGACATTGTCAAATAAGGAAAAATTATTGCGCAACAAGAACCTGCTCTTGTGGTACAAAAAACTTTATCAGCGGCAGTTTGCATGTATACGCACCATTGATGCAGGAAATGTCCTGGAAATAGGGAGCGGCACATCGCCGCTGAAAATCTTTCATAGGAATATTATTACAAGCGATACACTTGAACTTGAGTATCTTGATTACGTCTTTGACTGCCATGATATCGATAAGTTCGAACCTATCCCAAATGAAAGCCTTGATATCATAACCATGACTAATGTACTACATCACCTGAAAGCCCCCGTGACTTTCCTGATAAGGGCCTCGCAAAAACTTAAACCGGGCGGGAAAGTGATAATGGCAGAACCATATTTTTCTATGCTTTCGAAAATTATTTATAAGCACCTGCATCATGAATCTGTCATATTTGATATTAAAAACCCGGTGCTTGATGAGGTAAAAGGGCCGCTAACATCTGCTAATATGGCTTTACCGTATATGATTTTTTTCTCAGACAGGGAATGGAGAAAAGAGCTCTGTTTATACTATGATTTTTCAATCAAGCCTGTAAGTCATTTTTCCTCGCTGGCATATGTGATAACAGGCGGGATATCGAGAAACTTTCATGTGCCCACCTTCATTTACCGATTGATCCTCGCTGCCGATATATTTCTGGCGGATCGTCTGCCGGAACTGTTTAGTTCTTTTTTCATTATGGAAATGACAAAAAAGCCGGGATCGTGAATGGGGATTCGGTTGCTGGCCCTGGGCTTCATCATTCCCTGTACGCCATAGCACGCTGTAGGGAGGGCGATAAGGACTTCCGGGCGGCCTCGTCCTCATTCCGTACATACACAGCGAAAGGGTCGGCCTGAAGCGGAAGCCGCCGATATCCCCGGGCAAGAAGCATCTTTTGGGTCAACAATTGATTACTGTCGTTGACGATCAGCCTATCTATCTTCCTCCAGTCTGTGCGTTCCAGCTTTTCCGCGGTCAGAGGAAAACCGTAGTTGCCTACGGGACTGACGTAACCGCAGGTGAAATAGATCTCCGGGTAATCAACGACATAAACCAGGCTCTCCCGTGGAAAGACTTTATTGAGCATTGCTGCCTGCCTTTCCTGGCCGAGTTTCTGTTCTGCGTAAACGTTGAAAGGCAGTTTTAGCGACAAGAAGAGCGTTTCGAAGAAAAGGAGCGCCATGACGATGAGGGCCAGTCTGTCTCCGCTGCACTTCATCTGAAACACACACATGCCTCCGGCTACGACAGCTGCTGCAGACAATAGGAACAGGAGAGTCGTCCGCGCTATCAAGGCGTGCGGCGGCGGCACAGCGTAGAAGGAAGGCGAAAACGCTAGAAAGAGCGGGAGGACGACAAAACAGGTAAGTGATGCAGGAACAGCCGCAGTCCTCAGAAAACAAACGCCCTCTTCGGATGTTATCAATGCATCCACGACTGCTGCGGCCATTACGAAGCCCCAAGGTGCGATCAGCTGGTAATAATGTCCGTGCTGCCTCACGAACTGGGGGAGCGTAAAAAGGGCGAAGAGGAGAGGGAAAATGGGGTTGAGGCGAAGTCTTCTTTTAAGGAGGAACATCACACAGGCGGCCGCAGCAGGAAAGAAGAGCCAGTTCATATGGACTATTCCGAGCAAAATATTCTCAATCGTCCCGGCATGATCTTTCATGCCTTCGGCGGCATAGGATATCGCCTTGCTGCCGACAAAACCGAAGGCGTAAAGCGATCCTACAAAGGTCGCCTTGGTGGCCATGACGAAGGAGAGAAAGGGAACAGTTGCAGAGACCACTATGACAAGAACTCCGGCCGCTGACTTGACCGCAGAAGCGAAGCGTCGGATGTCGTGCCACGCAACGACACAGACGGCGATCAAGGCAAGTGCGGAATATTGCTTGCACATGATGGCGCAGCCGATAGAGAGACCGACGAGGGGGAGTTTGTATGACACCCTCATGGCGGGCATCATGAGGATGACCGCGACGAGGATAAAAAATACCTGAAAAGGCTCGAGTTCGAAGTACCATCCTTCAAGCAGCAAGTGAGAATAATAATAGGACAGGCACGCGAAGACCGCAACAGCGCGTTTTTCAACGGTTCGCGACAGGATCGCATACAGCATGAGCGCGTTCGCGGCCTGCACAAGGTAGATGAAAAGAAGGATCGTAGAATAACGCTCTCCAAAAAGTCTCATCGCCCCGGCGACAAGGTAGACTACTCCCGGGGTGTAGGCCATCGAGACGTCGACCGAGGGCGTAGCACCGTTCAGCACATCCCTGGCGATCGAAAGATAAAATCCTCCGTCCGCATTTACCGGAACAACGCGATACGTGGAGAATAGATACAGGGCCGCCCCCATGGATGCGGAGGCGAATGCACAGAACAGCGCTGTCTGAAGACGCCGGTCCGCTGGTAACAGCGCCCGCAATGTTGATTTAAAAGGCACGTGCAGACCTTATGACCTCGTCGATTACCCTGTCAATCGAGTCCTCCATCCCCAGCCATAACGGCAGACGGACAATATGTGAACTTGCCAGGACTGTCTGGGTCAGAGAACCGCAGGCGCGTGAATACCGCAGACCAGCCTTTGAACTGTGCAATGGGACATAATGAAAGATCGCCTCGATGCCGCTGCCTTGCAGAGAGCGCATCACTCGATCCCGCCGTGATTCGTCAGGCAGTAGGATATAATAGAGGTGAGCATTGTGCGCGCAATCACGGGGAATGAAGGGACGCCGAAGGCGCCCGGCATCTTCAAGCAGGGCAAAAGCGTCATGATACCGCTGCCACAGTGCGAGCCGCCGCTGCTGTATCGCCTCGGCCGACTCAAACTGCGCCCAGAGAAAGGCTGCGCTCACCTCACTCGGAGTAAACGAGGACCCCATGTCCACCCACTGGTATTTCTCCACCTGCCCCCGGACAAATCGCTGCCTGTCGGTGCCTTTCTGGTGCAGGACCTCGGCACGCTCGGCAAACTCGGGATCATTGATCAGGAGGGTGCCGCCTTCGCCACAGTGCAGATTCTTGGTCTCATGAAAGCTCAGGGCGCCCAGACACCCCATTCCGCCTGCGTACCTGCCCTTGTATGTCGCGAGCACTGCGTGGGCGGCATCCTCGACGATCGCAAGATTGAATCGGGCTCCAATATCCATAATCGAATCCATCTCACATGGCACGCCGGCATAGTGAACCGGGACAATCGTCTTCGTTCTCTTCGTGATCGCCTTCTCTATGAGCGTTTCGTCCATGTTCAGTGTGTCGGAACGTATATCGATGAACACCGGCACCCCTCCCCTGAGCACGAAGGCGTTTGCCGTAGAGACAAAGGAAAAGGAGGGCATGATGATCTCGTCTCCCGGCGATATGTTCAGGAGAATCGCCGCCATTTCAAGGGCGGCAGTGCCAGATGACGTCAGGAGGGCCGAGGCACAACCCAGTCGGTCAGACAACCACCGCTGGCATCGCTTTGAAAAAGGACCGTCGCCCGAGAGATGGCCGGATGCGGCCGCCTGCTCGAGGTATGTCAGTTCCTTGCCGGTAAGGAAGGGCCTATTGAAGGGGATATTCAGATCCATGGCCGCAGGAGCTGTTGTGAGCGCATCAGACAGGCCTCCTCCACCCCCAGATATAGTCTGCCGTGGCTGGGCCGAGATGAAAGAGCATGTCGACAATAGAGACTTCATGGATGAACGGCGGAAAGAACTGGGGATATTCAGGATAGCCGGCATAGTCTTTGTAGATGAGAGCGATGCCCTCATCACTGAAATGCCGCTCATCTATATAAGCCCTTGCGCGCGGCCCCGATACGTATAAATCCGCCCCGACCTTGCGCAACAGGTCCAGGAGTCCGTCGAGTCTTTCCCCGACCACATTAAACTCGCCTGAATCTATTATTTCGGTCTCAATCCCAAGGAAGTCGTGAGCTATATTCGTAATGAGATGGAAGTTCAGTTGCGAAAGGTTCTCCCACCTTCTGCCGAGGTAGACGTCTCTGAAAAAATCTCTATACCTGTGGAAATAAGGCGTCCGGCCGTAATACTGTTCAATGTTCCGCCAATGCCTCGAAGCCCATTCGGTATCGCTGATCACGACCTCACGGATCATCTTTCTGTTCTGGTGTCCGACAGGGACCGTCAGCCATAGGGTGCCCTGGGGTGTCTTGATCCTGTTCCTGTTCCGCCAGTCGCACCGTGTGTATTTAAAGTGGGTGCCGACAACAAATAGGTCGACGTCCCGCATAATATCAAAATAGCCTTTCCAGGGGATATAGCTCGATTGAATCACCGCGACCTTCTTCATATCTTTCCCTGAGCTTCCTATCCTTCCCGCTCCGCGATCATTACCGCGTCGTCGTCGCAGCATTTCCCGACGACCCGGCTGCGCAACCACCCCGAGATCCCCAGGGCGAGGAGGCCCATACCGAAAAGAAAGGAAACCCAGAATACTGCACTGCACGCAGAGGCGGTGCCACCGTGCGGCAATAGCGAGAGGGAGAGGTTCCCGACGCATGACAAGATTATAAGGGCCGTGCCGCACAGATTCATGTTCCGGCGGCTGACCGCGGTCTGGAAGGTGGTGAGATCGAGAAAGAGGGAGGCGAGTTTCCTCCACGAGTAGCCGCTTGTCCCATACCACCGGTCGTGATGGGCCACGTCAACGTTGACAATCGAATCATGAGGGACCGAGGCGAGGATCAAAGAGGCGAGATACCGGCCTTTCCCCTGATGGCGGGTGATCGATTCAACCGCGTATCTCGAGAATCCCTTGAAACTGGACCATGATATATCTCTCGGTTTGCTGAGCAGTGCCCCGGACGCCTGCTCTGCGATCCAGCTCGCCGCGTTACGGAGAAGGCCATGGCGCTTCTCTGCATAGCGTCCTATGACGACATGGCGTCCGTGCTTGAGCGGTCTTATAATCTTCACGATCTCCTCGGGAGGATGCTGCAGGTCGTCGTCCATCGTGACAACCCAGTCTCCCTTGGCATTTCTGAGACCACAGAGCGTTGCCATGTGCTGACCGCAGTTCTTCGTCAGTCTCATGATTCTCACGCGTGGGTCGCCCTTCCTTAGTCTGCGCATTGCATCGTAGGTGTCGTCACCGCTTCCGTCATCGACCACCACAATCTCCCATGTGGCGCCGCATGTGCCGAGCACACTACGCAAGCGACGGTAGAGTTCCGGGAGAACGCGGCCGCTTCGATACGCCGGTATCACCACGCTTATATCGGTGCGCCCTGTGTTGTCAGGCCCTAAAGGAGGAGAGTACGGATCTTTAGCCATTCCGGGCCGATGTCTTTCCTAAGCAACTCCGCGGGGCGAGGGCGAGCATCTGCCTCACGACATCCGGCCGGGCTATATCCCTGCCGATGTGTCGGGCGATACCGATCGCCTGGCTTACGAGTGAGGCATTGGTGGCAAGCGTTGTCTTATCCTTGTTGTTCCAGATCGTGTCTTCCAGGCCCACGCGCACACCGTGCGCAAACACTACACCTGCCGCACACATCGACTTCTGAAAACGGCCCAGACCAGCGAGAGACCAGTATGAGCCTTCGGGAAGTTCCGAGGCGATCAGGGCGATGTGCGAGAGCTTTGCCTGAGCCGTCGCGATGTTACCAAGGATAACATTGAAGAAATAAGGCGGCTGGAGGAGCCCTCGCCGTATAAGGTGATGGGCCACATTGACCATGCCGAGATCGAATACCTCGAGCTCCGGTCGGATCCCCGCCGAGGTCATGCGGTCAAGAATCCGCATGATGGTGTCCAGACTATTCACACTTGGCGCATTCATGAAATTCATCGACCCGAGGGTCAGGCTTGCCATGTCCGGTTTTCCGTCACCCTGAAGGCTGAGTACCTCCGTGCGCTTCTCCAGGTCCGCGAAGACCCTGCCGCTGGTCGAGACGACGATCACCACGTCGTCGTGACGTTCTCTAATACCCTCGATGATCCTCGCATACCGCTCTTTGCGGTAACTGGGGCCGCCGTCTGCCTCGCGTGCATGGAGATGGACCATGGACGCACCGGCATCAACGCATTCATTAACGTCCTCGACGATTTCATCGGGGCTTATCGGCACATAAGGAGAATGGTCCCTCATATGGACTGCGCCAGTGGGGGCCAGGTTGACGATGAGATCGGTCATGACTGCTCCGCATGGACCTTGATCACGCGCGCCGGCGCGCCGGCTACGGTGACGCCGGCAGGCACGTCTCTTATCACTACCGAGCCGGCACCGATGATGCTTCCCGCTCCCACAGACCTCTCGCCCATGATCGTTGCCCCGGCCCCCAGGAAACATCCTTGCGCGAGACGCGCATGACCTCCTACGGTCACACCGGGTCCTATAAACACGAAGTCATCGACGGCGACATCATGGCTGATGAGGCTCTGTAGACGGACCGTGACAAAACTCCCAATCCTGGCTCCCCCGCCCACGACACAACCCTCGGGGATTATGCAACCGGTACCGATTTCGACGTAGTTCATGTCGACGGTGGGATGTATGAGATTCGCAAAACCGCATCCCAGATCCTTCAGCATCCCGACGACCTGCTCGCATTTAGGCCATGTGGGGACATTACTTACGAAGCAGGTGTCAGGCATTCGGGCCAGATCCGCGATAAGCTCCCTGCCGCCGAGGACTGGATATCCCAGACACTGTCTGCCCCTTAGCGCCTCGGCATCGTCAAGGAAGCCCTCGATCCGAAAGGATGGCTGCGAGCGATTGATCGCGTCGACCAGTTTTATGATATCAAGGTAGGAGGCCCCGAATATATATATCTTCTTCATGCCGGCAGGTTCCCCTCATCAGAGATGGGGGATGTTACCACAAGGATATATTTGTCGTCAATGAAGCTGCGTGGCTTTAGGAGTTCTATTTTGAGGAGCGTTATTACTCAAGGAGTATCGTCTTTTTCGGATGGTCGCTCCCCCAGATGCAGTGGCGGTGACATTCATCATGGTCGGCGAAGAGAAGCTTTTATTATAAACGCCATACGGGCTATTCCCACCCGAGGCAGTCGCAGTAACATTCGTCATGGTGGGGGAGGAAGAGATGTTATAGACGCCGCATCCGGAAGACGGCTCTTTCTTGATCGGAGTTCGGGCACTTGAGCTGAGCATGGCTGATTGTTAGAATACATTATGAAGTATAGAGCGCTCATTTCGGCGGTACCCTACCAAAGTTTCCGGCTCTTGATGGACAAACTGAGGTTAACGGAGAATGATCTCCTCATGCTTGGGCATCACCGGGATTTCTTCATAAGCAGGAAGGGAGAGTTTGCGGAGTACTTCTATGAATTCTTCTCTGAAATACCGGAGACCCACATATTGCTCGAACATTTTGGCAAGCCGGACATCATGAAGCTCACCTGGGCTTCATGGTTCGAGAGGCTCTTCCGTGAAAACCTGGACTCAAACTTCATAAACTATCTCTGGCGCATCGGGTTAAAGCATGTGGAGATAAATCTTGATCAACGTTTCACGGGCCTCGGCTTTTCCCTTGTGAGAAGGTTCTGTCATACCCTCGTACTCGATAACTTTCCTCCGCAGGTTGCAGTTGAAATAATGCCCGTCGTGGATAAGCTCGTGGACTCCTGCATCCTTGTCGAGACGAGTGCTTATATAGAAGCCACAGTTCGGTGCGACGTCGAAATCCTCAAGGGGATAGCGGACAAGATCCGCAATCCCGTCACCATTATCGGAGGCAATCTCAGGAGGCTTCAGCGCCATATCGATCCCAAAGATACCCTTTACGAGGATTATGAATTTCTCATCTCCTCTGCGAGCCGCTGCGAAGACATGATAGAAGACATAAATACTTATATCGAGATGTTTCAGCGTGAGGCAAGCTTCGAACAATGCATGCTCGAAACGGTCATAGAAAACATGCTTCAAAAGCTTTCTGCGCGAAAGAAGCTCGAAGGGGTAAAAGTGGAAGTCCTCCTGAGCCCCGATGCCCGCTTCGTGAAGGGTGACCCGGTGGACCTTCGTCATCTTTTCTACTACATTATCGAAAACAGCGTGGAGGCAGCCCGTGCGGCAAAGAGCCCTTATGTGCGAATAGCATCCTTCCTGCAAAACGTCCCGCCTCACACGGTAGGGATTGAAGTTTTCAATAATGGGGATGTAATAAATCTGGCCAATATCTCGGACATTTTCTCACCCTTTTATTCCACAAAACCCAAAGGATCCGGTCTCGGCCTTTCGATCGCAAGACTTGCTCTGCGCAAGAACTTCGGTGAAATAGATTTTGAGCCGATCCATCAGCAAGGGACAAAGGTATACATAACTCTGGAAAAGGCAGATTAGCCTCTGCGTCTTTTTATGGAGCGCTCGTCTGCCTTCGATGATGTGTTAGCAGACAACGTTCCCTGTTGTAGTTTGACAAAGAGACCTGTTTCCCGGAGAGATAGAGCTCTTTCTCCGATCAACCATCCCCCCGAGAGTCGCTCTTAAGTGAGACCGTCAGGCGATTGCATGGTCAGTCGGAAGTGATATAATTCTTATAATAAATAATGTGGGGTCCGGTAAGAGTCGCAGAGAAGGAGTGATTTGATTCTGAGGAGGCGATATGAAGAAGACAGAACTGACGTTACCGCAGGTCGCCCTTATTGCCGGCACACGCGGCATGCTGGGAGCAGGGGCAGCTCTGCTGCTGGCGGACAGATTGAATGAGGATGAGAGAAAGGCTATAGGGTGGACGCTATTAATTGTGGGAGCGGTCAGCACAATTCCGCTGGCGATAGAGGTGTTGAGCAAGAGACGATAGTCGCCGACTAAGGAACCTTGCCTTAGCTCCGCCGGACCGTTTCCGTTATGCTCTCTGAAGGCGGAATGAGCAGGCGAACTGCATGAACTCTATTGGCGGGCATTGCTGGAGGGGGCAATGAACATTTCGATTCGTCCGACCCCATATCTTTTTGGGTTTTGGTAATATTGCTAATAGATTGATGACCGCAAAGGGCAGAGACGTGGTAAATCGCGAGAACATGCGCCATAGGCTTGAGCGCTTGAGAGAGGTATGTGCCGGCGCCAAGGATGTCAGTGTCATAATATACGCGAACCCCGACCCGGATGCACTCGCGAGCGCCCTCGCACTGAAGAGGATACTTGAAACACGAAAGCGGATTGTAAAAATAGGCTATACAGGGGCGATAGGAAGACCTGAGAACGCCTCCATGATAAGACGCCTGAAGATTCCTGCCTTTCCGGTGAGCGAGGAGGAAGCAGCCCGCGCTGATGTTATAGCGATCGTTGATTCCCAGCCCCAATTCTTCACGGACTTCAGCCTCCCGCGTTGTGATATCGTGATAGATCACCATCCCATCTCAAATACAATCCCGGCAGAGTTTGTCGATGTCCGACCTAACTATCTGTCCACTTCGTCGATCATGACGGAGTATCTGAGGGCCGCGGGCGTCCGCCTTACCAAGAACCTCGCGTGCGCCCTCTTTTATGGGCTTAAGACTGATTCGCGCCATTTCATGGGAGACATGAGCCATGGCGACATGGAAGCGATAAGATGGTTGCGGAGAAAAGCGGACAGAGACACCGTTAATCAGATAGAGTTTTCACAGTTCTCATGGGAAGGTCTCGACTACTTTACCGTAGGGCTCGTCAGGCGGCGTTTTTTGAACGGTGTCATGTTCTCGCACCTCGGACCGGTCCCGTTCTTCGACGTGTGCGTGCAGGTGGCCGACTTCTTGATCAGGGTCGAAAACGTATCATGGGCGCTGGTCAGCGGAGTAGTGGGAGACACGCTCGTGGTGGTCTTTCGGAATGATGGCATCAAAAAGGACGCGGGATACCTGGCGCGCAGAACATTCGGTGTCATAGGGAGCGCGGGCGGGCATGAGTCCATGGGACGAGCTCAGGTCAGATATGATGCGTTGCCGGGAGGTCTTCTCCTGACTGATAACAGGGCCATCGAAGAGTTCGTACTCGGTTCACTCGCAAAGGTTGACCCGGTGTTTAGGCCACTCCTCAAATCTCTCAGAAGATAGGTTCTTCAGTAATACTGCACTCTCCTGTCTCTCTTGACTTCATGAGAGGGGATAATTCGTGACATCTTCACGCTTGACTTTTCGAAAGACTATTAATATTATTAATAGATTTCTTTAGGAAATCCTATAGACTATTAGGGAGTTCAGAGGTTCTTGTTGGTAGCAGCGTATTCCAGATTAGAGAATGACCTTGTTCTCCCTTTGCAAAGAATTCAGTGAGTGGGGACGATATTTATATAGTAATTCCTTTGTTTATTGTGCTAAACTAAAATGTGTGCGGAAAAGCCATTATTCTGTCTCTAAAGAACCAGCAAAGAACTAAGGAGTCTCGTTATGCCGACAAGTGCTCTTAACTTCGAACCCGGGATATTCCAGCCCCTTGCAGAGGAAATCATGGAGAGGTCAGGCCAGAACTTACTCGCCTGTTACCAGTGCCGTCGCTGCGCCGCAGGCTGTCCGGTCGGCGATGAGACCGAGGGTGTCACGCCCGACCGGTTAATTCGGATGATACTGCTCGGGGAAAAAGCCGAAGCCCTGAACAATCTTCTCGTCTGGAAATGCGTTGCCTGTTATACCTGCGGCACCCGGTGTCCCAACGATATCCAGACAG
>Ga0187779_10000817_pt1 | contig 20199 bp, 19 predicted proteins | sample 1015_Q2_SP10_10__FD_132435 | JGI IMG/M metagenome (GOLD analysis project Ga0187779, IMG submission 132435) | Tropical peat soil microbial communities from peatlands in Department of Meta, Colombia - 1015_Q2_SP10_10_MG | ecosystem: Environmental > Terrestrial > Soil > Wetlands > Peat | place... | reverse complement strand
TGAAGAGTGTCGGCCTCGAAGGGAGAGAGGATCACCGGCCGAACCAGCTTTCAGGCGGCCAGCAGCAGAGGGTCGCCATAGCGAGGGCGCTTGTGAACGATGCGCCGATAATTCTCGCGGACGAACCTACGGGCAATCTCGACACGAAGACGAGCGTCGAGATCATGGAGCTGTTGGTTCGGTTGAACAGAGAATCTCATATTACCGTGATTATCGTTACCCATGAGCCGGATATCGCGGCCTACGGCAGGAGGATCATCAAGTTCCTTGACGGGAGGATCGTGAGTGACGAGCAGGTGAAAGACGAACCGGGGAATGAGAAGAGGGTTATTGGAAGAGGATGATCAATATACCGTCTACACTGAAGATTTCCTTGAGGGCGTTGCGGGTGAACAAGATGCGTTCAGCCTTGACGATGCTTGGCATTATTATCGGGGTGGGCGCTGTGATAGCGATGCTCGCCGTCGGCACCGGCGCGAGCAGACAGATCTCGGCGCAGATCTCGAGCATGGGAAGCAACCTGCTCATGGTCCTTCCCGGTTCCACCACGTCGGGCGGTGTGAGGATGGGTGCGGGCACGCAGGCGACTCTGACGATGGCGGATGCGGATGCGATCGTGAAGGAGTCTCCCGCCGTTGCGGATGTGGCTCCCGTCCTGAACGGTGTCGCGCAGATTGTCTACGGGCACCAGAACTGGTCAACCGGTGTGATAGGAACGACACCGAGCATGCTGAATGTGCGGGACTGGCCGCTTTCTGCCGGTAAGACCTTTACCCAGCAGGACGTCAACAGCGCCACAAAGGTGGCCCTGTTGGGCCAGACCGTCGTGGACAATCTGTTCGGTGATATGAATCCCGTCGGACAGATCGTCAGGATCAAGAAAGTTCCGTTCGTCGTCGTCGGTGTTCTTGCGACGAAAGGGCAGTCGCCGTCCGGACAGGATCAGGACGATACCATCTACGTTCCCGTGACGACGGCGCAGAAAAAGCTTTTCGGGACGTCCTTTCCCGGCATGATCAGGATAATCATGGTGAAAGCGAAAAGCCCGGAAGACCTGGCGCCTGCCGAGAAACAGATCAATGACCTGCTCAAGCAGAGGCATCGCATCGGCCAGAAACAGGACAATGATTTCACCGTCAGGAACCTCACCCAGATGATGCAGGCCGCGGAACAATCGACAAAGGTCATGACGCTCCTCCTCGGAGCGATCGCATCGGTTTCTCTCCTCGTCGGGGGAATCGGGATCATGAATATCATGCTCGTCTCGGTCACCGAGAGGACACGGGAGATCGGAATCAGGATGGCGGTCGGCGCCAAGACTTGGGATATCAGGCTCCAGTTCATCATAGAGGCGCTCACCCTGTCGCTTATCGGGGGCGCGGCCGGAATTATTCTCGGCGTGTCAGGCTCGGAGCTCCTCTCGATGGCGGCGGGCTGGCCGACGATCGTATCGCTCCTCTCGATACTGCTCGCCTTCGGTTTCTCGGGCCTCGTCGGGATATCCTTCGGATTCTATCCCGCGTATAAGGCCTCGCTCCTCAATCCGATAGACGCGCTGAGGTTCGAATAGAGAAACGATGACGATCGTCGGCAAGAGGAAGGCATGAAATGAGAGGCAAGCTCTTTTTCCTGAGCATACTCTGTTTTCTCTCTTTTGCCTGCGCTGCCTCGGCGGAGATCTTGACCCTGCCGCAGGGGTTGCGGCTCGTCGCTGAAAACAACAGGCTCATAAAGATAGCGGGACGGCAGGAGGCGATATCCGAGGCAGACACGCTCATCGCAAGGTCGCCTCTGCTCCCTCAGGCGTATGCCTCGGCCAACCAGACGTTCCTCTCCCATCAGCCGAAGGCTATCTTCGGGGATGTGATTGTGCCGACTTCGGATAAGGACTACTACTCATACAGCATCACCGTCCAGCAGACGCTCTATGACTTCAGGGAGAACGCGTCCCGCTATGAGGCGAGCATGGCTATTCTCGAAACGAAACGGTTCGACACGAAAAGGGTGAGGAATCTCGTTTCCCTCGATTTCAGCCTCACCTACTTCGACCTCCTCGAGGCCGAAAAGAGGATTCTCGTTGCCGATAAGGAGGTGCAGCAGCTGGAGGCCCATCTCCGCGACGCGGAGAATCTTTACGGAGAGGGTGTCATAACGAGGAACGACCTCCTCCAGGCTGAAGTGCGTCTTTCCGACGCAAGGCAGAGACTGCTGAGCGCGAAGAATCTCCGGGCGATCACGAGCTCTCGTCTCAATGCCTTTCTCGTGAGGCCCCTCGCCACGGATTCCGAGGTGGCTGACATCCAAGAAGTCGGACTGGAATGGACAGGCCTCGACCTCGAGAGGTCATGGCAAACGGCGCTCAGCCGGAGGCCTGAGATCTCCATCGCGAATGAGACCCTCCGGTCCCTCAATCTGGAGGAGGAGGCGCGGAAGGCGGAATATTTCCCGAAGTTCTTTGCGCAGGGAGGCTACTCCTACACCGAGAACCGTTACGTCGTGAACCAAGGGAATCTACAGCTCCTGCTCGGGATGACGATGAGCCTTTTCAGCGGGGGCAGTACAAAGGCGGGGATCCTGAAGGTGAGGAACCAGAAGCTTCAGCTCATCGAGGAGAAGGCGAAACTCGAAGACGACATACGGCTCGAGGTAGAAAATTATCTCCTCGATCTGAGGGACGCGCGGGAGAGGATTTCGGTGGCGAGGGATGCCGTCGGACAGGCGGAGGAGAATCTCAGGATAAACCGCGTTCGGTACGCCGAAGGGGCCGGGACAGCCACCGATGTGCTGGATGCCGTCACGCTCCTCACCACGGCCGAGACGAACCATTACCGTTCGCTCTATGACCTGCGGAGGGCCGAGGCGAAGGTCATATACGCTCTCGGGGGAGATTTATCGGAGGTGTATAAATAATGGAAGAGACGAAACAGCCTGCAAATAATCACAGAAGGAATATTATCGCACTGTCCCTCTTTGTCGTCATCGCGCTCATCGGAGCGGTCGTTGTCTTCTTCTACCTACGATATAAGAACGTTCATGTCTCGACGGACGATGCCTTCGTCGACGGTTACATCCATACCATCGCCTCGAAGGTGCCGGGGACGGTGACGATGATCGCCGTGAGGGATAATCAACTTGTGAAGAAAGGCGATATCCTTCTCGCATTAGACCCCGCGGATTACGAAGTGCGGGTGAACGAGGCCGCGGGCGCTTTCGGCGCGGAAAAGGGCAAATTGCTTGAGGTCGAGTCGAGGAGAGAGACAGCCGAAAGACAGCTCATGGAATTCAGTGCCCGGGCTTCAGCGGTGCGGGCCAACCTCGAACTCCAGAAAGCCAACCTCGAACAGGCCGAATTGGATAGAAAGAGGGCGGAGGGCCTCTTTAAGAAGGAGGTTATGTCGAAAGAGAGGTATGAGAAGACGGTGACCGCCCATAAGGTGGCCGTTGCACAGGTGAAAGCGGCAGAGGAGGAATTGAAAAGCGCCCTGTCCGGCATCGAGACGCAAAAGGCGGTGATACGGCAGACAGAAGCCGGACGGACCGCGCAGCTGGGTGAGGTGAAGCGGCGCGAGGCCCAGTTGAATGACGCGGAGTTGAAATTCGGTTATTCGAAGATTTACGCCCCTTGGGATGGGTACATCACAAAAAGGTCTGTCGAGCTCGGCAACGAAATTCAGGCAGGCCAGCCGTTGATGGCGGTTGTCCCCCTCGACGATATCTACATAACGGCAAATTACAAAGAGACGCAGCTATCCGGGGTGAGACCGGGTCAGAAGGTCGAGATAGAGGCCGATACCTACCCGGGAAAGAGATTTAAAGGCAAGGTGGACAGCATTATGGCAGGCACGGGGGCGGCATTTTCGCTCTTTCCTCCTGAGAATGCGACCGGGAACTACGTGAAAGTGGTCCAGAGAATACCGGTGAAGATAGTAATTGAGAAGAATGCCGACCCGGAGCATCTCCTGAGAATAGGAATGTCCGTTGTGCCAACGATCCTCATCGACAGATAGTGATGAACAAGTGGATCGTCGCCCTTACCGTCATGCTCCCGACGCTGATCGAGATCATCGATACGTCGGTGGTGAACGTCTCCCTCGATCACATACGCGGCAGCCTCTCCGCGGGAATAGACGAATCGACGTGGACGATCACATCCTATCTCGTCTCGAACGCCATCATCATCCCGATGACGGGCTGGCTCAGCAGGCTTTTCGGGAGGAAACGGTACCTCGTCTTCTCCATATCGCTCTTCACCCTCAGTTCGCTCCTCTGCGGTTCCTCCTGGAACCTCCAGAGCCTCGTGGTTTTCCGGATCCTTCAGGGCATAGGCGGCGGCGCCCTCCAGCCGATATCACAGTCGATCCTGCTCGAGAGCTTTCCCCCGCGGCAGCACGGCATGGCGATGGCCCTCTTCGGAGTCGGCATCATGTTCGGGCCGATTATTGGACCCCTCCTCGGAGGGTGGATCACCGATAACTGGTCCTGGCACTGGATCTTTTTCATCAATATACCGATCGGCATCGTCTCGATTTTAATGACCCTCTTCTTCATCGTCGACCCGCCGTACATGAAGCGCATGAAGATGAAGATCGACTATTGGGGGCTTGCTCTCCTCGCGGTAGGACTGGGCTGTCTCCAGATCGTTCTCGATAAGGGACAGAGAGAGGACTGGTTCGAATCGAGCTTCATCACCTGGCTTACGGTAATTGCGGCGTCGACCCTGATACTCTTTCTCATCGTGGAGCGGTTCGCCGAACATCCCATAATGAATCTGAAGACCTTCAGGAATGTCTCCTTCAGCACGGGGAATGTCGTCATGTTCTTTGCGTTCTTCAACCTCTTCGGCAGCATCGTGCTCCTTCCGATCTACCTCCAGACGCTCATGGGATATACGGCGACGCTCGCCGGCATGGTGCTCGGGCCGGGCGGAGTGGCGACCCTCGTCGCGATGCCGATAGCGGGGCGGCTCGTGACGAAGGTGAACCCGAAAGGATTACTCGCCTTCGGCATCATCGTCTCCGCCTATTCGACCTATCTCATGTCGCAGTTCAACCTGCTCGCCGGCTTCGATACGGTCATCTGGCCGAGGATCGTGCTCGGTGTCGGCATGGGTTTTCTCTTTATTCCCCTCACGACGCTGACCATGTCGAGCGTGAAGAAGGAAGACATGGCGAATGCTGCCGCGATATACAACCTCCTGAGAAATTTGGGGGGAAGTTTCGGCGTCGCCTTCGTCACGACGATGATCGCGCGGAGGGCGCAGCTTCATCAGTCGCGTCTTGTCGAACACCTCACTCCGTTTCACACGGGCTATCAACTCGCCGTGGAAAAGACGGCGGCGGTTCTCCAGGGCAGGGGCCTCGGAACGGTGAGCGCGGATCAGGGCGGTCCGGGTGCGATCTACGCACAGCTTCTCAGGCAGGCGTCGATGATGTCATTTAATGACGTCTTCCACCTCCTGAGCATCCTCATGATCGTGATCCTTCCGCTCGTGTTGCTCATGAGGAAGGGAAGACAAGAGGCGCAGCCTGGAATGCATTGAGAAGAAGAGAGATTGGTGAGCAGGATGCCGGGAAGGGGTTGACATTATCGTCCGTCGGTGGTATAAAAAACTATCCTGTTTTGCAGGTTTTATTTTTATTCCCTCTGCCGTAACAGCCCCCTGAGGGCGTTCGAACTTGTAAGGGTTCGGTTCTGGCATAACAGGGAAAAGGAGGAAGTAAGAAGTATGTCGTTCGAAGGTACAGTTAAGTGGTTCAATGAAACCAAGGGATTCGGTTTCATCCAGCAGGACAACGGACCTGATGTCTTTGTCCATTTCTCGGCTATCTCTAATGACGGGTTCAAGACCCTCGCAGAGGGGCAGAGGGTGCAATTCGATATCGTGGAGGGAGAAAAGGGACTGAAAGCGGCAAATGTAGTCAAGATTTAGTAACATTCGGAATGAAGGCGGGTGAGGCAGGAGACTGCACTCACCCGTTTTTTTTGCGGTGACCGATGCGTGTAGGAATAATCTCCGATACCCACGATGATATGTCTTCGGTAGGGAAGGCGGTGGCACTTCTCAACGCTGAAAAGGTCTCCCATGTCATCCATGCCGGCGACATCATATCCCCCTTCACCTTCGAGCTGTTCGGGGAACTGGGCTGTCCCCTTACCGCCATATTCGGCAACAACGACGGCGATAGGATCCTCCTGAAGGAGAAGGCCGGCGGCCGGATCCATAACCAGCCGCACTTCATGACATTCCATGAGCGGAGGGTCGTCGTTTTGCATGAGCCCGATCTCGTGCATGCCTTTGCCGACAGCGGACGATTCGATCTCGTGATCTACGGTCATACCCACAGGCCCGAGATCAGGAGGCAGGGAGACACCCTCATCGTGAATCCCGGCAAGGTCGCGAGGCTCCATAAGGGGGAATCGACGCTCGCCATAGTGGACGTCGAGAAGATGGAGGCCGAGATCATTCGCATCGAATAGGGGCCTTGTCCGGTGAAAGGGGGGCCCGGTTGTCATTGATCGGGGCTTTATGGTACGCTTCAAAACGAGGGCGGTTTTATGGTCAAGAACGACAGGTGGATACGGGAAATGGCGTCGAAGGGCATGATAACACCCTTCCACGAAAGTCAGGTGAGGGAAGGGGTCATATCCTACGGAGTGGGTTCCTACGGCTTCGACATGAGGATAGCCGACGAGTTCAAGATTTTTACGAATATCAATACGACGATCGTAGACCCGAAGGGCTTCGACCCGAAGAGTTTCGTGGATTTCAGGGGTGAGGTCTGTATCGTGCCGCCCAATTCTTTTGCCCTCGGCCGCTCGGTCGAATATTTCAGGATCCCGAGAGACGTCCTCGTCATCTGCCTCGGCAAGTCCACCTACGCGCGCTGCGGGATAGTCGTCAACGTCACACCCCTCGAGCCAGAATGGGAGGGCCACGTGACGATAGAGATTTCGAACACGACCCCTCTTCCCGCTAAGATTTACGCCAACGAGGGCATAGCACAGCTCCTCTTCCTCGGCGGTTCGGACGTCTGCGAGACCTCATACGCTGATAAATCTGGCAAGTATCAGGCGCAGAAGGGCATCACCCTCCCGAGGATGTAACGTGCCGGCCAGGGAGAAGATCATCCTCGCCCTCGATGTCTCAGAAGGAGGGCATGCACTCGAGCTCGTTGAGCGGTTTAAGGACCACGTTACTACCTTCAAGGTCGGGCTCGAACTCTTCGTATCGGCCGGTCCCGGGATTGTTGAAGAGATACAGGCAAGGGGGAAGAGGGTATTCCTCGATCTCAAGTTTCACGACATCCCCAATACGGTCTCGAAGGCTGCATTGGCAGCGACGAGACTCGGTGTCTCCATGTTCAACATCCACGCCTCCGGCGGCAGCGAGATGATGCGGAAGTGCGTTGAATCCGTGGTGAACCTCTGTCTGAAGGAAAATATCGAGAGGCCGAAGATCCTCGGAGTGACTGTTCTTACCGGCTTGAGTCAGGAGGCTTTGAGGGACGAGTTCAATATCCAGCACAGTCTGAAGACCCATGTGAAGCAGCTCTCGAAACTCGCCCATGATGCCGGCCTCGACGGGGTTGTGGCATCGGGACATGAGGTTGCGCCCTTGCGGAGCCATTTCGGGAAGAACTTCGTGATCGTGACACCCGGTATACGGTCTTCATGGAGTCCTCCCGACGACCAGAGGCGGACCGTGACCCCCCGGGAAGCTGTGAGGCAGGGGGCTGACTACGTCGTTCTCGGGAGAACGGTTTTCGACCAGCCGGACCCTTTGCGGGCGCTCGAGCTGATCACTGCTGAAATCCTCACCGCTTAGCTGACCGCAGAGATAGTGAACAATCATGAAAGATCATCCATACGTTTGTTCGATCACAAGAGAAGAATTCGTCGCTGATTCCGGCGAAGGATTCGTGCCTGCCCTCTCTGTGGAGATACCCTATCTTTCCCCTCACGAGGTGTATCCGTTGTTCTCGGGTCCCGCGTCTTTCCTCTTCGAAAGCGTAAGGGGTCCGGAAGAGATCGCGAGATATTCCTTCATAGGCTTCGAACCTGTCATGACCTTCAGGGCGAAGGACGGCATAGTCGAGATAGTATCGGGAGGGGAATCGTCTCTCTCCGAGGAGGATCCGCTGACGAAATTGAGTGCGATTCTCGGGGACTATTCGCAGAGGCCGACACCCGGGCTTCCGCCGTTTCAAGGAGGTGCTGCCGGCCTCCTCAGCTATGATTTTGTCCAGTACTTCGAGCGGCTCCCGCAGACTACGGCGGATGATCTCAGGATTCCCGATGCGGACTTCTTTATTCTCGATAGACTCATCGCCTTTGACCACAGGGATAAAAGGGCATGGATCATCGTCTGCCCGGGTCTGAGAGAGAGAGGCAGCGATCCCGCCTCGCGATATGAAGAGGCAGCAGATGCCCTAAGGGGGATCGGGAAGGTCCTCGATACGGGAAAGAGCGAAACTCTCCGCAGTGATAACCTTTCCGTCCGACCGAAAATCGAGATATTCCACGAGATGAGAAAAGAAGAGTACATGGAAATGGTCGGGAAGGCAAAGGAATATGTAGCGGCGGGTGATATCTTCCAGGCAAACCTGTCCCAGCGGGTCTCAGCCTACATCGGCGGACTGAAGCCGTGGAGGCTTTACCTGAAACTCAGGGAGATCAATCCTTCCCCTTTTGCCGGATTCATCGATTTCGGCAATTATTCGGTTGTGAGTTCATCCCCCGAAAGGCTTGTGCGTCTGAGGGACGGGATTATCGATACCCGTCCCATAGCAGGAACACGACCGAGGGGCAGGGATCTGAAAGAAGACAAGAAGATGCGTGAAGAACTTCTCCTGAACGAGAAGGAGAGGGCGGAACATATCATGCTCATAGACCTCGAGAGAAACGACATCGGCAGGGTTTCCGATTACGGGAGCGTGTCGGTGAATGAGCTCATGATAACCGAGGCCTATTCCCACGTCATCCATATCGTATCGAATGTCCGGGGTACGCTCGCACGGGACAAATCTGTCTTCGATGTTGTGAGGGCGACCTTTCCCGGAGGTACGATTACCGGTGTTCCAAAGGTAAGGTGCATGGAGATAATCGACGAGCTCGAGCCGGTGAGGAGGGGCCCCTACACAGGGTCGATGGGTTACATCGGTTTCTCCAGTGCCATGGATCTCAATATCATCATCAGAACCCTCGTGATAAAGGACGGATACGCCTATGTCCAGGCGGGCGCAGGAATCGTCGCCGACTCAGACCCGGAACGGGAATACCACGAGACTTTGAAAAAAGCGGAGGCGCTGATAAAGACACTCGAGAAAGTTTAAGGGGTCAGCACCTCCAGGAACGCGCATTTGAGATATTCCGTCTCGGGCACGGAGAGGAGGATGGGGTGATCCCTTGCCTGGGACCGTATCTCGATGAGCCTCGCTTGAATGCCTGCATCCCGTGCCGCGGAGTGGAGCATCTCCCTGAATGCCTCCCTCCCGATGTGGTAAGAGCATGAAGAAGTGGCGAGCATTCCCCCTTCTCTCAGCAGGCGCATCGCATTGGCGTTTATGTCGCGATAGGCCCGCAGGGCTTCTTTGACCCTGCTCCCGGATTTTACAAAGGCGGGAGGATCGAGGACGATGAAATCATATCGGTTCTTCAACGAGACCTCTTTCTTGAGAAAATCGAAGACGTCTGCCTTTCTGAAGACGCACCTGTCGGAAAGATTATTTCTCTTTGCGTTTTGGACTGCGCGGGTAATCGCGGAAGACGATTCATCAATTCCTGTGACATGGGCGCCCTTGTGTGATAGGGTAAGGCTCCACGCGCCGGAATAACAGAAGAGGTCAAGCCCCTCTCCCCCTTTCACCAGCTTGCTGAAGGCTATCCGGTTTTCTCTCTGGTCGAGGAAAAACCCTGTCTTCTGGCCGGAGAGCGGGTCTATCTCAAAGCTGAAGGAAGATTCCCGCACCACCGGGAGATTAGTGAGGCTGCCCTTTATTATCCGCTTCTCCTGCTGCAATCCTTCGAGCAGTCTCGATGTGCTGTCGTTCCTCAGCACGATTGCAGAAGGGGAAAGGATGTCGTCGAGGAGTTCGATAAGGGTATCAGACCATCTTTCGATACCCATGGTGAGGACCTGCACGACGAGACAGTCGTCATACTTATCGACGATGAGACCGGGCAGAAGGTCTCCCTCACTGAAGAGCACCCTGAAGGAATTCTCCTCCTTCACGAACCGTCTCCGGTATTCCAGAGCTGCCAGTATCCTCTTCCTGAAGAAATCGGCGTTTACCTCTTCCCTCTCGCGCGTGAGGATTCTCACTGCGATGAGTGAGTGAGGATTGATATAGCCGATGCCGAGAAAGGTATCCTTCTTGTCCCTCAGTTCGACGAGAGAACCGGATTCAAACCTCTTCGGACTCGCCGCGAGCTCGTTCGAGAATACCCAGAGATGGCCAGCTAATATCCGCGCTGTGCGGTGCAGGCGAACGACTTCCATGGCCTTAATAATGCCGTATCGGATTCCAAATTGCAAATGACGAAAAAGTCGATCTTTTGCATTTTTCCTCTATGAGATGATAAACTTAAAAGCTGTTTTATTCCTATCATGAAGGATTGAGATGGAACTCCATGCGCTGACCATAGCGGAACTCAGGGCGCTCCTTGACAGGAAAGAGGCATCGGTAAGAGATGTCGTCGATTCTGTCTATGCGAGGATCGATGCGGTCGAAGACCGCGTGAAGGCCTACGTGAGCCTGACAAGGGAAGGGGCGATCGAAGCGGCCGCCGGGTGCCAGAAAAAGATCGATGAGGGGAATTCGCTGCCGCTGCTCGGTATTCCGGTGGCGATTAAGGATAACATGTGCACGGAAGGCATCAGGACGACCTGCTCATCGAGAATCCTTTCCAACTTTATTCCGCCCTATGAGAGCACGGTGACGTCGAGACTGACCGAACAGGGATATGTCTTGACAGGCAAGACGAACCTCGATGAATTCGCCATGGGTTCGTCAACAGAGAATTCTGGATTTCATGCCACGAGGAATCCGTGGGACCTCGCGAGAATTCCTGGGGGAAGCAGCGGGGGTTCGGCGGCAGCCGTTGCGGCGGACGAATGTATCGCGGCGCTTGGCTCTGACACGGGAGGCTCGATACGGCAGCCGGCAGCGCTCTGCGGCGTTGTCGGCATGAAACCGACCTATGGCCGCGTCTCACGGTATGGACTCGTCGCCTTCGCATCATCGCTCGATCAGATAGGCCCGATAACGAAGAATGTGAAAGACGCTGCGATTCTCATGAACATCATTTCCGGCCGCGATCAGATGGATTCCACGTCAGCGCCGGTTCCTGTTCCCGATTTCAGCGGCGGTCTCGGCCGGGAAATCAAGGGTCTGAAGGTCGGCATCCCGAGAGAATATTTCATCGAGGGAATGGACAGTGCGGTCGAGGCGTCTGTGCGCGCCGCGATCAGACAGCTCGAATCCCTCGGCGCGATACCCGAGGAGATATCCCTGCCTCACACGGATTACGCGGTCGCGACGTATTACCTTCTTGCTACGTCAGAGGCTTCATCAAATCTTGCCCGGTATGACGGGGTTAAATACGGTTTTCGGGAATCGGGCAAGGACCTTATCGACATGTACATGAAGACGAGGGCAGGGGGCTTTGGCGCCGAGGTGAAGCGGAGGATCATGCTCGGCACATACGCACTATCCTCAGGGTATTATGATGCCTACTATAGGAAGGCACAGCAGGTCAGGACGTTAATCAAGAGGGATTTTGAGGAGGCGTTCAGGCGGGCGGACGTCATTGTGACCCCGACTTCGCCGACGGCGGCCTTTCACCTCGGGGAGAAGACCGAGGACCCCCTCCAGATGTATCTTTCGGATATCTTCACGATCTCCGTGAACCTTGCGGGTGTGCCGGCCATCTCTCTGCCCTGTGGTTTTACGCCGGGCAATCTTCCCATCGGGCTCCAGATCATCGGGAGACATTTTGACGAGGAAACGATATTGAGGACCGCCTATGCCTATGAACAGGCGACGGAGTGGCATGCGAGAAGGCCTACGCTATAGAGAGCGGATGCGAAGATGAACTATGAAGCGGTAATCGGACTCGAAGTACATGCACAGATGCTCACGGAATCGAAGATGTTCTGCGGGTGTTCCACGAGGTTCGGGGCTGAACCGAACACCCAGACGTGCGAGATCTGCATAGGAATGCCCGGAGTCCTTCCGGTCATGAACAGGAGGGCGCTCGAATTCGCAATCAGGACGGGGCTTGCGATGAATTGTCAGATCTCCCCATACAGCAGGTTTGCACGAAAGAACTACTTCTATCCGGACCTACCGAAGGGGTATCAGGTGAGCCAGTATGAACTCCCGATCTGTGAACGGGGCTATGTGGATATCGTTGTCGACGGTGAGAAGAGGAGGATCGGGGTGACCCGCGTGCATATGGAGGAGGATGCGGGAAAGAATATCCATGAGGGTGCCGGAAATTTCAGCTTCGTCGATCTGAACCGGGCCGGTGTGCCGCTCATGGAGATCGTTTCTGAGCCGGATATAAGAAGCCCCCGGGAGGCTTCGGAATATATGAGGAAGCTGCGGACGATCCTGCGCTATCTCGGTGTCTGCGACGGAAACATGGAGCAGGGCTCCCTCCGGTGTGACGCCAATGTCTCGATACGGCCGGCAGGCACCAGCGGGCTTGGGGTCAAGGTCGAAATGAAGAACATCAACTCCTTCAGGTTTGTTGAGAAGGCGCTCGAGTACGAGATAAAACGCCAGGTGCATGTCCTTGAGGAGGGCGGAAAGATAGTCCAGGAGACGAGGCTCTGGGATTCCTCTGCGGGGATAACGCAATCGATGCGTTCAAAGGAAGAGGCTCATGACTACCGGTACTTTCCTGAGCCTGACCTCGTGCCGATTGTGGCGGAAGAAGGTTGGATCAGGGAGATAAGGGAATCACTGCCGGAATTGCCCGACGCAAAGAGGGGGCGGTTTATTTCCGGATACGAATTGCCGGAGGCCGATGCGGACCTCCTGATCTCGGAGAAGTCCACGGCAGACTGGTTCGAAGAAGCGGTCAAGGCGAATGGGGACCCGAAGGCAGTAGCGAACTGGATGATGGGCGATCTCCTGAGGCTCCTCAATGAAGAGAACAAGGCGCTTGAAGAGATTCTTCTCAGACCGAGTCATCTTGCGGACATGATCAAACTGATCGAGAACGGAACGATCAGCGGAAAGATTGCAAAGACCGTTTTTGAGGAGATGTACAGAACCGGGAAGACTGCCGAGGCGATCGTGAGGGAGAAAGGCCTTACCCAGATAAGCGATACCGGCGCGATAGAAAAGGCTATTGATGAGATAATCGCAAAACACCCTCAGGAAGTGGAACGATTCCGGGGTGGAGACGAGAAGCTCATCGGTTTCTTTGTCGGTCAGGTGATGAAGGCGACGAAGGGCAAGGCAAACCCGCAGATGGTGAACGATTTCCTGAAAAAGAAACTTACCCAGTAGTACTCAAAAAACAGAAGCCCTCTGCATTGCCGTTGAAGACGATCGCGCTTCTCATTCAGGACCTTCCTGCCGACCAAACAATGTAGGCCCTTTGCACGACCGTGGCGTGGGTCAGGATGAAGAGTATCCAGAGCACGGGAAGCAGCCATCCCGTCAGGGTGCCGAATATGAGAAATATTATCCTCTCCGGTCTTTCCATAAGGCCGGCCTGGCTGTTGATTCCGAGGCCCTCCCCCCTCGCTCTCGCATAACTTACGAGGAACGCGCCTACCATGGTGCCGATGCTGAGGAATGCACCTGTATGGTTTCCCCTGCCCGCGAGATACCACGCCAGGGAGAGAAAGAGAAAGGCATCGGAATATCTGTCGAGGAGGGAATCGAGGAAGGCGCCGAAGCTTGTGGACCTCCCGTTTACGCGTGCCAGGACACCGTCGAAGATATCACAGAGGGCTCCGAGGAGAATGAAGAGACCGCCGACCCTGAGATTCACGGGAATTATAAATGCTGCGACTGTGGTCAAGGCAAACCCCGCAACGGTGAAGATGTTCGGATGGATCGAGGTCCGCTTTGCGAGAGGGCTGAGCGGCTCGTCAAGAAAATGACCGAGTTTGTAACTGATCATGCCATGCTCACTTTATGAAAGACTCTGCCAGGGCTTCAGGAGAAAATCGCCGGCTCGAAAAGAAGGCTCGGTTATTTCTTTCTTGCCGCTTCCTTGATCAACTCCTGTCCGATGACGTTTCTCTGTATCTGGTTCGTCCCCTCATAGATCTGGAGGATCTTGGCATCGCGCATCATCTTCTCGACAGGGTATTCCCTCATGTACCCCGAGCCTCCCATGATCTGCACCGCGTTTGTCGTGACGCGCATTCCGAGGTCGGTCGCAAAGACCTTTGCGATGGCCGATTCCTTTGATATATCCTTCGCCCCGCTGTCTATATACCGGGAAACCGAGTATATGAGCGCCCGCGCGGCTTCGATCTCGGTCGCCATGTCGGCGAGCATATGCTGGATCGCCTGGAAACTGATGATCGGATGGCCGAACTGGACACGCTGCCTCGCAAACTTCACCGCCTCATCGAATGCGCCCTGGGCCACTCCGAGACCCTGTGCTCCGACGCCGGTCCGCGAACTGTCGAGGGTCTTCATCGCCACGATGAAGCCCATCCCTTCCCTGCCGATGATATTCGTCTTCGGTATTCTGCAGTTGTCGAAGATCAGCTCCCGTGTCACCGAGGCCCTGATGCCCATCTTCCGCTCCTTCTTGCCGAAACTGAACCCCGGAGTCCCCTTCTCTACGATGAAGGCGGACGCACCCCTCGGCCCCTTGGCCCTGTCGGTTATCGCTATGATCGTGTAAATCTCGGCCTCGCCTCCGTTCGTGATCCATTGCTTTGTGCCGTTGATCACATACTCATCGCCTTCAAGCTTCGCCGTCGTCTGTATCCCAGCGGCATCGCTCCCCGCGTTCGCCTCCGTGAGGCCGAAGGCGACAAGCCTCTTCCCCTCAGCGATATCGGGGAGGTATTTCTTCTTCTGCTCTTCTGATCCAAAGAGGAGGATCGGGAAGGTTCCGAGGGCGTTGGCCGCGTACGATGTGGATACGCCGACGCAGGCCTTTGAGAGCTCCTCGACGGCGATGCAGAGTTCGAGGCATCCCTTTCCGAGACCGCCGTACTGCTCGGGGATAAAGAGACCGAAGAGATCGGACTGGGCGAGCACCTTCATGATTTCCCAGGGAAACTCTTCCTTCTCATCGAGCTCTTCCCTGACAGGGACGACCTTCTCCTCCGCAATCTGCCGGGCAAGGTCTCTGATCATGATCTGTTCATCTGTCAAGAAGTAATCCATTGTCCAACCTCCCTCGTTCACGATTCATTTCGTAGAAGACAACGTGAAAAAGAATCAATTATCGCGCCCGCTCACCCGAGAGTATCAGGAGACTACGAACTCAATAGTCTACCAGAACGAACGGGAGTTTTGGAAGGAGAGCTACTAGGCGCTGATATCCACCGGTCCGATAAGGAGACTCGGGGCACCGATGTTGCCGTAGAACCTGAGATCGTCGCCTACCGCTTCAACGTTTCTGAAGAATTCAAGGATGTTCCCCGATATCACCGCTTCCTTAACGGCATGCCGCGCCTTCCCGCCCTCTATCCAGAGTCCGGAGACGCCGATCGAAAATTCTCCCGATATCCGGTTTGCGGTATGCATTCCCATCGCATCGGTGACGAAAAGACCCCTGTCGAACTGCGCGGGCAGGTTTTGGGTCTGCGGGTGCAGGGATGATCCGGTGAGGTAAAGGTTTGTTCGGCCCACAGAAGGCAGCAACGAGAAGCCACCCTTCACGGCATTTCCCGTAGACGCTACCCCATCCTTTTTCGCGGTGTAGGTATTGTAGAGATACCCGAGGAGAACGCCGTCTTGAATGAGCTCCTTCTTGGAAGTCGCCACGCCTTCATCGTCGCAGGGCCTGCTGCCGAGTTTACGTGGCACCCCTCCGTCATCGACGATACTGATGCGGGGGCTCACGACCTCCTCATCGATACGTTTCGCGAGCAGTGACTTACCCTTCTGAACAGATTCCGATGACAGGAGCGATGAGAAGATACCGAGGAAGTCAGCGGCGACGGAACTATCGAGCATCACCTGAGCACTGACGGAGCGAATCTTCCGAGCGCCGAGCATTTCGAGTGCCCGAGCAGCAGCCCTTTTCCCCACCGCTTCCGGAGAAACGTCCCCGAGAAACCTCGACCCTTCAAAGTCCCATCCCATCTGACTGTCGCCGCCCTCTTCAGCAACGACCATGATCTCCGCCGTTGCCGATGTGGAGGAATACATCGCATCGAGACCCCTCGAATTCATGATGAGGACATCAGTGCAGGTAAAGGACGCGGAGGATTTCCTCACCTTCGTTATCCTCGCATCCGAAACACGGGCAGCTTTTTCTGTGGCGCAAGCACGAATCACAGCCTCTTCCTTACCCACGGAGGCAACGGCATCGTCAAAGATCGGCATGGACTGTTGGGGTGAAGGTTCCGGCAGGGCAAGATAATCGTCCTCCTCGGCCCATTTTGACGCCTCAACCGCATCCTCCACGACGCTGTCGCCCTTACGAAGATCGGTGGCATAGGAGAAACCGAGCCTTTTCTTCCTGATGACGCGAAGGGAATATCCGAAGTCGATGGATGATTCTACGGCGTCCGTTTCCTGATCCTTAACCTCGGCCGAGAGATTCCTTGCCGATTTCAGATATACCTCCGCAAATTCCGCGCCTTTCTTCTTCGCCTCTTCGAGAAGCCTGAAGGCGAACTCCCTCTCAGTCTTCATAGTAAGTCGCGGATGCGGTGTCGGATTCCCAGACGGTCACCGCCGTAAGATGGACGAATTCACCGTTGATCTTCTTTTTCAGTGTGTCATAGATCCATTTTGCGATATTTTCTGAAGACGGGTTTTTTTCGGTAAAGGGGAATATTTCGTTGAGAAACGTGTGGTCGAGAGAACCGGTAACTTCTTGGGTATACCGTTTCAGATCGTGAAAATCCAACGCGATATCTATCTCATTGAGCCTCTCCGCCGAGACATGCACCTGCACTTTCCAGTTATGACCATGAAAGTTTTCACACTTTCCCTGGTACCCCCTTAACTGGTGGGCTGCAGCGAATGTGGATTCAACCATAAGTTCGAACATAGCTCTCCTTTCCGTGCTCCTGATCCATGGCATTTGGTGAAAGCGATAGAGTGGGCACGAAACATTTCGGCCTCCATCCCGCCCCGCTGCCTCTTCAGACTGACTTTCTGAATAGCGCTATATAGGGAAGGTTCCTGAACCTGTTGTCATAATCGAGGCCATAACCGACAACGAACTCGTTCGGTATGGTAAAGCCCACATAATCGAGAGGCACATCGATCTCTCTCCGTTCCCGCTTGTCGAGAAATACGCATGTCTTGAGGCTCCTCGGTTTCCGTGACAGCATTCGCTCGCGCACACGACTGAGGGTGATACCCGAATCAACAATGTCCTCTACGAGGAGGACATCCTTGTCCGTGATGTCCTCACGGACGTCGTAGTACACCTTCACCTCTCCCGTGGTTTCCGCCTTCGCATAACTTTCCGTGACAAGGAAATCGATGGTGAGCGGGATCTTTATCGACCTCACGAGGTCCGAATGGAACATGAAGGCTCCTCTCAGGATTCCGACCGCCAGGAGGTCTTTTCCTTCATAGTCTTTCGAAATACTCTCTGCCAGTTCTCTTACCCTCTGCTGAATCTGATCTGTCGAGAAGAGCGGTTTCCCCGTTACCATATGGATCTCCTTGCACGTTGATTGCTTAGATTATATATAGAAATGGCTCTCATCTCAACAGTGCGCGCCATCACGGCGCGTTCCTGTCCGAAAGCGCTTTCCTTTTCCGTCGATGAGTAATTGACAAACTAGTTTCTCCTATTGTTTAATAGAGAATCTTTTGGGCGGATAGCTCAGCTGGGAGAGCACAGCCCTTACAAGGCTGGGGCCACAGGTTCGATCCCTGTTCCGCCTACCATAACGGATCAAGAGTCAGCTATAATCGGCTGTCTCTTTTTTTATTCGCGAGCGCCGGCTTTTCGCAGGGCCTCCGCGATGTCGGCTCTTCCGACCGCCGAGGCTATCATGAGGGATGTGAGTCCGCCATCACTCCTGGCATTCACGTCAGCCCTCTTTTCTATAAGCAACCTTACCGTCTCACTATGTCCTTTGTAGACAGCTTCCATCAGTGCCGTATATCCGTCGGTGTTTCTCGCATTGACATCAGCCCCTTTATCGATCAGGTATCGGGCGAGGTCGGTAAACCCCTGCAGCGAAGCGATCATGAGAGCTGTCCATCCCTTCTGGTCCCTGGCATTCAGATCCATTCCGGCCTTCACAAATAATGCGACTGTTTCTTTGTCCCCGCGTGAGACCTGAACCATGAAGCTATCCGGCGAGAACGCCGTCCCTCTCTGCGCCAGTTGTTTTCGGTAACTTTCCTTCCCCTGACACGCGGTAAGCATGCAAGGGGCGATGAATAGGAATAGCAGGCCATACAAAAGTTCTTGTGAGACTTTCATCTTCTTTGCAGCCACGCCGACCTCCCCGATCGATATCAAACTGAACGGAATGGACTCATTCGTTCTTGCTCTCTTATTGCGTCGAAGGCTACGAGCCCTTAGTATAGCACGACAGCGAGTTCAAGAATGTCTTGCGAATCGATGCTCTTTTTCAGCGCAAAAGGAAAGGGAGAAGTCTGTCGGAGCGCGTTCAAGAAGCATATAGCATGAGCGGGTGTCTGAAAAGTTAAGATGGGAAGATGCACTCCGCGTCCTTATGAGGTTGACAAAAAGGGATGGGGAAATGTTATTTTATACGCACTTAAAGGCTCGTAGCTCAGGGGGAGAGCGCTACCTTGACACGGTAGAGGTCCCCGGTTCGAAACCGGGCGGGCCTACCATTTATTCCCTTTTGAAATCCGGTTATGGTACCGAGGCGATGGCTGCCTAATTTCCTTTTTGACCTCCACCGAACAAAATCATATTCCCCGGTTGTGCGACAGATACCCTCTTAAATCAAAATTCTCTCCGGATTTGAAATACAAACTTTTTTTGTTCACTTTCTTGACTTCCGTAATATTTTTTTATATTGTGAAAATATTGGGAAGACGAGGTTCGTATATTTGTTGTTAGCGTAAAATGAATTCAAGTAAGAAATATGATAAAATTGGATTACGTCCTTTGCCGGCCCGATGGGAGAAAGGACAGTCAAAAGGAGGTTTTCATGATCGATCCATTGGCCAATCCCTCCGCCCTCATGTCTGACGCTCGCTGGAAAGCGGTCGAAACAACCATGCGGAGGCACGGCGGCGACCCGGGTGCACTCATTGAGACACTGCACGCAGTGCAGGAGTCGTTCGGTTATTTGGATGAAGATGCTATGCGGCAGGTGGCATCTGTTTTGAGGATTCCTCTGAGCAAAGTTTACGGTGTCGCTTCCTTCTATCATTTTTTTACTCTGAAACCGCCTGGAGAGCACACCTGTGTGGTCTGCATGGGTACCGCTTGCTATATCAAAGGATCGGCCGTGCTCATTTCGGAGATAGAAAGATTTGCGGGAGTTAACCCGGGAGAAACGACGCCCGATGGCAAAATGTCGCTGCTAACTGCCCGATGTCTCGGTTCCTGCGGACTGGCACCGGCCGTTGTCTTTGACGGCGAAGTGAGCGGGCGGATGACGCCACCTGATACCTTGCAAAAAATAAGGGGGTGGATGCTCCATGCTTCCTGAAGAACTCGTCAGTGTCGCCGAGAAGGAGAAAGAAGAGCAACGGAAGTATACGTATGCGGTAAATGTTTGTGTGGCGGCGGGATGTCTTTCGTGCCAGAGCGATGTGCTGAAGGATGCCTTTGAAAAAGAGGTCTCTGCAAAGGGACTTGCGGAGATCTGTACGGTCAAGGGCGTCGGTTGCCTCGGACTCTGCAGCGGAGGACCGCTCGTCTCTGTCGAGCCGGGAGGAGTACGGTACGAGTCGGTAACCCTGAGTGATGTGCCCGACATTATCGCCTCTCTTGGGAGGAGCCCGCTCAGCAGTCTTGAGGGTAAGGAAAGCAATGCCTTTTTTGGCAGGCAGCACAAAATCGTTTTAGAAAACAGCGGGGTTATAGACC
>Ga0187779_10000816_pt1 | contig 20253 bp, 19 predicted proteins | sample 1015_Q2_SP10_10__FD_132435 | JGI IMG/M metagenome (GOLD analysis project Ga0187779, IMG submission 132435) | Tropical peat soil microbial communities from peatlands in Department of Meta, Colombia - 1015_Q2_SP10_10_MG | ecosystem: Environmental > Terrestrial > Soil > Wetlands > Peat | place... | reverse complement strand
GGCTGCCGTCGAAGGTGATCTTGCAGCGGGTGAGGATGCCGACGCCGAGCGAGTGCTTCGCACCGGGGTTGAGCACGGTGACGTCCTTGACGCCCTGCTCGTAGAGAAGCCAGCGCAGCTCGAGATTGATCTTGCGCGTCGACAGGTCCTTCGCGTCGAACACGGCGCGGTCGCCGTCGATCTCGGAGATCTTCGGCACCGTGTCGTCGACCTCGACGAGCCCGCGCGCGTCGTACTTGATCATGCGCTCGCCCGCTAGCGCTTCCACACCATCACCTCGCCCTCGTAGGGATCCCAGGTGTCGATCTCGTGGTCGACGATGGCGCGAATCGCGATCTCCTCCGAGGCGAGCGCGACGATGTCGTCCGCCTCGTAGAGGACGAGCGGCTTCGCCGCCATCGCGTCTTTCGCCATGCCGAGCGCGTCGTCCGTGACGCAGATGTACGTGAAGACGCCGTCGAGCTCCTCGAGGCTCTCGCGCATCGCCTCCTCGAGGGTGGAACCCTCGCTCATCTTCTGGGCGATGTAGACCGCGATCACCTCGGAGTCGCACTCGGACTGGAAGCGGTGGCCGGAGCGCTCGAGCCGGTGCTTCCAGTGGAAGTAGTTCGTCAGCTGTCCGTTGTGGACGACGGCGACGTCGCTGAAGGGGTAGGCCCAGTACGGATGCGCGCCCGAGATGTCGACGTCGGACTCGGTCGCCATGCGGACGTGGCCGATCGCATGGGTGCCGACGAAGTCGTCGAGGTGGTACTGCCGCGCCACCTGCTCGGCGTCGCCGAGGTCCTTGACGATCTCGAGCGAGTGCCCGAGCGAGAGCACCTCCGCGTGCGGAACGTCCTCGACGACGTCGGCGACCTTCTTCAGCTCGCCGCCGTAGTCGAAGGTGACGCGATAGGCGTAGCCGGTCTCCCGCTCGACATTGTGGATCGTCGCGCCGAGGAGCCGCAGCCGCGTCTCCACCTCGCCCTTGTGGTGCTCGAGCCGCTGCTCGAAGTCGAAGTCGCGCGGATCGTTGGCGTCCGCGAGCTTGTAGCGCATGACGACGAGCTCCTGCGGCGGCCCGTACAGCGCGTACCCCGTGGAATCCGGGCCGCGGTGCTTCATCGACTGGAGCATTCGCGTCATGTCCCTGCCGACGGCGTGCGCGCCGCCGTCGTTCCGGTAGATGACTCCGGCGATGCCGCACATCAGGGGAGCACGTCCAGGTACTTCTCCCGCTCCCAGTCCGTGACGACGGCGAGGTACTGCTCCCACTCGTCACGCTTGTAGTGCATGTAGACATCGTAGAGGCGACCGGGCAGGGCGCTGCGGACGACGTCGTCCGCCTCCAGCGCCTCGAGCGCCTCGCCGAGATGGGCCGGCACGCGGGGGATCTCCCCGCCCTCGGCCAGCACGTCGTAGACGTTGCGCTGCTGCGGCGGGCCCGGGTCGAGCTTGCGCTTGATCCCGTCCAGCCCGGTCTTGAGCAGCGCCGCCTGCGTCAGGTACGGGTTGCAGGCGGAGTCGACGGCGCGGAACTCGAAGCGGCCGCCGCTGGCGACGCGGACGAGCGTCGTGCGGTTCTGCCAGCCGTAGTCCTTGTAGATCGGTGCCCAGAAGCCGAAGTCCCAGAAGCGCTTGTACGAGTTGACGGTGGGGGCGGTGATCCCGCACAGCCCGCGATAGTGGTCGAGGATGCCGCCCATGAACTGCAGGCCGACCTCCGACAGCTTCGCCGGCCCGTCCGCGTCGTAGAAGACGTTCTTGCCGGCCTCGTCGACGAGGGTGAAGTGATGGTGTGCACCGTTCGCCGAGACGCCCGTGAAGGGCTTCGGCATGAAGCTGGCGATCACGCCGTGCTTGCGCGCGACGGCGGCGCAGATCTGGCGGTACGTCGAGAGGTTGTCGGCGGTACGGACGGCCCGGTCGAAGAGGAAGTTGAGCTCGAGCTGCCCCGGTGAGTCCTCGTGGTCGCCGTACGACGGGTTGATGCCCAGCTGCTCGCCGTAGTCGATCACGTCGAGGATGATCTCGCGCAGCTCCTCGAACTGGTTGATGTGGTAGCACCACGGCTTCGTGAGGCCGACGGCGTCGTTGGGGTCGTCGGTCTTGCGCATCCACATCATCTCGGGCTCGATGCCGCAGAGGAACGTGTAGCCGAGCTCCTGCTCGACCTCGTTCATGATCCGCTTCAGGTTCTGCCGCGGGTCCGACTCGAGCAGCAACCCCGTCTCGGTGTCGTAGCAGTCGCAGTAGACGCGGGCGACGCGGCCGTCCCACGGCAGCTGCGCGAAGGTGTCGAGGTCGGCGATCGCGGCGAGCTCGGACTCCTCCGGGCCGAAGCCGATGTAGCGGTCGTGGCGATCGACGAAGAGGTCGGCCGTCGCGCCGTAGACGAGCTGATAGCCCGCCTGGGCGACGTTCTCCCACTGCGTCGCGGCGACACCCTTGCCGTTGACGTGACCCGAGACGGAGACCTGCTGGAAGAAGATGTACTTGATCCCGCGCTCGTCGATCAGCTTGCGGATCTGCCGGATCCGCTCGAGCCGCCCGGGATCGTTTCGCGCCTGCTCGAGGGTCGGGAACGGATCCGCGATCGACCCCTTCGCGAGCACCTGCTGAACCTGGGTCGGACCTGATTCGACGACAGCCATTGGGGGACTCCTTTTCGCTTCTGGTCTGTCCGAGCGGAGGCCCGCGCACGCGGGCCCGACGAGCCATTATGGTCGATTTGGCAATAGCGTTGCAAAACGGGTGATCGCCCTACGGGCCGAAGTTGTCGATCCAGAACCGCGCGATGTCGACGCGGCGCATGAAGCAGGCGCCGTCTGCCGCGAGGACGTGCTCGACGAAGCGCCGCAGCGCGGAGGCGCGGTTCGGCTGCCCCGTCCAGCGGGAGTGGATCCCGACCGTGAGCATCCGGCCGCCGAGCCCGGCCTCCGCCTCCCGGAGGAGATAGTCGAGGCCGAGCCTGAGGTTTTCGAAGAAGTCGTTCGGCGTGGCGTACGTCGGGGCGATGAAGTAGCGGTTGTCGTTGAACACCTTCGTGTACGGCACGACGAGGAACGGCGTTCCCTTGACCTCGACGAAGTACGGCAGCTCGTCGTTGCAGGCGTCGGAGTCGTAGAGGAAGCCGCCCTCCTCCACGAGGAGCTCACGGGTGTTCACGCTCGGGAACGAGCGGACGTACCAGCCGCGCACGCGCCGGCCGGTCGTCCGCTCGACGGACTCGATCGCGAGCCGCAGCCGGGCGCGCTCCTCCTCCCGGCCGAGCTTCCAGTCGTCCGTCCAGCGGTAGCCGTGTCCGAGGACCTCGTGGTCACGATCGCGCAGCCATTCGCACAGCGCGGGATTGCGCTCGAGCGCGACCGCGCAGGCGCCGAAGCTGACGGGGATCGCGTACTCGTCGAAGAGACGGGCGAGCCGCCAGACGCCGACGCGGCTGCCGAACTCGAAGTGCGTCTCGGTGCCGAGGTCCCGCCACGCGGGGTCGACGACGGTCGAGTACTCGCCCCAGGTGTCGTTCACGCCGTCGCCGTCGAGCAGGTTGAGCTCGGCGCCCTCCTCGTAGTTGACGACGACGCTGACCGCGACGCCCGACCCGTCCGGCCAGCGGAACTCCGGCGGGCGGCTGCCGTACCCGACGAAGTCGCGGGACGGGCCCGCCCCTGCAGACGGCCATTCCACGCGCCGACCCTACCGCACGATGTCCGTTGGTATGGTCGCCCGCTATCGGGACGACGACGTATCCGATCGGCGCCGCCGCGACGCTCGCAGAGCTCGAGCTCGACCCGCACCCACTGCTCGCGCGCCTGCGGGCGGCCGAGCCGGTGTCGTGGCTGCCGGCGCTGGGAGGCTGGCTCGTCACGAGCCGCGACCTCGCTCTTCAGGTGATGCGCGACGCCGACACGTTCACGGTCGACGATCCACGCTTCTCCACCGGCCGGGTCGTGGGTCAGAGCATGCTCACGCGGGACGGCTCCGAGCACGACCGTCACCGCGACCCGTTCGCCCGGGCCTTCCGGCTCGCTCCCGTCCGGGAGCGGTTCTCGGAGTTCGTCGCGGCGGAGACCGACCGGCTGCTCGACGCGGTCGGGCCGGGACCGGAGGCGGAGCTGCGGCGCGGCCTCGCCGGCCCGCTCGCGGTCGCGGTCGTCGCGTACGCGCTCGGGCTCGAGCACGCGGAGACGGCCTCCGTGCTCGGCTGGTACGACGCGATCGTCGACGCGGTCACGCAGGTGACCGCGGGAAGCGATGTCCCTGCCCCCGGCCGGAGTGCGTTCGAGGACCTGCGCGCGGCGATCGAGCCGATGCTCGAGCGCGATCCGTCCTTCTCGCTGCTCGCGGCCGCCGCGGGCGACGCGGCAGGCCTCGAGCCGGCCGAGGTCGTCTCGAACGCGGCCGTGCTCATGTTCGGGGGCATCGAGACGACCGAGGGGATGATCGCGAACGCGATCCTCCATCTCCTCTCCCACCCGGACCAGCTCGCGCTGCTCCGACGCGAGCCGGGCCTGCTCCCGAATGCGATCGAGGAGTCGTTGCGCCTCGAGCCCGCGGCCGCGGTCGTCGACCGGTACGCGACCCGCGACGTCGTGCTCGCCGGCGCCTCCATCCGCCGTCGAGCGCTGGTCACGGTCTCGATCACCGGAGCGAACCGCGACCCCGGGACGTTTCCCGACCCGGATCGGTTCGACCTCCGCCGCGAGAACGCGCGTCTCCACCTCGCATTCGCGCAGGGACCGCACGTCTGCATCGGCATGCACCTCGCGCGCCTCGAGGCGCACACCGCGCTCGCCCGGCTGTTCGAGCGCTTCCCCGGCCTGCGCCTCGACCCGGCGCGGCCGGCGGCGCCGCGCGGGCTCGTCTTCCGCAAGCCGCGGGCGCTCGACGTCCTCCTCTAGGCCGTCTCGGCGCGCCAGACGGGCCGGCGGAGGAGGACGGCCGCGCTCACCGCGGAGCAGGCGAAGAGAAACGCCGCGAGCGCGAAGAGCGGGACCGCGCTGCCGAGGGTCGTCAGGAGCCAGCCGGACGTGAGCGTCATCGCGGCGATGAGGGCGTACTCGCGCGCGTTCCAGCGGACGGTCAGCTCGCCGCGGGCGCCCGGGTGGACGCGCGCCTGCGCCTGGTCGACGACGAGCGGCCAGGCGCCGGTCGCGGCGAGCGCCGTCGCGAAGAGCGCCGTGACGAAGAGCGAGAGGGTGAGCGCCGCGCAGAGCAGGAGGCAGAAGCTCGTGCCGCCGGCGAGCAGGAGCAGGATCGTCCGGCGCGGCCCGCTGCCGCGGGCGATCACCCGCGCGGCAAAGGTGCCGGCGATCTTGGAGGCGGCGACACCCGCGGTGACGAGTCCCGTCGCGAACGGCGCGAGCCCGAAGTCGCGGGCGAGCACGAGCGGCGCGAGCGGCAGCAGCAGGGCGAGCGCCGCGACGAGGAGGAGATCCGGCACCTGGACGGCGAACTGACGCGACGGCGGCGCCGCCGGCTGCCGCACGACCGGCGCGCCGGCCGCCGCCGCGGCCGGGCCCCGCCAGATCGAGAGAGCGACGAGGAGGAGGGTGAAGGCGAGGGCGGAGCCCGCGCGGATGCCCGTCACCGGCGCGGCACCGAGGGCGTGCACGCCGCTGGCGAGCGCGCCGGTGGCACTCGAGCCGGCGACACCGCCGAACGTGTAGGCCGCATAGTGGGCGAGGAATCCGTGCGCGCTGTCGGCCTCGCCGGAGCGGCGGCCCAGGATCTGCTGGCTCGCGACCCAGAAGATGCCGATGCCGGCTCCGACGACGACCGTTCCGACCGCCAGCAGCCCGAGCCCGGCCGCGGCGGCGAGCACGAGCGCGCCGAGGCCGGTGACCGCGAGCGCGAGCCTGAGCGTGTGCGACCCGCGGCCGAGGCGGGGGCCGACCATGCCGGCGACGAGCGCGCCGAGCGCGATGGCGACCGTGCCTGCCGCGAGCACATCCCCGGCGGCCGCGGCTCTCGCGCCTGTCGCGACGACGTGGAGAGGCACAGAGATCGCCATGTTCGCGAACGCGAAGCCTGCGCACGCGGCGACGAGGTAGAAGCGGCGCGGCGGCCGGGCGGCGGTCATGCGGCCCGGTAGCCGAGGCCCTCGGAGACGCGGTCGGCGGCACGGAGGACCGCCGTCACGAGCTCTCCCTCCAGCCGATCCTCGACCCGATGGCGCGGACCCCAGACCGAGAGCGCCGCCACCGTCACGCCGCGGTGGTCGCGGATCGGCGCAGCGACCCCCGCGCCTGCGTCGGGATCTTCGCCCACCCGCGCCAGATAGCCGCGGCGGCGGATCGCCGCGAGCTCCAGCTCGGTCGGCGCCGGCGGGCCGTCGCTGTCCGACGGGGTGCGCAGCAGCTCCTCGATCACCGCAGGCGCCTGGTAGGCGAGCAGCAGGAAACCCGTGGCGCCGGCGGTCAGCGACTGCCGGTACCCGACCCAGTCGACGTTGACCGAGACGTGCGGGCTCGAAGCCTGGTCGATGTAGACGACCTCCCGTCCGTCCAGCAGCCCCAGGTACGCCGTCTCCCCGGTCGCGTCGCGCAGCTCGCGGAGAACGTCGCGTGCGATCGCACGCGCCGGGAAGCGATTGAGCACGAGGCCCGCAAGCGACACGACGCGCAGCCCGAGCCGGTAGCCGGCGGCCGTTCCTTCGAGCAGCCCGTGGCGCTCGAGGGCGGCGAGCAGCCGCGAAGCCGTGCTCCGGTGCACGCCCAGTTCGGCCGCAGCCTCGGCCACCGTCAGCTCGGTCACGCCCTCGTCGAAGAAGCCGAGGATGGTCAGTGCCCGGTCGACGGCCTGCGAGCCGATCGTCGCGTCTCTCACGCGCGCATCTTACACGCTCTAGCTCATATTGTGCACGTCTCTCTGCGAGATGTGCTCGCGCAGCATCTCGTCGTCGCCGTTCCGGTAGCGCTCCACCGCCGCCCGCTCCGCCTCCCCGCCGACGTTCCCGGCCGCGACGAGCGCGTTGCGCGTGAGCCAGCGGCCGTCGTTCTGCGGTACGAACAGCCTGAAGTAGCGCCGGCGCAGGTCGTCCGGCTCGGCGGTCAGCCAGTCGATCAGGGAGACATGCGGCTCGGCGTCGGCCGGCGGCGATGCGCCGGCGCGCCGCTTCTCGACGCCGCGGTTCCACGGGCAGACGTCCTGGCAGATGTCGCAGCCGTACACCTGCGCTCCGAGGTGTGCTCGGTAGGCCTCGGGGACGGGAGCTGCCGCCTGCGTCCAGTAGGAGAGGCAGCGTGTCGCGTCGAGGACGCCCGGCTCGTCCAGCGCCCCGGTCGGGCACGCGTCGATGCAGAGGCGGCACGAGCCGCAGTCGAGGTCGAGCGGCGGCGTCGACTCGATCTCGGCAGTCGTGACGAGGGTTCCCAGCACGACCCACGAGCCGTGCGTGCGCGTGATCAGCATCGTGTTCTTCCCGTAGAACCCGACCCCGCTCCGGGCCGCCGCCGCCCGGTCGACGTGCTGGTTCGCGTCGACGAGCACACGGTACGTGCCGCCGAGCTCGCGGCCGAGCGCGTCGAGCTTCTCGCGCAGCTCCCCGTACGCGTCGCGCCAGGTGTAGCGCGGCAGCCGTCCGTGGCCGGGCGGGCGCGCCGGCTCCGGCGCGTAGTAGCAGAGCGCCGCCGAGACCACCGTGCGTGCGCCGGACACGAGCCTCTCCGGATGGCACGACTCCTCGGGCCGCGCCATCGTGAACTTCATGTCGGCGAAGAGGCCGCGCGCGCGCCGCTCGCGAATGTGCCGCTCCGTCTCGACGTACGGCGCGGCCGGTGCTGCGCCGACGACGTCGAGCCCGAGCGTCCGGGCGTGCCGCTGGAGGTCCCGGGCCCTCACGCGGATAGTCTGCCCCTCGTGCAGGCGGTTCGCATCCACGAAGACGGCGGGCCGGAGGTGCTCGTGCTCGAGGAGGTGCCGGATCCGGCGCCCGCCGCGGGCGAGCTGCTCGTCCGGCTGCGCGCCTCGGCGCTGAACCATCTCGACATCTGGATCCGCAGGGGCCAGCCGTCGGTGCCGAAGCCGCGCATCCTCGGCGCCGACGGCGCCGGCGTCGTCGAGGCGCTCGGCGAGGGCGTGCAGGGTTTCGAGCCGGGGCAGCCGGTCGTGCTCAACCCGGGGATCGAGGCCGGGCACGGTCGCATCCACGTCATCGGCGAGCACGGCGACGGCACGAACGCGGAGCTGATCGCGGTGCCGGCGACGAACGTCTATCCGCTCCCGGACGGGCTCTCGTTCGAGGAGGCGGCCGCGTTCCCGCTCGTGTTCGAGACCGCCTACCGGATGCTCGTCACGCGCGCCCGCCTGCAGCCGGAGGAGTGGGTGCTGATCTGGGGGATCGGCAGCGGCGTCTCCACCGCCGCCCTCTCGATCGCGACCGCGCTCGGCGCGCACGCGATCGTCACCTCCTCGAGCGACGAGAAGCTCGCGCGGGCGCGTGAGCTCGGCGCCGAGGCGATCGTGAACCACGCAGGCGGCGACGTGAAGGCGGCGGTGCGCGAGGCGACCGGCGGCCACGGTGCCGACGTCGTCGTCGAGCACGTCGGCGCCGCCACGTGGCGGACGTCGCTCGACATCGCCGCGGTCGAGGGCCGTATCGCCGTCTGCGGCGCGACGAGCGGCCCGAATCCGCCGGCCGCCCTGCACCGCGTCTGGTGGAAGCAGCTGACGATCCTCGGCTCGACGATGGGCACGAAGGCGGACTTCGAGGCGGTGTACGAGCTCGTCGCGAGCGGCCGGGCGCGGCCGGTCGTGGACGAGGTGCTGCCGCTGGCGGAGATCCGGGCCGCGCACGCGCGGCTCGAAGCGGGCGCGCAGCTCGGCAAGATCGTGCTCCGCATCCCGGCATAGCCGACCCCCGGTGCCAGGCACCGTGCCTGGCACCGGGGGTCTGTCACAGCGGATTCACAGCGGCGCCGCAGCGGCCGCCCAGGGCGGCCTGGTCTCCTTCGTCGTGACACCAGCGAACGAAGGAGAACCGAAGATCATGTCCCCGACCACGAGCATCGCCGTCTTCACCGTCCTCGATCTCGCCGTGATCGCCGCCCTCGCGGCGGTCTGCGTCGCGCCCTTCCGGCTCGGGCGGCGGCGCTCCGGCTCCGGCCCGGTGATCGAGCTCCGGCCCGACGGGCTCGAGCCCGGCCGCCGGGCCGCGTAGAAGGGCGGCGCCCTCGACGGGCGCCGCCCTCCAAGGAAGTCAGCGCCTACCCCGCGGTTCGCCCTCCGGGGCATCAGCAGTTTCACGGATCCCCAGCGTCCGGCCGTCGAGCGATCATCGGGCGAGCAGGCTGGACGAGACAAGGGAGGCGACGATGATCAACGGCGCCAACACGGGCTTCATGCTGCTCGCGGCAAGCCTCGTGATGCTGATGACGCCCGGGCTGGCGTTCTTCTACGGGGGACTCGTCGGCCGCTCGAACACGCTGACGATCATGATCCAGAGCTTCGCCTCGATGGGGATCACCACCGTGCTCTGGTGGCTCGTCGGCTACTCACTGTGCTTCAGCGGCGGCGCCGACGGCATCTACGGGAACTTCCACGTCGCCTTCCTGCGCCACGTCAACCCGCATTCGATCTACGCGCCGTCGGGGATCCCGCTCACCGTCCTGATCGCCTACCAGATGATGTTCGCGATCATCACGCCCGCCCTGATCACGGGCGCGTTCACGAACCGCGTCACCTTCAAGGCGTATCTGATCTTCCTCGTCGTCTGGCAGCTGTTCGTCTACTACCCGTTCGTGCACATGATCTGGGGCAACGGACTGCTCGCGCAGTGGGGCGTCCGCGACTTCGCAGGCGGGATCGTCGTGCACGCGAGCGCGGGTTGGGCGGCGCTCGCCTCCGTCCTCTACGTCGGCAGGCGCAAGTTCTTCGACGTCCCGCACAACATCCCGTTCATCGCACTCGGCACGGGCCTGCTCTGGTTCGGGTGGTACGGCTTCAACGCCGGCAGCGAGCTGAAGGTCGACGACATCACCGCGACCGCCTTCCTGAACACGGACATCGCAGCATCCTTCGCGGCGGTCACGTGGCTGTTCGTCGAATGGTGGTACGCGAAGAAGCCGCACTTCGTCGGCCTGCTGACCGGCGCGGTCGCCGGGCTCGCGTGCATCACGCCCGCCGCGGGATACGTGCCCATCTACGCCTCGGTGGTGATCGGGATCGCGGCCGGGGTGGTCTGCTACTACGCGATCCAGCTCAAGAACAAGCTCAGCTGGGACGACGCGCTCGACGTCTGGGGTGTCCACGGCATGGGCGGCCTGCTCGGGATCGTCCTGCTCGGCGTCTTCGCCGGCACGGCGACCAACCCGAACGGCGCGCAGGGACTGATCCACGGCACCGGCACGTTCTTCGGCAAGCAGGTCGCGGCCGGCTTCGGCGCCTCCGCTTACGCGTTCGCGTTCACGTACGTGATGCTGCGCGTGATCGACTTCGTCACGCCCGTCCGCGTGGGCACCGAGGCGGAGCGAGGGCTCGACGCGGCGATGCACGGGGAGAGCGCGTACCAGCTCGACGAGGAGGTGCCGCGCGGGACGGCGTCGCCTGCGCTCTAGGCGACGACCGCTGCGAGGGCCGCGCTCTCGACGAGCATCCACATGTGGCCGCCGGCGAGGTCCAGCTCCTCATAGGCCGCGCCGAGCGCTGCTGCGAGCGTCCGGGCCCGGTCGCAGGTGACGAGCGTGTCGGTCGAGCAGCCGACGACGAGGGCCGGGATGCCGGCCGCCTGGATGCGCGCGCATTCGCGGCGGAGGTCGAGGCGGCGGATCTCGCGCGCAAGGGCGAACGCGGCGCGCGGCGCGCGCGCCACCGCGAGCAGGGCCGCGGCCGCCGTCCTGGGCGGATAGGTGCCGCGAGCGAGCTGGCGGGCAAAGTCGGCAAGGCTCGCGCTGATCGGCTTCGTCAACGGCAGCCCGGCGGGCGCGACGAGCACGAGGCGCTCGACGAGCTCGGGCGCGTCCGCGGCGGCGAGGATCGCGAGCGCCGCCCCCATCGAGTGACCGCCGAGCGGCGACCGCCCGCGGCGTCGCAGCTCCGTCGCGAGCCAGCGTCGGTATTCGCGGAGCGTACCCCCGGACGCGGCGAAGCTCGGCGGCTCGACCGCGGCCCAGCTCGCCGGCAGTCCGGGCTCGTAGAGCGCCGCCGGTGCGCCCCAGCCCGGGACGAAGAGCGCGCGCGGGACCATCCGGCAAGCCTGCCATGAAACAGCCCGTTCACAACGGTTACGTCCTGGTTACGCCGCCGCGAGCGCGGCGCGGGGCCGGCCGTCGACGAGCCCGGCGTAGACCTGCCCCAGCTGGGTGAGGGCGGCGTCCCACGTCCGCTCGAGCGACGCCGCCCGGCCGGCGGCCCCGTACGCCGTCCGGCGCGCCGGATCGCCTGCGAGGTCGAGCAACGCCGCTGCGAGCACGCCGGCGTCGTCGGGCGCGACGAGCAGTCCCGTCCTCCCGTTCGCCACGAGCTCGAGGGCGCCGCCCGCGGCCGCCGCGACCACCGGCAGGCCGGACGCGCCCGCCTCGAGGATCACCTGGCCGAAGGTGTCCGTCGTGCTCGGGAAGCAGAAGACGTCGGCGCTCGCGAACAGCCCTGCGAGCTGCTCGCCGCGCGCCTCGCCGGCGAAGACGGTCCCCGCCGGCGCGGTCCGCTCGAGCTCGCGCCGCGCGGGTCCGTCCCCGACCACCACGAGACGCACGTCGCCGCGCGCGCGGGAGACTCGGGCGTACGCGTCGAGCAGGACGCCGAGCCGCTTTTCGTGCGAGACGCGGCCGACCGAGAGCACGAGCACCTCGGCGCCGTCCAGCAGCCGCGCGCGCAGGACGTCGTCGCGGCGCTCGGGCCGGAACAGCTCGCAGTCGACGCCGCGGCCCCAGACACCGACCCCGGGGAGGCCGCGCGCGGTCAACGCGTCGGCGACCTGGCGCGTCGGCGCGAGCACCGTCGCGCACTGGTTGTAGAACCAGTCGACGTAGACGTCGAGCGCCTCGGCGACAAGCAGGTCTCGCGTCAGATGCAGCGCGTACGGGCCGAGCTCCGTGTGGTACGAGCCGACGACGGGGATCCCCAGCAGCCGCGCGACGACGAGGCCGCAGAGCCCGACCGGGCCCGGCGTCGCGACGTGGATCACGTCCGGCCGCTCCACCTCGACGCGGTCGAGCACATCGGTCGGCAGCGGAAAGCGGAGGTCGAGCGACTCGTACGTCGGCAGCGGCAGCGACCAGTCCGGCGGCAAGGGCACGACGCCGGGCGAGGGCGGGTCGTGCGAGGCGACGACGACCGCCCCCGGGAAGCGTCCTGCTCCGGCGGCTGCCGCGATCCGCCGCATCGTCCCCGCGACGCCGTTCGCCTCGCAGAAGGTGTCCGTGAAGAGGAGCGCGCGCGGCTCGCGGGCCGTATGCGGCGCGCCGAAGAAGCCGCGCTCGATCTCGGCCAGCCCGGCGCGGGAGTCGGCGTGATGGTGGGCGGTGGCGAGATACGGGATCTGCAGGCCGGCGGCGAACGCGAGCGCGCCGAGCCGGCGCCCGGCGCCGGGAAGCGCCCTGAACGCGATCCCGCCGGAGCGGGCCCGCTCCCCGAGCAGGCGCACGAGCCGCGAGCTGACATCGGCGATCTCGCGGTGGCGGGTTTCGGCCTCGGCCGCGTCACGATCGAAGAGGGCCTCCACCTGCGCGCGGACCGTGTCCGGCAGCGCTGCGCCCGACGCGCGGTAGGCGTGGACGAACAGCGCGGCGACCGCGTGCGCGAGCTTCAGCGTGGAACCGTGCGCGCCGCCGAGCGAGCCCTCGCCGCAGGCGACCGCGTCGAGGAACTCGCGTGTCGTGACGCCCGGCGCGTCCGTCCACGTCGTGCCGATGTCGAGCGCGCCGTGGTCGTCGGAGCCGCCGGTCAGTGCGATCCGCCCCGCGTGCGCCGGCGCGATGCCGTGGCGCTCGGCGAGCGTGGCGAGATGCTCGGGCGTCGCAGCGGCGGCGAGCCTGCAGGCGAGCTCGTTCGACTCGCGCGGTCGCGCGCCGTTGCGTCCCTCCCACACCCCGAACAGCAGCATCATCAGCTCGACGTGCGTGACGGTCAGGGGTCTGCCCATGCGGTAGAGCGGGTGCGCGAGCGCGTGAGGGAGCCCGCGCTCGCGCAGGAACGCCACGAGCTCGTACACCGAGGGCCGGTACGGCTGCAGGTCGCGGTGATCCTGCTCGGTGAGATCCCACACGAGCACGTGGAGCGTGACGTCGTCCTCCGGGAAGCGGGTCGTCACCTCCACCGAGAGGAAGGCGTCCCGCTCGTGCGCGATCCGCAACGCGCCCTCGAGCGTGTTGTGGTCGCTGATCGTGACGAAGGTCATGCCGCGCGCCTTGCAGGCCCGGTACACCCGCTCGGGCTGCGTGTAGGACTCACCGAGGCGCGCGCGGCGGAGAGCGTAGTTCCCGCTGTCCGTCGAGTGGATCGAATGGACGTGCAGGTCGCAGCGGCTCATCTCCTCGTGAAGTAGCTCCTTCCGTCACGCAGTCCTGCTTTGCCGGAGCCGGCTTCACCCCACTGTCACGAAGGTGTCACCACCGTGCTCCCCGAGCGCCTCACGCCCGGCGACGGCGCACCGTCCCCGTCGCTGCGACGAGCCGTCCCACGTCGCTGACCGAGAGCAGGCCGACGACGAGATCGCCCTCGAGCACGAACGCGCGCCCGGGCGGCCGCGGCGCCAGCTCGCCCATCACGTCGACGAGCAGCTCGTCCTTTCGCAGATGGGGAACGTCGTCGAAGGCGAGCATGCAGTCGCGAACGGCTGTCCGGCCCCACTCCTCCCGGGGCACGCGCGCGACGGCTGCCAACGGCAGCAGTCCCAGCACGCGCCCGCCGCCGACGACGGGATACGTCGTGAAGCGGTGCGTCCGCGCGACCCCGTCCATGAACTCCGCAACGGACTCATCGGCGGCGACGCTGACGGGGTTCCGCACCATCAGATCGCGCACGCGCAGCCCGCCGAGCGCGTCGCGAATCAGCCCGTACCGGCCCTCGGCCGCCGCCGCTTGGAGCAGGAACCAGCCGACGAAGGCGAGCCAGACGCCACTCCAGACGCCCTGCACGATGAACAGGAAGACGCCGAGGCCGACGAGCAGGTAGCCGAAGCCGCGGCCGACGTCCGCCGCGATCCTCGTCGCCGACGAGAAGTCGCCACGAGCGCGCCAGAGCAGTGCACGGAGAACGCGCCCGCCGTCCAGCGGCAGCGCCGGCAGCATGTTGAACGCCAGCAGGATCAGGTTGATGTAGCCGAGCCACGCCGCCACGCCGTCGACGGCCGTGCCGAGACCACCGGCAACCGCGACGCCGACGAACGTACCGCCGAGGAGCGCCGAGACGAGCGGCCCGGCGAGCGCGATCCTCAGCTCGGCGCCGGCCGAGGGGAACATCCCCTTGAACCGGGCGACGCCGCCGAAGAGCCAGAGCGTGATCCCGTCGATCTCCATGCCCTCGCGCCGGGCCAGTGCGGCGTGACCGAGCTCGTGGAGGAGGAGCGAGGCGAAGAACACGACCGCCGCGACGACCGCCATCGCGAGGTACGTCCTCCGCGACAGATGCGGATCCTCCGACGGGAAGACGGCGCTCGCGAGCGTCCAGACGATCAGCGTGAAGACGATCAGCCAGCTCCAGTTGATGCTGATCCGGATGCCGGCGATCCGTCCGAGGGTGATCTCGGGATTCACCGACGCTCACTCCCCGACGCGCGTCGCGCCGGCGTCAGCCGAACCCGAGGATGAACTTCGCGTCGTCGGACATCCGGTCGGGTGTCCACGGCGGGTCGAAGACCAGCTCGAGGTCGACCTCCTCCACCCCGGGGACCTCCCGGGCGGTCCGGTCGATGTCCTGCGCGATCAGCGGCCCCGCAGGGCAGCCCATCGAGGTGAGGCTGTAGGTGATCTTCACGCTCGGGCCCTCGACCTCGACGTCGTAGAGCAGGCCGAGGTCGACGATGTCCATCCCGAGCTCGGGATCCTCGACCTGGCGCAACGCCTCGAGCAGCTCGTTCTTGCTGGGCATGGGGCAAGTGTACGGGGCGTGACCCCGTCTACGATGGCTCCGTGCTCGCGAGCGGCAACTCCGCGGTGATGAACGACGTCATCCTCGCGTCCGCCATCGTGCCCGTGCTGATCGTGATCGCGCTCGCCTGGTTCTTCCGGCGGGCCGCGAAGCGCAACGACGAGCGCGAAGCAGGGAACCCGCAGGCCGGTCGGCCGCAGCTACCGCCCAAGGCCGAAGGGTAAGCCGGGCGAAGCCGGCTTACCCGCAGGCCGGATGCACGCGGTCGGGGACGGCGAAGCCGCCACCGCCCGCGCAGCAGCACCCACCGCCCCGAACGCGTAAAAGGCCGCCGGCTTTGCCGGCGGCCGCTCCGCGAAGCCCAACCCCTACCCGCGAGAAGTGCGCAGCACTTCTCGCGGAGGCTAGTAGCCGAGTAGCCGCACTTCCTCGCGCCGTTCCCGGGCGAAGAAGTGGATGCCGTCGACGAAGCGCACCCAGTTGCAGCGGGTGCACATGAGCAGCGAGTGGGTGCGCGCACTGTCGGCGAGGAAGCGGACGCCGCGGAGGAGATCGCCGTTCGAGACGCCGGTGGCGGCGACGATCACCTCGCCCGGCGCGAGGTCCTCGGTACGGAAGACGCGCCCGTAGTCCTCGATGCCGAGCTCGCGCAGCTCGTCGATCTCGCGGCGCGACGTCGGCCAGAACTGCGCCTGCAGCTCGCCGCCGAGGCACCGGAGCGCGGCGGCCGAGAGCACGGCCTGGCGCGTGCCGCCGATCCCGACCGCCAAGTGGTCGTTCGTGCCCCGGATCGAGGCGGAGATGGACGCGGTGACATCGCCGTCCTGGATCAGCTTGATGCGGGCGCCGGAGGCGCGGATCTCCTCGATCAGGTCGTGATGGCGCGGCCGGTCGAGCACGATCGTGGTCACGTCGTTGACCCGGCGACCGAATGCGTCGGCGATCGCCTCGATGTTCTCGCCCACCGGCCTCAGCAGGTCGATCCTGCCGCGTGCACGCGGACCGACCGCCATCTTGCGCATGTACATCTCCGGCAGCGTCATCAGGTGCCCCGGCTCGCCGACGGCGATCATCGACATCGCGCCGTTGCCGCCGCGGGCGACGACGCCGCGGCCCTCCAGCGCGTCGAGGGCGAGGTCGACCTCGACGCCGCCCGAGCCGATGCTCGCGCCCGAGCGCAGGCCGCCGCGGTCGTCGGCGGAGCCGAGCACGACGCGCCCGCGGATCGGCAGCAGGTCGAGCAGCGCACGCATGCCGCTCACCGCCGCTTCCTCGGCCGCCTCCTGGTCGGCGCGGCCGAGCCAGCGCGCCGCGCCCAGGGCGGCCCGCTCCGTCGCGCGGAGATACGACTGGCAGAGACAGGGCTCCTGCTGGCCGCTCGGTGTCGGCTCGGCGGCCACCTCGGCCCCGGTCTCGCTCATACGCGCTCCCCGACGCGCTCCGCAGCCGAGAGGACGAGGTCGGCGACGGCCCGCGTGGCACCGTCGGCATGCTCGTTCTCGATCACCGCCACGCCCTCCCGCTCGGCCCGCTCGACGATGAGCCCTTGAAGGCGGCGGATCTCGGCGAAACGGTCGAGGTACTTCGCCATCGGCCGGTCGGTGCCGGTCTCGCGCGTGAAGAAATGCTGCGCGTGGGCGGTCTCGTCCTCGATCCTGAGGACACAGGCGGTGACGAGTGCGTTCCCGTCGAGTCGAGGCAGCAGCCCGGGAACGAGATGGACGCCCTCGAGCACCATCGACCACCCCTCGTGCAGCGCACGCTCGATCGAGGCGCGCACGCCCACGAGCACCTGCCGCGACTGCTCGAGAAAGCCGGCGACAAGCGGATCGTCCGCCTCGGGCACGGCCGCGCCGGCCTCGAAGCTCGAGTAGTGGATCGCCGGCATGAACTCGTGCGAGAAGAACGCGCGCATCGTCTGCCGGACGAAGTCGGTCGAGGTGACGCGCGTGATGCCGAGGCGGTAGGCGATCTCGGTGGCGACGGTCGACTTGCCGGTCCCGGTTGCACCGCCGACGAGGATGACGAGCGGCAGCTCGAGCTCTCGCAGCTCCTGGTAGCGGCGCAGCTGTCGCACCGCCTCGCTCCCTTCGGTTTCTCCGAGACTCTCGACGGCAAGCTCGCCGAGGCGCTCGAGCTCCATGACGTCGGTGCCGCGCACCGCGAGCTCGTCGGCCGCCCGCCGCGCGAGCGCGTAGGCACGATCGGGCGCGACGCCGACCGCCATCAGCGCACGCGCCATCAGACCGCGCGAGTACGGCAGGCCGTGCTCGCCGCCGAGCGGCAACGGCATGATCCGTCGCGGCTGCGTCATGCTCGGACCGGCACGGGAACGAGGCCGGGCAGGAGCTCGTCGAGGCCGTTTGCGACGACGTCGTTTGCCGCGAGGACGACCTCGACGCCGCGCGCGAGCGCGACCTCGGCGACGACATCGATCGCGGCTGCCTTCAGCTCGACGAGGTAGACCTCCGCATGCACCCCGTCGAGCTCCGCCCGCAGCAGGGCGCGCCGGGCGAGGTTGCGCGAAACGTGGACGACGTCGGCGTCGAGATGGCCGGTCGGCGCCCCGCCCGTGGTGAAGATCGCGGTGCGGCGGCCGCGGAGAGGCTCGGCCGGGCGAAGGCGCAGCTCGGCGCGGACGACCGGGACGTCCTTGATCTCCCGGATCGCCCCGTGGTCGGCACCGCCGGTGTCGACGACGAGGTCGGAGAGGAGCACGCGATAGGCGTTGAGCCCTTCGCGGACGTCGTGGTCGGCGTTGGTGACGAGGATCCGCGCGTGCGCGGCGATCGGCGGCAGCGCGGCGCCGCTCCCGTCGAGCACGAGCAGGTCCGGCTCGAGCGCCGCGGCGGCGTGCACGCCCTCGAGCACGTTCGAGTCGACGGTTGCGCCGGCGAGGCCGCCTCCGGCCCTGCGGCAGCCGACCGTCGGCACGCCGGCGAAGACCGCCGTCTCGAGGTGGTCCGAGGCGGCATGGCGACCGGCGCGCGCGAGTGCGACGAGGTCATCCAGGGTCGGCGCCGTCCGCCGCACCTCGGGCTCGGCCGGACCTCCGCGCCCCATCGAGACGACGACGACGTCACGGTCACGCGCGAGCCGGCGCGCGACGTGGCCGGTGACCGCCGTCTTGCCGACACGCTTGCCGGTTCCGATCACGGCGAGCGACGGCACGGGCGCCTCGTGCAGCACGGGAGGCTCGAAGCGGAAATCCGCGCCGACGTACGGCAGCCCCAGCGCGAGCGCCCGCGATGCCCAGAGGAAGCGCTCGCGGGGGCCGAGCACCGGCTCGTCGGAGAGGTCGACGACGATGTCGACCCCCACCTCGTCGAGTTCCGTCACGAGCGGCACGCCGTAGTCGTCGCCGCCGCGCAGCTTCTCCGTGCCGCCGACGAGCAGCGCCCCGGCGACCTCGTACGGCAGCGCTGCGAGCGCGTCGCGTACCACCGGCGCGTAGTGCTCGCCGTCGACGAGCACGAGCGCCCTCACCGGGAGGTCACCTCGCCCTCGATGCGCGCCGTGTACTTCTCGAACGTCTTCGAATCCGTCGAGAACTGAATGATCCGCTCCTGCTCGTGGAACGGGTACCTGCGCCAGACGTCGACATGCCTGCCGGAGACCTCGACGAGGTTGTAGCAGGGACGGCCGTGCCCTCTCAGCCGCGAGGAGGAGACCGTGCCCGCGTTCACGACGAACAGATCCTCCAGACGCCAGGCGTACGGCACGTGCTTGTGCCCGCAGAGGACGAGGTCGACGTCGGCGCGCTGAAGGCATTCCAGCGCGTCACCGGCGTCGTTGACGATGTTCCGCTCGCGGCCCGTGCCCGGCACCGGAAGCAGATGATGGTGGAGGACGAACACGCGGAGGTCGGCCGGCACCGCGAACTGCTCTTCGATCCACCGGTAGCGGCCGCGGCCGATCTGCCCGTTGTCGAGATCCGGCTCCGTCGAGTCGACCGCCACGATCGTCGCGGCTCCGAGCCGCAGCACGGAGTTCCGCTCGCCGAAGAGCTCTTCGAAGTGGACGTAGCCGACGTTGCGCGAGTCGTGGTTGCCCGGGATCACGACCATCGACTCGCACTCGATCGCATCGAGGTACCTCTTCGCGAGCGCGTACTCGTCCTTGAATCCGTGGGACGTGAGGTCGCCGGAGACGACGACGACGTCCGGGGCGAGGTCGTTCACCTCGGCGACGGCCCGCTCGAGCAGGTTCGGTAGGAAGAACTGCTGCCCGCAATGGAGGTCGGACAGCTGGACGATGGTGAACGGTCGCTCGCTCGTCGAGGGCATGCCGCAACACTAGAACACGGCATGAACGGGGTAATAGAGCGCAGCGGCGACGAGGGCGGCGGCGGGCAGCGTCAGGAGCCAGGCGACGAGGATGTTGCCGGCGACGCCCCACTTGACGGCCGAGAATCGCCGGGTGGCCCCCGCGCCCATCACGGAGCCCGTGACGACGTGCGTGGTCGAGATCGGGAAGCCGAACCGCGTGCCCACGTACAGCGTCGACCCGGCAGCGATCTGGGCGGCGAACCCGTGCTCCGGTTGGAGCTTGTAGATGCGCTGGCCGAGCGTACGGATGATCCGCCAGCCGCCCGCGTAGGTGCCGGCGGCGATCGTCAGACCGGCCGCCACCTTCACCCAGACCGGGATGTAGAAATGCGAGATGTTGCCGTTCGTGTACAGCGCGAGCGCGATCACCCCCATCGTCTTCTGCGCGTCGTTCGCACCGTGCGTGAACGCCACCCACGTCCCGGACAGAAGCTGCCCGTAGCGGAAGCTCCGGCTCGCGACACCTGGCGTGAGCCATGCGAACAGCCGGTAGATGAGCACGACCAGGAGGAACGCGACGGCGAAGCCGACCACCGGCGAGACGGCTCCGGGCAGCACGACCTTCTCCCAGATGCCGTGCCACAGCACACCGTGGGAGCCGGACTGCACGAGTGCGGCGCCGGCGAGCCCGCCGATGAGGGCGTGCGTCGAGCTCGACGGCAGTCCCAGCCGCCACGTGACGAGGTTCCATGCCGTGGCGCCGAACAGTGCGGCGAGCACGGTCTTGTTCGTGGCGAGGCGGGTGTCGATGATCCCCTGCCCGACCGTCTTCGCCACGGCGGTCGTCACGAATGCGCCGGCGAGGTTCGCCGTCGCCGACACGGCGACCGCGGGCCGCGGTGCTAGCGCGCGCGTGCCGACCCACGTCGCTATGTAGTTCGCCGTGTCGTGGAAGCCGTTCGTGAAGTCGAAGCCG